>BNJU01005507.1_pt1 | contig 339179 bp, 482 predicted proteins | sample 8539281 | NCBI WGS metagenome assembly BNJU01 (sample SAMD00202456, study PRJDB9452) | human saliva metagenome | isolation source: human saliva | place: Japan
TTTTTTTCAAACTTTTTCGCTATATCTCATTTTTCTCATTATAGATTTTTTTCAAATATTCCACTTCTTCTCGCGTCAATTCTCTATAATCTCCAACTTGTAAGTGTCCCAAAGTCAACTCACCAATTTTAACTCTCTTCAATGAATCCACATTATACCCCAATGTTTCAAACATTTTTTTCTTATCTGTCTATTTCTTCCTTCAAAAATTGCGATTCTAATTTCTCTTTTTCCAAGCCTTTTTCACTTTCGCAGGAGCCGTTCTTTTCCTTCAATCACAACACCATGTTGTAATGCTTCTAAATCCTTTTCCTCAAGCTCTCTATTAATTTTTTTGCAATATAGCTCTTATATAGTTTTTTTCTTGGATGCATAACATGATTGTAAATTTCTCCATCATTACTAATGATGATCAAACCTTCTGTCATATAATCCAATCTACCATATGTAAACAAACGTTTTTTTCGATTTTTATAATCAATCGCCAATCTTCTTCCAAATTTATCCTCATTTGAACATAAAACCCTTTTTTTGGTTTATTTAAAATGTAATATTCAAATTTTGTATTTACTTTTTATTCTTTCACCATCAACTCTTACCACATCTTCTGGCTTAATTTCCATCCCAATAATTGCTTCTTGTTTATTTACTGTTACTCTTCCTTCTTTTTATCAATTCATCGGCTTTTTCTTCTAGAGCAAACTCCAGATTCTGCTATAAATTTATTTAATCTCATTTTTACCTCTATTTTTCCTTTTTTTATTTAAATTTCTTCCTCGTTTTCTTCTCTTTCTTCATCCTCTAGCATTTGTATCTCTCTAAATTGCTCGTAACCAGGCATCTCATCTTTTCCTTTTATTCCCAAATAACTATAAAAATCATCAGTCACTTGATACAAATTTGGTGTACCAATTGTTTTTCTTTTCCCAGAAATATACACGAGATTTTTTTCCAAAAGATTTGCCATTGCCTTTTCGACATTAACACCTCTTATTTGTTCTATTTCTGTTCTTGTGATAGGCCCTTTATATGCAATAATTGCTAAAGTTTCCATTGTTGATTTCGTTAATTTTCTTATTCTCAATTCTGGATTAAAAAACTTTTTCACATCTTCTCCAAACATCGGATTTGACACCAACGAAATAATTCCATTTTCTATTCTCAAATTAATTCCCGTTTTTTTTCTATTTTCAGCTAAACTTTTTACTGCCTCTTCTATCTCAAATTTCTCCATTTTTATAGAATTTTGCAAGATCATCAACCGTCAACAATTCCTTCGAAAGAAACAACAACGCTTCTATTTTTTTCTTCAATATTTTTCTATTTTAATTTTCTTTTCTATATTTTCCATTTTTCTCTTTTTCTTTTTTTGAAAATTTTTTTAAGCTAAAATTATAACAAAGTGTGAGAGCAAAATGCTCTCACAATCAATTTGTATTTCATACTCTAAAAAAACTTTAGTTTAAATTAATAAACCATTATTAAAAAAATATCTAATTTCATTTTTATTAAATATTCTCATTTTCAAATTCAATTTATTAATATTCTGAATTTGGAGAAATTATAATATTTTTTTATAAGAAGGAAGTCTTCTAAAATTTTAGCAATTCCATTTACAACCGCATGAATCGCATCGTCTCCCACAGTTACTTTCAATTTTAATTCCGCTTCAATTCTTTCTTTCAAGATTCTAATTCCAGCTCCTCCACCAGATAAATAAATTCCTGTTTCATAAATATCCGCTGCAACTTCTGGCTCAATTTCTTCCATTGTAATTCTTATTTCATCAATTATTAAATTAATATGTTTCAAAAATAGCTTCATCTATTTCAGACGCTACTATTTCAATACTTTTTCGGCAATCCAACACCAATTTCTCTTCCTCTAATTTCAAATGAACGAGTATCATCAAATTCACTAATTGTATTTATTTTTCAATGTTTCTGCTGTTCTTTCTCCAATTAACAAACTATGATTATCTCTTACATAGTTGATAATATCTTCATTCAAATGATCTCCTGCAATTTTTACAGATTTAGAAATAGCAGCTCCACCTGAAACAATAAACGCAATTTCAGTAGTTCCTCCACCTATATCAACAATCAAGTGTCCTTTTGGTTCAAATAAATCAATTCCAACTCCAATAGCTGCTGCAATTGGTTCTTCAATCAAATAAACTTCTTTAGCTCCAGCATCTTTTACTACTTCTACCACAGCTCTTCTTTCTACTTGTGTAACTCCACTTGGAACGCAAATAATTACTCTCGAACTTTGAACTTTATCTTTTCTAATTTTTTTCAAAAATTTTTCTAACATTTTTTCAGTTACTTCATAATCTGAAATAACTCCATTTTTTTCAATGGTCTAATTATTTCTGTATGATTAGCTGTTCTTCCAATAATTTCTTTTTGCTTTTTTTCTCCAATATGTTCCACTTCATCTGTTTTTTTATATTTATAGCAACATATGTTGGTTCATCTATTAAAATTCCTTCCCCTTTAACATACACTACTGTATTTGCTGTCCCTAAATCAATCGCTATATCTCTTGTTGATCTTGAGCTATGCGTTGCTCCTCTCATGCTTCTTTTTAAAAAAATCGAAAAAAATCCCATAAAACTTTATCTCCTTAATATTTTTGTTTTTTTATTTACAATTTAATTTAATAACTTTTTTTCATACTAAACTCTTTCAAAATCATTCATCACAATTTGATTATTGTCATCAATAATTCCATTTTCTTTTAGTTGTTCATAAATTTTTTTTGACGCTCTTGGAAATCCTATACTTAACTTTCTTTTGTAACAATGAAATTGATACTCTATTTTCTTGCCTTACAATATCAACTGCATTCTCAAAGAATGAATCCAACGTACTAAGCGTATTTTCATCATGTTCAACTAAAATGTCATCTCTATACTGTACTTTCGAATTCATTTTTTTAACGTATTTGCTAAATCATTAACTTCCTCGTCTGAAATGAATGCTCCTTGTATTCTTTCTAATTTTGAAGATCCATTTGCTAATAATAACATATCTCCTTTTCCTAACAATTTTTCAGCTCCCATCACATCTAATATTGTTCTTGAATCTACTTGAGATCTCAATGCAAACGAAATTCTGCTAGGTAAATTAGCTTTTATCAATCCTGTTACAATATCTGTCGACGGTCTTTGAGTAGCAACAACTAGATGAATTCCTACAGCCCTTGCTTTTTGAGCTATTCTAACTATTGATTCCTCTACGCCTCCAGAAACAGTCATCATCAAATCAGCCAACTCATCAATGATAATAACAATAAACGGCATTTTTTCTACAAAGTTTAATTTATTATAACTTGTAATATTTCTTACACCATTTTCAACCAACAGTTTATATCTATTTTCCATCTCATTAACCGCCCATTTTAACGCCAATGCCGCTTGATGTGGGTCAATAATTACTGGAACTAATAAATGTGGTATTCCATTATATGGCATCAATTCTACCATCTTCGGATCAACCATAATAAATCTAACTTCTTTTTCTGACTTTTTAGAAATTAATGTAGAGATTAATGTATTTATTGCTACTGATTTCCCTGAACCAGTTTGACCAGCAATTAACAAATGTGGTGTCTTAGCAATATCAATTATTTTATCACGTCCAACCACATCTTTTTCCTAAAATTACATTTAAATCTCCCTTTTCTAATTCTTTATTTTTTATTATATTAGAGAAATAAACTGGCTCTTTTATTTTATTCGGCGTTTCAATCCCAATCGTATTTTTTCCTGGAATTGGTGCTTCTATCCTAATACTTTCTGCCGCCAAATTCATAGCAATATCATCCGAAAGATTTGTAACCTTACTTACTTTTTGTCCCTGTAGGTATTGTTATTTCGTACCTTGTTATTGTTGGTCCATATTCATAATTCACAACTTTCGCATCCACTCCAAATTCCTTCAACACATTTTCCAAATGCGACACATTTTCCACGATACTTTTCTCAATTTTATCTTTCGTTTCATTATCCATCGGCTTTTCTTTAAAAATAGCACTAATTGCTTTTTTTACTAATTCATTATAGCCTCTACCATTTTCCAACTCTTGGTTAATCTTTTTCTAACTTTTTCATTAATTTTTTTCTGGTTTTCAATTGTATCTATATTCTCAAAAGCCTCTATTTTAGGAAATTCTGGCAATTCCTCTTCCACTGTTTTTTTCTCTTTTTTTATCTTTTTTTATTCTTTTTTATCATCAACTACAATTTCCAATTTTGTTTTTCTCAGCTTTTTCATTTTCAACCGTAGCTTCTTTCTTATTAATTTCCTCAGCCTTTTTCAACTTTTTGAATTTTTCTTTATTATCAGCTTTTACAGGTTCTTCTTTCAAAACCACTTTCTCTTCTGATAATTTTTTTCTTCACATTGTCTTTAGGCAATACTCTTTTTTTCAGAAGCCTCTTTCCATTCCTTCTCTTTTACCTTCATTTCTTCAGGTGTATAAACTTCCGTTTTTTTGTAAGAATTTTTTTCCTTCGGCTTTTTTTCGACAATTCAAAACTCAATTTTTTTCTTTTTCTTGATTGTATAATTTTTTTCTTTTTAATTTTTTTCTTTTTGATATAATTTATAATTAGTTCTCTTTAATTTTTTTCTGTCTCTCTCTTTGCTTTTTAACAATGCTTTTTTTCTCTTTATACTCATCACTTTTATGATATTTCAAGATTCCTACGATTATTTCGTAACCTAATTCTATGTAATCCTTAAATACCAAATAAACTGAGACTAACAACAAACAAGTCAGCAAAAATCCCATTGTCATTGAATACATAATTTTTATACAATGGCATCGAAACTATCGCACCTAGAACTCCACCACTTTTTACCATTAAATCCTATTTCTAATAATTTCTGCCCCGCCACAGTAAAAATTATCTCCAGCTAATGATCCTGTCAACGCCTTTTTTTATAAGTAGCAACGACCAGCTAAAAAACCATCCTATAAATCCAATAACCTTTATTCTTGTAAATTGAAAATCACCTCTATATGCGATAATTCCTCCAATGACTAGAATCGAAACAGTAATAAACCACGCTAACTTACCAAAAAGTAAAGTTAACATTTTTTTAGAAAAAAAATATTAAAAGATTTTTTTATCAGAACTACCGTTACTTTTGGATACTTGCCTTATTGGACAATAATACCAATAAAAAAATAGCCCTAAAAGAATCCAAAAAAATCCTTCTATCCTTTTTTTATTCATTCCTCATTCCTTCCTTATTTTTAAATTTGTGTATTAGAGTTTTTTTCGATAAATGTTAAAACTCACAACAGTTCCAATTATCAAAACATTTTCTGTATAATTAATTTTTTTCTTAAAAATACTATCTAAAAAAATATTCCCCTTGAAATTTTAATACTATAATTATTCTAGCACAATTCAAAAAAATTTTTTTAAATAATATTTTTATATTATCTTCTCACTATTATACATTATTTTTTTCTTATTTTGTCATTGGTTATAAGCAATTTTTAACAATTTTTTTCTATAAATTTGCTATATTTTTTTAAATTTTTTTAATACTTATTCAAAAATTTCTTTTTACTCTTTCTTGTTCTAACTCATCCATTCTTTTTTTACTGGTTTTGGCTCCAATCCATGCTCTAATATCGCCTTTTTCAAACCACATAACATCTAACCATTTTCCCAAACTTATATCCAGCCTTAGTAAAGACACCATTTTTTTCTTAAATCCTAAATAATTATGTAATTTCTCACTATTTTCATTTGGAAAAAGTAACACATCCATAAACATTTATTACATTTTGCAATCTCAAAATATCAATTAAAATATTGTACATTTTCTTCCCAAAACCATTCCCAACATAATCCTTATCCGTATAAACTGACAATTCAACATCCCATTGATAAGCAGCTCTCTCCCAAACTTTATGTGCATACGCATACGCCACAATTCTATCATCCACCAAACAAACAATATACGGATATTCCCCTTCAATATCCTCTATTCTCTTCTCGAATTCTTTTTATCGTCGGCACATCATACTCAAAATGTAATCGTCGTATTCTCAATATAATATCGATATATTTCTAATATTTCTTTTCGCATCTTCCTTTGTCGCAAGCCTAAACAAAGCATTTTTTTCATTTTCACAAACCTCCCTTTACTCAAAACTTTTTATTCTCTAAGTATATCATAATTTTTAGAAAAAAATAAAAAAATAAATTTTATTCCCAAAAAAATTTTTCTATCTATTTTACTTTCAAAATTTATGATATAATAAATTAATTAATTCATAATTTTTAAGAAAGGATTAAAAAAATGAAAAAAAGGTATTTTTAGTCACAAGTTTTCGGTACTTCTCATTCTGACACAAGAAAAAAACTATCGAAGCTATCGAAAAATCTAGTAATTGAAAAAAATATGGAAAAGAATGTTTTGAAAGAGCATTTACATCAAATATTATAAGAAAAAAATTATTCAAAAAAACGAAAAATTTAAAAATTTACAATCAAAAAGAAGGTCTTGAAGCCTTTAAAGCAAAGAGGATTTTTCAGAAGTAATCACTATGTCTCTACACATTTTAGCTGGAATTGAATATTCAAAATTAGACGATACTTATGGAAAAAAATCACAGAGCCACTTTTTAGCAACTGACTCTGATTATGAAGAAATCGTTCAAAATAATGAATTTAATGATTTAGAAAACAATGACGCAATAGTTTTTTTATGGGACACGGTTCTGATCATAAAGAAGATGTTATTTATAAAACTCTACAAGAAAAAAATATAATTCCTCTGGAAAAAAATAATATTTTCGTTGCTACTGTTGAAGGCAAAATCACTTTAAAAGATGTCTTAGAAAAATTGTCAAAAACAAATTTTTAAAAAAATATTTTTATTAAAAGCCTTTAATGATTGTTGCTGGAGACCATGCCAAAGAAATGATATGGCATCTGACGAAGAAGATTCATGGAAATCCATTCTTGAAAAAGAATGGCTACAATGTTACAGTTTCATTAAAAGGAATGGGTGAATACGATTTCATTCAAAAAAATGTTTATGAAAAAAACTAGAAAAAGTTTTATAAATTTTTTTAATTTTTTTATAAAATTTAGCTTGAATATTTGAATTTTTTTGTGATATAATATCAATACGATAAATGTGGGAATGTTTTTGGTTTCGACAGGATAAAAAGCTTATTACTAGCAAGTAGACGGGAGTCTTTAAATCCAACTTTAAATTAATCGGAAACGATAATTACGCTTTAGCTGCCTAGTTACGCGGCTCGTCTCCATTTGAATTTGCCATTGTTGATTTGGAAGACGTCATTTTAAATGGCTTACTCTAGTGTATGATTATGTCATTTGAGGACAACTTATAATCTCGCTTTTAGACTTTTGTTCATTTAATATCTAAAAGTTAAAGCGTTAAATGAACTAAACTTGTAGAAGGTAGTAAGGACTTTCTATTTTGGACACGGGTTCGATTCCCGTCATTTCCACCAAAAAAATTCAAATTAATGTTATAAATAAATTATTTACTAAAAGAGATTTTTCTAAAAAGTGTTAGATTATCTCTTTTTTTGTTTTTTTAAAATTATATTTTGAATTTTTTTCTCTAAAAAAATTTTTTTCTAAATATTAAAAATTAATCCTAGAAAAATCTAAAAAAATTGTTATAATGTGCTAAAGAAATTAAAATTAATTATATCTTCTATAATTTATATTTTAATTTATCTTTTACAAATCTAAAATAATACTAGGAGGTATTTATGAAAAAAGGAATTTTTAAAATTTTAATGGCTTTAGTAATTCTTATGCTTGCTATAAGTTGTGGTAAAAAGAATGACACAATTAACATAGTATTTTTGCCAAATGAATCGAATGATTCTCTAAAAGCTTCTCGTGAAGAATTTGCTAAAAATCATTGAAAAAAAGCAACAGGTAAAAAGGCAAATATTGTTACAACGACTGACTACAATATTGCTATGGAAAACATTATTTCGGGGCAAGCTCAAATCGCTTATATTGGGGCCGAAGGTATTTTAAGTGCTGACAAAAAAACAAAAGATGTACAAGCAATTGTTACAAATGCTGGAAAAAGTGGTACAAACGCAGATGCTCTTTATTACAGTTTTATAGCTGTACCTAGTGATGCTGCTAACAATTACAAAGTTGGAAATACTTATGATTTGAAAAAATTAAAAGGTAAAAAAGTTTCTTTTGTAACAAATAGTTCCACATCAGGATTTGTTGTTCCTGGAGAAGTTTTAGTTAAAGAATTTGGATTGAAAAATACCGATGAATTACTTCAAGAAGGAAAAGTATTCTCGAAAGTTATTTTCGGAAATTCACATCCTGGAACACAAGTAAATTTATTGAAAAAAGATGTAGATGTTGCTACATTTGCTATTCCTAAATCTTTTACAACTTATGAATTAGTATCAGGGGAAGAAAATAAAACTGGGGCTACATACAAAGTTAAAGCTGGTGCACCTTCACCATTTGGAGAATACGTTGGAAAAAAAGTTTTTACAGTTATAAAAATCTATTCCTGTACCTAATGGAGCAATCGTATTCAACGTAAAATCACTTAATAAAGATGACCAAGCAAAAATAAAAGCAGCTTTATTATCTAAAGAAACTTATGAAAACCCTGCAATTTTTAGTGCTAAAACAAGTAAAATTAGAGGAATGTTCTTAAAAGAAAGTGACAAAGTAGGATTTGTTGAAGTTAACAATAAATGGTATGAAGATATAATGAAAGAAAAAAATAATTTTTTTGCTACTTTAATTTATTTTTAAAAGAGTGGCTATTAAACAAAGCTTTTTATAATTTCTAAATGATATTATGAAAGCTTTTTTTATTTTTTAAACTATTATTTTTTTATAAAATATATGATAAAATTGTATATGAAAAATTTTTCTAAAAAAACTTTTCAGAAATATCTTAATAAATAAAATTTTTTTCATAAATAATTAGTTCTATTTTACAATTTTTTTATGAAACTAAATTCTTATTTTTATTGATAGATTCTGATAGAAAGGAAGAAATATGCTTTTTAAGTTTAAAAAAATGTATCCAAAACTTATAAAAAAATAAAACTGTTGCTCTTTCAGATGTTTCATTTGATGTAGAAAAAAACAACAGTTTATATCTATTATTGGACCTTCTGGGGCGGGAAAATCTACTTTACTTAGAAGTATTAACAGAATGATTGATATTTCAAGTGGTAGCATTATTTTTTGAAGGTAAAAAAATTGAAACATTGAATAAAAAGGAAACTAAACTAGTTAGAAGACAGATTGGTATGATTTTCCAAAATTATAATTTAGTTGAACGTTTGACTGTTATTGAGAATGTTTTTGCACGGAAGACTTGGCTATAAATCGGTTTTAGCTGGAGCTTTGGGGATTTATACAGAAGAGGAAAAGGAAGAAGCCTTTAGATTATTGGAAAAAGTTGATTTGGCAAAATATGCTTATCAAAAATGCAGTGATTTAAGTGGAGGACAAAAAAACAAAGAGTTGGAATTGCACGTGCTTTGATACAAAAACCAACTTTGTTATTATGTGATGAACCTATTGCCTCGCTTGATCCAAAAATCATCTGAAAAAAAGTTATGGAATACCTTCTTAAAATTGTTAAGGAAATGGGTGTTACTTGCATCGTTAATCTTCACCAAGTTGATATAGCTTTGAAATATTCTGACAGAATAATCGCTTTAAATAAAGGAAAAAAAGTATTCGACAATTCTGTTGATAAATTATCAAAAGAAGAAATTGAAAAAAATTTATAAAAAAATGAAGAAACCGAAGAACATTAATAAGAAAGGGTGTCACAAAAATGTTAAAAATCACAAAAAAATAAATAACGATATTTTTTTAAAAAAAGAAAAAAAATAGTAAAGATCTTTTTTTGTATTAATAGTTTTTATTTTATATTTTTTTCTAGCATTATTTCTGGCTTTAAAAAAATACCGCTGCTTTTTTTATCAATTCCAAGTGGGATAATTTGGCTTTTTCAAAAAAATTTATTCCAACATCAGAATCTTTGCAGTATTTGCCAATTATTTTTTTAAAACGGCAATTGAAACTATTTTTATTAGCAGTTTCTTCAACAATTGTATCATCTATTTTTTTGCACTATTTTTTTAGCATTAATCGGTTCTGAAAGCAACTGGAATAAACCTTTTTACAAAAGTATTAGTAAAAATTATTGCTTCGTTTTTTCAGAAATATTCCTCTTGTTGCTTGGTCTTTAGTTCTTCTATTTTTCATTCAAACAAAGCCAGTTTACAGGATTTTTTTAGCACTGTTTTTTTAGTAACTCTTGGATATTTAACAAGAACTTTTCATTGAGACTATAGATGAAGCATCAGAAAATATTATTGAAGCCTTAAAAACAACAGGTGCATCATATTTCCAAATAATTTTTTTCAAGGTGTTATCCCAAGCGTTTTTACCACAACTAATATCTTGGCTATTATTTTTTTATAGAAAATGGAATTAGGGAAGCAACTTTAATCGGATTACTTACAGGTACTGGAATCGGATTCATTTTTAACCTCTACTATCGAAGTTTCCGTTATGATGCGGCTGGAATGGTTATATTGTTCGTAATAATAATTATTATCAGCATAGAATTACTATCTAATAAAAATCAGAAAAAGAATTAATGTAGGAGGATCTTTAAATGAATTCAAAAATATATTGAAAAAAACAAAAAAATAATAAAATAATAATAAGAAAAATTCACAAAATCTAGAATTTATTTGTGGTCTACATTAAGTATTCTATCTTTAATCACCATTTTTTTACACTAGCTACAATCAATATGGGTGGTGTTAAACTGTCTTCTGCTTTTTTTAGAATTTTTTTAAAAGATTTAAAAATTATGTTTTTTTCAAGCACGATTATCAGATAGATATACGTTTCTAGAAGTATTTAATAGTCTTTTAATCACTATTGCACTTGCTATATTGACAACATTGATTGGATCTTTTATAGCGTTATTTTTTTATCTTTTTTTGCAGCAAAAAATCTTTCAAATGAAAGAACATCAAAAATAATCAAAATTATTGTATCATTCATACGAGCAATCCCGACAATACTTTGGGTTTTAGTATTTTCAGTTGTTGCAAACATTGGTGTGGAATCTGCTATTATTGGAATGTCATTTCATAGTATTGCTTATTTAATAAAAGCATATTCTGAAAGCATAGAAGAAATCGACACAGGCACTATTGACGCCCTTAAAGCAACAGGGGCTTCTTGGTGGCAAATAATATTCCAAGCAGTTTTACCATCTACAATTACTTCCATCCTCTCGTGGACTTTCGTAAGATTCGAAATCAACTTTACAAACGCCGTAGCAGTTGGCGCTGCATCAGGAGCAGGTGGAATCGGATACGACATGTTTATGTCAGGAACAATGTATTTTGACATTCGAGAAATTGGAGTATTTGTTTACTTAATATTTATCGTAGCACTCATACTAGAATTTATTTCTTATTTCTTAAAAAAAATAAATATCTAAAAAAATTAAACTTCCGTAAGAATGAACTAAAAGTTATTGTAACTTACTTAAAACCTAAATTTATACAACTTTTAGTAGTTTGATTTTTAAATAAATTCGAATATAAAATAAAAAAATCTCTTAAAAAGAAGTTATTCTTAATCAGAGATTTTTTTATTATATTTTTATTTATTTTTTTCTACTTATAAAACCTTTCATTTGTTTTAACAGCTAAATATGAATCAATTTGTAACAATAATTCAACAGCTGTCCCAACTAAGATCAATAAGCTTGTTCCTCCAAGTAATACAGGTATATGAAGAACATATCCAAACCAAATATTAGGCAATATTCCTAATATTGATAAGAAAATAGCACTTCCAAAAGTAACTCTTGTAACAACCTTTTTCTAAATAATCAGCTGTTTCTGCACCTGCTCTTACAGTAGGTATTGTTCCTCCACTTTGTTTCAAATCTTCTGATACTTTATCTGGATCAAAAGCTATTGTTAACGTATAAAAGAACGAAAATACTGTAATTAATACAGCAAATAATAATAGATACAATACTCCTGTTTGTGAAAACCAAGTTGTCAATCTATTTTTCCAAACACCTGGTTTCATTAATGTAACTAAAAATGGTGGTGCCGCCATTAGCACTGAAGCAAAGATTATTGGCATTACTCCAGACATATTTATTTTTAATGGTAAATATGTTCTTCTACCAACTGCACTTTGTCCTCCACCAAATCCTAAACTTCCTTTTCCAGCATATTGAATTGGTATTCTTCTTTCAGCAAGTTGCACTAAAACCATTAAAGCAATAAATACAACAAAAACTATTATTGATATAAACATTAAGATTATACCTGTTCCACTTCCTTTTAAACTTGAATATGCTTGCGTTAAAACACTAGGTAATCCTGCAACAATATTTAAAAAGATTAACATTGAAGTCCCATTTCCAATACCTTTTTATAGAAATTCTTTCAGAAATCCACATTAAAAAAATGCAGTTCCTCCAGTCATTAATACAACTGTTCTTATAATAAATTTAAAACTTGTATCTTCTAGAACAAATCCTTGATTAGCAAGCATTACTGCTATCCCAAATGATTGTCCTAAAGCTAACACTATAGTCAAGTATCTTGTCCATTGTGTTATTTTATCTCTTTCTTTTCCACCTTCTTTTTGCATTTCATCTATTTTAGGGAAAATAACTCCTAATAATTGAAACACAATAGAAGAGTTAATATAAGGAATTATTCCTAATGAAAAGATCGAAGCTCTTTCTACAGCCCCTCCAGAAAACAGATTTAAAAATCCTGCAATTGCATTATTATGCGAAAGACTCTTGAATACATTTGTATCTACTCCCGGAACAACTATATGTATACCTACTCTAGCTACTAGTATCATCAATAGTGTAAACGTTATTCTTTTTTCCAATTCTGGAATATTAAAAATAGCTTTCACTCTACTTACTATTGCTTCAGTTAAAGTCAATACAACCACTCCTTATATATGAAGAAAAAGCAAGATATTAAATCTTACTTATTCTCTTCTTCTTTTTGTTATTTCCTGCTTTAGCTGAATACGATTTAATTTCAAGTAATTCTACTGATCCACCAGCTTGTTCAATTAATGCTTTAGCAGTTCCTGAAACTTTATGAGCTTTTAATTGTTAATTTTTTTAGAAACTTCTGCATTTCCAATTACTTTTTAATAAACTTGTAAATTCTTTTTCTTTAACATATGATTCAACATTTTCAGCTAAATATCTTTTTACTGCTTTTTTTACCTTTTACTTCTCTTAAAGCTGCATCTGAATATTTAGATATAAATTTAGGATTTTTTTAATAATCCCATTTTCAACTAATGTTTGTAAACTTACAACATCACCATCGTTGAATTTATCTACTATATCTGATAATGTAATTACTACAAAATCTTTTTTTGAATGCTGAATTAGAGAATCCTCTTTTAGGAACTCTTCTAACTATTGGCATTTGTCCACCTTCAAATATAGGTGATACATATGAACCTGATCTTTGTTTTTTTGTCCATTGTGTCCTTTACCAGCTGTTTTACCCCAACCAGTTCCGTGACCTCTTCCTACTCTTTTTTTCTTTTGTCTTTTTGATCCTTCAGCAGGTTTTTAATTCATTAAGATTCATTTATTCTTAAACCTCCTCTACTTTAAGTAAATAAGAAACTAATTTTATTTTTTTCCTTCTATATCTGCAGTTTTATTATGTACTGCACTTTGACTGATTTTTTTCTTAATCCAAGTGATTTCACAGTCGCAATATGATTAGGTTTTCTTCCATTAATTCCCTTAACAAGTGTTACTTTTTACTTTAGACATTAATTTTACCTCCCTAACCCTAATTATCCTAAAATTTCTTCTACTGTTTTTTTCCTCTTAATCTAGCTACTTCTTCAATAGATCTTAATTGTCTTAATCCTTCTAATGTAGCTCTTGCAACATTACTTTTATTTTTTGAACCTCTAATTTTTGTAAGTACGTCTGTTACACCAGCTAATTCTAATAATTCCCTAGCTGCTGACCCAGCAATAACTCCTGTCCCTTTTGAAGCTGGTTTCAATAATACACTTGTAGAATTGTATTTACCAATTTGTTCATGTGGTAAAGTTCCACCTTTTAAAGATACAGTTACTAAATTTTTCTTAGCGTTAGCGATTGCTTTTCTAATAGCATCTGGTACACCATTTGCTTTTCCTAAACCAATACCAACTTTACCTTTTTCGTCTCCAACTGCTGCTAAAACTGAGAATGACATTCTTCTTCCCCCTTTAACAGTTTTAGAAACTCTATTTATTCTTAAAAGACTTTCTTTAAATTCACTTGCTTTTTCATTTCTTTCTCTATCTCTGGCCAAAATAAGTCCTCCTTCTCCTTAGAATTTTAATCCTGCTTCTCTTGCAGCATCAGCTATTGCTTTGATTCTTCCAGTGTAAATATATCCACCTCTATCAAATACAACTGTTGTTATTCCTTTTTCTAATGCTTTTTTAGCAATTCTCTCACCAATTTGTTTAGCTGCTTCAATATTTGAACCATTTTTCGATTTTTGCACCTTTTTTTCAATTGTAGATGCTGATACTAAAGTATTTCCAGTAGTATCATCAATAATTTGAACAAATATATTTTGTAAACTTCTGTAAACAGAAAGTCTAGGTCTTTCAGCAGTTCCAACGATTCTTCTTCTTATACTTTTATGTTTTCTAGTTCTTACTTTTTTTCTATCTAGTTTTTTTATCACTAAAATCTACCTCCTATCCTTTCTTACCTTCTTTTCTTCTAATTACTTCATCAGCATATTTAACTCCTTTTCCTTTGTAAGGTTCAGGTGGTCTCTTAGCTCTGATATTTGCAGCAATTTGTCCAACTAATTGTTTGTCAATTCCTTCAATAGAAATTTTTGTATTACCTTCTACTTTGAAAGTTATTCCTTCAACAGCTTCTATTTCAACAGGGTGAGAATATCCTAAAGCTAATGTCAAACCTTTTCCGTTAGCTTGTACTCTGTATCCAACCCCTACTAATTCTAATTTTTTTCTCAAACCCTTGACTAACACCAATAATCAAATTATTAACATTTGCTCTAGTTGTCCCATGAAGAGCTCTAATGCTTGGTAAGTCATTAGGTCTTTCAAAAGTTATTTCAGTGCCATCAATATTTACTTTAATTTCATCGCTTAATTCTCTTTCCAATTGTCCTTTAGGTCCTTTAGCGATAAATTTATTACCATCTAATTTAACTTCTACACCAGCTGGTATAGTTATAGGTTTATTACCTATTCTTGACATGACTCTCCTCCTATTTTATAAAATGCGTAAATTACCACACGTAGCAAAGAACCTCTCCACCAACGCTATGCTTTCTGCATTCTTTGTCTGTTATAACACCTTTTGGTGTTGAGACAATGGCAATTCCTAATCCACCTAATACTTTAGGTAAACTTTCTACAGATGTATATACTCTTCTTCCAGGTTTAGAAATTCTTTTCAACCCTTTGATTACAGCATCTCCATCCATATATTTCAATGTTACTACTATATCTTTTTTTGTACCTTCTTCTTTTACTTCGTAACTAACTATATATCCTTCATTTTTTAATATATTCGCTATACTTTCTTTAATTTTTTTGAAAATGGTATTTTTAACTTCAGCATGTTTTGCCATATTTCCATTTCTAATTCTAGTAAGCATATCAGCAATAGGATCTGTTAAATGCATTTACTTATTCCTCCTCTCGAACTTCTTCTTACCAACTTGATTTTTCTTACTCCTGGGATTGCACCCTCTCCTGCTAATTTTTCTAAACATTACTCTAGAAATTCCAAATTCTCTCATGAATCCTCTTGGTCTTCCATTAATTTGACATCTATTTCTCAATCTAGTAGGTGACGCATTTCTTGGCAATTTAGCCAATTCAGCTATTGCTTCTCTATCACCTTTTTTTAGCTTTTTGCTTTTTAATTCTGCTCTTTTTTTCTGCATATTTATCAACTATTTTTTTCTCTTCTTAAGTTTCTTTCAACCATTGCTTTTTTTAGCCATTTATTGAATTACACCTCCTTCAAATTGTAAACTATTTTGCAAACGGCATTCCGAATGCTTTTAATAACGCTCTTCCTTCTTCGTCAGTTCTTGCAGTTGAAACTATTGTAATTCCCTACTCCAAATGTTTTATCAACTTTATCAATTTCAATTTCAGGGAAAACGATTTGTTCTCTAATACCCTAAAAGTATAGTTTCCTCTTCCATCGAACCCTTTAGGTGAAACTCCTTCAAAGTCTCTAACTCTTGGTAAAGTAATACTAATTAATCTATCTAAAAAAATTCGTACATTTTTTTCTTTTTCTTAATGTTACTTTTTGCTCCGATTTTTTTGTCCTTCTCTTAATTTAAATCCTGCTTCTGATTTTTTAGCTGCTCTAGCTACAGGCTGTTGTCCTGTAATTTGCCCTAATTCTCTCATTGCAGTATCAATTAATTTAGGGTTGTTTACCGCTTCACCAATCCCCATATTAACTACTATTTTTTCAATTTTAGGTACTTGCATAACATTAGTGATGTTTAATTCTTTCATTAATGATGCAACCAATTCTTCTTTATATAACTTTTGTAATCTTGGAATATATTTCTCAGCCACTGAGTTTTCCTCCTTTCTATATTTCGTTACCAGAAACAACTGATATTCTTACTTTTTTTCCATCTTTAATTTCATATCTTACTCTAGTCCCTTTTTTTGCACTTTCATCCCAAAGCATTACTTTAGATGAGAAAATTGGCATTTCTTTTTCTACAACTTCGCCTTGTGGGTTCATTGCATTAGGTTTGATATGTCTTTTTTGAATATTTACACCTTCAACAACTATTTTACCTATTTTAGGGAATACTTTTAATACTTTTCCAACTTTTCCTTTATCTCCAGTTTGACCTTTGTCATTTCTAGATAAGTCTTTCGATCTACCACTAATTACAACAACTGTATCTCCAGTTTTAACATGTAATCTATTAGGTATTGATTTTACTCTTGGTTTAGCCACTTATAAACTCTCCTTTCTATAATACTTCTGGTGCTAGAGACACTATTTTCATAAAGTTTTTAGCTCTTAGTTCTCTTGCTACAGGTCCAAAAATTCTTGTACCTCTTACTTCTAAGCTTGTATTTAATACAACTGCTGCATTATCATCAAATTTAATATATGAACCATCTGCTCTTTTTAATTCTTTTCTTGTTCTTACTACAACAGCTTTAACTACATCTCCTTTTTTTACATTTCCATTAGGTATAGCTTCTTTAACAGATGCTACTACGATGTCACCAATTTTACCGAATCTTCTTCTTGACCCACCTAATACTCTAATAACCATGATTTTTTTCGCTCCTGTGTTATCAGCAACATTAAGTATCGTTTGTTGTTGAACCATTTAAAATTTCCTCCTCTCAAAATTTCATTATCCACTATTCTCTATTTAGCTTTTTCTAAGATAGTCACTACTCTCCATCTTTTATCTTTACTTAATGGTCTAGTTTCCATGATTCTTACTCTGTCTCCTACACCACATTCGTTATTTTCATCATGTGCTTTATATCTTTTAGAAGTTTTCACTCTTTTTTTATAGATTTTATGTAATCTCATTGTTTCTTCAAGAACAACTACTGTTTTATCCATTTTATCAGAAACAACAATACCTTCTCTTACTTTTCTTTCGTTTCTTTTATTCTCCACTCTTGTTCCTCCTATTTAACAGTTTTTTTCAGTTGCGATAGTTTTTATTCTTGCTATCGTTCTTTTTAACTTCAGTTATTTTTAGTAGTGTTTTGTAATTGTCCAAGAGTTTTTTTGAAATTTTTAAATTAAACAATTCTTGTTTCAATTCTTTAACTTTTGCATCTAATTCTTCTAATGATAATTCTCTTATTTCATTTGCTGTCATTACTTATCACCACCTACTTCTTCTTTTCTTACAAATTTAACTTTGATAGGTAGTTTATGTCCTGCTTTTTCTTAATGCTTCTTTAGCCTTTTTCTTCTGATACTCCAGCAACTTCAAACATTATTTTTTTCCTTTTTTTAACTACAGCTACCCAACCTTCTGTATTACCTTTACCTTTTACCCATTCTTGTTCCTTCTGGTCTTTTTTTGTATAAGGTTTATCAGGAATATTCTAATCCAGATTTTTTTCCTTCCCTTTTAAATGTTCTGTTGATTGTTACCCTACAAGCTTCTATTTGTCTTGAAGTAATCCAACCAAATTCTCTAGCGGCCAATCCAAATTCACCAAAAATCAACTTTGTTTCCTTTTAGTTGCTATACCACCCATTTTTTCCTCTGAACTGTTTTCTATATTTCGTTCTTTTTAGGTATTAACATTAATTATTTCCTCCTTCCTTTTTTAGTAGAAAGAACTTCACCATTGAAAATCCATACTTTAATTCCTAAAGCTCCATATGTAGTATGTGCAGTTGCAGTTGCATAATCAACATCTGCTCTCAATGTATGTAATGATACTCTTCCTGAAAGTGTCCATTCACTTCTAGCTATTTCGGCACCATTTAATCTTCCTGATACCATTACTTTAATCCCTTTTACACCTGATTTTTTTCAGCTCTTTGAATTGCTTGTTGAACAGCTCTTTTATAAGCTACCCTTTTTTCAATAGCAGTTGCTATACTTTCAGCCACTAATTGTGCATCTTTATTAGGATTTTTTTAATTTCTTGTACTTTAACTTGTACTTTTTTGTTAGTTAATTTTTCCAAATTATTTTTTAAAGCTTCAATTTCTTGACCTTTTCTACCAATTAGAATTCCAGCTTTCCCAGTTTCTATTATTACAGAAACATCAGTTGGTGATGTTCTTTCAACTTGAACTGTTGAAATTCCTGCATGATAGTAATTCTTTTTTAATGTATTCTTTTATTTTTTTATATCTTCATGAAAATTATTTAAGTATTCTTTCCCTTCAGCGAACCATTTTTGAATCCCAAGTTTTTTTGTGATTCCAATTCTAATCCCCTAGGATCTACTTTTTTTGTCCCACAGACTTACCTCCTTATACTATTCTTAGTTTCTTTCTGAAACTTCTACTGTTATATGAGCAGTTGGTTTTCTTATAACATCTGCTCTTCCCATTGCTCTTGGGCTAATTCTTTTTAATACTGGTCCTTTATCAATTAAAATTTTAGAAATATATAATTTTTTTCTGGATCCAAATTAAAATTATGTTCTGCATTTGCAATTGCTGATCTTAATGTTTTTTTCTATATATTTAGCTGCTTTTTTTATTTGTAAACTCTAATACGTTTAAAAGCTTGTAAAGCATTTTTTTCCTCTAACTATATCAGCTACAAGTCTAGCTTTTTTTGAGGGCTTAATCTTTGGTAACGTAATTTAGCTACTACTGCCATTAAATGGCCTCCTTCCATTACTAATTTTTATATTTTTAATTAGATTCTTTTTATATTTAATTATTTTTTTACCTTTTTTTGCATCTTTCCCGTGTCCATAGAAAGTTCTTGTTGGTGCAAAATTCACCTAATTTATGTCCCTACCATTTCTTCTGTTACGTATACAGGTAAATGTTTTTTACCATTATATACTGCAAAAGTATGTCCAATAAATTGAGGGAATATAGTAGATCTTCTTGACCATGTTTTAATAACTTGTTTTTTTTCTCCTAATGCTTCTACTTTCTTCAATAAATAAGCATCAACAAAAGGTCCTTTTTTTAATGAACGAGCCATTCTTTCCTCCTTATCATCTCATCTTTAAGTTGAAAATGTTAGCTCACACACATAAAAGTGTGTTAAGCAACATTATCATATATCATTTTGTTAACTTGACTATTTTTTTCTTTTTCTAACAATAAATTTATCGCTAAGTTTTTTACCTCTTGTTTTCTTACCAAGAGTAGGTTTACCCCAAGGTGTAACTGGTGATTTTCTACCTATAGGAGATCTACCTTCTCCTCCTCCATGAGGGTGATCTACAGGGTTCATTACTGATCCTCTTACGTGTGGTTTTCTTCCTAAGTGTCTATTTCTTCCAGCTTTACCTAATGATACTAATGAGTGTTCAGAATTTCCTACTGCACCAATTGTTGCCATACATTCTTTATGAATTAATCTTAATTCTCCTGAAGGTAATTCAACGTGGCAATAAGTTCCTTCTTTAGCTACTAATCTTGCAGAAGTTCCTGCAGATCTTGCTAATTGTCCACCTTTTCCAGGCATCAACTCAACATTGTGAATAACTGTCCCGATTGGTAAATCTTTTAATTTCAAAGCATTTCCTGGTTTGATTTCAGCACCTTCACCAGCTAATACTACATCACCTTTTTTCAATCCATTTGGAGCTAAGATATATCTTTTTTCTCCATCAACGTAATGTAATAATGCAATGTTTGCAGTTCTGTTTGGATCGTATTCAAGAGTTGCTACTTTTGCAGGAACTCCTAATTTATTTCTTTTCCAATCAATAACTCTATATAATCTTTTATGACCTTTATGTCTATTTCTACCTGTTCTATGACCGTAGTTATCAATTCCATAAGATGAACCTAATGGTTCTACTAATGATTTTTCAGGTCTTACTTTATCTAATTCATTATTAACTAATATCGACATATGCCTTGTCCCACTAGTTATTGGTTTTAACTTTTTAATTGGCATAACTTTTTATTACCTCTCTTCCTTAATTTCATTTTTTTCACAACCTGTATATTATATCATTTTTATGAAATAATTCCTATACTAAAAAAATATTTTTTTATATATTTTTTTATATCATAAAAAAAGGATTCTGATAAATCAGAATTATCCTTCATATGCTGCGATTGTTTCACCTTTTTTTCAATTTAACCATTGCTTTTTTTATAGCAGATGTTTTTATAAACTGACATTCTAAATCTTTTTTTGCTTTTTGGTTTTAATATTCAAAGTATTTACGCTTTCAACTTTTACATTGAATAATTTTTTTCAACAGCTTCTTTGATTTGAATTTTGTTTGCTCTTCTATCAACGATAAATACGTACTCATTATTTTTCAAATAAGTTTCTAGCTTTTTCTGTATTCAATACTGGTTTTTTTGATTATATCAGTAATATGCATTATGCTAACACCTCCTCGATAGTTGCAAGTGCTTCTTTAGTAACAATTACTTTATCTTGTTTGATTAATGAATAAACATTAATATCTCTTGAATTTAAAATTGAAACTTTTTTTAATGTTTCTAGCTGATAAATACAAGAAGTAATCTCTATCAGAAGTTTCATAAGAATCTTCAGTTACATATAATTGTTTAGTATCAGCAAAAATTTAATGCTTTTGCAAATTCAACAAATGTTTTTTTGTTTTTTGGTGCTTCTAATGCAAAGTCATCTAAAACAATTAAGTTTCCTTCAATAATTTTTTTGAGCTAATGCTGATCTTAAAAGCTAATTTTTCTAACTTTTTTTATTAACTTTTTTAGCGTAATTTCTAGGTTTTTGGTCCGTGAACAACTCCTCCACCTACCATGTGTGGTGCTCTTGTAGAACCTTGTCTAGCTCTTCCTGTTCCTTTTTTTGTCTAAAAGGTTTTTCTTCCTCCACCTCTTACTTCTGCTCTTGTTTTTTTGTTGAGGCAGAACCTTGTCTTAAAAGCTGCTAATTCAGCAACTAAAACTTCGTGCATTACAGATTTATTTGGTTCAATACCAAATACTTCATTGTTTAATTCAACAGTTCCTGCTTGCGAACCATCTAATTTATAAATATTTAAAACTGGCATTTTATCCTCCTCTCTTTCCTATTAGTATTTCTTAACCGATTTTTTAATAACTAAGTAACCATTTTTAGGTCCTGGTATTGCACCTTTTACTAATAAAAGGTTGTTTTCTACATCAAATTTAATAACTCTTAAGTTTTGAACTGTTACTTGTTCATTACCTAATCTTCCAGCCATTTTTTTACCTTTAGGTACATTACTGTTTGATGCAGCACCTCCAGCATTTGACCCTCCTAATCTATGGTTTCTAGAAACCCCATGTGAAGCTCTGTTTCCACCAAAGTTATGTCTTTTCATAACTCCTGCAGTCCCTTTACCTTTTGAAGTTCCTGTGATATCAACAAATTCGATTCCTTCTAATACGTCTACTTTAAATTCTTGTCCTAATTCATATGAAGCTGTATCAGCAACTTTGAATTCTTTTAAGAATTTTTTAGGAGTAATTCCTGCTTTTTTGAATAAACCTGCTTCTGGTTTATTTGTATTTTTTTCTTTTTTTTCATCAAATGCTAATGTAATAGCATTGTATCCTTCTTTTTCATTTGTTTTAATTTGAACTACGAAGTTTGAACCAGCTTCGATAACTGTTACTGGTATTAATTTTTTTCATCTTCGAAAATTTGAGTCATTCCGATTTTTTTACCTAATATCATTTTTATTTATTTATCCTCCTTAATATATTGGTTGACATTGAATTAAGGAAAATTCCTCAATCCAATTGCCAACATGTACTAAAGCTTATAATTGCTTAATTTCTATTCCTACACCTGATGGTAAGTTTAATGATCCTAACGCAGCCATTATTTGTTGACTAGAATTTTTAATTTCAACAAATCTTCTGTGTATTCTCATTTCAAATTGTTCTCTTGAATCTTTATTAACATGTACAGATCTTAAAAACTGTATATTTTTTTAGTTTTAGTTGGTAAAGGTAATGGACCAGCTAATTCTGAACCATTTTTCTTTACTACTTCTGCAATTTTTTTGCAGATTGATCTAATAATTTATGATCATAAGATTGAAGATATATTCTGATTTTTATCCAAAGTTTTTTTCCTCCTATAATTTTTTTGACTATTTAGTAATAGTTGCAACTTCTCCTGAAGCTACTGTTCTTCCACCTTCTCTAATCGCAAATCTTAATCCTTCTTCCATTGCAATTGGGTGAATCAATTCTACTGTCATTTCTATGTTATCTCCAGGCATTACCATTTCTACACCTTCTGGTAAGTTTACTTCTCCTGTAATATCAGTTGTTCTGAAATAGAATTGTGGTTTGTATCCTGTAAAGAATGGAGTATGTCTTCCTCCTTCATCTTTTGTCAATACATATACTTCTGATTTAAATCCTGTATGTGGAGTGATTGTTCCTGGTTTTGCCAACACTTGTCCTCTTTCCACTTCTTCTTTCTTAGTTCCTCTTAATAATGCTCCTATATTATCTCCAGCTTGTCCTGAATCTAATAATTTTCTGAACATTTCTACTCCTGTTACTGTTGTTTTTGAAGTTGGTTTAATTCCTACGATTTCTACTTCTTCTCCCAACTTTTACTACTCCTCTTTCTACTCTTCCTGTTACTACTGTTCCTCTTCCTGTAATTGTGAATACATCTTCAATTGGCATAAGGAATGGTTGGTCAATTGGTCTTTCTGGTGTTGGAATATATTCATCCACTGCATCCATCAATTCTACAATTGCATCTATCCATTTTTGTTCTCCATTTAATGCTCCTAATGAAGATCCTTTGATTACTGGTACGTCATCTCCTGGGAATCCGTATTCGTTTAATAATTCTCTTACTTCCATTTCTACTAATTCTAATAATTCTTCGTCGTCTACCATATCTACTTTATTCAAGTATACTACGATGTAAGGTACACCTACTTGTCTTGCCAACAAGATGTGTTCTCTTGTTTGAGGCATTGGACCATCTGCTGCTGATACTACTAAGATAGCTCCATCCATTTGAGCTGCTCCTGTAATCATATTTTTTACATAGTCAGCATGTCCTGGACAGTCTACGTGAGCGTAGTGTCTTTTTTCTGTTTCATACTCAATGTGAGCTGTGTTAATTGTAATTCCTCTTTCTCTTTCTTCAGGAGCTTGGTCAATGTTTTCAAAATCAACTTTTTCAGCTAACCCTTTTTCAGCTAATACTTTTGAAATTGCTGCTGTTGTTGTTGTTTTACCGTGGTCAACGTGACCAATTGTTCCTATGTTTACGTGTGGTTTACTTCTCTCGAATTTAGCTTTTGCCATTTCTTATTTCCTCCAAATATTTTAAATTTATATTTTATTTCTAATTTGAAGACTTTCTATTCTATTGATAACTTAACAAATAGAAAGTCGTTCACATTTTATTTACTATTTTCCTTGTCTTTCTTTAATAACTTGATCTGCAATATTTTTAGGTACTTCTACATATTTTTCAAATTCCATTGAATAAGATGCTCTACCTTGTGTTTTAGATCTTAAGTCAGTTGCATAACCAAACATTTGAGATAATGGTACTTCTGAGTTAATAATTTTCGCATTATTTCTGTCAGTCATTCCTGATACTTGTCCTCTTCTTGAGTTCAAGTCACCAATAACATCTCCCATGTATTCTTCTGGAGTAGTAACTTCTACTTTGAAGATTGGTTCTAATAATACTGCATTTGCTGCTCTTAAGGCTTTTTTAATTGCCATAGATCCAGCTATTTTAAATGCCATTTCTGATGAATCCACTTCATGGTAAGATCCGTCATATAATGTTACTTTTACATCTTGAACTGGATATCCTGCAACAACTCCAGCTTCTAATGCTTCTTGAATTCCTTTATCTACTGCAGGAATGTATTCTCTTGGAATAGCTCCTCCTGTAATTTGGTTAATAAATTCATAACCTTTATCTGGATTAGGTTCAACTTTAATTTTAACATGTCCGTATTGACCTCTACCTCCAGATTGTTTAGCATATTTTTCTTCAACATCAGCGCTTCCGTTGATTGTTTCTCTATATGCAACTTGTGGTTTACCTACATTTGCTTCAACTTTGAATTCACGTTTCATTCTATCTACGATAATTTCCAAGTGTAATTCTCCCATTCCAGCGATCAATGTTTGACCAGTTTCTTGGTTAGTTGTAACTTTAAATGTTGGATCTTCTTCAGCTAATTTAGCTAATGCTGTACCCATTTTTTCTTGGTCAGCTTTTGTTTTTGGTTCAACAGCTATTTGAATAACTGTATCAGGGAATTCCATTTTTTCCAAGATAATTGGAGCGTTTTCAGCACACAATGTATCTCCTGTTGTAGTATCTTTCAACCCTACTGCTGCAGCAATATCTCCAGAGTAAACTGTTTCCAATTCTTCTCTTTTGTTTGCGTGCATTTGAAGTAATCTTCCCATTCTTTCTTTTTTACCTTTAGTAGAGTTTAATACATAAGATCCTTTTTCTAATATTCCTGAATAAACTCTGAAGAATGATAATCTTCCTACAAATGGATCCGTAATAATTTTGAACGCTAACGCTGAGAATGGAGCATCGTCTCCCATTTCTCTTTCGATAGGTTCTTCAGTTTTAGGATCAGTTCCTTTAATTTTTCCACCGTTGATGTCTAATGGTGATGGCATATAAGCAACTACTGCATCAAGTAATGGTTGAATTCCTTTGTTTTTAAATGCAGTTCCGCACAATACAGGTACAACAGTTCCTTCGATTGTAGCAGCTCTTAATGCTTTTTTGATTTCTTCTTCAGAAATTTCTTCTCCACCAAAATATTTTTCCATCAATTCATCATCAGTTTCAACTACAGATTCGATCATATGTTCTCTAGCTGCTTGAGCTTCATCAACTAACTCTGCTCTTATATCAACTATTTTCATAGTCAGCTCCCATAGTTTCATCTTTAAATAAATATTCTTTCATTGTTACTAAATCAATAATTCCTTCGAAATTATCTTCAGCACCAATTGGTAATTGGATAGGTACACCGTTTCCACCTAATTTTTCTTTAATATCGTTAACGCACATATCGAAATCTGCTCCAACTCTATCCATTTTATTAAAGAAAGCCATTCTTGGAACGTTGTATTTATCAGCTTGTCTCCAAACTGTTTCAGATTGTGGTTGAACACCATCAACTGCTGAGAATACTGCAACAGCTCCATCTAATACTCTTAAAGATCTTTCAACTTCAACTGTAAAGTCAACGTGACCTGGTGTATCTATGATGTTAATTCTGTGTTTATTCCAAAATGCAGTTGTTGCTGCTGATGTAATTGTGATTCCTCTTTCTTGTTCTTGTTCCATGTAATCCATTGTAGCGGCTCCTTCGTGAACCTCTCCAATTTTATGGTTAACTCCTGTATAGAATAAAATTCTTTCAGTAGTAGTCGTTTTTCCGGCATCAATATGAGCCATGATACCAATATTTCTAGTATCTTTTTAAAGCAACTTTTTCTTGCCATTCTGATGTTTCCTCCTTCTAAATATTAAGCAGTTAAATAATTCAGATAATTAAATAAACTATACTTTAACGAATTACCATTTATAATGTGCGAATGCTCTATTTGCTTCGGCCATTTTTATATGTGTCTTCTTTTTTTCTTAATTGATCCCACCTTCGTTGTTAGCAGCTGCTACTAACTCTTTTTTTCAATTTGTTTACCATTCCATGTTCTTTTCTTTCTCTTGTGTATCTAACTAACCATCTAATAGCTAAAGTTTGTTGTCTTTCTTTTTCTAACTTCAACTGGTACTTGGTAAGTAGCTCCTCCAATTCTTCTTGATCTAACTTCTAATTGAGGTCTAACATTTTTCCATTGCTCTTCTGAACACTTCAATTCCCTCTTCTTGAGTTTCTTCTTTAATTTCATTTAATGCTGTATAGAAAATGTTTTTCAGCTAATGATTTTTTTCCATCTTTCATTAATCCATTTATGAATTTAGTTACTACTTTATCGTTATATTGAGAATCAGGTAAAACATCTCTCTTTTCCGCTTTTCTTCTTCTTGACACTTATTTGTCCTCCTTACTTCTTAGTTTTAATTAATTAGCGCCTGCCGCTGGTTTTTTTGTTCCGTATCTTGATCTAGCTTGTCTTCTGTTTACTACTCCCGCAGTATCTAAAGCACCTCTGATTATTTTATATCTAACCCCTGGTAAATCTTTTGTTCTTCCTCCTCTTAAAAGAACGATACTGTGTTCTTGTAAGTTATGTCCGATTCCTGGAATATAAGCAGTAACTTCAATTCCATTTACTAATTTAACCCTTGCTACTTTTCTTAAGGCTGAGTTTGGTTTTTTAGGTGTAGTTGTATATACTCTTACACAAACCCCTCTTTTTTGTGGATTACCTTTTAACGCAGGTGATTTTTTCTTTTTCTCTGTTGTTTTTCTACCAAATCTTACTAATTGATTAATAGTAGGCATATTTTCCTCCTCCCAACTTTCTTCAAATTTTATATATAATTTCTCGTCATTTTTTATAAACTAAAACTTTTTTAAAAGCTCATCCCTTCAATCTACACCCTAACTTGTAGGGCATAATGTATACCCATTTATAAGTATAGCGATTTACTCTAAATTTACTAAAAAAATATGTTTTTTTACATATTTTCTGAAGATTTAGTTTATGAGTTATAACTTACTTATTTTATACTATTTAAGCCATTATGTCAAGGTCTTTATTGAGTTTTTTTGTTAAAATTATCGAAATTTTTATTATATAAATTATATATCTTTTATATAGTTAATATTTATATAATATATTTTTTTGAAATAACAATTGTAATTGTAATAGAGAAGTGAGCAACTTGACTCACTCCCTAAAAATTTTAGTTTCTAATAATTCCAACGTTTCAATATTACACCTTGTTTAGCTTTTTAGACTAATATTAATTTTTTTCCATTCATGCTAACTTTTACAAATTTTTTTCTGAAATTAAATCTAGGAATCTTTCTCCTGGATAATCAGTTAAAAATTCGATATCTTTATAGTCATTGAATGAATTATTTATAACTGTTATTATTGAACGGTCTTCATTTTTACGTTCATAAGCTATAATGTCTCTTTGATCATCTGCTAATAATTCTTTGAATTTACCATATACTAGCACTCTGTTTTTTTCTACGAATTTTTTTATTAATTTTTTTGTACCAGAATAATAAGTCTTCGTCTACTTTTTTTGCTCATATCTTTCTTCTTTATTCAAGAATGATGGATTTTTTTCTTCATCGTACATAAATTCTTTCCAAAGCATTGGTTTTTCTACAATAAGGGTCAGTAGCTCCCCACATTCCCACTTCATCACCGTAATATAACATCGGTGCTCCAATATATGTCATTTGGAAAAATTGATATTAATTTTTAATACATCTTTTTGGTTTTATTTTTGCTATTTATCCAGTCAATTGATGTATTTGGATGATAGTTAGAAGCTAGGTCTGGTCTTATTGAGTTATAACCTTTTTTTCTAATTGTTTTCCTTCTTCTAAGTTTCTACCTAAAATATCATTTACAATTCTTGAATATAGTCTATCTGTATCATGTGAACCATTTAAATTTTTGTGATGCTTGTAGAGATTGATATGGATACCATGAACGTTTTTTTCTCAATTCATTGAAGAAATCAGTTGCTTTTAATTTGTATCTTTCTCCACCTTCTCTACTGTGATTTATAAAATATCCGATAACAGTTTTTTTAGCCATTCGTAGTTCATAACTGTATCAAATTTATTACCATAATTAATATCATTTGAAGCATTTCCCCACAATTCTGCTGTAATATAGGCTTCTTGTTTGCATCCTTTAACGACTTGTCGCCATTCATTCCAGAAATTTTGATTTTTCAAGACAGTTTGGTACATCTAGTCTCCATCCGTCTATTCCATCATCTTCCATCCAGTTTTTTTACTTTCTTTTCCATCAGGTCCATACATCCATTTTTCTTGTAATATTAAAGATATAATCCTTATATTGTTCATTGAAAGTATTGAATTCTGGTAACGAATTAAATCCTCCCCAAGCGTTATAAATTAAACGTTTTTTTATTTTTTCATAATCAAATCATATGCTTCTTCATCTGACAAATCGTCTGTCACAGGAATATGATTTGTAAAATCTTTAATTTTATACCAATCTTTATATTGAGAAGTTTCTCCATCAGCTAACACCATATTGAATGTCCAGTGTCTGTCACTACTATGATTGAAAAACTCCATCAAAAAAATTACTCTTATTCCATTTTTTTATGTAATTCTTTTATTAAATCAACCATAATTAAATCAGATTCTGTCCAAACCCAAGTTTCTGGATCTTCAGTTTCACCATAACCATTTTTACCTTTATTTTTCACCTTTTAAGTTAACTTCTAATAATTTTAATTCACTGTTATTAATTGCTTGTTTTTCCTAGAACGTCGATGTATGTTTTATTGTTGTATTTATTGGATTTATTAACTTTTACATCGTATTTTTTTCACCACTTGTTCTGATTGTACCAAAGTCTGGTGAAATATGTCTGAAATCATTTGCACCATATTTATGATTTTTGGTATGAGAAAAAAACACTGGGTTTCAACCATATTGCGTTTATTCCCAATTCTTTTAAATAAGGAATTTTTTTCTTTGATACCTTGAATATCTCCTCCGTACATTCTCGCATATTTCAAGCTATAATCAACTTTTTTTCTCCAGCTTTTTTTCCCCAATCAGTTCTATCAGAGAAATCAGAAGTCCATCTATTTCTATCAAATTTTCCATAGACATTATTTAATTTTTTTCCCATTTATATTTTTTTCGATAAATTTATTTTTCATGTAATTCATTTATACTAAATTCTTCTGGTCCAAATTCATTGAAAATGGCATCATTGTAGTGATTCCCATTGTAAAATCTATCTGGGAAAAGATTATACCAAATGGCTTCTTTTTGACCAATCTGGAACATCAAAAATTTGAATATCTTCTCTAGTTGTTTTTGATAACCATTCTTTCTGGTTTTTTCTTCATGTAATTTTTCCATTAAAGTAAACTTTCTTTCCACCATCTTCCAAAATAAAATAATACATGATTTTTATCTACTTTTTCTACCACAATCTACTATTCTTTGGAAATAGTCAAAACTATTTGTTTTTATCACTAAATCTTTCTAGCTCATAAATCATTTCATAGCTATCTTCTTCTGATAAAACAATACTTATGTAGGCTCTTTCCACATCTTCAATTTGTGTTCTTATTTTTAAATTCATAGTCTCTGTCTGATATCTTATTAAAATATTTCAAACTTTTATAATCATGAACAATTGCCTTTAAATCGCTTTCTTTTTCTTTCGTATCATAAACAAATTTTTCCATCACCCATATATCCTTTTTGGGAATAATTCTCCTCTTTCTCCAAGAATTAATTTCAAATTTTTCTCCTTCAGGATACCATTTTTCCATCGATTACATATTTATACTCATAAACACCATTTCCAGGGATCATTGTTATTTCATAAATTGTATCTGACAGCTTTTTTTCACAGGTTCACTTATTGGTCTCCACCCTGTTTCTTCACTTGCAACTTCAACTTTTTTTCAACATTTTTCCAAGCCATATTTTTTTAATATCCACTTTCGTTCTAAAAAAATTTTTGTTTTTGATAAAATGAATTTTTTTCTCTTTCTGGATAATATTCTACTAAAATATCAATTCCTGCTTGGAATCCTGTTATTGCTTTTTGGTCTTCCTGTTAATTCTACCCTTGCTTCAAAAAAACAGTAGCAAAAGGCGATGTATGGTTGTAGGTAACTGATTTTTATAATTTCATCTTGATAACTTATTTCAAAATAATAACTTCCTGACTCAACGTCACTCCATTTATAAAAAAATATCTGACTCCATCAAATGAAGTAAAATTTTCTTCTTTATAAAATTTATTATTTCTGTAAATGATTATTTTGTAATCTAATAAATTCATTTTTCTCCCTTATCTTTCCATGTAATTTAATTGATTGTAAATCTTTTTAATTTTTTTACAATCACTTATTTCTCATTTTTCTCTTGCATAAATTTATATTTAAAACAATCCAAATACTATTTTTATTCCAAAAAAACACTTTATATGCTCGGTATGTTTTCGTATAAATCTGCCTTTGAAGAAATTTCAAATAACGAATGCATTGAGATAAGTGCTGGACCCGCATCTACAGTTCTTATTCCATAGTACGCCAAAAATTTTGCGACAGTTCCACCGCCACCTTCATCTGTTTTGTTGAATCCTCCAACTTGATATGCAACTTCATTTTTTTCAAATGCTTGTCTTATTTCTTGCATAATCTCTGCATCAGCATCACTTGCACCTACTTTTCCTCTTGAACCTGTATATTTTGCAAAAGCTAATCCATAAGACAATCTTGCTACATTTTCTGGATCATGAACTGACGAAAATACAGGATTTATAGCTGCTGTTACATCTGATGATAACGCTTTTGAATTCCATAAAGTTTCTCTTAACATTTGGTCATTGTAATTTTTTTCTGTTAACGACAAAATTTTCCCAACAACATATTCTGGCAATGTAGTTTTCAAACTTGTCGACCCTTCACTTCCAATTTCTTCTTTATCAGTCAAATAAACCATTACTGTTTTTTTAGGATTCTCTATTTCGTATAATGCTTTTAATGATGTATATGCACAAATTCTATCATCTTGACCGTATCCTCCAATCATTGTTTGGTCAAGACCCTACATCTCTTAATTTTCCCTGCTGGTACGACTTCTAATTCAGCCGCAAAAAAATCATCTTCCTCGATACCATATTCTTCTTTTTAATTTATCTAAAACCCACTGCTTAACTTTTTTTCAATATTTTTCATCTTTTACTGGTGTATTTCCAAATAATAATTTTAATTCCTCACCTTTAATTACTTCTCGTGCCTTTCTATCATCTTGCACTTTGTAAGATAAATGTGGCAAAAATATCTGGAATGCAAAAAAACTGGATCTTCTTCTTTTTTCTCCAATCGCCAAAAACTACTTTCGTATTATCTTTTAAATAAACTACACCATGTAAAGCTAAAGGCGTTGACGCCCATTGATATTTTTTTATTCCACCGTAATAATGCGTATTTAATAACGCAAATTCTTCTGTTTCTTGAATTGGATGTGGCTTCAAATCTAATCTTGGTGAATCCAAATGAGAAACAACCATATTAATCCCATTTTTTTAATATCTTCCTTACCAATGATAACTGCCACAAGATTTTTTTGTCTCGATTATTAAAAATAAATTTTGTCACCTGCTTTTTAAATCGCTTTTTTTCATTTATATTAACAAAATTATTTTTTTCTTTAATTCTTCTTCTGTCACTACAACAAATTCTCTCTCAGTTTTTGCCGAATCTAAATATTTCTTATATCCTTCAGCAAAGTCGAAAAATTTCTTCTTTTTTTCTTTTCAGAATAATTTTTTTCCACAAATTTTCTTTTTGTCATAAATTTTTCCCTTTCTTATTTTATTTTTTTGTAAAATTTTTTTGCATTGGATTTGTTTACTTTTTCCTTCTAACACTATTTTTACAACTTTTTTTCAAAAAAAGTGAACTATTATTATTTTTTTACATAAATTTATTTAATTTTTTTAAAAAAATCCTGAAAAATATATTCAAGATTTTTTTATTATATATTTAACTATTTTTTTACTATTTTATAGAATTTAATTTTTTTCTTCTAATTTTTTTACCTTCTTCTTCGTATCCAGGTTTTTCCTAATAATGCGAACATATTTTTTTCTTGTACGCTTCAACTCCTGGTTGGTCGAATGGATTTACACCTAAAACGTATCCACTTACTCCACATGCTTTTTTTCAAAAAAGTAGAATGCATATCCTAAGTGATAAGGAGTTGCTTCAGGAATATTTACTGTTAAATTAGGGTACTCCACCGTCAACGTGTGCTAAAAATAACTCCGTCTCTTGCTTTTTTTGTTTACATAATCTAAAAGTTTTTTTCCTGCAACAAAATTCAATCCATCTAAGTTTTTCTTCATCTTTTTTTCAATTTCAAATTCAACTTCTGGTTTATCAATTGAAACAACTGTTTTCGATAAACATTCTTTGTCCTTGTTGAATATATTGACCTAAAGAGTGTAAATCTGCAGAAAAAAATCAGCTGATGAAGGATATAATCCTTTGAAATCTTTTTCCTTCTGATTCTCCAAATAATTGTTTCCACCATTCAGAAAAATAATGTAATCTTGGTTCATAGTTAACCATAATTTCTACATTTTTTTACCTTTTCTCAATAAAATGTTTCTAACTGCTGCATATTGCAATGCTTTATTTTTCTTCTAATTTTTTTGCTAGAAAAAAATCTTTTTACTGCATCAGCCGCTCCTTGCATTAATTCATCAATGTTAATTCCAGCTGCAGCAATTGGTAATAATCCAACTGGTGTTAAAACTGAGAATCTTCCTCCAACATTGTCAGGTACAACAAATGTTTCATATTTTTTTCTGTGTCAGCTAATGTTTTTTTAATGCACCTTTTGCTTTATCAGTAGTTGCATAAATTCTTTTTACTAGCTTCTTCTTTTTCCATATTTTTTTCTTCTAACATTTTTTTGAATACTCTGAAGGCAATTGCTGGTTCAGTTGTTGTTCCTGATTTAGAAATAACATTTACTGAGAAATCTCTATCTCCAACTACATCAATTAAGTGTTGTAAATAAACACCGCTCATATTTGTTCCAGCAAAATAAACTTCTGGAGTTTTTTTCTTTTTATCTTTTGGTAAATTATTATAAAAAAACTGTGTGATAAAAAAATTCAATTGCAGCTTTTTGCTCTAAATAAGAACCACCAATTCCAATAACGATTAATACTTCTGAATCATTTTTTTATTTTTTTCTGCTGCTTTTTTTATTCTAGCAAATTCTTCTTTGTCATAATCTAATGGCAATGTTGTCCACCCCAAGAAGTCATTTCCAGCTCCTTTTCCTGATACTAATACTTCATTTGCCAATTCTACATATGGTTTGATTTGTTCTACTTCGTGTTCACCGAAGAAATTTTTTTGAAAATTTGTAACTAAAAATCTAATTTCATTTTTAAAAAAACCTTTCCTTTCTTTTCTTTCTACAAATTAAAAATCCCTTTTTCTTTTTTTATACATCAAAAAGATTAAATTTAACCATTTTAAAAATTTTTATTTGATTTATATAAATCAAAACTTATTTCTTCACTATTTTATCACTAAATACATTCAAAGTAAAGCCTAAAATAATATTTTTAAAATTTTTTTCGATTTATTAGAACTTAGTGAAAACCAGATAAAAATAAGGTCCTCAACAACTTTCTTGTTTCAAAGTTAATTTATCCAAAATCAATTCTTACAAAAAAATTATCGAGTGAAAACTTTTTTTGATATTTTTTTCATATCTCGCTCTTGATCTTTTTGTTTCAACGATTCTCTCTTATCATGTAATTTTTTTACCTTTAGCAAGTCCAATTTCCATTTTTACTAATCTCTGTTTTTGTATAAACTGAAAGTGGCACAATCGTATATCCTTGCTCTTTAATTTTTGCTCCCCATTTTTCAATTTCTCTTCTATTTAGCAATAATTTTTCGTACTCTCGATTCAGAAACATTATTAATATTCCCAAATTCATATGGCGTAATATGCATATTCATTGCAAAAAAATTTCATTTTTTTATTATTCTGATAAAACTCTCTTTTTATGCTCACTTTCCCAGCCTTCACAGATTTCACTTCTGTCCCAACGAGTTCAATTCCCGCTTCAAGTTTATCTTCGATAAAATAATCATGAAAAAGCCTTTTTTGTTTCTAGCTAATACTGGCATTTTTTTCCTCCTTTTTCAGTCATTTTTTTAATTCAATTTTTTTATAAATTATTCTTCGTCTCCATCATCTTCAATTTTTCAAAAATTTCTTCCTCATAAGGAATTACTTCTATTTCCATTTTTTTCATATGAAGCACCTGTAACCACTACTTTTTATTGTATTTCCCATTGTATAAGTTTCGTTTGTATTGGTGTTAATTATTTTAAAATTTTTCTTCATCGTATACAAAATGATCTCTCGTAACATTTACATTATACACGACTTCAATGTGATTTTTCCAATTCCATAAATACTTTTATTTTTTTATTCATTCCACTAAGTCTTGCGATGTATGTTTTACCGATTTTATCTTGCATATATTCGATTAATTTGATTTTTTTACACTGTCTTCTTCTAATTTATCAGCGACTCTTTCTGTTCGTGAAATTGCTGAAGCGACAACGTCAAATTCTCCAAAAATATTTACTTTTTGTCCTTATCATTAATGAATTTTTTTCAAGCGATCTTCCAAGCATTCTGTGAACAACCAAATCCGAGTACCTTCTTATCGGTGACGTAAAATGTAAATAATATTTCGACGCCAATCCAAAGTGTCCCAAATTTTTATTTGCATATCTCGCTCTTTGCATTGCTCTCAAAATCAATTTATGAATCAAATACCCTTCTGGTAATCCCGTCGTTCTATCAATAATTGTTTGAAATTTCCCTGGATGAATTTCATCAAGATTTTTTTATTGAAAAACCAAATTTTACAAGCGTTTCATTTAATGCTTTTAATTTTCTCTTTGTCTGGATCTTCGTGAACTCTATATATCGCTGGAATTTCTTCCCAAAAACAATTTTTTTCCGCCACAACTTCATTCGCTGCAACCATGAAATCTTCAATCAATCTTTCTGCCTCACCACGAGAACGCAAAAACAATATCCTTAACCAATTTATTTTTGATCAAGAACAACTTTTTATCTCTGGTAATTCAAAATCAATACTTCCACGACGTTTTTTTCGTTCCTCTAATTATGTGCGACAATTTCAACATTTCTTGCAACATTGGCACAATTTTTTTCATATTTTTTTCAAAAAAACTTTTTTTATTTTTCTTCTAATTTTTTTCGATTTCTTTTTCACTCAAATCAGCTTTTTTTCTCGATTATCAATGTAATCATAAATTTGATTTACACCATCGTAAGTCATTCTAAATTTTCGATTTTATAACCGATTTATAAAAAAATCATTTTTTTCAAAACTTTCCCTTTTTCATCAAAAATCAATTTCCACAGAAAAAGTCATTTTTATCCTCATCTGGATTCAACGAACATAAATTATTAGACAATTTTTCTCGGCAACATCGGAATAACTCTATCCACCAGATAAATCGAGTTCCCTCTCTTCAAGGCTTCATTATCCAATTCAGTTCCCTCTTTAACATAATACGAAACATCTGCAATACTTACAATCAATTTATATCCATCCTCTGTTTTTTCAACATAAACTGCATCATCCAAATCTTTCGCATCAGCTCCGTCAATCGTAATAATATCAAGATCTCTCAAATCCCTTCTATTTGGAATTTCAGCCGATAAATCTTCATCCAAGCTATCCAATTCCTTCAAAAACTTCTCCAGGAAATTTCTCTTGAATCCCTTCACTTATCAATAATGAAGAAATTAATGCTTCCGTATCTTGAGGATCCCCTAAAATGCTAACCACTTCTCCTTCAGGTTTTCTCGTATCATCTCCCCAAAAATACACTTTTACCGCAACCAAATCTCCCAGTTTTTCGCACCTTTTTATCTTTTTTTCTTGGAAATGTAAATATCTTTTTCTCGAATTTTTTTACTCGCACAAATCAAAACTCATATTATGCTCAAAAATCCCAACGACAACTTCACGATTTCTTTTTTTACAACTTGAAGAACTTCCCTTCTCTTTTTCTATCACCTTGAACATTTTTCCTTCAAAACTCTAACAATAACAGTGTCTCCGTCCATCGCTGTATTTAAAAAAAGGTCCAGGAATAAATACACTTTTTCTCCCTTGAACATCTAAAAATCCAAAACTCCCATTTGCAATAGAAATTTCACCTTTTTAGTAATCCAGCTTTTTTTCTGGCAATGTATATTTCCCATTTCTCTTTAAATAAATTTCTCCATTTTTCTTCCCAAGCATTTCACAATCTGCTTTATACAATTTACGTTTTTTTGGACTCAATCCATTAATTGCAAAAATTTCCTGAAACGTAAATTCATACTCTTGCAACACTTGTTTCAAATATTTTTAACTCTTTTTTCTATTTTCATTTTTTTCACCTATTTTTTTCTATTGATTTGCAATTATCGCATTTCTAAATAATATTATATTTGGATGAATTATAGAATCTTTCCCCAATAAATATTTCAATTTTTTTCATTAATTTCAAATTTTATTGCTGCATCCAAATCTGTTTTCGCTAATTCACGTGCTTCATCCACGCCTTCCCATGTTCTCGCCGCTTCAATCGCATCTGATAAATACACAATTTTTAGCCAAAGTTGACATTTTTGGACTTCAATTGTATGATATTTCAGTCCATCCAAAAATTTCCTCATCGTCAATTCCAAATAAATCGAAATTATTTCTCACAAATTCAGCTCCCGCAAAAACCGTGTAAAATTGCAGTTGTTTTTAGATAATTCATCTGATACTTCTGGATATTTTCCTTTAATCAAATCTATCATTTCTGATAAATCAAAAAAATTTAGCCACATCATGTAAATATGCTGAAGCCTCCACTTTTTTTCCACATTTACATTATGAATTTTTTTGCCAATTCCACTGCACATTCTGCCACTCTTACCACATGATTATATCTTTTTTTCATCAAGATATTTTCTTACATTTGTTTTTATTTTTTTCTATATTTATATTACTCATTTTTATCTCCTTTTTAATAAGTTTTTTTCATGATACATTAACAATTTTTATACTTTTCCCTATTTACTATTTTATCTAAAATCTCATATTATTTCAATATATCAAATAAAAAAATTTCACTTTTTTTCTATTATAATTTTTTTATTATGATAAAAAGAAAAAAAGCAACTATTGAATAATTGCTTCTCCATCTATTTGAATTATAACCTTTTTAATATTACTAAAATTTTTTTCAAAAATCGTATTTGATACTGATTGTGCAAATCCATTAAATAACGCTTGATTTGATCTCAATCCTGTAAATTCTGAATTTAATTTAATTATTGTAGTATTTTTCTCCATCAATTCTCAAAGGTATAAGCACTCATAAATTTCATGTTTTTTTAGTTAAAAAAATTTGTATCTTTGATAACTTCATTAATATAATCTCCCTTCCACCAAATTCTTCTGTTTCGGAATATAAGCTTCCTTTTCTTCAACCATTTTTATTTGATGGATTATAAATAAATATCTTTTATTTTTTTGTTGAGCATTATTAGACGATGCTTTTTACTAAATTTTTTTATCTACTTCAACATTTATCATTTCAGAATTTTTCTTTATCATAATAATTAATTGCTATCGACATTCCAGAAAGTAAAATTAGAATTATTATAGAAAAAAATTTTTCCCTAAAAAAACTTTTTTCTTTGGCATTTGTACATTTTTTTGCTTTTTTTCCCTTTTTTTCCATAAATTTCTCCTTCTTAAAACTTTCTATCTAAAATGTCTTCTAATCGCATCAGCAATTGCACTTGCTACATTTTCTTGACCTTCTGGAGTAAGATATTTTTGATAAATCAGAATAATTTGAAATAAATCCTATTTCTGCAAGAATCGCTGGTGAGTTACTTCCTCTTAACACAGCAAAAGTTAGCTCCCTTAACTCCTCTTCTTCTTAATCCTGTCGTATTTATAATTCCATCCAATACTGATTCAGCAATTGCAGCACTTTTTTTCTTGATTTACTTTATAGAATATATCTTTTTAAAACATAATCAGAAAAAGGTGAACTTCCATAACTTTCATCTACTCTATTTTTCAAATTTAGCTACTTCTGAAGCGTAATCGCTTGATCCTGTTTTTACTATAATAATAAACTTCTGCTCCATTAGCTGAACTACCTCCTGAATTTAAGTGAATACTTATAAAAAAATCTGCATTTACTCTATTTCCAATTGCTGGTCTTTCATCCAATGTTACAAAATAATCTGAATCTCTTGTTGTAATTACATTATAATCTGCACTTAGATTTCTAGCTAATCTTTTTGCAACTTCTAAGGCAATATCTTTTTCTCTGTATCCATTTGCTACTGCACCAGAATCATGTCCACCATGTCCTGGATCGACTATAATTGTATATTTTTTGTTTCCAGTTCTAGTTGGTGCTGGAGTATATACATTTGTATTTGGATTGTTTGTATAATTTTTGTTAACATTGTTATAAGTATTACTGTTGTAATTATTATTAGTGTAAGTATTGTTATTACTATTGCTGTAAGTGTTTCTATTAGCATTAGTGTTGTAATTATTGTTTGTATATGTGTCATTACTACTGTTACTATAAGTATTTCTATTAGTATTATAGTTATTATTATTTTGATAATTATTGTTGTTGTAAGATTGTGTCGAATAATTATTATTTGTTGTTCCTCTATTCGCATTATTTCCTACAACTACTGTATTTGTTGTTGCTCCTGCATTTGGGTTACTGAATGTTATCTCAATTTCTTTCCCTTTACTCAAGATTTTTATACTCTGTTTGAGACTTCAAATAAAATAAAATTGATGATTTTTCCTCCATTTTGTGAAGTATCAATTCTATTAACAAATTGGTCATACATGTTAGCCGACCCTTGACCAACGCCTCTTCCCAAATCTACATCATCATAATCTAATCTTAAAAATCTTTTCTGAACCATTAACTAGAATACTTGCATTTGGCAATTTATTCGTATTTTTCTTTAAATGTACCTGTATAAACACCATTTCCGTATGTTACTTTTTTTCCAATGTTTCCGCAAACATAAACGTACTCATCATAAGCAACATTACCGCTATAATTTTTTTCATTTCTCCTCCTTTTTATTCTTTTCCCAACATTTCCCTTTTTTTAATATTTCTTAATTTTTAATGTGATACAATTTCATTCTTAGATTACATTTCAATTAATCTAAGAATAAAACTTACCACATCACTACTTTTTTTATTTTTACAACTGATGAAATAGATGATTTTTGAAATAGTCATTCTTGCATTTTTGTCTATTTTTACTTCTACTGTTTCAGTTAAAATATTAACAACTGTAGCGTGAATTCCTCCAGTTGTAATAATCTTATCTCCCACTTTTTAATCCATCCATCATTTCATCAAAAGCTTTCTTTTTCTTTTTTTATTCGACAAATATGAAGGCAAAATCAATAGTGCCATTATAAAGATTATATAAACAATTAAAAAAATACTGTTTGATTCATAAAATTCTCCTCACTTTTTATTATAAATTTACATTGTATTATACCATAATTGAAATCTTTTTTTCAATTTTATACAGATAAAAAAAATTCTGTTTTTTTGTGTATAGTTGTCAAACATTTGTTACAAAAAAATATTAAAAAAATATTTAAAAAAATAATATAATTAGTAATCGAATATATTTGAATTTAAAAAAATGTTTTTTTAATTTTTATCCTTGAATTTTATTTTTTTATTTATTATAATACAATATAGAGAATATATTAAAAAAATTAAAAAGGAGTAAATTTATGAAAAAAATTAATTTTATCAATTGGTATTTTTTTGCGTTATTATCGTCTTGTCAAACAGCAGGTAGTGTAGTTAAAGCGGTAGTTGCTCCTGTAGCATTAACTGTAGGTTTACCAGTAGGTTTAGTAGCTACCGGTATTCTTTTCACCAATTGTCGAACACCAAACTAAAACTATAGACAATTCCATAGAATACGGTAATGACCATTTTGAATATACAAATACAAGAATTGCTCAAAAAGATGGAACAATTATCGTTAGTGGTACATTAAAAACTATAAAAAAATTGCATGAAGATGTTACTCTTGCCATTCCATGTGAAGATAAGGATCATAACAAAATTGGAGATGCAATAGCTACAACTAAAACATTAAAAGAAAATGAACATTGGAATTTTTAATGCTACTTTAAAAAGTAATGATGTAAGATTTTGCTATCCTGAAAAAAATCAGTTATTACGACTAAAGAAGGTAAAAAAACTCAGATACTCAAGGCACAGAAACAACTTCACCTCAAAAAAATAAAAAAAACATTCAACTAAGTGAAGTCTTCTTTCAATTATATAAATTCCATAAAATTATTGAAAAAAATTTTTGATTAATGAATATTTAAAAAAAGTATAATTTGTTATTAGATTCATTTGAAATTTAAAGTATATTTTTTTCTTGAAATAGTTTGTCTTTTTATGCTATAACGTTAATCAAAGATACATTATCTTAATAAAAGCATTAAAAAGGAGTAAATTTATGAAAAAAATTAATTCTATTAACTGGAATTTTAGCATTATTATCATCTTGTGGTCCCACTGCCAGTGGAATAGCAGCAACAGTTATGGCACCACCATCACTATTATTATTAGCACCGTCACTAATAAAAGATTCTATTAAAGAAAAAAATAAACGGTGAAACAGACTATATTGATTCTTCAATAGGAGTTTTTGAATATAAAAAAATGCAAAAAAATTAGTCAACAAAATGGAATAGTAATTATCAATGGAACATTAATTTATAAGAGCTCTCCAGAAAATACAACACAAAATGTAACTCTTACTATACCATGTTACGATAGTGAACATAATGAAATTGGGAATGCAGTTGCTAAAACTAGAATATCTAAAAAGGAGATCCAACACCATTTAGAGCTACTATAAAATCTGATAAAGTTAGATTTTTGTGCTCTTGAATACGGAACTATTACAGGTGAATAATTGAAAATATAGGAACTGCATCTCAATAATAAGAGATTGTTATATAAAAATGATAAAAAAATCCCAAGTTATAATTAATTTTTATAAACTTGGGGTTTTTATAATAGTATTTGTAGTTAATATTGAAATTTAGGATGTAAATAAAAAAAGACCACTTAAATTAAGATTTTTCTCTCAATTTTTAAAGAAGTCTGTTTTTTTAATCATACCTTTATTTTTTTCGTAATTCCTATTATTTATAATGATTTGCACAGGCAATAACTACTATACTTGTTTCTGTCAGTTTATATATAAATCTGTGCTTATCTGTAATTCTTCTGCTCCAGTATCCACTCAGTTCATGCTTTAAAGGCTCGGGCTTTCCTATTCCTTCATTGCCGTTTCTTTTGATGTCTTTTATTATTTCATTTATTTTTTTGACTATTTTTTTATCCTGTTTCTGCCATTGGAGATATTCTTCCCAAGCCTCATTATTCCAAATCAGATTCATTATTCCACCTCAATTATATCATGTATTTGTACATTTCCCGACTCTACTTCTTCTTTTCTTTTTAACAGTTCATTATAATATTTCTTATTTGACATAATATAAAGATTTTCCATCAAATTGTTATATTCCTCTTCACTCATCAGTACCACATTTTTATCGTTTTTTCTTGTTATAATGACTGTTTCATAATCATCAGTTGCCTTATCACAATATTTTTTTAAATTATTTCTCACATTTGAATAATTTGTAGCTATCATACTAATCACCTCTACTTATTGTACAATATTTTTTTGACAAAAAAAATCTACATGTTTTATATCATTTTTTTATTTCTAAAGTCAGTTTACATTACAATAAATTCTTTTTATTCTAAAATCTACCATAATATTCTGTTCTAAACTAAATAAAAAAATTTGAAAACCTTTACCAAATGTAGTAAAATACTCTTAAGATATTATTTTTTTACCATACTAATATGATGGCTTAGAACTGGGATTTTTTTCTCAGTTTTTCTTGTTACAAAAAAATATTTTTTTCTCTTTTTATTAAAGAGAATTTTATCATATTTAAAAATTTTGGAAAGGAAGGAAAAATGGGAAAAACGAAAGCAATAAATGAACGAAAAACTAAATTTGGTACAGAACCTGTTGGAAAATTGTTGATTTCACTTGCGGTTCCTGCTATCATTGCTAACTTGGTTAATGCTCTTTACAATGTTGTGGATCAGATTTTTATTGGACAAAAAATCGGGTTTCTTGGGAATGCGGCTACGAATGTGGCTTTTCCGATTACGACGATTTGTCTTGCGATTGGGCTTATGACTGGAGTTGGAGCTGCGACTAATTTTAATTTGGAATTGGGAAGAAAACGTCCGAAAAGGGCAAAAAGCGTGGTTGGAACTGCGGCTACAATGTTACTTTTAAGTGGTATTATTTTGTGCATATTAATTAATATTTTTTTAAGACCAATGTTGACGGCCTTTGGAGCTACTGATCAAATTTTTTTGATTATGCGATTGAATATACTCAAATTACATCTCTTGGAATACCGTTTTTACTATTTTCGATAGGAGCAAATCCTATGGTTAGAGCTGATGGAAATTCCTTTTTATTCAATGCTTGCGATAGTTATTGGAGCTATTACAAATACGATTCTTGATCCGCTGTTTATGTTTGGATTTGATATGGGAATGGACGGTGCCGCTTGGGCGACTGTAATTGGGCAATTTATCTCGGCAATTATGCTAGGATTATATTTTTTCAGATTTAAAAGCGTAAAATTTGAGTTGAAAGATTTTTAAGATAAAAATTCGAGAAATTTGGATTTTTGTTTATGTTGGGAACATCGCCTTTGATTTTTCCAATGTTCTGCACTAATTGTTCAAATTGTGACAAATAATTTATTGAAAAATTTATGGTGCAAAATCTATTTATGGAAGTGAAATTCCTATTGCCGTTGCTGGGATTGTTATGAAAATAAATGTCATATTTATAGCGATTTTATTGGGATTGACGCAAGGAGCACAGCCTATTGCTGGATTTAATTATGGAGCAAAAAAAATATACAAGGGTTCGAGAAATTTTAAAATTATCTCTAAAAGTGGCTTTTTATTATTTCTTTAGTAGCATTTGCAATCGCTGAACTTTTTCCTGTTCAAATAATTTCTGTCTTCGGTAACGGAAGTAAACTCTACTTTCAATACGGAATAAAAATACATGCGAGTATTTTTTTATTCTTCATATTCCTAAATGGTATTCAAGGTGCTATTACAATGTTTTTTTAACATCAATTGGAAGGGCCTCAAAAGGAGCCTTTTTTTGTCACTTGTAAGACAAATTATATCACTTTTACCATTACTAATAATTTTACCACATTTTATGGGTATTGATGGAATTATGTTCGCATTCCCAATAGCAGATTTCATAGCTTTTGTTGTATCAGTAATTGTTTTGAAAAAGGAAATGAAGAGCATTCCGAAAGTGAATCAAGATGTATAAAAAAATTTAGAGAATTGTACGATTTGAAATTTTTTTAAAAATAAATTTTATTGAATTAAAAAGCTGTCTCATGAAAGTTATTTTATGAAACAGCTTTTTTTCATTTTTTATTAGAATATCATTTGATTAATAAAAAAATTTATACTTTATATATACGACAAAAAAATATTTACATCGGTTTTTTTGTAGTTTTTTTAGTTTTTATAATACTTAGTTCCTCTTCCATTTCCAATAGTTACAATATATTTTTTTCTCAACCAAAGATTTCAATAATTTCAAATTTTTTTGTCCTTTTTAAATCCTGTTATTTCTGTTATTTCTTTATTCGATAAAAATATTTCCATCTTTTTAATGTTTCAAATACAATTTTTTTCATCTTTAGACAAAAAAATATTTTTATTAAAAAAATTGTAAAAAGTGTGATTTTTTTATTGAGTTTTCATTAATTTCATAAATAGGTTTTGTGCTATAATTTCTGTAAATTTCATTTATTCTTCTTATTCCTGTTCCAAACATTTCTATATACTTCAATCTAAAAAAACATTTCCTAAAAATAGGATTTCTAAGTTGTGAAATTTGTCCGTTTAAATATTCTTTTTCAGTTATTCCTGAAGGTAATCCTCCTGGAGAAACAACTTCAATTCTATTCTCAAACATTGATATTCTTATATTTGAATTTATATCCCAAGTTCTATGAATTATCGCATTTGCAATCACTTCTCTAAAAGCTTTTTTTCTGGTATTAGTTCTTTTTCAATTCTTTCAAACCCCTGGATTTCTTCATACTTATAGTATCTTTCAAATATTTCTATAGTTTTTATGAAATTGAGAAAAAAATAGACATATTGACAAATATATTTCGGTCAAGAATCTCATTTATATCCTTACCAAATCTCGCAATATCTATTCCTGAAAAATGAATTCCTATCTGCTACAAGTGCTGCAGCATTATTATAACCTTCTTTATCATTATACAAATTCAATGTTTTAAGTAAATCAATAGAGAAATTTTTCAATTCCAAGTTTTTTTCCTTTAATTCTTTTTTTCAATACTTCAAATTTTAAATCTTGATCATTTGATCGTAATTCTTCAAAAATACCTGTTCATTCCTTCCAAAGTAAGTCGATTCAATTCTAATCTATCAACTTCAATAGTTGAGGTATCATTTCTTTTATAGGCTTTTCCTTTGTATAAATACGGTTTATCAAGTCCTTCTTTAACTACAAGTGTTATCGTTTTATCCCTATTATTTTTTTATAAAACTGAAATTAGGTTTTTGGTACAATATTATCATTTATTTTATTTTTCAAGATTTAAACATGTCTCATCCAAATCATCTATCCCTACAACTTTTTCCATTATCATCAATTCCAAAAAAATTATCCTACCTGAACCATAATTAGCAAAAAGCACTTACTGTTTTTTTAAAAAAAGTATTCGTTATTATTGATTTTTAATTCTAATTCTCTATTTTCTTTCATACCTTTAAATCCTCCTGAAAAAATTATACCATAATTTCGTCAAAAATGCGACAAAAAAAAATACGTCGGTTTTCTGATGCGTTTTAATTTCCTTATAAAAAAATACTCTCATGCAAGAGTATTCTTCCTTAAAATCCACAATGGACGAGCTTTACAAGATACGAAAAAAATTACGGAATTTACATGGAGAAGGAGATGGAGAGATAGCCATCTCCTCTATTTAATCGAAGAAATATCCATAACATTTTCTTCCCCAAAAAACTCTTTCGCTTTCCCTAATATGTCAGAATCATTAGTCGGCATATATATTATTAAATTCTCTTTTGCTCTCGTTATACATACATAAAATAATTTTTTTCGTTCTTAGCTGAACATTAGAATTTGAAGACCCTTTTTCCAAATAATGTATTAAAAATCGTATTTATTCCAATCAGACTCTAATACAAGAAATACGTTATCATATTCACTCCCCTTAACACTATGTTGAGTACAAATTGGTGAAAATTCTTTTTAAATATAAAACACTTTTTCTATATTGCTTAAATGTTATCTTTTTTTATTCTCTCCCATAAATAAAATCCTCTATTTGAAATATAATCACTAAATAATTCATCTTCTTTAAGTAGTCCCTTTTACTTCCGCAAAACTCTAAAACTTCTTCTATTGTTTTATTATCTTCATTTACAAGATAATCAATCGCTTGCTTAAGGCAAATCTTATCATTTCTATTATGAATAGAAAATTTTTGTTATTCGTAGAAAATCGTTAAATTTATTAGCCTCATATAATTCAATAATTTCCTCTAATATATCTAATCTGCATAAAATCCTATCTCTGTAAGAATTAGCTTCATATCTACCACTCATCCCGTTTAATTGATATGACATAAGGGATTCCTTAGTAACTCTACATTTTCCGTAAGCTTCTTCCCATGGCATATTTTCTAAAACACTGTATATTGACTGATAAATTTCATTTCCGTTAATTTGATCCAACAAATCTACCTTTTTAAATATCGGTTTTACCTCTAATGCCAATTCTCCCAAAGTCTTATCACGGTCTAAATTCCCCTTATTAATTTTTTCCTTTATCTTGCCTATAAGCGTAACTATCAAATCAGCATTATATAGATCATACAGGTTTTTTTAAACCCAGCCATTTCAGCATTATATTTATGTGTTAGCCTTAACTCTTTTGTTTGTTCTCCATCAGAGAAATTCCAAGATTCAAAAATCTCTTTTTCCTTTACACTTATAAAATCATCTGTTTCATTTCCATATAAAAAAATTTAATGCTACCTTCTTTAACAGTGCCATTCTCCATATTAGGTGCATTTATATCTTCTGAAGGTATTTGCTCAACACCATCATCTCTAAATTTATTGGCTACTTCAATTACAATTCTTGGATTTCTTCGGTTTTGAGTTTTTACTATTTTAGTTAAGCTATATTGATTTAAATTACCAACTCCGTTGTCATATATAGACTGCATTGAATCCCCAAAAAAACCAATTACATTTTTTTCTTACTACTTTGCTCAAGATGTTTTAATAAAATATCAGCAACTAAAGGACTCGTATCTTGATATTCATCAACAAAAATGCAATCTGCTATATCCTTTAAAATGTCTGCTATTTTTTTGTATTTCTCAAACATTTTTCTCTGCAACAATTAAAAATATGATCATGGCTGATTTTAACTCTATTTTTCATCATTTGGAGTTACAGAATAATACTCGTCATAATCCACATAAAGATTTTTCGAAATATTCTTTAGAAATTAAATTCTCAGAAAAAAATCTTTTTGGCTTTCTAAAGTTCTTTTTCATTTCCATCGTTAATAAGCTCAACTAAAATATCTTTTTATTTCATTCTGATATTTTCTAATAAGAGCCCATATAAATTCATGTATTGTTGAAACCCTAAAGATTCTCATTTTCTATTCTTGACAAAAATTTCTGCAACCGCATTATTTGTATATGTAATGCATACTATCCTAATATCTGGTAATTCCTCTGTGAGTGCATTTATTAAAAGAAATTAAAGAATATGTTTTTTTCCACTTCCAGCTCCACCTTCTAAAAATAAAATTTTCACCTTTTTTTATACATTGAAGAGATTCTAATACTTCTTTTTTTCTAATGTTAGCGTATCCATAACAAGCCCTCCTCAATATACTTCGGAACTCTCCATTTTTCATCATCCTCACCATTTTCATCATCAAAAATATAATATACTTGATGCAAATGCAGATTTCTTTTTCAACTTTATTCAAAAGCAAAATTATAATAATCACTTGAAATATCATCATCATTAAAATTCTTTTAAAAGCTCCATATTCACAAAAATCCTTCTTTATTCTTTTAATATAAAGTCTTTGTTTAACGCTATAAATGCATCTTCAAAACTACTTGCCTGATACTCACTATCAGTTTCCGGTATTTGATAAGCTATTCTTATGTTATTTTTTTAATTTTATCCTCAGGTATTTTTTTACAAGTCCCTCAAATTCATTATTTGGTTCATCAAGACAAGTATCTTTGAAAAAAATCTTTTATGGAAGCGTTGCTTGTATACTTTGCTTCCTTAGGGTGTGATTTTACATATCTCCCATTATCATTTTTTTATTAGCGGCATCTATATCTGTGATTATTAAAACCTTAATACCCTAAAAACTCAAATAATGGAATAAAAAAATATGAGAATGTGCTCCCAACTTCTATTACAGAAATATTTTGTGATAATAGTGGGATAATATCTCCTTCTGGCTTTTCTTTATTATCAATCTTATGCATCATCATTGGCATTAAAATTCGTTCAGTATCTCCTTCTATACAAATAGCTTTATCAGCAAAGAAAAGTTCACTTCTATTTATTGTCAGATATTGTTTTACAAACTTAAATCCTTTCTGTTCATCTCCACCATACTCTTCTTTTTAAAGAATTAAAACTCTTCGCTATAACCGTATTTCCATTTTTTTCTTCAAATATATAATGTCATCAAAGTTACATTCAGAAACTATATGTGATGAATGCGAAGTGATTAAAAGCTGCAACTGCTTATTCTTTTCTTCCAACAACTTTTTTTCTGTGTGCTTTAATATGAGATTTAATATTCCTTATAAATATATACTGTAACTGAGGGTGTGTATGTGCTTCAGGCTCTTCTATATATAAGAGATTTATATCTGCTGGTTGTTCAAATAATTCCTGTATCTTGGTTTCAATCTCAAACAAAATACCAATTAAATTCAAATACCCCAGCCCATTATAAGTTTCTGGAAGTGAACAATTTCCCCCTTGTCTGTAACTTAAATTTGTATTATCTGACAATAAATTTTTTTCTCTGAAATAGATGACTCTATTGCTATATCAATTCCATTTTCTGCACCGCCATAAGTTTTTTTATAACATCTATAACATTACTAAAAAAATACCATCAATAGATTCTCCATTTTCACTTTTTTCTCCATTGTAAATCTTATATAATTCTTTATCAGCTTCCTCCAATTTTTTTCAAGCTTTTGTAAATACCAACTCACTTTCATTTTTTTGGCGGCTTTATAAGAACTAAAAATATTTACCTGTTAAACTTGACAAAAACATGATTACGATCATCATTAGAAACTGCTCTATCAGCTCTTATTCCTGCCACTTTAATTACTTTTTTGAATATCCTTATTGTCAATTTCTTCTGATCTATCTTGTGTTATTTGATTTAATTCAACATCAAATCCCCTTGAATATCTTTTTAGTTTCAAAAAAACCGAAAAAAATTCTTGCTAATAAATTTAGAAAATGATATGAAAATCTTCAAACTTCTTTTTTCATTAATGATATCCTTCAATTTCAGAATTTTCTTTATAGGTATGAATAAAAATAAATTCTAAAACTATAATATTATTATCCGGATTCAAATCCATCATAAATTTTTTTGTATATTTGTATATGAATCATTATCATTATACTCAATAAATAATTGCAGATTAACAGCTTCTAATGATGCAACTTTCTCTTGCTCAGATATATCAAAAACCAATTATTTTTTTCATACAGTTCTTTCTGATATTCCAAATTTATATCTTCCCACATTACTTTAGATGAATTTAACATCTTATCCAAAATAATAAGGGCTGATGTTTTTCCACAATTATTTTTTTACCTATAACCAATGACAATTCATCTTTAAAATCTAATTCAAAATTTTTTTAATAACCTAAAGTTTTTTTCACTTTCATCTTTTTTTAAAATCATTTTTCCATTCTCCTTTTTAATTATCCTTTATACACTCAACTATTTCCTCAATCATCGCAATCCAAAGCATTGCAAATTCTAAGCAAAACATCTGTAGTTACATTTTGTACATCAATTCATTGTTTGTCATATCTAAATCAATCATTTTTTTGATTTATAAGGAAAGGGCATTATTTTATATTTTTGCCTTTCATCTATTACTTTCTCTCCTCTTTTGTCAATTCTCTTATCACTTTAGCAGGAATCCCTCCTACAATACTGTATTTTGGAACATCTTTCGTAACCACTGCCCCAGCTGCTACAATAGAACCTTTTCCGATGGTAACGCCAGATGTAACTGTAGTGTTTGCTCCAATCCATACATTATCTTCAATAACAATTGGTGCTGCAAACAGTTCAGCCCTTTTACTCACACAAGTATTATGATCCAATGTAGCCAGAACGACATTATGCCCTATTAAAACATTATCTCCTATTGTAATTCCTCCTTGATCTTGAAACTTGCATCCAGAATTTAGAAATACATTTTTACCAAAAGTAATATTTTTCCCATAATCTGTGTTAAATGGTGGAAAAAAGGCAAAACTTTTATCAACTTCCTTTCCTGTAATTTTCGACATAAGTTCCACAATTTCCTGTGCTGAATTATATTTTGTATTAAGTTCAAGAGTAAGTTTCATCACTTCTCTACTATTTTCCATCATTTTTTCAATTTTTTCTTTTCCAATTCTAACTTTCTGTTTCATAAAAACCATCATCCCTTCACAATCTAAATTTCTTCCATCGTCAAATCCACAATAGTCCCCTTCACCACTTCAACCAGTTTTTCTGTTTCCACTTCCATCTGTAATCCTCGTCTACCAGCTGAAACCATTATTTTGTCAAATTTTTCAACTTTCTTGTCAAAAAAAGTCTCAAACAACTTTTTCATTCCCACAGGAGAACATCCTCCACGAATATATCCTGTTTCTTTTTCCAGTTCTGATAATGGCAATAAATCAATATTTTTTTCTTCACAAGCCTTTGCCACTTTCTTCAAATCCAGATGAGCCTCTCCATGAATCATACAAACATACAAATTCTTACTTTTCCCTTTACTCTATCCGCTAGTTCAGGTAACTTTTTAGCAACACCAAGCCCTCCGTTTTTATCTTCACTCCACTCATAAGTATGAATAATATATGGAATCTTTTGTTTATCAAGCTGTCTTAATGCGTTTGTCTTTACAGTTTTTTTCTTTCTTATGTTTCATTTTATACCCCCATAATCATATTTTTTTCCTTATTTTTTTAGTATATCAAATTAATATTTTTCAATAAACAAATCAGGATAACTCCCATTATCCTGATTTTTAAATTTCCCCTAAAATCCATACTTCTAAAAACCAATTAGTCTAACCCCTTCTACTAATATTAATCCTTAAATTCAAGTATTTAATCTTCTAATAATTTGTATATACTATTATTCCTGTAACATCTCATCAAAAATTTCTTTTAAATCAATACTTTCAATAATTGATCGAAAGAAATTAATTTTTTTAGTTCTTCTGAAAAAAATAACTTTTATATTTTTTTCTTTACATTTCTCAATTAATTTTTGGATTCTCTTCTTCTTTAGCTGGAGTTATGACCAAAATTTTATCAATTAGTTTTACCATTATTTTCCCATACATATTTCTTCAGCTTTTATTTATTTGCTTTATAATATTATCAATATTATTATCAGAAATCACATCGTTTGTAATTTTTTTTACTTGCATAGCTATATTGTATTTTTTTCCAAATTTGAAAGTCCTGATATAGTTACCAAAATATCCGTTCCCATGTTTCTTTCTTCTTTACTACCACCAATTCTTTTCAATCTTCATATCCAGGATAGATTTTTTTCTAAAAATATTTTTTATTACTTCTTCCCACTGAGAAGCTGTAAATTTTTCGATTATATTCATCAATAACTTTTTCAGAAAATCCCTTTTAAATCAAAAAGAAGATTTTCACTTGTTCTGATACAATATTTTTTTATATTTTTCAATAACACTTGTTGATTCCCTATTTCCTTCTAAATTTTCTCATAATTTTTTTCAACATCTTCTGAAAGACGACTGATATTCCAAAATCTATTTCTTGCTTTTAACGTACTTTGTATATTTCCAGAAACATCTTTTCCGTGTCTATTAAAACATCCAATATATCTTGCAGGAAAAATATGTCCAAAATCTTTCTTTTCATCATCAATTTCAAATCTATATCCTTTATCATCCCAATCTTCAGTTGCTTCAGCTATAGCAACACTACCCCAATCTGGTAATCTGGGTATTAATAAAATATCTCCTTTTTTTACTTTTTCGTACATACTTAAATTTTTTCTGGCATCACTGTCTTTTGTATCAGGCAATTTTTGGTTTTCATCATACCCCCAACCTTGTCGTAATCGTCCTTGTTCTAATTCCTTAAAAAAAGAAATCTTGATTTTTTTACATCAATTCTGTAGCCCCAATAATTTTTTTCTTTCTATTTTCCATCTAAAATCCCTTCTTTCCTGTAATAATCCTACTTCCTCAATTTCCCATTCCTAACTACATACTATAAACAGTAACATTTATGCCTTCTTCATATTCTGGATATAAAAGACAACACCAAATAATTATCGCTTCCTCAAGAATATTGTGATGTAACTTCAACTATATCCTTTTATTTGATGCAATCGAAATTTTCAGACCCTCCTGTTATATTCATAAAATACTCTACCATCTGTATTTTTTTGAGTCAAAAGTTTCCAATTTCGATTTCAAATTTTTCTAAAAAAATGTTTCAATATTTTTTTAATTCTCCTTCTTCAGAAATAAAAAGAAACTTTTGATGTTTTTTTCAAACAATACTTTTTAAATCATCTAAGTCAATATTTACTAGTCCTTCATTTATCAAGCTACTAACTATTCCATTTAGATCTATTTTTTTATCTCTTCATAAGTTTCACAATTTTGCGATAAAATTTATTTTTTTGAATCAAACAATTCAGCATCGCCATTTTCCAATATCGAAAATTCCTAGTAAAAATTACTTCTTTTCAACATCCTCAATTACTTTTTAAAGCAATGTTTCTTTCATTTTTCTAAAATACGTATCTAAAATTATCAAAAAAATTGCATCTGTATTTTTGAAAAATCTATTCTCAAATTTTTCATAACTATCTTTTTGCTCCAATGATTTCTAAATTTTTCATCTTCAGCTACATCTAATAGGCATTTTCTTCTAAATTAATTATTTTTTTATTTTTTTCACAGTAATCCTCCTTAATTTCAACAATTTATTTTTAAAATCTCATATTTAATAACATAATCTCCCTGACTTCGTAGCCACATTTCCGCTCCAAAACTTCCATAAACTTCGATTTTTACAGTATAAACTGTAGTTTCCCGATTATTTTTCTTTTAACTATTTTTTTCATCCAATATTTCTGCAGTTGGAAATTTATCAAGCACATACTCGATATAGCCTCTGTATTTAAATTCTATTCTTGTAAGAGGTCCAGAATGCATAAAATGTATATATTTTCTAAATTCACCATCTTTAAATTTGTCAGAATAATTTAGGATTTTAAACTTCTTTGCCTGTATTTTTCTATCTTTTTCATTCTATCAATTCTAAAAAAATTGCAGGATATTCTTCTTTATTTTCAATATATCCAATTAGATAAAAAAAATAATATTCAGAAAACATTATTGACAGTGGCTTTTATTTCTATATTCCTTTATATTGTTTATCTTTTTTTGTATAATTTAAATGCACCCATTCTTGATTTTTTTATACATTGTGCTAATTTCCAAATGCTTTCGAGTAGTTTCTGTCCATGTTGTAAAGGAATATAATTCACCTTTTTCACTATTTATCAAATTTTTTTATTATCTCCCTATCGTTTATTGAGGAATTGTTAACTAGTTTCGTTATTAATTTTTTTCAGTTTCTTCTTTATTAAAAGCCCGACTTTCAAGGATAATTTTACTTATAGCCAAAAAGTTCTTCGTTTGTAAAAGCTATCTTGTCATTCTTTTTCAAGATAATAACCTTTTTTTGAACTAGAATATTTTTATATCCGATTCACCTTCTTCAAAAAAATAATTCCTCAAAAGTAGCTATATCTCGTTGTATCGTTTTTTTATCGACTCTAAATTCATTAGCTAAATCACTTCTATTCACTATCTCTTTTTGATTCAACCTTTTCATTATTTTTTTAATATTCTAATCGATTTTTTTCCTCAGAATTTTCATTTTTCATGATTAAAGATTAAGCCTTTTCTAAAAAAATTCTTCTCAACGTTTTTAATTATACCTTGATTTATCACTTTTTCAAAAATTTAAAACTTTTTTTCCTAATTTTTTTCTATTACTTCGAAATCTTTTCTTTAATCTCTTTTCTTCAAAATATTCTACATATTCCTCTCTTATGTCTCTACAATTTTTTTCATTTTATTAAATTTCTCAATTTTTTTCCGTTATTTTTATCAACCATTTTTTTATATCTTTTAATGAACTATCTAGATTTACTGTAAAAACACATTAATGGAATTTCATTATTTTTCACAATCAATATCTTCATAATTAACTTCCTTAAAATTAGGAAATATATCTTTTAATTCTTTCTGAATTAATTTTTATTGTCTTTTTCTTCGATTTTATTATCATTAAACCATTTTAACAAAAAAATAATTATTTGTTTTTTTATCTTCTGCAATTAAATTTACACAAAAACATTCTATAAAAAAATTCATGTTTTCAACCATTTTATATAATCAAAACAACGATATACATCATAATCTTCAAATTTTTTTATTTATATAACTTTCTAAAACTAAATATAAAGATAAATTTTTCGTTAATACTTACACCAAAAATTTTTTTCTTATTTTTCCTGATTAATTTGATTGTAATAACTGTCAAAAAAATACTGTCATCTATATATTTTTTTGAATTTTTCAAATAAAGTTAAAAATTTTTTTCTTTATCGTATAAAATACTTATTTCTTCTACTTCTTCCTTTTCATACCTAGAAATTAAATCAGATGAAAAAAATGAAACAATTTTTTTACATTATTCTCTTCGTTTTCTTTTTAAATTCTCATATTTTTTTAATAATTTAATTAATTTCCCATTGTATTCATTAAAATCTTTTGAATATTCGTAATAACTAAAATCTCTGAAAATATATATTTTTCTGTTTCCATTTTGATTCCTATTTAAAAATTAACAAAATCGGACAATTACCTAAAATTCTATCAATAAAAAGTTCTATTTTTCAGAATAATAATTTTTTTATTTGAAAAAAATGTATCTCAATATCTTCTGTAGTTAACTTTTTCTCCTAAAAATTTCCTCAATAAATTTTTTGCCATATTTTTTTAAAAGCCACCTTACTGCTATTATTTGTAGTCTCAACATTTAACCATTTTATCATCCAATATAAAAAAATATCGGTATCAAACTCAGCGTTATAAAAAGCATCATTTTTTTAACTAATTTTACATTACTCATTTTTCCCCATCTCCTCAACTTTATTTTTTTGTTATCTAATTATACTTTTTATATGAGACATATTTTTGTCCCTTTAGAATAAAAAAATTTATTTTTTTAAAATTTTATAACTACAATATCAAATGCAACATTTTTTTCATCTTGACAACAACAATTTTTCGAGATACAATTATATCAGAAAGAGAAAAAAATAATTAATATTTCTATAATAAAAGGAAGTGACTTGTTATGGTAAACCGTATCATTTTAAATGAAGTATCTTATCATGGATTTGGAGCAATTGAATCTATTCCAGGTGAAGTGGAAAAAAAATAAATTCAAAAAGGCTTTTTATTTGTACAGATCCTGGATTAATTAAAGCTGGAGCAGCTAAAAAAATTACTGATATACTTGATAAAGCTAATTTGGAATATTTAATATTTTTCTGATGTTCAACAAAAATCCTACGATTGAAAATGTAAAAGCTGGAGTTGAAAAATTTAAAGAAAGTGGTGCAGATTATATTATTGCAATTGGTGGAGGTTCTGCTATGGATTGTGCCAAAGCTGTAGCAATTATTATAAATAATCCTGAATTTTCTGATGTTCGAAGTCTTGAAGGAGTTGCAGATACAAAAAATAAATGCGTTCCAATAATCGCAGTTGCAACTACAGCTGGAACAGCTGCCGAAGTTACAATAAATTATGTTATAACTGATGTTGAAAAAAATAGAAAAATTTGTCTGTGTTGACCCACACGATATGCCAATAGTTGCGATAGTTGATCCAGGAATGATGATGACAATGCCAAAAGAATTGACAGCTGCAACTGGACTTGATGCACTAACTCATGCAATCGAAGGATTTACAACAAAAGCTGCTTGGGAAATGACTGACATGTTCCATTTAAAAGCAATTGAATTAATAGCAAAATATTTGAGAAAAGCTGTGGAAAATGACGAAGAAGCTAAAGAAAAAATGGCTCTTGCCTCATATTTAGCAGGAATGGGATTCTCAAATGTAGGACTTGGAATTGTACACTCAATGGCTCATCCTCTAGGAGCATTTTACGGAACTCCGCACGGTGTTGCAAACGCTATAATTTTACCAACTGTAATGGAATACAATGCTGAATATACAGGGGAAAAATTTAGAGAAATAGCAAAAGCTTTTGGAATAAAACCATACTAAAAGAATGGCTCCCGAAGAATATAGAAAAGCAGCAGTAGAGGCTGTAAGACAATTGGCACATGACGTAAATATTCCTGAAAAATTTAAAAGGGGAATAATGGATATAAAAGATTTAGATTTTATCGCTGAATCAGCTTTTGAATGATGTTTGTACTGGTGGAAATCCACGAGATACAAACTTGGAAGAAATAAAAAGAACTTTATAAAAATTGTTGTAATTTACAAAAAAACTCCATTCGTTTTAGAGTGGAGTTTTCTATTCATATTAATTTCCTAAATTTGAATATTTAATTTTCTTAAAATTCAAGTCTATTTAATAAATTCCAAAAAAATTCTTTTTACTTTGTTTTTTTCAAGACTTCTTTATGATATCCCTGTTTCCTCCCATTGCAATTCCTCAATTGTGATTTATAACATTGTAGCGAAAAATTCATTTAAACCTTGAATTTTTTTCCCATTTTACTATACAATATTCTGAAGTATTCAAAACTAATTTTTTTAAATTTTATTTCAAAATAAACAGAAAGGAAAAAAATATGAAAGCAATATGTTGTAGATGCCTTTACAGATACTGTTTTCAAAGGAATCCTGCTGCTGTGTGTATTATGGATTCTTGGATAGATGACGACTTGATGCTTTCGATTACTAGAGAGAATAATTTGTCAGAGACGGCTTTTGCTGTGAAGGAAAATAAAAAATATAGATTGCGTTGGTTCACGCCTGGCGGAGAAATCGACCTTTGTGGACATGCTACTTTGGCGACAGCTTTTTGTGATAACTAATTTTTTTATGAAAAAAATATTGATAAAAATCGTGTTTGACACATTGAGTGGCGATTTAACTGTTCATAAAAAAGGAGAATTATTTGAATTGAATTTTCCTTCTTACGACTTAAAATCTGTTGAAATTACGAAAGAAATAATTGATGCGATTGAAGTTAAACCACTAGAAGTCTTTATTGACAGGGATTTAGTTTGTGTTTTGGAAAATTCGGAACTTGTGGAAAAGTTTGAGCCAAATTTGGAAAAAATTAAATTGCTTGATGGACTTCTTTTACACATTACGGCTAAAGCTGATGAAAACTCAGAATTTGATTGTGTTTCTCGTTCCTTTGCACCAAAATTGGATGTTGCCGAAGATCCTGTTTGTGGCTCTGGACATTGTCATCTTGTACCACTTTGGTCAGATAAATTGGGAAAAAATGAAATTGTCGCATTTCAAGCTTCCAAACGGACAGGAATTCTTTATTGCAAATTAGATAGAGAAAAAAATCGAGTTTCATTGAGTGGAAAAAGCTGTATTTATTTGCAGTTTCAGAAATTTTTATTTAAAAAAATTAACGATGTCTTTTTACTTTTTTTGTGACAGACAAAAAAAGAAAAAAATTATTTTAGGAGGAAAAAAATTTATGACATCAACAAAAAAAGTTAATTTTCATTCTTTTTTTCAAAATAATATAAATAGAATGATATTTTTTTAATGTTTTTTTGTGTATTTTTATACAATCTTGGGCATCCAGCCACGCCAGCATTAATCGAACTTAGAAACTGGAAAAAGAGTATTTCTGGAGTTTTATTAGCTCTTATGAGTTGCTCGATGTTCATTTCATCACCATATTTGGGATCTTTAGCTGATCACGTTGGAATGAAAAAAATCTTTAAATTTATGCCATTAATTTATGGTTCAGCACAGTTAATCTTTGGATTCTCACCGTATTTATCATTTATTTATTTAGCACGAATTATATCAGGATTCGCTTCTGGAGGAACTTATGCAGTCGCATTCGGATACGTTAGCCAAATTTCTTCAAAAGAAGAAAAAGCTAAAAACATCGCAAAAGTAAGTTCTGCCGCTATTATCGGTGGTGCAATCGGTCAAAAAGTTGGAGGATTAGTCGCATTAATTGATCCGCGATATTCATTTGGATTACAGTTCATTTGTGGAATTATCGCATTTTTTTACTAATTTTTATTATAATGAAAAGAAATTAAAAGCGATAAATTTGAAGAAAATTCAACTGGAAAAACAAACGAGAAAAAAATCTAAATCCCTTTTTCAACATTTACTTATATCAAGGAATTAGATCCCTTTTCTCTAAATTTTTTTCTGCTTTATAATTTTTTTCTAACAGGAATTGGAATTTACACTTTTGGAAGCTCTATAAACTACTTTTTTTAAAAGTTTTACGTAAAAGTTTCTTCAAACACAATCGGAACATTTGTAATGTTTTTCATCGCTTACTGCCTTTTTTTGGAACAAGTGTTTTATTAAGTTTTTTTATTAAAAAAATACAAAGAACTTATACTTTACAAAGCATTACTTTTTTTATCGGAATCATACTAATGGGAATTATTTTATTCAGATTAAATTCGCACGGATTAAATTTAACGCTCCCATCATACATTTTAATGGCTTTGTACACAATGACTTACGAAATCGTAAAATCACTTGGAAATACAATTATTGCAAAAAATTACAAATACGAGCAAGGTAAAATCTTTAGGTGTTGCTTCAGCTGTGAGCTTTTTTTAGGAAATGCTGTTGGATCACTTTTATCAGGCTACATTTTATCAATTAACAGCTTTTTACCATTTATCGTAAACATTGTTGTAATTTCAATTGTTTTAATTTTACTAATTATTTTCCATCCAAAAATGAGATTAGCCTAAATTGGTTAATCTCATTTTTCCTATTTTTTCTATTTTTTCTTTTTTCCAATAACGTAATAAGCAAATCCAATAAATGATCCACCTACAATATTTCCTAATGTTACAAACAACAAGTTATACGCAAATCCTGATAAAGTAACTTTTGTCCCATCAATCAAAGCTCCAATTGTTAAAAGTGTCATATTAGCCACGCTATGTTCAAATCCTGCTGTAATAAACACAAATAAACACCAGAAAACCATAATTAATTTTGCAGTTTCTTCTTTTAATTTTATTCCAGCAAGTACTGCTAAACATACAAGGAAATTACACAAAATCCCTCTAAAAAACAACTGTCCAGCTGGTGCTGTAATTTTACCAACACTTCCTTTTACAATTGCTGCTGCTATTGGTTGAGAGGCAACTCCCGAATAAAAGAACAAAGCTCCACCAATAATTGAACCAATTAAATTCCCAATATACGAACTTACCCACATTTCAATTAAATCTTTTCCAGTTATTGCTTTATTCAAGAATCCTGCCATTCCAACCATATTATTCCCTGTAAATAGCTCTGTTCCTAAAGCTATTACCAAACTCAATGCTGCAGGAAATGCAACTCCCATCACTATTTTACTAGCTGGATTCCCTGCCATAAGACCTGCTATCACAAAAATAAGCATAATTCCAAATCCAATAAACAGTCCAGCCAATCCTGCTGACATCAAATATTTTAATCTACTTTCACGCAACAACTCAATTTTCTTCTTCGCTGCTCCTGAAATACTCGCTAATGTGTCCTCGTGCATAATCTCTCTCCTTTAATAAAAATTATTTTTTTCACTAAATTGAGTAAAAACTCATTTATAATTATTACATACTTTTTAAAAAAATTTGTAAATTATTTTTTTCATTTGCTCACAGAATAATTTGGTTTTCTAAATATAATTTCCAACTTTTTTTCTTAATTTAAAAATCCTACAACTAAAATCTTCAATATTTTTTTAAATAACTAAAAAAAGAATTCTTCATAAACCAAAAAGAGAAATCAAACGATTTCTCTTCTACTCTTAATTAATTGATATTTTTACTTATTTTCATTATATTTTTGACTGATACAATAACTAATTACTTCCAATTCTTTTTATTTTTGGCAATTTACAAATTCCAGGTTTTACTTCTGCTTTGGGAGCTGGAACTCCACAAGTTGATGATGCAGGTTTTTTTCCACTTTTGCTGGTTTTTGCTGCTGTTTTTTTGAACTACTTTTTTTGGTGCAGCCTTTTTTTAGGTGTTACTTTTTTTAGCAACTGTTTTTTTGTAACTCTGTTTCTTCTAGTAGTTTTTCGCATTTGCAACAGAAAATGTCATCATCATCATTGCCAATACTGATAAAGTCAATACTTTTTTTCATATCTTCCTCCAAATTTTTTTAATTTTTCTTTTTAATTATTCTAACATTTTTTCTCTTTATTTTTCTATTTGGAATTTTTTTATTTTTCACATACTGTAATTTATAAGATTTCATATTATTTTTTTGGAATAAGTAACAAAAAAATATTCAATAAAAATCAACTTTTCATACTCTTTTTCATAACAAACAAAAAGAATTCTAAAAAAATTGTAATCTTTTTCTCAAATAGGATATAATCAAACTATCAAAAAGAAAGGAGCGATTCTTTTTAAGAATCAAAATAATATGAAATTTAATGACTATAAATATGAAAAAAATTAACATTGATGAAACAAAAGAAAAAAATTTTCAAATTTAATTAAGAGTTTTTTTCTGATGCAGAAAACCTTGAAGAACAAACAAAAATATATGGATGAAATTATTAAGTTGAGAAATCACATTGAGACAATGGAAACTTTGGTATCAATTAGACATAGTATTGACACGACTGATGAATTTTTACGATAAAGAAAATGAGTATGTGGATGAAATTTCACCTATTTTTATTTGGATTTATTTCTGAATTTTACAAAGCATTAGTAAATTCAAAATTTAGAGCTGATCTTGAGAAAAAAATATGGAAAAATTTTTTTATTCGATTTAGCTGAAAATACATTGAAAACTTTTTAATGAAGAAATTATTCCTGATTTGCAAGAGGAAAATAGACTTTCTAGTAAATATAGCAAATTAATTGCAAGTGCAAAAATTCAATTTGATGGAGAGGAAAAAAATCTTTCTGAAATGGTTCCTTACACGCAATCAAAAGATAGAAATGTTAGAATTGAAGCGAGTAAAAAAGTAGCTCATTTCTTTAAAGAGAATAAAGATAAGTTTGATAAAATTTATGATGGGCTTGTAAAAGTTAGAACTACAATTGCACAAAAATTAGGATACAAAAATTATGTTGAATTGGGATATGCACGACTTTCTAGACTTGAATATGATTCTGAAATGGTAGCTTCATACAGAAAACAAGTTTTAGAAAATATTGTTCCTCTTCATACAGAACTTAGACAAAGACAGGCAAAAAGACTTGGTCTAGATAAATTAAAATTTTATGATGAGCCAATTAAATTTAATTCTGGGAATGCTGATCCACATGGAGATCCTGAATGGATTTTGAATCATGGAAAAACTATGTATAACGAACTTTCAAAAGAAACTGCTGAATTTTTCTCGTTTATGACAGAAAAAAATCTTTTGGACTTATTGTCTAAAAAAGGTAAAATGAGTGGTGGTTATTGTACTTACATTCCTGAATATAAATCGCCTTACATTTTTGCTAATTTTAATGGGACTTCTCACGATGTGGATGTTTTAACACACGAAGCTGGACATGCATTCCAAGTTTACCAAAGTCGTGGATATGAAATTCCTGAATATTTGTGGCCTACTTATGAAGCATGTGAAATTCATTCAATGAGTATGGAATTTTTAACTTGGCCATGGATGGATCTTTTCTTTGAAAATGATGCTGAGAAATATAAATTTATCCATTTGTCAGAAGCTTTATTATTCATTCCATACGGAGTTACTGTGGATGAATTCCAACATTGGGTTTATGAAAATCCAAATGCAACGCCTGACGACCGTAGAGCAAAATGGCTTGAAATTGAGAAAAAATATTTGCCAACTAGAGATTATGGAGAAGTTGATGACTTGAAAGAAGGAATTTTCTGGTTTAGACAAGGACATATTTTTAATTCGCCTTTTTACTACATTGATTACACACTAGCTCAAGTTTGTGCATTCCAATTTTGGATAAAATCTCAAGAAAATCGTGAAAAAGCATGGGACGAATATTTGGCACTTTGTAAATTAGGAGGTAGCAAACCTTTCTTTGAATTAATGAAAGCTGCCAACTTGAAAAATCCTTTTGAGCAAGGAACTATTGCTTCTGTAATTCCTAAAATTAGAGAGTTTTTAGAAAGTATTGACGATATGAAATTGTAATTATTAAATCAATAATAATATATCTTATTTATATCACTATTAGATATTTATATAACTAAAACTATTGATTTTTTTTAAATTTATGTTATAATTTTTCATGTACAAATAAATTAGAACTAAATATAGGGGGTAACTTATGATTTACGAAAATATTTTAGAACTTATCGGAAATACACCGGTTGTGAAATTAAATTTGAAAGGTCAAGATGAAAATATTGCTGACGTTTATGTAAAATTGGAAAAATTTAATTTAGGGGGAAGTGTTAAGGATCGTGCTGCTTTAGGAATGATTGAAGCTGCTGAAAAAGAAGGGCTTTTAAAACCAGGAGGAACAATCGTTGAACCAACTTCTGGAAATACTGGTATCGCTTTATCATTAATTGGAAAAGCAAAAGGATACAAAGTTATTATTGTAATGCCTGAATCGATGAGTGTTGAAAGAAGAAAATATTTACAAGCATATGGTGCTGAATTAGTATTAACTGACGCTGCAACTGGAATGAAAGGTGCCATTGCCAAAGCTGAAGAAATAGTTGCCGCAAACCCAGGTTATTTCTTACCTCAACAATTTGAAAATCCTGCTAACCCAGAAAAACACTATGAAACAACAGGAAAAGAAATTATCGCTGATTTTGGTACTTCTTTGGATGCTTTCATATCTGGAATTGGAACTGCTGGAACATTAACAGGAGTTGGAAAAAGATTAAGAGAAGAAAGTCCAAACACAAAATTAATCGCTGTTGAGCCAACTAATTCAAACGTATTATCTGGTGGAAAACCTGGAAAACACGTTATTCAAGGAATCGGAGCTGGATTTGTTCCAAAAAACTACGATCCTAAATATGTAGATGAAATTATTCAAATTTCTAATGAAGATGCTATTAAATATGGAGTTGAAGCTGGTAAAGAAGCTGGACTTTTCGTTGGTATCTCTTCAGGAGCTGCAATTGCTGCTGCCTTCCAAGTAGCTAAAAAACTTGGAAAAGGTAAAAAAGTTCTTGCAATAGCACCAGATGGTGGAGAAAAATATCTTTCTGTTGAAGCTTATAAATAATTCAAAAATTTTTAAATACTGGCTGTCTTTGTTTATAGGCAGCCATTTTTTTAACTAATAATCTTTTTTTATTATTAAAATTCAAGAACAAAAAAATAAATCTCTGGAATGATTATTTATTTTTTTCAAAAAGAATATAAAGGAGGAATTAATATTTTTTTAAAAATAATTAAACTTGAAATGGATAATATTTTGGCAAAAGATCCTGCCGTAAAAAATAAATTTGAAGCATTACTTTATCCTTCTTTACACGCTGTTATAAATCATAGAGCTGCACATTATTTATACAAAAAGAGATTTTTCTTTTTAGCACGGTTAATCTCGCAAATTTCTAGATTTTTCACTGGTATCGAGATTCATCCTGGTGCGACAATTGGAAAGCGAAATCTTTTTGATCATGGAATGGGAATTGTAATTGGAGAAACTGCTGTTATTGGGAATGATTGCACTATTTATCATGGTGTAACATTAGGAGGAATTGCTGGAATTACAGGAAAAAATAAAAAACGACACCCAACTCTTGGAAATAATGTTTCAGTTGGAACTGGAGCAAAAATTCTAGGAAATATTACTATTGGAAATAATGCAAAAATTGGTGCTAATTCTGTTGTTTTGAAAGATGTCCCAAATAATGCTATTGCGGTAGGTATTCCTGCTCGTATCATTACAAAAGATACAGAAGATTATTATATGTGGCATATTTAAAAAAAATTCGATAAATCTGAAGTCACTTTCTAATTTATCGAATTTTTCTATTTTTATAGTTATCTATTCTTAATTTTTTTCGTAAAATTTATTTTTCCAAAAGAATAGTCAACTCCCTTAACAGTAAAAACTCCTTCATCAGCTTTTATGTGCAACGATACACCATTTTCATTTTCAAAATATTCACCACTTGCTGCTTTTGCTCTTTTTAATGTATAAGTTTTTCCAGAAAAATCAGTTACTCTCGCAGTATTTTGACCTATAAATTCTACTTTTATTTTGCCTTTAAGATTGTATTCCACTACTTTTGTTACAGGTGTTGCTGTAGGTTTTGCAGCAGTTCCAGCTTTTACGATATCACACGATATATCTTTTCCTCCAACTGTGTAAATAGCATCTTTTCCACTCGAATGAATCGATAATCCTTTTGAATTTGTATAAAGTGCTCCACTCGCAGCTTTTGCTACTTTTAAAGTATAAACCCCATCTTTATTTGTTAATTTTGCTATTTCTCCATCATATTCAACTTTAATTGTTTGACCATTACAATTAAAATTAGTTACAACTTTTGAGTTTGTTTTCGGTTTTGTAGTAGTTGCTTTTGGAGTATTTGTTGTTGCCTTTTTTGGTGCTGGTGTAGTTTTAGGTTTTGATGTTGGTTTAGGGGCTGTTTTTGATGTTGTAGTCTTTGTTGGCGTTGTTTTTGACGCATCATTTGATTGTGCTGCAAATCCTAATGCAGAAATTTCCAAAGTAAGTGCTGATATCGCTAATAAAATTTTGTTTTTTTTCATCTTAAACTCCTTCTTTCTATTCTAAAAATCTCATAATTTAATTTACATTCACTGCTCTATCTTAAGAATATTTTTACTCTAAAATCCATATTTTTTTAAATTTGTAATTTATTAGATAGAATACAAATTACAAAAAAATCGCTCACTTATATAAATGAACGATTTTTAATATTTTTAAATTGTACTTTTTATTTTTTTACAATTTTACATTACTAATTTATTTGTTTAATATGATAACAGTATAATTTCTATTTTTTTAATTATTGAATTTTTTTCCATATCCGTAATTTCATTTTCACTTCTTGCAACAACAAGCGTACAAACAGCATCTCCTGTAATATTTACAACTGTTCTAAACATATCAATTATTCTATCAACACCGATTACCACTCCAATTCCTTCTAATGGCAATCCTGCTTGTTTCAATACTAACGATAACATCAACATTCCTGCTCCTGGCACTCCTGCTGTTCCTACTGAAGCCAATACTGCTGTCAAAATAATTCCTAGATACTGTGTTGGTCCTAAATGAATGTTATAAAGGTTAGCTATAAATACTGCTGCAACTCCTTGCATTATCGCAGTTCCATCCATATTTACTGTCGCTCCTAATGGTATTGTGAAAGAACTTATTTCTTCCGAAACACCAAAATTTTCTGATAATGTTTCGATATTTACTGGTATTGTTGCATTACTGCTTGATGTTGAAAATGCTACCGAAATAACTTTTAAGAATTTTTTGAAAAATTTTATAGGGCTCATTTTTGCCATACTTACAAGCATTATTTGATAAACTCCTGTATGAATTACAAATGCTATCAACGTTACTACAACAAATCCTACTAATTTTAACAATACGTCTACTCCTGTTGACGCAACAACTTTTGAAATTAATGCAAATACACCGATTGGTGCAACTTCCATTATCAATTCAACCATTTTCAATACTAATTCATTTGCTTCCTCTAAAATAACTTTTATATTTTTTACTTTATCTCCCAAAGCTGTAATTGCTACTCCTAACAATAAGAAGAAAATTATAATTGCTAACATTTTTTCTTCAGACATTGCATTTACAATATTTTTTGGAACCATATCAAGCAATACATTTATTAGTTTATCTTGTTCTGCAACCTTTAAATTCACCAACAGGTAATTCACCCATCTTCATTCCTTTACCAACGCCTGTTATCTTAGCTACAAATAATCCTATCGCAACTGCAATCGCTGTCGTAGCAAAATAAAATCCTAAAACTTTTGTTCCAATTCTTCTAAGTTTTTTAATATCTCCTATCGATGCTGCTCCCATTGCTAATGAAACTGAAACTAATGGCACTATCATAACTTTCATTAAGTTAATGAATGCTCCTCCAAAAAATGCAAGAACTGAATCAATTACTACATCTTTTACAAATGGAGTTTTTGAAAAAGGACTCAAAATCAGTCCAAACAAGATACCTAATGCTAATCCGACCATTATTCTTGTTGTTAATCCTAACTTTTTCATAACGTAACTTCTTGGGCATCTCATAATAAAAATTTTTCACTATAAATTTACATATTTTTTAAATTTCATCTACTCTAAATCTATTTGATCATCAAAACTTTTCAAAAAAATATAACATTTATTTTTTTCAAATTTATTTTTAATTATAAATACCCTTCTCCTTTCTTCCGTTTTCTATCTTTTTTTATCCTTAAATTTTTACCTTTTTCACGGAAGAAAAATTCAAATATATTATATATATAATTCTATAAATATTTATAATACTTAAAATGATAATTGCCTTTTTTTAGTTCAATTTTTTTAATCCTGGATATTCAAAAAAATAATTTTTTTAAATTAATATTTATTTTACTTCACTTTCTTTAATAGATCTTTACATTCAATGTTCTTCCATCTTCAGAAGTAGGTATTTTTTTATACTTCCATCTTTTTAATTTTTTTCAGCTAATTTTTTTAATAATGGATTTTTTTGAAATTATAATTTATGATTTCCCAGTTATGTTCCAATTCAGGCGTTACTTTTTCCACCTTTTTTTCTTCTGAAATATATTTTTATAATCAAATCTCTCATTCTTCCACCATCTTGCAACTCATCGTAAGAATCATAATATTTATCAGCATCTGTAACTAATTTCAATGTTGATAATGTTCCAAATCTGTAATTGTTTATTGCTAATTTGTAAGTTGCTTTTGGATCGATTGGTTTTCCATTGATTGTTGGATTAACGATTCTATGTCCTGCTGGTTTTGTTACATCAACTTTGTATTTTACACCAGAAAACATATCGAAAATTGTATCCTCTGATATTTTCAGTGAACTACTCCCGCTTTTAGAAGCGGAAGCTTCTTGGGAAGTATCTGCTTTTGTTAGCCAAATATATTTACCAAGCTCTTCGGGTAGTTCCTACCCTGTGTCTTCTTTTATTTTTTAATATTTCAACATTGCTTTTCCAATGTTTTTTATATTCAGTGCCGCATTGTAATCCCTATCAATCTCAATTCCACAGCACTCACATTTATAACTTCTTTCTGGTAATTTCAGTTCATCTTTAACATTTCCACATTTACTACAAGTCTTCGACGATGGAAACCACTTATCTATCTTCAAAAATTGTTTCCCTAAAAACATCAACTTGTACTCAAGCATCCTCAAAAACATTCCCCATCCATTATCTCCGACACTTTTACCAAAATTTAATGCCTGGCTCATCCCTTTCATATTCAAATCCTCAACAATCACAGCATTATACACTTCAGACAATTTTTTCGATAATTTCTGCAAAAAATCTCTTCGACAATTTTTTTGATATATTCATGCAATTTTGATATTTTTCGCTTTTTGTCTATACCAATTTTTAGAAAAATTTAACTTTTTCTTGATAATAATTTTTGTAATTTTTTTCAATTTTTTTCTCCAATATCCTAAAATATCTTGGATAATCAGCTCTTTGGTTTTCAGAACTGACAAATAACTCAGACATTGAAAAATCAAGTCCAATTACTTTATCATTATTACTAGCTACTTTTTGAATTTCTTTTTTTCAAATTCCGTCAAAACAGAAACATAGTAATTTCCATTGCTGTTTGTCAATGTTACCGATTTTTATTCTATAATTCTTTGGTATTTCTCTATGATATTTCAATTTTACTTTTTTTCAATTTTGGCAAAATCAAATATTTACCTTTCTCAATTCGTATCGAATTATTCACACAATTTGTCGTATAACTTTTTAACACTATTCTTTTTAGATTTGAACCTTGGAAACTTCGTCCTCTTCTGAAAGAAATTCGTAAATGATCGTTTTTACATTTAATTGAGCATTTGAAAGTGCCAGACTGTCTACTTCTTTCAAAAATTGATTTTTTTCATCGATATTTTTTTCCTTTCTAAATTATAATCCTATAATTTCCCATCTGTCATGTGATTTTTCCATCAATTTTTTTCCACCTTTTACATTTTTTTAATGTAATCTATCATCATGCTTTGGATTCTTCCTTTATCTTGTCCCATTTCATCTTTTCGATGACCAAACAAGTGGTATATTTTGTCCTTCAAAAATTCCACCTTTTTTTAATTAATTGATCAAATCTGTAAGAATTCATTCCTACTTTTTAATTTCATATCAGGCGTTATTTTTTTCTTCCATCAGCTAATTTCAAATCAACAATTTTATTACCTTTTTGATTTCTTAAATCAATTTTATAAGAAACTCCTCCAAAAAAATATCAAATGTTACATATTTTTGATTTCCCTCTAACATCGTTATATCTGTAGTTTGTATCACCTTTTTGAATTGTATCAAAGTAATCTGCTGCCCATTCCATATAGTCTTTTAATTGTTTTCCAGTCATTTCGTAAACTGAAACATCTCCACCTGCATATCTATAATTGTAGGCGATATCTTTTCTCTTAATGTCCCCTTTATCCAATTTTACATTTTCATAATCATATGCAAATGAAACTACATCAGCTTTACTGTAATATTTTTCCACATCTGTAATGAACGATGACATTCCTGTATCCTTCGCAAATGATATTGAAACTCCGTGAATTTTCCCTTGAGGAACCATATCATTTTCTGTTTCTCCTATTTTTTCATTTGCAATTTCACGCAATCTTTCATGATAAGGTTTATAAATTTCTTCTACTTTTTTATCTGCTTCTAAATTTTTAACAGGCGTTGTAGTAGCTGTTTTTCCTAATAATTTTACTTTTTTAGTCTTATCATTTACATCGAATTTTAAATCTATTTCAGATAAAACAGTTCCGTATCTATGAGGTTCTGTTATCAACACACCATTTATAGTTTCACTCTTAACATCTTGGTGCATATGTCCAGCTACAATTGCATCAATTTCAGGAACTGCATTAGCTAAATCTCTCAATCCTGTTTCAGGAATATTATTTTCATTTTCAATTCCCATATGCGCCACAGCTACAATTGCATCAACTTTTTTAGCCTTCAAGTTTTTCACTTGTTTTTTAGTTTCTTCAATAATTGAAACATATTTATAGTCTTTTAGATTTCCAGTATCTTCCTCAAATTTAGCCGACATTGGTGTTGTTAATCCAATAATTCCAATTTTTACACCATCTTTTTGAATGATCGTAGTTGGTTGCAAATATCTTTTCCCATCTTTATAATACAAATTCGCCGCTAATTTTTTAGCTTTTATATCATTTAAAATTTCATTTAATACAGGCATCCCAAAATTAAATTCATGATTTCCTGGAACAAAAACATCATATTTCATATAATTCAACACTTTTGGAATTGGGTGATTTTTCGCTTCTTCTAAAGTCAATGCAAACAAATCTATCGAATTATCTTGTATCGCATCTCCAACTTCCACCAAAATTACATTTTTATTCTCTTTTCTTCTCTGATTAATCAATGTTGATAATTGTGCATAAGATCCTGATTTATCCTCAGTATCAGACGCATAACTCCAAGGAACTACTCTTCCATGAACATCTGATGTTCCTAATATTTTTACATTCACTTCCTTTGCAAATCCCATCGTTGATAAAGCCAATAATAACGCTGCTATTTTTATTTTTTTCATATAAATTAAAATTTCTCCTCTCAAAAATTTACTTCACTTTTTTTATACATTTCCTTGCTTCTTCCAAAGAAAATTCCCTTTTGTATTTTTTTCTTGATTCAACTTATCTTTCATCAAAAATACTTTTTTTCCAAGTCAATATCATATTCATTCGCAATTGCAATTATATAGTAAAAAAATATCAAATGCCTCTTCTTCAATCGTACCCCTTAATACTTTCACCTGTATATCTTGCATTTTTACGAATATTTTCCGCCAATTCACCAAATTCTTCTATCAATTTCAAAACAAGTCTTTGGATATTATCTTTCTTCTCGATTGCCGTTCTCGTATCTTCTTTTTTTCTTCAAGAGTTCCTAATTCAATATGTTTTATTAAATACTGTGCTTCCTTTAAAGTCATTTTTTTCCCTCCTGTTAACTAATTCCGATATAAAAAGTCTATAAAAAAATTAAAATAAACTTTTTATTATGTTGATTATCACTAATTCAACTTTCTGTTTCATAAAAGTTCTTGCCGAATAAAATTGACAAGTTTTTCTAACTCTCCACAGACTTAAATTTCCGCATATCGAACGGTATGTTAATTTTTTTATATTGTATTATAACTTGCTTAAATTAAGACTTGCATTATAGTCTCTATCTATTTCAAGACCACAGCAATCGCATTTATATATTCTATCTTTCAATGTTAAATCTTTTTTTATATTTCCACAGTTAGAACATTTTTTTACTACTTGGAAAAAAATGTATCTGCTAACATAAATTTAATATTTCTTAATTTACATTTATATTCAAGTTGTCTTCTAAATTCATAAAATCCACTTTCAGATATTGCTTTTGATAATCTTTTTGTTTTTAAGCATATTAGAAACTCTCAAATACTCAACAACTATTTTTACTTGGCTTGGTTTTTTTACCAAATGTGAAGTTGCTTGATGTATATGATTATTTCTGATATTTTTTTGTCTTCTAAACAATCGCCTAAGCTGTTTTTAAAACTTTAATTCTATTAAAACTATTTTTTTAAACACTTTGTAAGTTTTTCTTTGGTATCTTTTTATTTTTCTTGTAAAGTTTTTTTCATTGTCAAAGTCTTATTTATATTTGATATGATTTCATTTTGTGATGTTACTACAAAATGCTTTATTCCTAAATCAATTCCAAGTGTAAAATCATTTAATTGCTCTTTTTATACACTCTGTTTCAATAGAAAAATGTTAGATACCAATATTTATTGTCATATACAATATATGGATTATAATATTGTTTGGCTTCAGGTAATGGTTCGCTAGTTCTTATTTCTCCTAATTTTTCAGCTTTAAATCCTAAATTTGTTTTTTTCAAGCTCTCATAATTCACATAGAAACGGTCATTTTTGAATTTCTTTTTTTAAATTTAGGTTTTCCTCTTAACTTTTTTTGAAATAATCAGAGTATGCTTTCCCACAGTTTTTTATTGCCTGTTTAGGGATATTAGCACTAACTTCTTTTAACCAGCTGTAATTGTCCTGTTTTTTTAACTGCGTTACATATTTTCGCACATCACTTTCCTTAATAAACTTTTGGGAACTATTATTTAAACTAATCATTAGATTATAAGAAAATCTTGCAACACCTACACATTTTCTAAATAATATTTCTAGTTCAGGAGTTGTTTTTTTATTCTGATTTTTTTACCTATCAGCATTTTCTTTTTACGCTCTTTATCAAATTAATTGTTTTTCTTGCTTCTTGCTCCATACAGTCTGTTTGCAAAAAAATAGTTATAATTTGTATTAAATCTTCTGTTAGTTCCTGTTCCTTAGAAATAGTAGAATTATCTACTATTTCTATTTTAGTATCATTAAGTTTGCAAATGTATTCAATTAAATCATAGCCAAATCTTATAAGTCTGTCTTTATATAAGACAATTATTCTGTCAACTTCTCCACATTCAACTAAATTTATCATTTTTTAAAAAGACCTTCTTTTTTTATAATTTGTTCCACTTCCAATATCAGTTTATCTTTTTTTAAAAGGGTGGCTCAACCACCTAGTCGTTGAACCTTCATCATAACTTAACTAGCCTTAGATGATTGGTAACTAAACACCCATTGTAATAGTTAAATACTATGTTATTGATTTTTTTATATTTAACGTAACCTTAGGACTATATAAATAATCACAACCAAATCTCAAAAATTTCTAAAAATTCAGTCGGGAATCTAATTAAATCATCAAAAATTAATATTTAAATTTAACATTTGAACTTGCTGGTCTTCCTAATTCTTTATGTTTTTGCAAATAATCGATAAATATTTTATCATCTCCTAAATATGTGTTTGTTCCACCTCTTTCAGAAGTGATTTTTCCAAGAGTTGTATATCCATCTTTTCCACCTGCAATGTATGAGTTTGTTGCTAACATATATTTTTTATTTGCATCAATTGGAACCCATTTGTTTGCTTTGAAGTCAAATACTTCTACTTTTGTAACTCTTGTTCCTAATTTTCCATCTTTAGTTGCTTCGTATCTAATTCCTGCTCCGTAAGGGAATGAACCTGTTGATCCACCTGTTAATGCATAATCAATTGCATCTTCTAATATTTGTTTCATTTCTGCACCAGTTACTTCTAATGTGTAAACTGTGTTTGTTGTAAATGGCAATAATGTATAAGCTTCATCATAAGTAAAATCACCTGGTTCAATTGTAATTCTTACATTTCCAGCATTTCCAAGAACAAAATCAACATTTCCAGTTCCTGTATTTCTTAATGTATCTAATTCTGCTTCCATAACCAATGTTGTAGCTAATGAACCTTCAGGATTTTTTGCACTTGGAATTCTGTTTTCAGAACCACCAGGAATCATTTCTTTTATTTTACCAACTGATTTTTTACCTAATTCTGTTTTTTCTTTTTGGTATCTATCTAATAATTTTTTTGTAAAGTTTCATCATTTTTTTAACAATTTTTTTAAGTTTTTTTATCTTTTTTTAATCGCTGCTAAAATTGCTGCTTTTTTCTTCTTTACTTGCTTGAACTTTTTTACCTTCAGCATTTTTCACTTCAAACAAATCGTCTCCAAGTAACAATTTTGGTGATGCAACTAATTCTGTAATTACACCTTTTTTATCGAATTTAGCTTTCAATTCTCCGATTAAATATGAATAGTTCCAAGCTTCAGCCACATAAACAGGTTCTCCTGAAGGCGAAGTTATTTTTTTAGGATATTGATCTCCACCTATTTTCAATCCATATTTTTCAAATTCTTTTCCTAATAAGTAGTGAGTGTCTCCTGACACAATCAAGTCAATTCCTGAAACTTTTTGTGCAATTTCAACATTTTTTTCATATCCTGCATGTGATAACAAGATAATTTTGTTAATTCCTTGATCTTGCAATTCTTTTACATATTTTTTTAGCAGCTTCTATTTCATCAATAAATTTAATATCTTTTCCTGGACTAGAAGATTCAACTGTTTTCTTCACAACTTCCATTCCAATAATACCAATTTTTTCTCCACCAACATTTTTAATGATGTAAGGTTTCCATTTTCCTTCTAAAATACTTCCTTTATCTGGAACAACGTTAGATGAAATTACTGGTATTTTCAATGCTGATAAGAATTTTGCCAATACTTCGTTTCCATCGTCAAATTCATGATTTCCTAATGTGAACGCATCAAAATTAATAACATTCATCAATTCTGCATCTGCAATTCCTTTAAACAAAGTATAATACAATGTCCCTGTTACTGCATCTCCTGCATGAAGAATTAAAGTATTTTTATTATTTTTTCTAAAATCTTTGATTTCTTGTCCAACTCTTGGCAATCCTCCGATATCTAAAGTTACATCTTTCCCATCAATTTTCAATGTCATTCTCTCTTGCTCTAAATGAGAGTGATGGTCATTAATATGAGCAACATTCAATTCAAATGGTTGATTATTCGCAACCTTTCTCACATTTTTTCTGGCATTTTTTCCTGCAGCCTGTAAACTTGTCGCAATCGCAACTGTAAGTCCTAATAAAAATAATTTTTTCATGATTCCTCCTAAAAGTTTCAAATTTTATAATTATAGCTCCTTTATTTCTCTAAAATTTAATAATTTTGCCATAATTATTCTCATACTAATAGTATAACCTAATTTCAAAAATCACTAAAAAAATTACTTTTTTTAGTGTATGAAAAATTTTCAGTTAATTATTTTTTTGTTAAAAAAATACAAATATTGATATTCAACCAAAATATGAACTTGAATATATTAATTAATATTTATTGTCATCTTTATAAAAAAATCATCTATTATCGAAAATTTATGATTGCATTTCCATATCAAAAAAATGATATAATATTTTTTTAAGAAAAACCAGTTAAAAGGTAAATAAAAAAATAGCGAAAAAGAGACTTCATTCGATTGAATGGAGTCTTTTTTTATGTTATAATTATTCGTTGGCTCGCTACCAACAAACCTTTTTAACTGGAGGTGGTAAAAATGAATTGGGATTTAACTGTTTTTATTTGTTATAATCATTATATTTCTGATTATTAACAAAAAAAATAGGAAAAAAACTAATCATCAGCACTACCAAAAAAATCTGTCATTCTTAAGTGGAATGGCAGATTTTTCCCAAAAATTACTCACAAACCAACAATTGCGAGTAATTTCTCTAAATAAATAGTATAACTTCCAACATCGAACCGCTTTTTCATCGACAAATACATTTCTATCATTTATTTGTGTCATTTTTTTGTGTTTTTTTCATTTTTTTATTTTAATATTTTTTTCAAATTTTTTTCCCAATCGTAGTAACTTTGATTCAAGCTATAAGCCTTAAATCCCTCTCATTTAAATATTTTTGAAGCCAAATTTGCACTTCCACAATTACGACCTCTACAATAAAGAATTATCTCCTTATTTTTAGGAATCTCGTTTATTCTATCTTCAAGAGTCTTCATCGGAATATTTATCGACTTTTCAATATGATTTGAATTAAATTCATCTTCTGGACGCAAATCTATTATTAAAACTTCATCTTTTTTCACCATCTCATAAGCCTTTTCCAACGACAAAGTTTTTGTATTATTGCAACATTCCTCAAATTCCATATGAATTTTTTTAATATCCTCCAATTGCCGCTCTCCAACATCCCTAAGCAAATAAACCAAATCAATTATCTGTGTATTCGAAATTTTATACTCCACAAAATTCCCCTTTTTCTCACAAGAAACCAGCCTTCCATCCTTCAATGTCTGCAAATGTTTTGAAGTATTCGCTATTGTCATACCTGTTTCATTCGAAATATTTTCCACCGTTTTCGGACCTTGTACAAGTAAATCTAAAATCTCAATCCTCTTTTCGCTCGAAAGGCACTTCCCAATTTTAGAAAGTCCATTATACAAATTATTTTTTTATATTCTTCCAAAAATTTTTTTCATTTTTTTCCTCCTTTCTTTTTCCAAGGAATTTCTATTTTACCTAAATTTATAACTTTAGACAAAAATTTATACATCATCATGAAATTTTTTTAAATTTTTCTTTTTTTATCAACTGTATTTTTCAAAAAAAGTTTCTAATATTTTTTTAGTATATCATATCTTTTCTAAAAAAATTGTATAAAAAAATATTCTTATTGTTTCCCACGAAAAATAGCTAGATTAAAAAAATTAAAAAAAAACATTGACTTATTTTTCAAAAATGTGATACTATTCAACTAATCAATTGAATAGATTAAAAAAACAATTGATATAAAATGAAAAAAATTTAGAAAGCGAGTGATAAAAAAATGGCAAAAATTTTTAGGAAAAGATAATTTTAATGATACAATAGCAAATGGTGTAACTTTGGTAGATTTCTGGGCTGAATGGTGTGGTCCTTGTAGAATGCAATTACCTATTTTGGAAGAAGTTTCTGAAGAAATCGGTGAAAAAGCAACTGTTGGAAAAAAATAAATGTTGACCACGAATTAGAATTAGCTCAAAGATTTGGAGTTCAAAGTATTCCTACATTGATTTTATTCAAAGATGGAGAAATCGTTGATAAAATGGTAGGAGTTCAAGCTAAAGAAACTTTAGTTGATAAAATTAATAACGCTCTTTAGTCTACTAAAAATCAATAATAATAACAATTATAAAAATGGGAATTAACATTAGTTTAAAATTATTTTTTTATGATTTTTGACTTTTAAAAATTCCCATTTTATCATAGATTCATTTAATTTAAAATTTAAGATTATAAAATTACGACCACTTTTTGAGTGGATAAGAAAGGAGAAATTATGTACGATTCAGTTATTATCGGTTCTGGTCCAGCAGGATTGACAGCTGCAATTTATTTGAGTAGAGCTGGTTTAAAAAATATTGTTATTAATGGTTCTGAACCTGGAGGACAATTAACAACAACTACAGATGTAGAGAATTTTCCTGGATTCCCAAAAGGAATTTTAGGACCTCAATTGGTTGACGACATGAAAAACTACAGGCAATTAATTTTTGGAACAGAATTTTTTGCAATCAAATGTTTCTAAAATTGATTCTGACTCAAAACCTATTAAAATTCATTTAGAAAATAAAAAAATTATTGAAACAAAAACAGTAATTTTGGCAACTGGAGCGAGTGCACGATATTTGGGAATTGAAAATGAAAAGGAATATATTGGAAGAGGAGTTAGTGCGTGTGCCACTTGTGACGGATTCTTCTTTAGAGGAAAAAATATCGTTGTGATTGGTGGAGGAGATACTGCTATGGAAGAGGCTGTCTTTTTGACAAAATTTGCTTCAAATGTAACAATTATTCATAGAAGAAACGAACTTCGAGCTTCTGCTATAATGCAAGAACGTGCTAAAAACAACGAAAAAATTTCTTGGAAATTGAATTATATTCCAAAAAAAGTTGTTGTTGATGGTAACAAAGTTATTGGGATTGAGTTGATTAATAATGAAACTCAAGAAACTGAAACTCTTGATATTGACGGTATATTCGTAGCAATCGGTAGAACACCTAACACAGCATTTTTAGGGGACAACATCGAATTAGATAAAAATGGTTACATCTTAACAAAAGGAAAATCTTCTGCGACAAATATTCCAGGAATCTTCGCTGCTGGAGATGTTCAAGATAGCAAATACCAACAAGCTATCATTTCTGCTGGAAGTGGTGCAATTGCAGCACTTGACGTGGAACATTACTTAAATGAAAATAATTAATTTATTTCAAACAAAATATCAAAAAAATCTATTAAATTTAGAGGTTTTTTTAATAAAAATTTTTTTTGAACAGATCTTTTCACAAAAAAAGAGACTTTCTCAAGAAATTCTAAATTTCTTAGAAAGTTAGTCTCTATTTTTTTATTTTCTTATTTTATTTCATAAAAAGTGATGAATCACATCGTCTAATGCATCATCGTTATTTTTCACGTACTACAAATTTTTGATAATTCTTTAATTTCTGGTGTCGCATTTTCAACCGCAACAGGCATTCCAACAGTTTCTAACAATGCTGCATCATTTCCACTATCTCCGACAGCTATCATTTCTTCAGTCGAAATTCCTAACAATTCTCCTAATTTTTTTAAAGTTTTACCTTTATTTACCAAAACATTAGCTACTTCCAAAAATATTGGTTTAGAAGTTGCGATGAAGTATTCATTTCCATATTTTTCTTTCATTCTAACTTCTGCTTTTTTTACTTCTTCTGGCGACCCTAAAATCATGCATTTCGTAGTTCGCTCAATCCCAAATTTATCCAAATCTGCTAATGAATCAATTTTCTCAAATTTCATTCCTGTTAATTCGTATTCAACACCAGTATACTCATTTAGTTCATTCCCATAAATTGTGTCACTTCCGTACAAGATAAAACTCATTCCCATTTCCATTGCTTCGTTATACAACAATTCGATATCCTTTCGGTCAAATCCTTGATGAAAAATTGTTTCATTTGTTGCCAAATCCACAATTTGTCCACCATTAAACGAAATTAAATATCCTCCGTTTTCTTTCATATTCAAAATTTCTGCAAATTTATGCATTGCAAAAGGTTGGTCTTCCACTTGCCAAAACAAATTTTACACCTTTTTCTTGAACCTTTCTTATCGCTTCAATATTTTTCTCTGTAACCTGATGACTATCATTCAAAAGAGTCCCATCCATATCCGTAGCAATCAATTTATATTCCATTTTTCCTCCCTATTTTATAATTTTATTTCACATTTTTGATAACCAATTATTTTTTTATCATTTCAAAGGAATACTCGCATCATCCTTTCAAAAACTCGTTCTTGCTCATACAAAGGCTTGATTTCATCCAACAAAAGTAATCTTCCTAATTTTTTTAGAATACTTTCCATTATATTTTTTTCCAAATACAAGTAATTATCAGTTCTCTCACCATTTTTTTTCACAAAAACATTGTAAACATCAATAGCAGGTCTTTGACCATAATTTCCATACGAAATCAACAAATCCATATTTTTTGCTAATCTTTTTAAAATAATTTCCTTTTACTTCAGTAATTTCTCCATCTTTTAAAAAAAACACTGTCTTACGCTTCCGTCCTTCAATTTCCATTCACCAGCAGGTTTTCCGTTCACATCATAATGTCCAATATAAGTTTTTCCTTCAACTTTTTTTCAAATTTTTCTGACACTTTACAAGAATAATTTTTAGATTCTTCCATTTTTTTATCAATCTTTTTATCTTCTCTCGTAATCGTACCATTTTTCAAATATTTTTTTGCTGTTCCACCAAAAAAATAGATAAACTCATAAGTCCTACACATCCTAAAAATTAATTTTTTTCATAATCTCCCTCTTTTTCTTTTTCCTAAACACTAAAAAAATAATCATAAAAAAACAAATTATATTTTTCCAACTCAATTATATCATAAAAATAGAAAAAGGTTATCTAAAAATTAATTAGACAACCTATTTTTTTCTCAAATTAAATCACATTTGGCAAAAATTTTATAAAATAATATCTTCAACAGGCAAAATAACTGCTCCCATCGAAATTCCACGACCTAAATCTATCTTCATAATTTTAATAATCCGTATAATCTCTTGTGCGTGCCTATCTTCCAAATAAGTAACTAAAATACTGTCTGTTCCTGGCCAAACATGTGTATTAAAATGTTTAAAAGTTTTACTCCAAGAACTATGAACAGCTGGAACTATAAAATATTGATCTATTCCATACTCTCTTAATTCTTCTTTCATTTTTTTCCGTATAAAATGAATCAAAATATATTTCTAATCTTTTTCACAAAAATTCTCCCTCTAATTTTTTTATAAATATAATTTTGTCTGATAACTCCTGAACCTCCCACGACTAAAGTCGCAGGGTTCTAAAATCTTTAAAAAAATATTCAAAAAAATTTTTCTAAGAAGTTTGATAGCTTTACACTACCCTTATTCTTTTTAGGCGTATTCAGCTCACCTCTATTGTATAGGACACTTAAGTCCACAACTTTACTTTTTTTCTTAATATATTTAATGCTCCGTTACAATCTGCATTTAATTGACAGCCTTTACTTGTTTGATATAGTCCTCTTTTTATTCTTTTTTTCCACTGAATATATATTCTTTTTGATTTTTCTTTATCATATATCGGGATTTCATCTCCATCAAAGAAACTTGCTTTTTGATGTATAACTTTCTTCTTGCAGCTTAAATTCTATTCCATATAGTTTACATAGATATATTAGTTTATCTCTTAATTTCCCATATGGTATATTTACAAAGTTTTGATTATTTATACTTCCTATATTTGAATTTCTTTGAAAATCTTCATTGTATCCTAGAACTAGTTTTTTCCTATATCATTATTAAGACAATAATTTATTATTATTCTTGCTGCTTTTGAAAGATAATCATTTATACGATTATTTCTCTTTCTGGCTATTCTCTTTTTGTCTTAATGTTGTGCGCTCAATCTTTTGCTTATCTTTTATACTTTGTAATTTTGCATTTATCTTATTATAGTATTGATTTATTGATTTTTAATTTTCTACCATCTATTATGAATGAAGCTCCAGCATTTGTAACACAAGTGCAAAGATTGTCTATACCTAAATCAATTCCTAGTGCATTGTTTTTTTATTTAATTCCCTTTGAACTTCTTCTACTTTATAAATGTATTGAATTTCAAAGTACCTAGAATGTTGTTTTGGTATTATTCTAATCTCTTTTATTTTTCTTGCCTTTTTAATACTGGTGGTAGCTTAATTTTAACTTCCTGATGAGTTTTCTTAAACGAATTTGAATAAGGAACTATCAGCATATCATCTTTTAATCTTACAAAACCTATAATAAGAGTAGTAAATCCATCTTTAGCAAGATAATTAGGCAATTTTATTTTTACCATTATATTGACCATTCTTAGCAAGTTTTAAAAAGTCCAAAAAAATGATTTGAAACTTCCGTCTACTTCTTTTTAGAATTTGTTGAGTCATATTAGAATTTAATTTCTTATAATTTTCACTATTTTTTTAAGCATCTTATAGTTTTCATTATAACTTAAATACTTTTTTTATTTTTCAAAATAGTATTGTCTAACATTATATATAGCCTCATTAGTTAAGTTTTTTTGGCTATATGAGATAAATATTTTAAATTTCTAAACTCCTTTTTACTAAGATGCTTTTACTTGTTGTTTTTAATGTTAAATACATATATAATCACCTCCTTTTTAGAGATATTATACCATGTATTCTATATTTTATCTGTCAAAAAAGTAATATTTTTTATTTATTTTTAAATATTTTTAAAGTTTTTAAAACCCCACAACAGTGGGAAGCGTCGTTCACATAAGTGCGCTACTACTTATGCAGTTCTCCCAATCTTATTCCCATTAACTTGTTAATGGGTTAGTATCTTGAACTTCTTGTTATCTCTAACAAGCACAGACTATATCTTATCCATAGTGTATCTCAACACCTTAGGCGAAACCACTTCCAATACCAATCGCTTGTATTGTACTCCCCTCACGAGGGATAGTCGTTGAACTTTCCTTTTCAGGATTAGCTGCTGATTGTCTATTATCATAATGTTTAGGATTTAACCTTGCACCATCTAGTATATTTTTTCTGCTTTCGCTACCTTCACACTTATACCATATTTGAACGAAGGTATTATGTTGTGGTTATACTAGCTTTAAGAGTTCCCAGCAATTCAGTTTCTTTGTTGCACGGTTTTGCTCCGTGTCTACATACAAGTTTCCCTATATGCTTACTAAAATTTTCGTGCAATTCATCTCACGACTAAAGTCGCGAGTGTTCTTGTACTATTTAATAAAAAGTAAATTTTACAAGTTACCAAACATTTCAACAAATCAAAGAACTGAATTATTTAGTATATCCTATTCTTTCCTGTTCTTTTTCCTGTCTTCTTTTTTCTTCTTTTTCTTTTTGTTTTCTCTCTTTTCTTTCTTCAACCAACGAATACAACACTGGTGTAAAGAACAATGTCAAGATTGTACAGAATGAAAGTCCAAACATTACTGCAATCGCCATTCCTTGATAGTATCCCGAACTTCCTTTACTCGAGAATACCATTGGCAACCAACCTAATACTGTTGTAAGCGTTGTCATTAAAATTGGTCGTAGTCTTGAACCACAGGCTTCTACTAAGGCATCATGAATCGACCAGCCTTTTTTCCGCAATCCCGCAACGAAATCAAGCATTACAATCGCATTATTAACCGCCATACCAAATAACATCAAGATACCAATCATAACGAACATACTAAGTTGTACTCTAGTTATCGCTAATCCTAAAATTACTCCAATCATTGATAATGGCAATGTTGTCATAATCATAAGTGGCAAGATAAATGATTCCAACTGAACCGCAAGTACTGTATAAATCAACACAATCGCAAGTAACAAGTCTTTCATAATTTGTCCACCCATTTCAGATTGGTTTTTAGCTTGTCCTGCTACCCCAATTTTATATCCTTCAGCTGGATTTGCCTTCTTGAATGACTGTTGAATAAATGTCGCTGCATCGTTAAATCCTTTTGATTTATCCAAGTTTGCACCAACTGTTACAATTCTTGTACCATTTTCTGTTGAAATAGTCGAAGCACTTTCTTCATATTGCATTGTAGCAATGTCTCCTAATCGAACATAAGTTCCTTTATTAGTTTTTATCTCTAAATCCATAATTTTATTCAATGAATTTTTTTGATTTTTTTCTAATTCCAGCACTACATCCAATGTTTCTGTACTTTGAGTTACATCAATCGGATTTGCAGATCCAGAAGCTGTCATAAACAACATTTGAGTAATATCTGTTACAGTTATTCCATAACTTTCCGCTTTTACTCTGTCAACTTCCAATTTAGCTTGTGGATATCCACCTTCAGTCGATGACTTAACATCCTTAAACCAAGACTGGCTCTTTCATATCATTCATTATCGAATTTGCAATTCTATTTAATTCTTGTGGGTCTTCACCTTCTATTTGGAATGAATAATCTTTTTGATGACATCATACCTCCTGCTTTTTGTGGTGAAACCGCAAGTGTTACATTTGGTAAATCTTTTAATTTTTCTCTGACACGGTTCATTGCCTTCATCGTATCTTTCTTTACGTCAACATTTATTGTCGCTGCACTTTTTGAGGCAATAACATTTATATCTTTAGTCGCTGGATCTGCTTTTACAACAGCTTCCATTTTATTTGCAATATCTTTTGACACATCTAAATCTAATCCTGTCGCAAGTGTCGCAACTACCGAATATTGATTATCATCAATCGTTGGGAAGAATGTAGTTTTTACTGTTTTTCCTATTCCAAATACAACTATCACAAATGCTATCATAACTCCAATTACCATTTTTCCATCTATTTTCCAATACTTTTTGCCACTAATTCTTTTATATTTATCTCTAAATGCATTAAATTTAGCAGCTTTTTTTCAGCATTATCTGATATTTTTTTAACATCTAAAAAAATAAACTTGAAGCCATTGGAACCCATAACATCGCAACAATAATCGAAGCTGACAACGCAAAACATCATTGAAAAACGCAATACTTTTAAATACTTCCTTAGCAATTCCATCAAATAATATAATTGGTAAAAATACACAAACCGAAGTTGCAGTTGACGCCATCATCGGAAGAATTACTTCATTTGTACCCCGTATCGCTGCTACATCTGCCGGTTCCTTATTAACCTGAATGTGATCAAAAATATTATCCAGCGTAACAACCCCGTTATCTACCAGTGATCCAACCGCAAGTGACAATCCCATTAACGAAATCATATTCAATGTTATCCCTTGTGTTGTAAGTAAAAAGAATGTAAACATTGCTGAAATAGGAATCAATGTTCCCACAACTAATGACGCTCGCAAGTTTTTTTCAAGAATACAAAAAAAGTACTATGATTGTAATGATAACCGCTTGTATCCCAGAACTTGCAACATTTTTTATCGATTCACTAACTTTTTCACTGTTATCAACTATTATATTATAACTAGAACCTGCTGGAAATAATGGTTTTGCTTCTTTCAAAGTTTCCTTAGCCTTTTTAGCAACCTCTACCAAGTTACCATCTTTACTCTTTTGAATCATAACGGCAACCATTTCTTTTCCATTATATGTTACATATGATGTAGGATCCTCTGTTCCATACTCAACTTTTGCCACATCAGCCAATCTAACTGTTTGATTATTTTGATTTGAAATAACGATATCCTGAATTTGATCAAGCTCTTTTAACTCTCCATCAACTTTTAGGATAAATTCTTTCGTCCCATCAGTTATTGTACCTGCTGGTGTTACCGTATTAGCTGCTTTTATTTTACTATAAATTTCTGCCGCTGACAAATTATATTCCTTCAATCTAGCTGGATCCAGCCAAACTTTAATTTGTCTTGTCGCATTACCCATTACAGAAATATTACCGATACCTCTATTTCTCTTCAATCTAGGTTGTAATGTTTCTTCAACAAATGATGTTATTAACTCTTTATTTTTCCCAGTAATTCCAATCATTAACGCCATGTTGGAACTCCCTGCCATATCTAATTTTTGATACTGTAGGATCTTTTAAAAGTTATCATCATCTGGCAATTGTCCTTTTATTTTTATCTATTTGTGTTTGAACTTGTACTTGTTTAATATCTGTATCTACACCATAGTTAAACTCTATCGTAACTACTGATGAACCATAAAGATGAAGATGTTGTAATATTTTTTTAATTCCATCTACATTCAATGCCGCATCTTCAATTTTTTTAGATACTTGTGTTTTTACATCTTCCGCTGTCGCTCCAGTCCAAGTGGCATTAACAACAACTATCGGTGTATCGAAAATCTGGTATTCTTTCCTGTTTCATACCCTGTCATCGCTACCCAACCAGCAAAAAAATCATAAATATAAGTATCATCGTTGTCGACACTACTCTCTTCGTTGCAAATTCTGCTACTGTCATTTTTATCTCATACGATTGCAATAACCGTACGCTCCTTTCTCTATTTTTTTCTATTACTGCACAATATTTACTTTTTTTCATTCGCTTGTACAACATTTTTGTCCATCAACAACTAACTGATCACCAGCTGTCAAGCCATCACCAGTCACTGCCGCATAAGTTTCATTTTTGATTAGAAATATTTATCGGTATCATAACTGCTTTTTCCATCTCTAATAACATAAATAACTTGCTGAACTCCTCTTACTACAATCGCCTTTTTTTAGGAATAATCAACCCATCTTCAGCTCCTGTTGCAATATTTGCCTTTCCATACATTCCACTTTTTTTAACTCTCTATCTGGATTAGGGAATTTAACTTTTACAATAAATTGTCTACTAGCTGAATCAGCTGAAGCTGCTATTTCATAAACTGTTCCAACAATTTCCTTACCATTCAATTCATCAACTTTTATAGTTGCTTGTGCTCCCATTTGAATTTTTTTAACAATTTCTGCTGGAACTCCGATTTCCAATTTCATTTCACTTTCATTAACCAATGTAAATAATTTTGCTCCTGCTGATACTTGTTGATGTCTTTCTAAATCCATATTTGCAATATATCCGCTAACTTTAGTTTTAATAACAGTTTTACTGTTAGTATCATTTGCTGTAGCCAAATTAGCTTGTGCCGAACTCAAACTGTTTCTTCTAGAAGATAATGCATTTACCGCTGTATTATAGTTACTTCTAGCTGAATTTAAGTTAGCTTGTGCCGAACTTAATTTTGTTTGTGCTGTCAAGAAATCAGTTTCTGTAATTAATCTTTTATCATATAACATTTTATATTTTTTTGATAATTAATTCTCGCTTCTTCCACTGCTGCTGCTGCTGAGGCAATATTTCCTTTAGCTGCACTAATATCTCCATGTGCCGAACTAATATTAGATTCTGCTGTTCTTACATTTGAAACAGCCTCTCTAACACCAGATCTTGCCGCTTGATTATCAATCGCCACAATTACTTGCCCTGCATTCACATAATCACCATTTTTTTCCCGTTAATTACTACAACTTCCCCACTTGAAGTCGCTGTATACGGTATTTCTTCTATCCCTTTTATCGACCCACTCGCCGTGTATCCCAACGACATTTGATTTTGACCGATTACTTGCACTTTTACTGGTCTTGCTGTAGATGAATTTCCTTTTGGTTTTTTCTTTCCGCATGAAACAGTAAGCAATGCTAACACCGTCATTGCTACAATTATTTTTTTATTTATTTTCATTTTTTTCCTCCCTATTTTTTTATTTTTTTCAGTAGTATTTCTAAAAAAATCTATAAATTTCAATTATTTTTTTAAATAACATATTATTAAAACTTCTTGTAACTCTTTATTTATAACATCTCTAATCCAAATATGCTCCATATTTAGAAACTAGGAAATAATAATTCAATTTAGCTTGTGCATAATTTACTCTAGCTTGTCTCAAGTTTGTTTCAGATTGCAATAAATTTTCCATCGTAATTAATCTATATGAATATCTTTCTCTTTCCATTTCATAAGATTCTTCTGCCTTTTGAACCGCTAATTGCAATGCAGCTATACTTTTTTCCAATGCTCTTAATTGATAATAAGTTTTTTTCATATTTGTTTGAACAGCCTCCAAAGTTTGATCCACTTGAAGTTCTGTTATTTCTTGAGTTTTTTTCGCATATTTTACATTGTTTTTTTCTTGTTCCCTCAGTCAAATATGTCCCAGCTCCAATTCACACCAGCCGAAGTCGTAAAGTTTCTTGGTTTCAAAATATTTCCAAATCTATCTTGACTTTGTAATGTTCCGTAATTTATTACCCCACTAACAGTTGGTTTGTAACTTGCTTCTTCCAACTTAACATTTTTCTTACTCAAATCATTTTGTTTCATAGAAATTTTATACTCTGTATTTTCTGTTTTCAATTTTGATAAATCATCTTCTAATTTAACTGTTTTCGTAAAATTATCCTCAACTCCAAATGGAACAATTTCAATTTGTGAACTGTCTTTCATTCCAATCAAAATTCCTAACGATTCCTTCGAAACTTCAATATTTCCTTCTTGTTCTACGATTTGTGCTTCAATTGATGACAAACTTCTTTCTGCTTCTGTAAGCTCTGGCTTAGTCGTCATTCTCAAATCATACAATTCTTTTTGTGTTTTCAAATTTTCATTTAGTGTTTCCTTCGATTTTTGCAACACTCCCAAAGTACTCATTGCATTATAAACATCAATATACGCTTGAACTGTGCTTAAAATAGTATCTTTTCTAACTTTATCCAAATTAAGTTGTGCCAACGTCAAACTTTCTTTACTTATTTCATGATTCAATTTCAATTTACCACCTGTATAAATCGGTTGCGACAATGTTAAATAATGTTGAAAAGCCTCTCCTTTTTTAGAAAAATCTTTATCCAAAAATTCTTGAGCTTTCCCTGAATACCCCTACTGTAAAAAAATTTGCTTTGCCCAGGCTTTTATCTACATTAATTTTTCCCTTGCTCTGCTTTCAACATTCCAATTTTAATATCTTTATTATTTTTTTAATTGCCATCTCTGCTGCTTCTTGTATCGTTATTTTTTTGTGCAAAACTCGAATTGCAATTAACAATAATAATGATACTATTATTCTCAATTTATTTTTTTCATCTTTCCTCCTATTTAATCTATTTTTAATGCATTATCGATGAATTTTAAAAATTTCATTAATTAATTTCTGATTATCCTCTACTATCCCATCAAACTCTTCCTTTGAAGAAAAAAAGTATATTCTTTTTTTACATACAATTTTTTTAATCAAATAATTATTAATTGCCAAAATTATAAAATCTGAAATAATTTCTATATCGTATTCCTGTTACTTTCATATCTTAAAAGTACATTTTCTTTAATAAAACTCTTAAAAAAAATTTTTGTCATTTCTTCATGAAATTTACCTACATTTGTATTCTGAGTAAAAGAATTCATTATTCCAATATCCACATTGTTCAAAAAGCTCTAAAAAAACTTTTTAAATCTTTCTTTAATAAAAATTTTTCCAAAGTTTTTTTCGGATTTTCATCAATTTCTACTTTCGAATATTTTTTTCCATTTCAGATTCTTTTTATACTTTCTAATAATTCACATAAAAGTTCCTCTTTCGTCTTGAAATACGTATAAAAACTTCCTTTTGAAATTCCTAGTTTCTTCGTTATATCCTCAACTTTTTGTATCTGTGTACCCATTTTTTTCTAAACAATTCAAAAGCCTTTTTCCAATATCATCGTTTTTTTATTTGATTTCATTTTGTTGTCGTTAACTCCTATTTATCTATTTTATACTATTTATTATTTATTTACCCTAAATAAAACCTCCTATTTTTTTCTAATTTTTTTAACCCCTTTTTTTAATTTTTTTCAAAAATGACTTCCAAGTCAATTTATTAAATATAATAGTACTTTTTTTATATTTTTTTGTCAATCTTTATTTTTCTTTATTTTTAAATAATATTAATCTTCCTTTTTCCCAATTATTATAATTAAAAAAATTAGTAAAAAAAAATTGAGAACAACCTAATTTAAATTGTTCTCAAAATTTTCACTTTTCTAAAAAAATACTTTGTAATATCACTAAACATCATCAACGCCATTAATATCATTAGCAATATCATTCCAACCATATGGATTCTTTCTTCTATTTTTTTATTCACTTTTATTCCCACAAATTCTGGCAAAACGAATAAAATTCGTCCACCATCTAAAAGCTGGAATTGGTAACAAGTTCATTAATCCAATATTTATCGACAAAATTATAAAAATATTTAACAACGATAACATCCCACCTGAATTATACGCTGCTCCTATTAATTTTGGAAGACCTACAGGCCCTGTCATTTCTTTAAAAGGAACTTTCCCTGTTATCAGCATTTTAACACCTTTTAACATCATTACAAAATAATCACCAAATACTACAAAACTATATTTTACTCTTTTCAGAAAATGTAGATTTTTTTCATTTTAACTTGATTCCTAAAACATAAGTCTTCAAATCTTTGTAATACGTCAATTTAACCTTGTTATCTAACATTTTTCCCATTTCTAAGTACCTTTTACGTCAATATCCTGATTCGCATACTTTTTCACCATTTATTTTTCTGAATTTCCTCTGAAAGCTCTCCCCATTCAGAAATTTTTTTCTACCGTTCAATTCTACAATCTCATCATTCGGCTGCAATATGTCTTTTACTTTCGAATCATTTTTGAATCACATTTATAACTGGTTTCGTATGTTTTTGACGGTACTATTCCAGTAATCGAAAAATATTAAGAAAAATCACTAAAATCGCAGAAATAAAATTCATCGCAATCCCAGCAATTAAAACAACAAATCTACTAAACGCCGGTTTCTTATAAAATCCATTTTCTGAAATAGCTACTTGCCTTTCAAGCTCTTCTTCCATCTCAATATTCAACCGTCTTTCAGCTCTCTCAACAAACTCATCATCCGAGATTTCAATTTCAGCTATCTCCAAATCCTCTTTCAAATCCTTCGTTATTTCGTCAATTTTCTCTTTCCTAAACTCTTCCATATCAAATTCTTCTGGCTGCATCCCACCAATATTTACAAATCCCCCAAGTGGAAGCATTCTCACAGAATAAACAGTCCCATTAATTTTTTTTGAAAATAATTTTGGTCCCATTCCAATCGCAAATTCAAAAACTGGCATTTTATAGAATTTCGCCGTCAAAAAATGCCCCAATTCGTGTATAAATACAATTATTCCCAAAATCACAATTGATAAAATTATACTAAAAATAACTAACTCCTCCTTTTTTTCTAGCAATCCTTTTCTATCAAAATATAGCAAAAATTCAATAATTTTTTTCCAAAACTTTACCATAATTTACCATCATAATCGCCTAATTCCTAATAAAAAAAGAGTTGTTAATAGAAAAACTTCTATACTATAACAACATCTTTTTAAATATTATAATAATTTGTTATCTTTATCTTCTTCTTCTAAAGCAGTATCAATATCTTCATATTCAATTCCATGAGGTATTGATGTTAATACTTTATCAGTTACTTTTGAAAGATGAGCATTCATTGCATAAGCAGCTCCGCTAACAAAATCTATCACCCTTTGACCTATTTCAAATTCTAAAAATTCCAAACTAAATGTAACCACTTTGTTTTCTTTTATTGAATCAGCAATCAATCTTGAATCCTCGAAAACTTTTGGGTCTAATAATCGAGACATAACTTACTTTTTGATGCCGTTGTTGTTGTTGACATTTTTGCACTTTCCTCCTTTTTACTTCCTACTCCAAAAATACTCATTACTTTCTTTTCCTTCTCTTTTTCTTCTTGTTGTGGTTTTTCAAAAACCTTATTTTGAGGTTTTACTGGTTGTTGCGTTGTATTCTCTTTTGTCTCTTCAAAATCGTTTTCTACTTCGTCATCATCTTCTTCAACATCATCACCGAAGAATTCCATTATTTTCTTTGTAAATCCACTCAAGACTTTACCTCCTTATTTACTAATTAATTTACTTCCTATTCTTATTATAGTCGCACCATTTTTTTCAATGCTTCTATATAATCGCCAGACATTCCCATAGAAAGCTCAGTCAAATAATCATATTTCTCTGCATACTTTCTTTTTTAAATCTAACATTTTTTTGAAAAAAATATTTGCTTATTTCTTCTTCACTAGCACCTAAAGGAGCCATCGTCATAAACCCAATGATTTTTTTACATTATCCATTAAAAAAATATTTTTTTACTATCTTTTTCGAAATCTTCCACATAAATACCTGTTTTTTTGATTCCTCTTTTGATACATTAATTTGAATTAAACCATTAACAGTTCTCCCATTTTCAATGGCTTTTTTTATTAATATCTTCTAAAAGTTCATAAGAATCTATTGAATGAATAAGGTTTACGTTGTTTATTATATACTTTATTTTTGTTTTTTTGCAACCTTCCAATAAAATCCCAAACTATATTTTTTTATATTTTTTTCTCCTGAAAATTCTTTTTAATTTATCTCGATAAACTTGTGCTCGATTTTTCCCCAAAAATAATTGTAGCCCATTTCTATTATTTTTTTCTATGTTCTTCAATGTCATAATATTTACTCACAAATAGAATTTTTTTACTTTTTCTGGGTAAGGAGAATATCTTTTTATATCTTCTAAAAATTTGATTGTAATTTTTTTATCAATCACTTCTTTGCTAATATCTTTTTGCATTTCCAATTTTATACTCCTCGTCTAAATAATTCTTTCAAATATTTTTTTATTTCACTTAATTATAACCTATTTTTTTATACAAATTCAATAAATACATTATTTGCAAGTAACATTCCTTTTTTTCGTAAGCCTAATTCGAGTATCTATCTCTTTCTCAAACTCAACTTTTTCAATCAAACCATCTTTCAAAAGTTTCTCCACTCTCTCATCCTCAAAAATACTCAATTCCTTCTTGAATCAGCCTCAATCCAAGCATTCTCTCAAGTTTAATTTTTTCTTCTTTATCCACAATCTCAATCGAATTTTTCATCTACTGGAAACTCATCTTTGTCAATACTCGCATAATATTTCCTAAATGTCCGTACATTACTGTGTCTTTCCCCATCAAAATACCCAGCTGCACTCATTCCAACACCAACGAATTCCTTATTCCGCCAATATTTTTAAATTATGTTTCCCGGCATTTTTTTGCAATTTTTTTAAATCTTCAAAATTTTTCACTTTATAAACTTCAACATCTTTATCATCTATTCTCGCAAAATTAGAAATTTCATACTGACAATATCCATTTTTCTCAAAAAAATCAATAATTTCTTCATACATTTCCGCTTCCAAATCTTGATCAATCTCAGACAAAATCCCCTTTTGCAACTTACTCCAAAATATCGTCCCTTCTTCCCAAATCAACGAATATATCGAAACATTATTTGGCGATATCTCCAATATTTTCTTTAAATCCTTTTTCAAATCATCCAAACTCTGATTCGGAATTCCAAACATCAAATCTATCGTAATATTATCAAATCCTGCTTTTCTCGCATCTTTAAATACTTGAATTGCTTCCTCTCCACTATGCTGCCTTCCAATAAACTTCAAGACATGATCCTGAAAACTCTGAATACCAATACTTAGTCTATTTATCCCCAATTCCCTAATCTGCTTCAATTTTTCAAACGACATATCATACGGATTCAACTCCAAAGTTATCTCTGAATTTTCTTTATACTTCAACTCTCCCATTATCGACGACAACATCTCTATCGGCAATAACGACGGCGTTCCACCACCAAAATAAATCGTATCATACTCATATTTTGGATGCATCCGTATTTCCTTTATCAAATAATCCGTATATTTCTGATATTCTCTCTCCATTTTTACAAACGTACAAAAGTCACAATACTCACACTTTTTTTCACAAAAAGGAATATGCAAATATATCGCATCTATGTTTTTTTCGTTTCAGTCATTTTTATTTTTTTACCTTTTTTTCTTTAAATTGCTTGATATATTTTTACCATATGTGAAACGTAATTTCAAACTTTTTTGTAATGATATTAAAATAAAAATTGAGAAAATATTAAATATTTTAAAAAGGAGAAATACAACTCCCTCTCTAACCTTCTTTTTTTAGTTATTTAAGTTCAAATTCAAACGATTTTTGATATTGTACATTTCAAAGTTTCTGGATTTTTTTACTTTTTACTCTTATTTTACTAGCAGCCTTTCTTGCTTCTTGTTGAAAAAAATCGCACTTCCTCCTGAAACCGAAATCACACTAACAGAACCACTACTATTGAAATAAAAATTTTACTGAAACAGTAACAACTCCTTTATCTCCCAAGCCTTCGTGCTGCAATAGGATAACTTAAATTCGGATTATACGAAAACTGTAAAAATCTTTTTCCCTCATTACAAACATTTATGTTTTTTTCTTTATCTTTTTCATTATTTCTTTTCTGTTCATTATCATCATTTTTTTGCTAGATTTTTTTGCTAATTTTTTTCTAAATTTCTTACCTTTGAACTACCACTATCTTCAGCTTTCCTATTAATATTTCCTCTGTTACTACCATCTTTTCCACTGTTACCGTCATTACCTAATTTCTTAACAAAAAGAATCACTTTTAACATTTTTATTAACACCATCTCCATGATTCCCAATTTCTTCACTAAAAAAATATTAGTTCTTGTCTTATTAATATGAGAATCATTTTGATTATTTCCAACAGTATTTTTCTGAAACATTTTTTTGAAATATTTGTAGGTGTTGATGTTGTATCTACCGCCTTTTCTTTTGAAACTACTTTCACATCCTCATTTTTTTGCAAAACTTTTTCAGTGTACTTAATTTTCCTTCTGATCATTCAAGTTACTAATTTTTCTTTGAGTTAGATTCAAATCTTGAGTTTGAAATTCCATCATTTTGTGAAATTTCTATTTTTCTCAGAATTTCTAATATTTTTTTAGTATTATGAACATCCTTCACTCTCTCATTATTTACAAATTTGTCATTTACAGATTTATCATTTTCCTCTCCATTATTTTTTTATTTCCAGCCACTCCTTCTGGAACATCTGAAACATTTGTAAACACACTTTCACTCAAATTTACCGTCATTGGCTCATTTTTGCTTATTTTTCTTTTTCATTATTATTTGAAACATAATAGGCTACAGGAATAAATAAAGCCATAACATTTAAAAACAATTGAAATTATATAAAATTTCATTTTTTTCCCTTTCTTTAACGCTTTAAACAAATTTATGAAAACAAATTCACTTTTTCTAAAACTCATAACTTGCTCCAATGTAATAAGTTCGTTCATCAGCTGGTGAATATACTGTACTTTCCTGTAAGAGGATCTTTTCCTTGAGCAATATTGTATTTTTTTATTAAATACGTTTTTTTACTCCTGCATTAAAGTCCAAATCCATTTTTTGTGTTTATATTTCAATCCTAAATCTGTTGTAGAATATGAAGGTATTTTTTTCATTGTAGGTATCCACTGAACTTGAATAATAATTTAAGTTAGCAGTAGTTCTCAAACCATCTGCTATTTCATAATCAAGTCCTAATGTAACTTTTTGTAGATGGAACTCCTGGTATTTTTTTGTCCATCTTTGAAATTATAAGTTGTTGAAGCTAATACATCATCTCCAACTTTCTTAATTTTGGCATTTACATATGTAAATGATTCATTTACTCTCAATTTACCTAAATATTGCTCAGCAAATAGCTCTACACCTGTTCTTTTCAGTAGCTTTTTAAATTATGGAATGTCCATCTTGCTGTACTTGGTCCTCCCAACACTCCGTGATCCATATTCAAGTATATTTCGTTATTTGTTCGTGTATGAAATGCTGTAGCACTTACAAATGAATTCCATAACATATCTTTAAATCCTACTTCATACGTAGTGAACTACTCCCGCTTTTAGAAGAGGGAGCTTCTTGGGAAGTATCTGCTTTTGCTAGCCAAATATATTTACTAGCTCTTCGGGTAGTTCCCTACCCTGTCTTTTTATTTCCTAATATTTCAAAAATCTCTTTTTCCAATGTTTTTTTATATTCAGTGCCGCATTATAATCTCTATCAATCTCAATTCCACAGCACTCACATTTATAGCTTCTTTCTGATAATTTCAGTTCCTCTTTAATATTTCCACATTTACTACAAGTTTTTCGATGACGGAAACCACTTATCTATCTTCAAAAAAATTGTTTCCCTAAAAACATCAACTTATACTCAAGCATTCTTAAAAACATTCCCCATCCATTATCTCCTACACTTTTTACCCAAAATTTAATGCCTGGCTCATTCCTTTCATATTCAAATCCTCAACAACTACAGCATTATACGCTTCAGACAATTTTTTCGATAATTTATGCAAAAAATCTCTTCGACAATTTTTAATATACTCATGTAATTTTTGATATTTTTCGCTTTTTGCTTATACCAATTTTTAGAAAATTTTACTTTTCCTTGATAATGACTTTTGGAATTTCTTTAATTTTTTTCTTCCAACATCCTAAAAATATCTTGGATAATCAGCCCTTTGGTTTTTCAGAACTGACAAATAATTCAGACATTGAAAAATCAAGTCCAATTACTTTATCATTACTTGGCATTTTTTGAATTTCTTTTTCAAATTCCGTCAAGACAGAAACATAGTAATTTCCATTACTGTTTGTCAATGTTACTGACTTTATCTTGTAATCCTTCGGTATTTCTCTATGATATTTTTAATTTAACTTTTTTTCAATTTTTGGCAAAACCAAATATTTGTTTTTCCTCTATTCGTATCGAATTATTCACACAATTTGTCGTATAACTTTTTAACACTAGTCTTTTTTTAGATTTGAACCTTGAAACTTCGCTCTCTTTTGAAAGAAATTTGTAAACGATCGTTTTACATTCAATTGAGCATTTGAAAGTGCCAAACTGTCTACTTTTTTTCAAAAATTGATTTTCACTTTTCAAACTAGCAGGTGTAATTATTTTTATTTTTTTCCCAGTTTCTTCATAAAAATTTATTCGCAGTGTACAAAATCGTATTGTAAACAAAACGAACACATCCAAAAGTCTTGTTTACCAATAATTTCTGTTCCTTATTTGGATAAATTCTGTATTTGAATGCTAAATTATATTTCATAAAATTACACCTCCTTTTGATTTTGAATATTATTTTTTTAATGACTTCTCTTCAATATTTTTATACAAAAAAATTTTTATCATGGATGTATCCTTTTTTTCAATTTTTTTACAAAAAGCAATTCATCTCCCACTTATAGAAGTCGGAGACTTCTTGCTATCTTTTTGTTAAAGTAATTATAAAATACTAAAGACGGTATTGCCACAATTAGACCAAATGCTGTAGTATACAGAGCCTCCAATATTCCAACTGCAACTATCTTTGAACTTTCAGCACTCGCAGACAACGCCGAAAACGATGTTATCATTCCCGTTACTGTCCCAAGAAGCCCCAACTGAGGTGCCGTATTTACAACTGCTCCTAAAAGCCACATTCCTTTTTCCAATTTCCCTGTTTGTGCCAAAACAGCTTCCCTTATTATTTCTTCAAGATACTCCCTCTCTGATTCCTCAATCTTATCCAAATCCAAATCTATATTTTCCATCGTTTTTGTAACAATTCTAGAAACCGAATCTCTTTTTGGTTTTACAATTTCGATAATCTTTTCCCTACTTTCTGTTTTCAACGCTTCAAATAGCTGTTTCCTATACTCTTTTGTAAATTCCCTCTCTTTCGTAGAAAAAATCCAAAATTTTTCTAAAATTACTGCAACTCCACAAATAGAAGCCAGCAGTATTCCCCACATAAATATTCCACCTGCGATAAAATAATGTAACAACATCCGTTTTTCCCTTTCTATAAATTATTTTTGATAACAATAATATTTTTATATCAAAAAAATTTATGTTAGTCAAATATTTTTTTATTCTACCAATTTTAAAAAAATAAAAAAATGGAACTGCCAAATTAAATTGTACAAATAATAAAAATTCCTGTTATCCTTACAACTTTTTTTAGCAAGTTCCACAACTTTTTTTAAAATTTATTCTAAAAAAATTTATCTAAATATTCTGATTTCTATTCTAAAAACAAAAATCTTTTACTATTACTTAGCAATTTATCTATAATAATTATTTTTTTCAGCTTCATTTCTTCTAATTTCATCAGAAATTTTTTTCTATCAATTCGTCTAAAGGAAACCCACCACGCATTGAAATCATATCAAGTGTCGCAACTTTAGACATTATCATATATTGAATTGGATCAAGCAATTTCTTGTATGTAGGCGATAATGTTGGCATAAATTCTCTTATGTAGGGATATTTATCTATTATTTCTCCTATTACTGTATTTTCTGTTAGTCCATAAGGATTTTTGTTTTCTTCAAAATCTTTTTCATTCTCTTGATTAATTTCAGATTTTTTAGGTTTTTCCCAAGTTACAAGCGTTCTCTTTCCTTCAAGACTTCTTATTCTCGTAACATCTTGCATCATCTCAAGAACCCCTTTAAATGTACCATTTTCATCTCTCACAGCAACATAATAAATATAAATAAATTTCCCATTCATTTCAAGCCAAAAGTCAACTTCATCTTGCTCATTATTTCTAAATGCATCAATTATTTCCAAAACCGAAGCGACACTTTCTCTCGGATGACAGTTTTTAACATCTCTTCCTATAACTCCTGCACTTCTAGGAAAAATTCTATGTTTTGTATCAGTGTAAAACTTAACAATCTCATTCTCATCTACAAAAGACAAATCTACTGGCATATGTTGAAAAATCAAATTTATTTGCTCCAAAGTAAGTTTTCCTTGCTTAACATCTAACACATCAGACTTTTCCTCCACCTGTATTCATATTATATTTTGAAAGAAGCCCAGCTAAATCATTCATAAAATTACCTGTTTGAGACATATTTTCATTCAAATTTTCATTTTCCTCAGCTTTTTCTTCTTTTTTCTCAGGCAAAAATCCTTTAGGCTTATCAATCAAGAAATATCCTATCTCATCATCTCCACTTCTCATATTCCTAAATTCTTCCTCAGTAATCATTTTAAGTGAAGTTGGAAATAAGATTTCTTCTTCCTTATGCATTATATCCAACGTCAATTCCCAAGCAATTTCCTGTTTCGCATAAAATTCTTCCATTTTATCTTCCATTAACAGTTTTCTAGCCTCACTTATATTATCCCTAACCGCATTATCAAAAGTCCACATTATTCTAGACGGTCTGTCAAATCCTTTTCTTTCTAATATTGAAAATAATTGATGCTGTTTTCTAGCTAAGTGTGTCAAATTAAATGTATAAAGTTTATCGTAAAACTCCAGCCATCTATTTTTTTATAAATTTCTTATTCAATTCTTCCTTCATTTCAGCAATCAACTTTCTAGCCGCTTCATTTTTCCTTCAGATAAGTTTTTTTATCGGATGTCCCTCAGGCAACGAAGAGTCCTCTCTTTCAATAATTTCATCAAACAAATCAAGCACATCATTCATCTTATCATGGACAGTCGCATCATCAAATCCCTAAATCTTTTATTTTCTGCTCAGAATAGGCAAACTCAGCAGGAGTTATCTTTTTATCTTTAAAAGTCTCCCTTATCAATTTTTCTCGTAGTCTCTACATCAACATTTCCTTCTATATAATTTTTTTCTTAATTTTTCGTCATTTTTCTCAATCAAATCAAAAATTTATATTCAAATGATCCTTCATATTTGCTTTCTCCATAAAAACATATCACCTCATATTTCGTTTCTTCTAAATTCAATTTTAAAACTATCATAAATTAATTTTGTTTTAAAAAAATATTTGACTATAAAACTTTCTTTTATTCTATCATGTTTTTTTATTTCTAAAACGTGTAACTTATGGTACATTTTTTTCAAAAAAATATTTTTCATTACAAATAAAAAAACAGGAAAAATCATTCTCATTACAAGAAATTTCCCTGTTTTCATCTATTTATTTAATTCAATTTTTACTCAATTTTATAAACTTTGTATAAAAATTTTTATTTTTCTCTAAGTCTATCAAATTTCTCAAAACATTTACTTCAAAAAAATTATAATCCAATAAATTTAGAAAATTCTTCCATTGTTTTATCAAGTTTAGCTTTTGACATTTTCGTTAGAATCTGCATTTACGCTGAAATAGAATTTAATTTTTTTGGTTCAGTTCCAGATGGTCTTGCTGTAATAAATGTATTATCTTCAAGCACGAATTGTAATACATTTTCTTTTTGGTAAATTAATTTCTTTTTTTCTTCACCAGTTTCCAAGTTATGTTCTTTGTGTGAGAAGAAATCTCTTTTAATTTTAATTTTTCTTACCAAGCAATTCATCTTTAACATTTTTCTCTCAAGTTAGACATCAATGCTGCCATTTGTTCAATTCCGTCTTTACCTTTCAATGTTACTGATTTAATTCCTTCTAAATAATATCCGAATTTTTCATATAATTTTTGCAATTCTTTGTAAATAGAAGTTCCTTTTGAGTGGTAATAAGTTGCCATTTCAGAAATAACCATTGAAGTTACCAACGCATCTTTATCTCTTGCATGAGTTCCAATCAAATATCCGTAACTTTCTTCAAATCCAAATAAATATGATCCTTTTAATTCTTTATTTTCAAATTGTCTAATTTTTTGTCCAATATATTTGAATCCAGTCAATGTTTTCATAACTCCAACATTTTTAGCAGGTGCAACAACGTCAATCATTGGTGTAGAAACAACTGTTGTAATAACTTGTGCATCAGCTGGAATATCTTTTTTGTAATTCAATAAATATTGCAATAACAATAATCCTACTTGGTTTCCGTTTGGATAATACCATTCATTTTTGTCATCTCTTATCGCAATACCGATTCTATCAGCATCTGGGTCATTTGCCAAAATTAATTGTGCTCCAATTTCATTTCCTAATTTTTGTTCCCCAATTTAAATGCTGCCACTTCTTCTGGGTTTGCATAAACTACTGTTGGGAAGTTTCCATCTGGTTCAATTTGTTCTTTTACAACTTCAAAATTGTATCCAAAATCAGATAAAATTCTCTTCATTGGTCTTCCACCAGTTCCATGAAGCGGAGTATAAACAATCTTGAAATCTTCTTTTCCTGGAATATCTGTATGTATAGTTTGTTTTTTAATCGCTGCTATATAGTCATCATCAATTTTATGATCAAGTTGAATAATTAATCCTTTTTCTCTTCCTTCTTCTTCAGAAATAACTTTTATTTCTTCCAATGTAGAAATTTTATTTACTTCATCAACAATTGCTGGTGCATGTGGGTCAACAACTTGTGCTCCATCATCCCAATAAACTTTATATCCATTGTATTCTGCAGGATTATGAGAAGCTGTAACAACAATTCCTGACATACATCCTTTATATCTTACACCAAATGACAATTCAGGAGTTGAACGTAAACTTTCATAAATATATGCTTTAATTCCATTTGCAGCCATTACTCTTGCAGTATTTAGTGCATACTCTCTCGAACCTATTCTACAGTCATGAGCAATTATGATTCCTTTTTCTTTTGCCGCTTTTTCATCAAAACTCAACATATAATTTGCAAGTCCTTGAGTTACTTTTTCTAATTACATATTTATTCATTCTATTAGTTCCAATTCCACGAACTCCTCTAATTCCACCAGTTCCAAAACTCAAATCTTTGAAAAATCTATCTTCTATTTCTTTTTCATTCCCTGCAATGCTTTTCAATTCTTCTCTGTCTTTTTCGTCAATAGCAGGCGAATTTAACCAATATTCGTATTTTTTTCTTTGTATCCCATAGTAATATTTTTCCTCCCATATTTTTTTATTCTAACTAAAAAAATTTCTTTTCCACTATAATTTTTACCACATTTATTAAATTATACAACCTCTTTTTAAAAATAAAAATTTTTTTATTTTTTTGTTCAATACTATTCAATACTAATGAAATAATAAAAAAAAACTGTTTCATAAATTTCTCATATGAAACAGTTTCTTACAATTAATTAATCTGATATTCTTCCAAACTCATCGGCTGGTTTTTTGTATTGCTTTTTACTATTTGAATAATACATATTATAAACTCAACAAAAATAATTATACTACCTACCAAAATAAAAAGCTGTTAATGTTCCTATTATTCCTGCGATTAAAAAAAGTATATTCCTTCTTGTTTTCTCCCCGCATAAAAATGAATGTATCCCATAAACTCCAAAAAAACCAAGCTAGTAAACAATAAATTACTTTTATTATATTTACCACTACTGTTTACAGGTAAGTTATTCTCTGACATAATAAGACCTCCTTAAATATATTTACATACTTACATTATATACATTTTTTTACAATATGATTTCTTATTAGAATAATCCTGGAATACTTACTCCACCAGTAACTACTTCCATTTTCTTTCTCAGCCATTTCTTCAGCTTTATCTAAAATCTCATTAATAGCATTTACTATTAAATCTGATACGATTGTTGAATCATTTTCTTCAATTGCATCTTTTTAATACATCTAAAGAAATAGATAAATCAACTATTTTCTTTTTGACCATTTGCTTTTACAGTAATTCCTCCACCTGCTACTGAAGATTCTACAAATTTATCTTTTAATCCTTCTTGGATTTTTTTAACATTTCTTGTTGCATTACTTGAGCTTGTCTAATTATATCTTGTTGACTTCCTCCAGCTGATTTATTAGCTCCTTTTTATTTTTTTCTAACCATATTTATAATTCCTCCTACGAAATTCATACATTTTATTTATAATATTTATTTATTTATTTTTATATTTTATTTATTTCACTAATTTATATTTAATATCTATATATTTTTCTATTACTTTATATCATTTAATTTCTTTATAAACCAAATATTTTCCCCTATATAATAAAAAAATGGTGGAGAGAGAAGGATTCGAACCTTCGAAGGCTGAGCCGGCAGATTTACAGTCTGATCCCTTTGGCCACTCGGGAACCTCTCCACAACATTATTAAAATGGTGCCGCTTGTCGGACTCGAACCAACCACCTACTGATTACAAGTCAGTTGCTCTACCAGATGAGCTAAAGCGGCTAAATTGTTAAGCACCTTTGTGCTTTTAAAAAATTAATGGCGGAAGTGACGAGACTCGAACTCGCGACATCTTGCGTGACAGGCAAGCACTCTAACCAACTGAGCTACACCTCCATAATGGTGGTCACAACTGGGCTCGAACCAGTGACCCCCTGCTTGTAAGGCAGGTGCTCTCCCAACTGAGCTATGCGACCGTTTCTTGATTGGTACGGCCTAGGGGGATCGAACCCCTGTTGCCAGGATGAAAACCTGGAGTCCTAACCACTAGACGAAGGCCGCACACTTTAATTTTTTATTCGTTTGTTTTTACTTTTTCCGTCTTCTCTCACGGACAAGAAATATAATATCATAATTCAAAAATAAATGTCAACACTTTTTTTAATTTTTTTATTTTTTTCAAAAAAACTTTTTAAAAACGTATAAAAAAACATATTTTTGAAAACCAAAAAAATTATACTTATATACTCGAACCTATTTAAGATTAAACTACTAAAAATTGTATAAATTTTTGGAGTTGAATAAAATAGTCATAGTTTTTTTGAGTTCAATTTTAAGGTAGTTTTACTATAATATATCGAAAAAAATATTAGATAAAAAGATTAAGAGTAGAAAAAAATTCCACTCTTAAAAAAAGACATTTTTTTATTTTTTTAAACTTTTTTTGTTGTACTTGATTTGATCATATACCATTAATTATTGTTGTGAAATAACCAATCTAAATATGTTTTTTGTATTCTTTTTCTGTTTCAGAATTAAGTCTTTTTCGCACTTTTTAGATTTTTAATAAAAGCATTTAACTCGCTTTCTGAAAGTATTTGAAAATCAATTCTTTCATATTTTTTTACCTTTTTTTATTTCTGTTCCTGCACTAAATACATAATCAACTGTAATGTCATAAGAATCAGTAACTGGTGTATTTTTGATTTTTTTCTACTATTTACATAATATTTTTTTCCCAATTTTGTAACTCAATACAGGATATTTTTTTCTCTGTCGTAAGATTTCACATTGTCAATTGGTGTGTATGAAATTCTATATTTGTTTCCAACAGGTACTACATTGACAAGATAATTAAATTTTTCTACACTCTGTTTCGTCTGTTCCTGGTACCTCAGTACAAAACCAATCTTTTTGATTTGAAACATAAATTTGTGCCTTTGACGAGAAAAAAACTTTGCACTTCACTAGTTGTAGTTTCAGAAAAAGTAAATGTTCCTAAAATAAACATTAACATTAAAATAATTTTTTTCATAATTTAAACCTTCTTTCTTTTTGATAATTTTTTTCCATCTCTATAGTCTTAATAAATCTTGATTTATTTGACATTCTGTTTTTCATTATAGCATATTTTTAATAAATTCGTACATTCAAATTTTTTTATATTTAATACTTTTGATTTTTTTCAAAATATTGCTATTTTTAAAATTAAAGTGCTATAATTTTTATCATTTAAAGGAGGTAATTTATGAAATTTTTCTGATTTCTTAAAAAGATTTTTTTCTATTTACTTTTAAAAGAAACTTATTCTTTTTTTCTTAAAAATTAATGTTGTTTTTTTAATAATTTTTTTATTTTTGGGGTTATCGGTAACTTCTATAATAAATTCAAAAAAATTAAATCTGAAAGTAAACAAAAAAATCTGATTATGTGTTATTTAATGTTTCACAAATTAGTGAGGATAAAAGTACTTGGAGCATCATTTTTTTAATGATAAATACAGTATTTCTTATTCTGATTTGCTGAATAGTTTGGATAGAATAAAAGATGATAGAAAAGTAAAAGGGATTATAATTGATTTGGATCAAACTAACTTATCATCGAGTAAAATTGAAGAAATTTCCAAAAAAATGGAAGAATTGAAAAAAGTGGTAAAAAAATATATGCTTATGGTGCATACATAGAAAATAGTAACTATACTTTTAGCTTCTGTTGCAAACGAAATTATTATGACACCATCTGCTTCAGCTAGTCTTTCGTTGATTGGTTATCAGTATTCTGATTTGTATTTAAAAAAATTTATTAGATAAAATCGGAGTAAATATGGAAATTGTTAGAATTGGTTCTCATAAATCTTATGGAGAAAAATTATACTAGCAATCAAATGTCACCTGAACTTAAAGCTGATTTAACGAGAATTTTTTTGAAAATAGATACAATAATTTTTGTATCTAATATTGTAAAAACTCGTAAAATTAATAGAGATTCTATTAATTCTGATATCGTAAATGGAAATACGGTTAATATGTCACCATTTACTGCTAGAGATAAAAAAATTTAGTGGATAAATTAGAAAGTTATCAAGATTTTATGGCTAGATTGGGTATTACTGATAAAAAAATATTTCTGATATTTATGATTATTATGATAATAATGTTAAAGATACTGAAATTAAAGGAAAAAAACGGTACTATCGCAGTTATTTATGCAGAAGGTTCGATTGTTTATGAGGATAATGGAACTCAAAAATATTATTTCTCCAAATAATATTTCTGAAAAAAATTAGTAAAAGCTCTTGAAATCAAGAATTTACGTGGTATCGTTTTTAAGAGTTAACTCTGGTGGTGGATCAGCACTTGCTTCAGAAATTATTTATCAACAGTTTTTCTAAAGTAAATGTACCAATTTATGTCTCAATGGGTGATACAGCTGCTTCTGGTGGTTATTACATCTCGATGGTTGGTTCAAAAGTTTTTTTGCTGATAAGGCTACAATTACTGGTTCTATTGGTGTTGTTTCAATGATTCCTAAATTATACAATGCACAAAAATAAATTTGGTGTAACTTCAAATTCTATTTCAAAAAGGTAAATATGCTGATATTAACGATAGTTTTACTCCTTTGTCCGAAGAATCGAAAGCAAAAAAATTTCAGCGTCTATGAATGAAACTTACAATGAGTTTAAATCGAGAGTTATTAAAAAAATAGAAAAAAATTAATGATGATAAATTGGAAGAATATGCTCAAGGGAGAATTTGGCTTGGAGATGAAGCGAAAAAAATATTCGTTTAGTTGATGATATTGCTTCTCTTGATGAAGTTATAAAAAAAGAATGGCTAATGATTTAAATTTAGGAGATAGTTACGGTGTTAGTGATATTTTTTTGTTGAAGAAGATTTCTCTCAAAAATTAAAAGCGTTATCAGCCTTTGTTTTGGAAAAAAATTCAATATAAAATCACAAATTAAAGAGACAATTCCTGAAAGTGAAAAAGTATTTGAAGATTATGAACTTGCTACAAAAAAATGTTAATAAACCTTTATATTACTTGCCTTATAGCTTGAAAATGTATTAATTTTATTACATAAAAAAATTATAAACATTATCTCTTTACAAAAAAATTCGATAATCTAAAAAAATTAGTTTTATCGAATTTTTTTATTTCTGTTAATTTCAATTATACAAATAATTTTTGATAATTCTTCCATAAATTCAATATCCGTAAATGGTTTTTGATAAAAAGGCTTTTTGCACCAGCTTCTTTTTCCCATTTTCTGATAATTTGGAAACATCATCATTGTACTACAAAGCATAACTTTCGCATTTTTTTATCGTATTCTGTTATTATTTGAGTCGCTTTTTAATCCGTGAACTTTTGGCATATTAACATCCATAGTCACAATATCTGGGTTGTGCATTTTTGTATATTGTTACCGCTTCCAATCCATCACCAGCTTCATACACTTTGTATCCTTGTTCTTCTAGTATTTCTTTTTATTTCTGCTCTAATAAAAGGAGCATCATCCACAACTAATGCTACTTTTTCCCATAATAATTCCTCCATATTTATTAATTTTTAATATTTATTGACCTAATTCTAGTTGAAAAAAATAATATTTTTTTATAAAATAAAAATTGGACTTAATCAAAAATCCAATATTTATTATTATATTACAGAACCGATAAATAATCTACTAATTCTTTTTTTCAATTTCAGTATTGTATTTTTCCTGTTCTAAAGTTATATTTTATATCTTCAAATTTTTTTCTGGTTCTTCTTCCATCATTTTTTTACTACTTTTTGGAAATTCTGACAAGAAAATTTCATCTGTATCATCTGTGTATCTTATCAATGTAGGAATTCTTTCTATATTTCCATATTTTTAAATCTTTTGCATCCTCTTTTGTTTTATATTTAATTTTTAATATTCGGATTCAATTCAGCAAATTTTTTGCATAAACGCAATTATTGCACGACAATCTGGACAGTAAACTTGCGCTACTGCTATAATTCTAATTTCATTATGTATAGTTTTAATTTTTCTTTAAAGTTTCGTCTGAAAAAAAGTAATTTTTTTCCATTATTCTCAATTGTTTTCTTTCATACTCCTCATTTTGGTCATACTTTAAATAATCATTAAATGTTGACATATTTCTATCACCTCTTTTTAATTTTTTTATCTTTTTGATAATTCGATATAGATACATTATAAACTAAAATATCAAAAAAATAAAGTCCTTTATCGCATTTTTTTAGCTACTTCTAGAGTTTTTTTCTAAGCCTATAATAATTTTTTTGAGTTTTTTTCTCACCTTTTTTTCCGTAAATAATTACCAAATCCTTTTTTTGTATTGATTAATCTCAATCTCCAAAAATATTCAACTTATTTTTGATAAATATATGAAAAAAATATCATTCAATCTATCATTTGGCACTATAACAAAAAAATTCTCCTCCATTTTTTTCAATAACCTTTTTATCTCCAAAGTTAATTCTTCTAAATTCAATGTAATTTCATACTTACTAATTTTTTTCTTCTTCAGTGTTAGGCATTTTTCCCAGAATTTGTTTTTCATGTAAGGCGGATTAGAAAAAAATATAATCATATTCTCCTTCAAGTTCCTTCACGTCTGAAAAAAATCGGAATAATTTTATCCGTCAACTCATTATTTTTTTAATATTTTTTTCTCAAGATATCTAAAAAAATTTTTTTCTTGAATTTCCACAGCATCAATCTGAGAAATATTTTTCCAAATCAGACAGCAATATTGAAATTATTCCTTGTCCAGCACCGATTTCTAATGCTTTTTTTCACATTTTTCTCTTTTTTTCAAAAAAATATCTTTTTTAATGAATTTTTGTTAATAATAAAAGCATCATTTGTAATCTTTAACCCTTCATCTTCAATTACAATTTCTTTATTCACACTCTCTAATTTTTTTCGATATAAGCCATCTTTCTCCTATTTACCAGTAAATCTCTCTTCCATATTTTTCCAAATGCACACAAAATTCTACCTTCATCATTTGATTTTATTTGATAAAATTCCACTCTTTTTTTAAAAAGTTTTATTCACTTCTTTTTACCAATTCCCTAAAGTCCAAACGATTTTTCAGCAGTAAAATAAAATATCAATTTACTTTCATCAAAAGTATATTCACCTATCACTAAATTCATTTTCAGGCAAAAATTCTTTTTCACGATTTTTTTACACTTAAAATAAGCTTCATCCGCTTTTTTTATCTAAATCCTTCAATTTTTCAACTTCTGAATCGCTTAATTTCCTTTTTAACCTCTCTTATTTTGACTTCATCTCTATCTTCGTTATCCTCTTCAAATTTTTTTATCTGTCGTCCCCAAAACAATACCAATCTGCTCTCCCCTTATTGTGTCTACTATTACATGGTCTCCCTTTTTGTAGTTTTTTTCATCATTTATCAAAAAGGATAAACTTTTTTTGTTTTTCTAAATTTAATATTCATTATTTTCATAATTCTCAGAAATTTTTTTAAATTTCGTAACCTCCTTCATTTTCCAAAAAATTTTTTTATTAAAATTTCACTTTAATTTCTTCTCTTGCCATCTCATTTGCTTTAAACAACTCAATATTTTTTTGTAATTAAACATTCCTGCAAACAAATTTCCTGGAAACATTTGTATAGCTTGATTATACTCTGTTACTGTATCATTGTAAAACTGTCTAGCAAATCTGATTTTATCTTCTATTTCCATAAGTTGAGTTTGTAACTTTTCAAAACTCGTATTTGCTTTTTAATTCAGGATAAGCTTCAGATATAGCAAAAAAATTTCCCTAAAAGTTCATTTAATTGATTGTTTGCTTCCATTTTTTTCTTCTGTTGTACTCGCTGACATATATTTAGTTTTCGCATTTGAAATACCTTCAAGAGTATCTTTTTCATGTTTAGCATAACCTTTTACCGTCTCAACCAAATTTGGAACAAGACTAAATCTATTTTTGCATTTGTACGTCAATTTGACTCCAAGAATTTTTTTACTCTATTATCTAAAATTACAAATTTATTTTTTTGTAAATTATCGCCAATATAGCTAAAAATTACAATAATTCCTAGTATTATTCCTATTATTAACATTTTTTTCCTCCTAATTCTTTTACAGAATTTATAAAAAAACTATGTAAGCTGAAAGCTCCACCACCACCGTGTGAACCTCCGCCACCTGATGAACCTGAACTAAATCCTCCACCTCTTCCAGATGAACTAGAAGATCTGCTAGCAGCCACAGCACGACTTGCTTTTTCATTTGTTTCAGTAACAAAATTTTCCAAATTATCAAATGAACTATGAAATTCTCTGTTAAATACAGGAGAATACGCAAAACTATTCGCTTCATCAACATTTTTAACTAATCCTGTATCAAGTGCTTTTTTATATGCATTTACTACTTTTTTAGACACACCCAATGCTATCGCATACACAAAGTATTGTTCCCAAAGATACACTGATGTTATTTTTGCTTCTTCCAACTGAGAATAATCTGATAAAAAATTTTTAAATGCTTTCCATTTTTTTCTAGCGTCAATCAATTCTCTTTTTGGAATTCTAACTATACCAATCACATTAACCAAAAATTACTTCCAAAAAGTAGTGCAATTAAAATTAAATATGGATTCCCTTCATTACTTATTAATAAAGATAATCTCGAACTTGACATAACAAAAATTATCGAAAATAAAATAAAGAACCTCAAAGTAATACTTCCAAAAAGTTTCATAGTTTAATTTTTTTGCTTTATTTCATTTTTGAATCATTGATTTCCAACTTTCAAATTTTTTTAGCAACTTTTAAAGGAACTTTATGAAAAAAATCCAAAACTTTTTAAATCTACAGACTTTCCATCTCCAAGATCATTTATATAAATTTCCACCAATAATTTCTCTTGTGGACTCAATTTTTTTCTATATCTCCAGTTAAAGTTATCACAGTCCTTTTTATTGTCATTATTAAGAGTTAAAACCTTTTTTTCTAATCAAATCAACAATAGTCGCTAAAATCGCATTTTTTTATAAATATTTTTTTGTCATAAATCCAGCAACAATCGCAGGTGAAAAAAATCATCTGGCAATTCTCTCAAATATTTTTCCAACTATTTCTTTTTGATTTATTTTTTTCTTCTAAATGCCCCCAAAAAAATATACAACATCATAAATCCCCAAATAGAAACTAATCCACCAAATAGAAAATTTGATTTTTTTAAAAAGTTTATTTTTTTAGTTTGTTGTCTTTTTCTCTCATTATTAGCAGAATCTGCTAATCTTTTTTTCCATATTCAATAATTCTTGTTTCTCATTCAAATGGATTATCTTAGACTTATCATACTCTGAAAAAAATTTCAGGTTCCATTAAAATATGTGCTTCTAAAAAAATTTCCTGGAGTATAGTCATTCAATTTATAAATAACCGTATTCCCTACTTTATCAACTTCCCCTGTAAGCGGTCCATGTCCAAAAACCAAAATTTTTTTGAATTATCATAATTTTTTTATCCACAGGAATTGTAATTTCAATAGTTACATGACCTATTCTCTTCTGCCAATCTTGCCCAACCATTTTTTTCTATTCAATTGAGCTACATCATTATAAACTTTTATAGCTTCTGATAATTCATAAGAAAATTTAAAAAAATTCTAGTATTATTTTTTTATTTTTTTGAATAAAGTTTCAATCGATACACTCCATCATTTTCCGTAACCTCAAAAATTCGAAGCATTCACTTCTTTAAATTTATTTTTCTGGATAATTTATATCATTTTCAAAAAAACTTTTTAAAGACTTTACGCCACCATATCCTTTTTGCATCAATATCAAAAATATACTCCATTTATATCGCCTATTTTATAAGTCACAGCCTCATTTACAAAGCATCGAACCATCTTTTTCTCAAAACCGCTCTTACATCTAAATTTTTTAATGCTGTAATTCGCCGAAAAAAACTTACAATTGAAATAACAAAAAAATAAAAAAATTCTCAATATATTTTTTTCATAAATCACCATCTACTTTCAAAACCTATGAACAAATTCACATCACTCAATTTCTAGAAACAAAATAATTTATATACTACAAAATTCACAATAATCCCCCTTCTAAAAAAACTAAAATATCCCTTCTCACTTATAATTAAATGATCCAATAATCGAATTTCTATTCTCTCAAAAGTATCCTTTAATTTCTGTGTTAAAGTAATATCTGATTGGGATGGTTTTAATGATCCCGACGGATGATTGTGAACAATTATCACTGATTTTTGCATTGTAATCTAATATTTTTTTACTAATTCCCGAATATAAACTGTGCTTCTATCCAAAGTGCCTTTTAAATAGTTCCTCCTCCTTCAAAAGCTCATTTTGCGTATTTAAAAACAAAACTTTAAATACTTCTATATCCCTTTTTAGTAACGAATACTCTAAATAATTCAATAGTTGTACATTACTTGATATCGTTATTTTTTTCATTATGAATTTTTTTATACAATTCCTTTTTCCAAAATTTGAAATATCACTTTAAAAAAATACTACAGTTCTATCTGTCACAAAACTGTTTTTTTCTTCAATTCATCTTCAGGTTGCTTCAATAAAGTATACAAATCTCCATATTTCCCCAATAATTCCTTCGCAATACCTTTGCAATCCTTACGCACAACTACATATGTTAAAAGTAATTCCAAAATCTCATAATCATGAAATCCTGCAATCCCCGACATAAGAAACCTTTTTCCTCAAACGTTCCCTATGTCCAAATTTTTCATTTTTCCCCCTCATTTTTCCCCCAAGTCATTATAAAATAATTTTTTCTTTTAAAAAAAATGGCGCACCTGTGAGGAATCGAACCCCAAGCCTTCTGATCCGAAGTCAGACGCTCTATCCAGTTGAGCTACAGATGCAAATTAATTATTTTATATTAAACTTTTTAAAGAAAAAAACGGAGCTATCCATAAGCAAATTACAAATATTCGAATTTCAACTTATGGAAAAAAACTCCAAAAATATAAATTTAGTAATTTAAAAATTATTATACTAATTCGATAATAGCTAATTCAGCTGAATCTCCTCTTCTTACTGCTGTTTTAATGATTCTTGTGTATCCACCATTTCTTTCAGCGTATTTAGGTGCTATATCATTAAAGATTTTAACAACTGCTTCTTCATTTCTTAAGAAAGCGAATGCTTGTCTTCTTAAATGTACTCTTCTTGCAGCATCAGTTGAAGCATTATATTTTTTTCCCTAAAGTTATTGCTTTTTTTCAGCGAATTTTTCTTAATTCTTTAGCTCTAGTAAGCGTAGTTTCGATTCTTTCAGCTTTTTACTAAAGAAATTGTCATATTTTTTTAAGCATAGCTAATCTATGATCAGTTCTTCTACCTAACTTTCTATATGATTTATTATGGTTCATCTATTCCTTCCCTCCTTGATACAAAAATTATATTATTCTCCGGCTTCTTCGCTTAAATCGTAGCCTAATTCTTTTCATTTTATCAATGATTTCATTTAGAGATTTTTCTCCCTAAATTTTTTTAATTTTTAATAATTCAACATATGACATTGAAGTTAAATCAGAAATTGTATTAATATTTGCTTTTTTTCAAACAATTATATGATCTTACTGTGAAATCTAATTCTTCAATCTTCATATCTTCAATATTATTTTCTACTTCAGTATTAGTTTCTGTAGTTTCGTCTTCACTACCTCTAAATTTATTCATACTATTTCCAATATTAGTAAATGGTTTAATATGAGCTGTTAATAAATCTACTGCATATGATAATGCATCATGAATTTCGATACTACCATCTGTAGTTACTTCTAATTCTAATTTATCATAATTTGTAACTCTTCCTACCATTGTATCTTCAACAGTATAATTAACTTTTCTAATAGGTGTATATATAGCATCTACTGCTAAATACCCTATTGGCCATCCTTCAGTGTCAATTTCATCAGAAACTACAAATCCTTCACCAGAATCTACTAAAAATTCCATATCAACTTCTCTATCGGTAGTAACCGTAGTAATAACTTGGTCTGGATTTATAATTTTTCACTCCAGGCTCTGTTTTAATATCAGCTGCCGTTATAACTTTAGGTCCTTTAACAGAAAGTGTCATTTTTTTCTCACCTGGCTCATCTGCTTCTACTACTATTTCTTTTACATTTAAAATAATATCAGTTACAGCTTCTTTTACACCTTCCATTGTAGAAAAATTCATTTAAAACACCTTCTATTTTTGATTCCTTTTATGGCAGAACCTGGTATTGATGATAATAATATTCTTCTTAAAAGCATTTTCCAATAGTGTTACCATAACCTCTGTATAAAGGTTCTAGTATATATTTAGCTGAATAATCGCTTTCTTTTTTTCTTCTGTTAATTTAACATCTTTAGCTATTTTTTTCAATTTTTTTAACAAGCTAATTCATCTCCTTGGATTAAAAATATTATTATCTAGAATAGAACTCGATAATCATCGCTTCGTCGATTTCAAAAATCAACAGTATCTCTTCCTGGATTTTTCTAAAACTTTACCAGTTAAAGTTCCTTCTTCTAAAGATAACCATCCTGGAACTGTTTTTTTGTCCAACAGATTCTTTAATTACAGATAATTCTTTTTGAATTTTTCTTTAACAGTAATTACATCACCTTGTTTTTACTCTGTATGAAGCGATGTCTACTCTTTTTCCATTAATTAAAAATATGTCCATGACTAACTATTTGTCTAGCTTGTCTTCTAGTTGAACCGAATCCTAATCTATAGATTACGTTATCTAATCTTCTTTCTAAGTATTGAAGTAATAATACCCCTGTTACTCCTTCTTTTTCTTGTTGCTTCTTCATATAATTTATGGAATTGTTTTTTTCTTGTACTCCATAAACAAATCTTGCTCTTTGTTTTTTTCTCTTAACTGTGTTCCATATTCAGTTAATTTTCTATTTGCATTTGGTCTAATATTTCTATTTGATTTTTTGTTTACTCCTAAAACACTAGGATCTAAACCAAGATTTCTACATCTTTTTAAAACCGGCTGTCTATCTCTTGCCATTTATCTATTTCCTCCTTAGTTTATAAAATTACGGTCTTCTCTTTTTAGGCGGTCTAGCACCATTGTGAGGTACTGGAGTAATGTCAACTATTCTAGTTACTTCTAATCCAGTCGCTTGGATTGATCTTATAGAAGCTTCTCTTCCTGATCCTGGTCCTTTAATTTTAACTTCGATTTGTTTCATTCCGTTTTCGATTGCAACTTGTGCTGCTTGTTCAGCTGCTATTTGAGCTGCAAATGGAGTTCCTTTTTTAGTTCCTTTGAACCCTGAAGTTCCTCCTGATTTCCAAATTACTACTTTTCCTTCTGCATCTGTAATAGTTACAACAGTATTATTGAAAGTAGAGTGTATATATGCTATTCCATTAGGAATGTTTTTTAATTTTTTCTTTTTTGAAACTGCTGGTTTTTTAGCCACTTATGGTTTCCTCCTTAACTTAATTATTTTTTTCTTAGCAACTGCCATTTTAACTGGCCCTTTTTCTTGTTCTTGCATTTGTTTTTAGTTTTTTTGTCCTCTTACAGGTAATCCATTTCTATGTCTTAATCCTCTGTAACTCTTAATGTCAAGTAATCTTTTTATATTAAGTCTAATTTCTTTTCTTAATTCTCCTTCAACTTTATATTCTTCTACAAAGTTTCTGATTTGTGCTACTTGTTCTTCAGTTAAATCTTTAACTCTGATGTTTTTTTATCAACACCTGCTTTTTTTCTAAAATTTTTGTTTTGAAGTACTTTTTCCCGATTCCAAAGATATAAGTTAATGAAATTTCAACTCTTTTTATTTCTTGGAATATCAACTCCTGCTATCCTAGCCAAATTCGTTCCTCCTCATTTTTTTGATATTTTTTTAAATCTTCTTCAATATGCCCTTACATAAGTTTTTATAAGGAATAAGCTCTACAGCCAAACATACTTTTTACAATTTTTTTACCTTCAATATCTTTTTAATAATATAAGTATATCTAATAAAAAAATCTTTTATAGTTTGTTTATTTGTCAATCTTAATTATCCTTGTATTTGCTTATGTTTAGGGGTTTTCGCATATTACTCTTACTTTCCCGTGACGTTTAACGATTTTACATTTGTCACAAATAGGTTTTTACTGAAGCTTTTACTTTCACTAAAAACCCTCCTTTCAAATACTAGTTTATTTTTTTCTGTAAACTATTCTACCTCTTGATAAATCATACGGTGAAACTTCTACCGTTACTTTATCACCAGGTAAAAATTTTTGATGTAATTCATTCTCATTTTTTTCCTGAGATATGTCCTAACACTTCGTGACCATTTTTCCAATCTTACTTGGAACATAGCGTTTGGTAAGGCTTCTAAAATTTCACCTTCCAACTCTAAAACATCTTGTTTTTGCCATAAAAAAATCACCTCAGATCCTTTTCAATTATAACAAAATTTTTTTAAAAAAATGTCTAGTTTTTTTGAACATTTTACCTTTTCAAATTGCTAAAAAAATTTTTTTCTTTTATTTGAAAAGTTTTTATTTTAAAAAAATTATGGTAAAATTAAATTCATAAAATCCAATTTTATCCATGTTTTTTTAATTATACGATATTTTTGAGGGATTTGTCTACTTAAAAAAATATTAAAAAAACTTATATTTTTTTGCTAAATTTGTAAAATTATTTTTTTCTCCTGTCATTACAACTGGCATTGAATTATTAATATCAAATTTTTGACTTATCAAATCCACCATAAATTTTTTTATATTTTTTTAAATCCTATTTTTTTCAAAAATAGTCTTTTAGCTCATCAAATGAGATGTTTAGAAGTATTTCTTCGTTTTTCTATTTCGTTATCGAGTATTGTTTTGAAAATGATGTTATTTTTCTTCATTTAGATAATAGGCCCTCTCAAATTTTTACATTTTCATTTTTCAATTAATGGAAGATTTCCAAGAAAAATTATTTTTCATTTTTTATTTTTTTATAAATTTTACGAAATTTATAATTTGAATTATTATTTTTTTCCACCAATATTTAATTGATTGTATGATTTTTTTCTAGAAATTCGTAGATTTCTTTTTTTGTCGTTTAAATGTGGCAATGCATTTCCTATATTTATTATTGTATCAAATTTTGAGAATTTATCAATATTTAGCATATTTTCATTTAAAATTTTAATTCCCTTTTCAGATGCTTTTTTTATAAGTCTTTCATTTAAATCAATTGAAGTCAAATCCATACCTTTTTTTCACTCAAATATTTTTGTCACTTTTCCTGTTCCTGCTCCAACATCTAATATTTTTTTACCTTTTACTTCTTCATCCAAAAAAATTTTTTTCTGCATTGGTGACAATGGAAAAAAATATAGTCGTATTTATCTGCAATTGTATCATAAAAATTTTTTTCATACTTTTTTTCATTTTCGATTTTTTTAACATAAACTCAGCTCCTTTTTTTAATTTTTATTTTTTTCAAATATATTATACTTTTTTTATTGATAAAAATGCAATGTTTCTATTTACAAAGTTAAAAAAAATTTGCTATAATGTTTAGAAATGAATAATACAGCCGTATTTTTTTATAACAATGACGTGCAGTATTATTTTTTTATTTTTTTAAAAATAAATAATTTATAGAAAGGAAAAATTTTTTTAATGACTTTAACGAAAAGAAAAAGACCAGAAAACAAAATGGGGACTATGCCCATTAATAAACTTATAATTAATATGTCACTGCCTCTTATAACTTCGATGTTTGTACAGGCTTTTTATAATATTGTAGATAGCCTTTTTGTGGCTAGAATTAACGAGGATGCTCTTACTGCCGTTTCGATGTCGTTTCCTGCTCAAAATCTTATGATTTCAGCTGGAGTTGGTGTTGGAGTTGGGATAACCGCTTTGATTGCTAGATATTTAGGAGCTCATGATGAGAAAGGGATAACTCGTGTTGTGCACAATGGGATTTTTTTAGGGATTTTAAATTCTATTTTGTTTGCACTTTTTGGAATATTTTTAGCAAAATTTTATTTTGAATTTCAAAAGGCTTCAGGGATTATTGAAACATACGGAATCCAATACTTGAGTATTTGTTCTATTTTTGCGTTTTCAATTATTATGGAAATTACTTTTGAGAGAATGCTTATTGCATCGGGGAAAACGATTTATACGATGATTACTCAAAGTACGGGAGCTATCATAAATATTATTTTTGATCCGATTTTTATCTTTGGACTTTTTGGATTTCCAAAAATAGGGAATTGTTGAGCGGCTGTAGCTACAATTTTTTTGGACAAACTGTAGCAATGTTTATGGCTTTATATTTTAATGTTGTAAAAAATCATGAAGTTCGTATTTCTATTAAGAAATTTGCAGTGGATTTTAAAACAATTGTTAATATTTATGAAATTGGATTTCCATCAATAGTTATGCAATCTGCAGCATCATTTATGATATTCCAGCTAAATAATCTTTTAGCTTCGTTTTCTACGACGGCAACAGCGGTTTTAGGAGTGTATTTTAAATTACAAAGTTTCGTTATCTTGCCAGTTTTTGGATTGAATAATTCAGTTATTTCCATTGTTTCATACAACTACGGTGCTGGGAAAATAAAAAGACTTTTGAAAACCGTGAAAATTGCAAATATTTATGCGTTTAGTATTATGCTTGCTGGATTTGTACTTTGTCAGATTTTACCATCTCAAATTTTGAAAATATTTGATGCGTCAGACAATATGCTTGCGATTGGAGTTCCTGCACTTAGAATAATAAGTTTTTCATTCCTTATTGCACCTTTTTCAATTGTTTCAAGCGGAACTTTCCAAGCTTTAGGTAAAGGTACATTTAGTCTTATTATTTCACTAATTCGTCAATTAATTATAATTCTGCCACTTTCGTATTTACTTTCTAGAATAATGGGAATGAAAGGTGTTTGGGTTGCTTTTTCCGATAGCAGAAATTGTTGCTGGAATTTTTGACGATTATTTATCTAAGAAAACTTTATAAAAAAATGAGATAATGAAGAGAAATATTAAACGTCATAGATAAAATTAGAAAAAAATAAATTTATAGAATAAAAAAACGGTCTTTTAAAGATATAATATCTCCCATAGAGACCGTTTTTTTTTATTAAAATATCTAACTTTTTAAAAATAAAAAGCTATCTCAATACTTCTAAATAATCACGTCATACATACTCATAAATTCATTTTCTACAAAAATTATATACATCCCTGTAGATATTAGTGCTAGAAGTGCTGGAATTCCTTGAATGTAAAAATATTTTTCTTATTAGATGTTATAGAACCATAAATTGCAGCACAAAGAACACAAGTCAAAAAAAGAAAAAAATGATAACTGATATCTAAAAAAATACCTGTTTCTGTCAAACTCCACAACAGTCCTACTGCAAGAAAAAGCATTATACAAACCTTGATTTGAAAAATAAATTTTTAACACGTTCATCTTTTTAGAAATTCTGAATCTAATCCAAAAGCTTTTTTTGAGCAGTTTCACTTTCATTGAAAAAAACATTTTCTAATACAAAAAAATATAAATATGTTCCAATGCTATGAATAACGTTAAAAGTGCTGATAATATTAATAACAACATTTTTTTCCTCCTTTCTTTGCAAAAAAAGCAAAATTTTTTTAATTTTTTTCTAGTGATATGAAAAAAACTGTCTAAAAAAATAGTTCTATTTTTTTAAACAGTTTTTCATTATTTTTAGTTTTAATAAATTTATCAAAAAAATTTTTTTAATTTTTAAATTCTAAAAATAATTTAGTCGTTTACACTTAAAAATAACTGGTTTTCCATCAATAATGGCGATACTATCTTCATATTGTGCTGATCTTTTTCCATCTTTTGTTACAGCTGTCCACATATCTGGCAAGATTTTTACTCTGTAAGTTCCTACATTTACCATTGGTTCGATTGTGATTACCATTCCATCTTCAATTTTTGCACCCGTTCCAGCTCTTCCGTAATTTGGTACCATTGGATCTTCGTGCATTTCTTTTCCACAACCGTGTCCAGCAAAGTCTCTTACTAAAGAAAATCCATATTTTTCGACGTATTCTTGAATTGCAGCTCCGATGTCTCCTATTCTGTTTCCAGCTCTTGATGCTTCGATTCCAATTTCTCTTGCTTTTTCAGTTACTTCCATCAATTTTTTAGAAGTTTCGTCAATTTCACCTACAGCATAAGTTATTGCTGCATCTCCAAAATATCCATCTAAAACAGTAACTGTGTCAATTGTCAAGATATCCCCTTCTTTTAAAATTTGTTTTTTACTAGGAATTCCGTGTACAACAACTTCGTTTACAGAAATACAAGTTGCTGCTGGATATGGTGGGTAAGGTCTTCCAATATCGTATCCTTTTGTTCCTGGGATTGCACCTTTACTTCTTATAAAATCTTCTGATATTTGATCCAATTCGTAAGTGCTAATTCCTGCTTTTTATGTATTTAGGCAATACTTCTTCAAATAATTGTGCAATAATGTGATTTGCAGCTTTTTATTTTTTTATTTCATCTAATGTTTTGTAAATTATCATTTTAATACTTCTTTCCTATTTTTTTCTAAAATTTCAATAATGTCTTTTTGTAATATTTTCTAATCCTTGTGCACCGTCTACTTCATAAACTTTATTTTTGTTTTTTTATAGAAATCTAACACAGGTGCTGTTTTGTTCATTGTAAACTGCCAATCTTTTTTTAACAGTTTCTTCGTTGTCATCTGCTCTTTGTTCTAAATCTTCTAATTTTTTTCATCTACTGGCGGATTATATTTAATGTGATAAATTTTTTTCCAGTCACTTTTTGATACTCTTCTTCCAGTAATTCTTTCAATAATTTCATCATCGCTTACTTCTAAAGCAATTACTTTATCAATTTCTTTTCCAATTTTTTTCATGATTTTGTCTAATTCTTCTGCTTGTGCAACAGTTCTTGGAAAGCCATCTAAAATGAATCCTTTTTCGCAATCAGCTTCTTGCAATCTAGCTTCTACTAATCCATTTACGATTTCATCAGAAACCAATTGACCTTGATCCATTAACTTTTTAGCTTCCAATCCAAGTGGAGTTTTATTTGCAATCGCACCTCTTAAAATGTCCCCTGTTGAAATTTGAGGAATTTCATATTTTTTGATTAATTCTTTCGCTTGAGTTCCTTTTCCTGCTCCTGGAGCACCAAATAATATTATATTCATTATCTTTCATAGTATGTTTGGTCGAAAACATACTCTCCTTTCTTTAATTTCTATTTTTTTAATAATTTTACCATATTTTTTTAGTAAATTTGAATTGCATTTTTTTCTTGATTTATATTTTCCATTAATCAAGGGAAGAATTTAATTATTGATAATTACTATATTCATTGCTGTTTTTTTAGAAAAAAATTGTAAAAAAATAGTTGAATTAAAAATTCATTTTTTTATGGTATAATTATAGTGCAAAAACAAATACCATAATAGTCTGTAAGGAGCGATTAAAATGTTAACCAATATAGAAAAATATGAATGATTTGACTAATTTTCTTAATACATTATCGTATAATGATTTTTAAAGCTATCGTTAATGAATATTCTAATAAAAAAATAATGTATCATTTGACACTCAAATGGAAATTATGGTAACTAATAGTTTAGAAAAATAAATTAAATAATTTGAATATTAATTTTTAATTGTCCTAATTGCAATTCATCGCTAATTGTAAAAAAATGGAAAAAAAGAAAAAAATGGTATTCAAGAATACAAATGTAAAGAATGTAATAAAAAAATTTACTAGATTTACTGATACTATATTAGAAAAAAACTAGATGGCACTGGGATATTTGGTTGAAAGTTTTTAGAAATGACTATTAATAATTATTCATTAGAAAAAAATGTTAAATGTACTAGAACAAGACTATAATTGTACTAATATCAATATTAAAACTTTATGGCATTGGCGATTAAAATTAATTCATGCTGTTGCTAGCTTACAACAACCTAAATTAAGTGGTGTAATTCAAATTGATGAAACATTTATAAGAGAATCACAAAAAGGAAGTAGAAATTTAGTTAGTTATATAAACGAAGAAAGAACAGCAAGATATGGTAGAAAACCTTCTAAATATGGGATTATGGGGTCTGAATTTGCTACTATTACAACTGCTATTGATAATCGTGGATTTTTCTGTTTGTAAAGTATCTTGCTTAGGTAAATTGACTACTGAATTATTTGTTGATTTGTTTGATGAATACTTAGTTAGTCCATCTTATATTTGTACTGACTCAAATTCAATTTACAATAGTTATTGTGAAATTAAAAATATACCACACTATACTAAACCATCTAATTATGACAAAAATTCTCGAAAGTAAAAAAATATTATGACGAATCTAACGAAGAAAAAGAAAAAAATATTATTAAACCTTTATAAAGATGATAAAATTGATAAAATCTTAAATAAAGGTAATTTATCATATCTTGAATTTAGTAAATTAAAAAGAATTAATGGATTAAATTTATCAAGAGTTAATGAATTGCATAATGAGATTAAGAAATTTATATATGGTAATAAAACTAATGTATCAACTAAATACTTAAATGACTATATATTGTTTTTTTAATTATATCAGAAATTGGAAAGTGAGATACGGGCATTTTTCCTAGTTCTGAAAAAAAGATGTAGAAAAATATTTGATGAAATATTAACAAAAAAAGTAAACTATAAAATAAATGAAGTAAAACAACAAAAATTGGAACTACCAAAACCGAGTGGATTATATATGAATATGTTAAAAGAAGAAACAAGAAAAATGAAAGTAAAATCAAACTATGATTTTTAGATTTAATGATGAAGACAATATATCTAATTTTAATCGTAGAGAATATTTATTAAACTTACCACAATATAAACTATATGACTTAGCAAAACATTATAAAATTAAAAAAATACAGAAAACTAGCTAATTGGTCTATTGTTAGTAAACTACTTAAAGAAAATGATATTGATGACATGATACAAGATATAATGCTTAAAAATAGAATCAATAAAGATGAGTATTAAAAAAACTCCAACTTTTACATTGGAGTTTGTAAAAAAATTATTTTATTCCATATTCTAAAGCTGAAATTTCTTCATCTGTCAATAAATATATTGTTTTTTTAATCTTTTTTTCTTCTAATTCTTTATTAAAAGGCTTTGTTTGATTTTTTTCTAAATTACAACTATGACACAACATTTGCAAATTATCAGCTGTGGTTGTTCCATTTATTTGCCCAGTTTCTGGGATAGGTTTATATGGAATAATATGGTCACCAGCCATTTTCTTTAAAATTATATCTTTTTTTACAATGAGGGCAAACACCTTTTTGCTTGTCATATTGTTTTTGTTTTTTTCTTTTTCAGTAAAAGTTCTTCTATTTAATAATTGTGGTTTATCATTTCCATTAGCTTTTTTTCTAATACATATTCATAAATGCCTTTTGAACTTTCTAAATGTGAATTATTATCTTTTCCTATATCAGAACGAAGATAATTTATTTCACTTTCAAGAATTTCAGAAGACATTTTATTATTCAAATGAAATTTATTATATAAAAAGCCCCAATCGACCTTTTTTTCATATCATTATTGTATGTTGAAATAATCTTTTGACCCAACGAATTACATTTTTTTAAAATATTCAAATAATGCTTCAGCTTCAGATAAGTCATTTCTATGATTTTTTTCATATATGCAAGAATTTCTTCATCTTTTTTTACTATTTATTTTTCCAAGTAATTATTTTTTTCATAAACTCCTTGTCTATCCCATTTACCATCAATATAATCACGACCTGCTTTTTCCAAATTGTATATCAAAAAGAATGTGCATTCGTTCCATTTTTTTGCTTTAGTATCAACAAAATATTTTTTTGCTTGCGTTGTTCCGACACCACAAGCAATCGCAGAACGCATTTTCTTGTTTAGACAATGGCTCTCCGCCGTATTAATTCTTTCAAACCAAGAAAGTTTTTTTCTTCAAGAGTATCTGCTTCGCAAAATATATATAGTAAACATATTGTAATCTAAAAAAATTTTTGTATTATCAATAAGACCATCAAATTGTGTACCATCTTCCATACCAAATTCATTATTTTTTTAAATTTACACATTGTAATGATTCTTTGTTGTCCATCTAAACATTCATATAAATCTTCTCCAGCTTGGTTTTTTATCTACTTTAACCCAATACATAACATTTATTGGATAACCTTTTATAATGGAATCAATAAGTGCTTTTTTTGTTTTTTTACCACCATTGCTTGAACCTTGATCCCAAACAAATTCTCTTTGATATGGTGGTCTTACATTTAATTTTTCCACCAAACGCTTCAACTGAACCAGTTTCTAAGTCATTAATATAACCTTCAACTAAATCTTTAACTTTTTATGTTTTTTTATGTTCTAAAATTTTCATTTATTCTCCTTTAAATTTTTATTAAAATTCTAAAATATTTTGCTTTTTCCATTAACCATTGAAAGATATTTTTCCAGCTTTTTTTAGTACATTCATTTTCCATAATACTGTATCTACCTATCCCATCAATAATTTCAAATTGATTCGGATTATATTTATCCAAAAAAAGTAATTGGCACACCCATAACGCCGTTAAAATCACAAGGTATTTCAGCTGTTTTATCAACATTAATTGCATCATAATTATCATATTTAGGATAATAATTTTCATTTTTTTCATAAACAAATCCTAAATTTAAAGGTAATAATAAATGCCTTTTAGCATGATCAACATTCGTAAACCACATAACACCAGAAACTCTTATTAAACCTTCTTTATGACTTGAAGCTGTTGCTGTATCATCATAAGGCGATTTAAAAACCTGCATTTCCTGAAAAAGCCTATTTTCCTAACCATAATTTATTATATTTAATTAATGGAAAAAAATTTCTTTATAAGTAATTGCATTTTGATGACCAATAAGAATAAATTCTTTATTATATTTATATAAAAGTGCAATAAACTCTCTAAATAAAGAAAAAGGTGGATTTGTTACAACAATATCAGCTTTTTTTCAAGAAGTGAAAAGCGACATATCACTTCTAAAAATCACCTGCTTCATAATATAAATTTTTTTAACAGTTTTAGTTTTGGTTTTTACCATTTTTTATTTAATACAGGTTCACCAAGTTCATCCAAAACATCTTCTTTAACTAATATTTGAATTTGTTTTCCTTTTTCATCAAGTGCCATGTTTCCTTTTTAAAGGTTGCATAACCTTATCACCTTCAGTTTCAAGTAATTTTTTTAGCTCCACAAATATCTAAATCCTTTTTGTGTTCCAATCAAATATTTTTTTGTATCACTAATTTTTTAAAACATACGGTTTTTTTCTATTATATTAATTTCATTTTCCAGTAATAAAACTTGTTTTTATATCCAGTTGCAATAAGTTTTTTTAAACCTAATCTATTAAAATTCATAAGGAAATATTTTTACAAAAATTAGATTCAAATGGGTCATCACAATTACAAAATACAACTTTGTTTTTAAATTTATCAGAATAATTACTCATTTTCGGTTTGAATATCTGAAAGTTGAGTATAAAACTCATCTTTTTTTGCAGCATCGGCTGCTCGTAACCCTAGCATTTTTTTATTTTTTTGTCATTTATTTTTTTCCTTTCTTAATATTTTTTTCAATAATATTTATAGCAATATTACCATTATTAGTAATAATATATTTGCCTTTAATATTTTTTAAAACTATCAATAAAAGCCTTCTGTTTTTCAACTCTTGCATTATTTTTATTAGTTTTATTCTTAGAAAAAGTGCATAATATCAGATATTTCTTGTTGCGATAATGCTACATAAATATCATTTCTTACTTTTTATTTGATTATCATATAAACATTTTAATATTTTTATATTTGTCATTCATAAAATTGGTTAAAGCAATCATTTTAATAATCCCTTTCTTTTTAAAAATTATAATTTATTATAACATATTTTGAACTAAAATGTCAATTAAAAAAATACTATAATGGTTTAATTTTAAATAATATAGAATAAAAAAAATAGGACTTAAAATTTTTAAAATCCTATTTCATGGTTTTTAACTATATTTTACCTATATAATTACAATTAAAACTAGATATTATCTATATTTTTATATTATCCCTGTTTAAATGGAAAAATATAATTTCTTGATATTTAGATTACTAGACTTAAACTTTGTTTTTTTATACAAAAATTTAGTGTTTTATCTCTAAATTATAGTTTGTTGGTTATTTTGTAATATCCTTTTTTATAAACTTATGATAAATCGTATCTACAACCACTGCAATCGCATTATCTCCTGAAACATTAGCCGCAGTTCCAAAACTATCTTGAGTTATATACAAAGCAATAAGTAACGTTCCTAATGGTCCTGCTGAATTAATTCCAACCATTCCTAAAAATGGTAATGCTGACATTATTGCTCCTCCTGGGGCTCCTGGGGCTGCTACCATTGTGACTCCTAGAGTCATTATGAATGGAACAATGATTGCTAAACTATGTGACATATTATTCATCAGTGAACTACTCCCGCTTGTAGAAGCGGGAGCTTCTTGGGAAGTATCTGCTTTTGTTAGCCAAATATATTTACCAAGCTCTTCGGGTAGTTCCTACCCTGTCTTCTTTTATTTTTTAATATTTCAACATTGCTTTTCCAATGTTTTTTATATTCAATGCCGCATTATAATCCCTATCAATTTCAATTCCACAGCACTCACATTTATAACTTCTTTCTGATAATTTCAGTTCCTCTTTAATATTTCCACATTTACTGCAAGTTTTTGATGACGGAAACCACTTATCTATCTTCAAAAATTGTTTCCCTAAAAACATCAGTTTATACTCAAGCATTCTCAAAAACATTCCCCACCCATTATCTCCTACACTTTTCCCAAAATTTAATGCCTGGCTCATCCCTTTCATATTCAAATCCTCGACAATCACAGCATTATGTTCTTTGGACAATTTTTTTGATAATTTATGCAAAAAATCTCTTCGACAATTTTTAATATATTCATGTAATTTTGATATTTTTGCTTTTTGTTTATACCAATTTTTAGAAAACTTTACTTTTCTCGATAATGATTTCTGTAATTTCTTCAATTTTTTCTCCAACATCCTAAAATATCTTGGATAATCAGCCCTTTGGTTTTCAGAGCTGACAAATAATTCAGACATTGAAAAATCAAGTCCAATCACTTTATCATTACTTGGTATTTTTTGAATTTCTTTTTCAAATTCCGTCAAAACAGAAACATAGTAATTTCCATTACTGTTTGTCAATGTTACTGATTTTATCTTGTAATCCTTCGGTATTTCTCTATGATATTTTAATTTAACTTTTTTCAATTTTGGCAAAATCAAATATTTATTTTCCTCAATTCGTATTGAATTATTCACACAATTTGTCGTGTAACTTTTAACATTATTCTTTTTAGATTTGAACTTTGGAAACTTCGCTCTCTTTTGAAAAAAATTCGTAAACGATCGTCTCACATTCAATTGAGCATTTGAAAGTGCCAAACTGTCCACTTCTTTTAAAAATTGGTTTTCACTTTTCAAACTGGCAGGTGTAATTATTTTATTTTTTCCAGTTTCTTCATAAATTTTATTAGCAATATATAAAATCGTATTGTAAACAAAACGGACACATCCAAAAGTCTTATTTATCAATAATTCCTGCTCCTTATTTGGATAAATTCTGTATTTGAATGCTAAATTATATTTCATAAATTACACCTCCTTTTGATTTTTGAATATCATTTTTAATTATTTCTCTTCGATATTTTATACAAAAATTGTATCATAGGCATATCCTTTTTTCAATTTTTTTTACAAAAAAAGCAATTCATCTCCCACTTATAGAAGTCGGAGACTTCTTGCTATCTTTTTGTTAAAACAGCGGTAACACAGCTTGTTATTGTGATAATACTTCCTGCCATATGAATTGTTGCACAAAGTGGTACGACAAAATCTCTTATTTGCTCTGAAACACCATTATTTCTTGCACATTCCACATTTACAGGAATTGTTGCGGCTGATGATTGTGTTCCTAAAGCTGTGATATAGCCAGGAATTTGATTTTTCAATAATTTTATTGGATTTTTCTTTCCAATCGCACCTGCTCCTACAAAAAGCACTATTAAATATGCAATATGCAACAATAACACAAATAAAAAAACTTTAATAAATATTGACATTACTGTGAAAACGCTTCCACTATGAGCCATGTTTGCAAAAGTTCCAAAAATGTAAAGTGGCAAAATTGGAATAATTGATGTTGACAAAACTTTTACTATTATTTCTGAAAAATCAGAGAATAATTGATAAATTGTTTCACCTTTTTGATATCCTGTTGTTCGTAACCAGCTTATTGCTAGTCCCATTATGAACGAAAATACAACGGCTGAAGTTACATCTAATAACGGTGGCAAACTTATTTCAAAAAAAGGTTTTAGCATGTTTTCTTCTGGATTTCCAATTTTTATTAAAACACTTCCGTCAATGATGTGTGGAAAGACTGTCGATGCCATTATGTAGGCAAGTGATCCAGCGACAACTGTTGAAGTGTATGCAATAAGTGTTGTGATTCCTAACAATTTCCCTGCACCTTGTGTTAAATCTGCAATTCCAATTACTACAAATCCAATAATCATTAACGGTATAATAAATGTTAAATATTTACTAAACAATCCTGAAAAAAAGTTACTGCTATTCTAATAATCGGTTCTGGCAAAAACTAATCCTGCTCCAATACCAAGAACTATCGCAATTAAAAAGCCTCGATACCAATCCTATTTTAAATTTTTTTCATTTTTTTCTCCCTTCAAGTTATTTTTTTATTAATTTTTAAAATTTTTTTCTTAAATAAATTATATCATAAAAATCTCAATATTTTATCCTAAAACTTATGTGAGTTTTTTTGAAAAAAATTTAAAAAAACAGGATGATAAAAATTACCACCCTGTTATTCAAAAAACATTAATCTAAATCTTCTCCATTACTTGCGATCACCTTTTTGTACCAGTCAAAAGATTTCTTTTTATAACGATTTAATGAACCAGTTCCATCATCATTTCTGTCTACATAAATATATCCGTATCTTTTACTCATTTGAGCTGTTGATGCAGAAACTAAATCAATACAACCCCAAGAAGTATATCCTAGCACTTCTACTCCGTCTTCAATCGCTTCTCTCACTTGTTCCAAATGTCTTCTCAAATAATCAATTCTATAATCATCTTCGACTGTTGGTCCATTAGGCCCGTCAACTAAAACATCTTTTGCTCCAAGTCCGTTTTCTACGATAAATAATGGAATTTGGTATCTGTCATAAAAATCATTCAATACAATTCTAAGTCCAACTGGATCAACTTGCCAACCCCATTCACTTGATTCTAAATATGGATTTTTCAATCCACCTAATAAATTACCTTTTCCACTTTGATAATCTTGTGGATTATGTGCCGCAGCAACACTCACATAATATGAGAACGATACAAAATCAACTGGATTTTCAGCTAATAATTTTTCATCACCTTCAGCAAATTCAATATTTATATTATTTTCTTTAAAATATCTTTTCGCATAAGCTGGATATTTCCCTCTTACATGCACATCAGCAAATAAATAATTTTCTCTCTCAAATTGTCTTACTGCTAATGTATCAAGTGGATGCGATGTCATTGGATAAACTGGCATTGATAAAATCATACATCCAATTTTAAAATCTGGATTAATTTCATGTCCAACTTTTGTGACTAATGCAGAAGCTACTAATTCATTGTGGACAGCTTGGTACAATTCCTGTTTAGTTGGTTTTACTTCTCCATCAGTTGGAATTCCTCCACTCATAAATGGAGCGTGTAAAACAGAATTTATCTCATTAAATGTCAGCCAGTATTTTACCTTATCTTTATATCTTTCAAACACTGTACGAGCATATCTTTCAAAAAATTCAATTAATTTTCTATTTGTCCATCCATTATATTCTCTTGCCAAATGAAGTGGTGTTTCATAATGTGACAATGTTACAAGTGGCTCAATCCCATATTTTGCCATTTCATCAAATACATCATCATAAAATTTTAGTCCTTCTTCATTTGGTTCCGATTCATCTCCTTTTGGAAAAATTCTACTCCAAGCAATTGAAAGTCTAAATACTTTAAATCCCTATTTCTGCAAACAAAGCTATATCTTCTTTATATCTGTGATAAAAATCAATTCCCTTTAATTTCAAATTATCTTCTGTCGGCTCTTTCGTAATCAACACTTCTCCACCAACATTTGCTCCACCTTTTGGAGTTACATCTTGTACTGATAACCCTTTTCCATCTTCATTGTATGCGCCTTCAAGCTGATTCGCAGCAGTAGCTCCTCCCCATAAAAATCCTTCTGGAAATCTTTTATTAGCCATTTTTCTCCTCCTAATCATTTATTTTTAATTCTAACCTTTTTTTATTTTTAAATCATTTTTTTAATAAAATATCAAAAATTTTTTTGAATTTTATTACTCATTTTTCAAACTCCCATTAACATTCATCATTTTAGATAGAAAAAAACCTTGATTATTAAACACGAAAAAAATAATCATATTTATTAACCAAGGTTTTGCCTGCCTAACAGTAACAATCCATTTATAAGAAAGTTATACTATTTTTTTCAAATTTATCAATAACCCAAAAATTTAAATATCCCTACTTGTCTTTTTACTGCTAAAATGATATTATTTACTTAACAATTTTAAAAAAAGTTAAGGAGAATAATTATGTTGTATCCAATGCGTTTTAAAAAAGTTTTTATTGAAAAAGTTTGGGGCGGTCGTGCGTTTGAGGAAAAATTAAATATGCAATTGCCTAAAGATAAAAATATCGGAGAATCTTGGGAAGTTTCAGCACATCCAAATGGAATGGGAATTGTTGAAAATGGGCCTCTTGCAGGGAAAAAAACTTTACAAGAAATTTATTCCGAATACAAAGATAAATTAGTTGGTGAAAAACCTTACCAAAATTACAAAGATAGATTTCCATTATTGATAAAATATTTAGATGTTAATGATCGACTTTCTATTCAAGTTCATCCTAGTGATGAAGTTGCGTTAAAAAAACATAATGAATTAGGAAAGAGTGAATCTTGGTTTTATTATGGAAGCTAGTGATGATGCTACTTTGATTATGGGTATGAAAGAAGGCGTTACGAAAGAGGAATTTTTGAGAAAAAAACAAAAGAAAATAATTTTGAGGGATTATTTAATGAAATTACTGTGAAAAAAAGGGCGATTTAATTGATATTGTGCCTGGAATGGTTCATGCTTCTTTGAAGGGAAGTGTAATTTTTGCTGAAATTCAGGAAAAATTCTGATATAACTTATAGAATTTATGATTTTGATAGAATTCAAAATGGTAAAAAAAGAGAATTGCATTTGGATGATGCCGCAGAAGTTATTGATTTTTAATCAAAAAAACCTATAATTACTCATACAAATTTCGTTGGTAATGAAACTAGAAAAAAACGATTATTAGAAAAAAATATTATTCGATTGATAGAATTAAAGTTTCTGGAAATTTTGATGATGTTTGTCATGAGAGTATGATTATTTACTCTATTTTAGAGGGAAAAGGTACTATTTCTCATAAAAAAATGAAAATGGGAAATTATTTCGCTTGAAATTCAAAAAGGAGAAAGTTTGTTAGTGCCTGTAAATATTGAGGTTAAATTGAATGGAGAATTGGAGATTTTGAGAACTATTATTGAATAAAAACTCTACAAAAAAATGAAAGGTGTGATATTATGAAATACAACTTTGATGAAATTATTGATAGAAAAAAATAATCATTCTGTTAAATATAATGAATTGGCTAGATTTGGATTTGAGCATGGGAAAAGAGCCTGAAGACTTCATTCCTTTGTGGATTGCGGATATGGATTTTAAAACTGCTCAACCGATTATTGATGCACTTGAAAAAAAGGCTCAGCACGGAATTTTTTTGGGTATGTTTATCGTCCTGATGAATATTTTTGAATCTTTTTATTAACTGGCAAAAGAAAAAGATTTGGATGGGAACCTAAAAAAAGAGCTTTTTGAGCTTTTAGTATTGGTGTTGTGCCTACGCTTGGATCGTTGATAAAATTATTTTTCTGAAGAAGGGGATACTATTTTTGATTCAGCCACCTGTTTATTCAGAATTTTTACGATATTAGTACTGACAACAAAAAGAATTATTTTAGAAAAATAAATTTAAAGAAAAAAATGGAGTTTTCACTATTGATTTGGAAGATTTGGAAGAAAAAAATTGAAGCAACATCCAAAATTATTTATTTTTTTGTAATCCACATAATCCTTTTGGGGCATGTTTGGAGTCGTGACGAATTAAAAAGCGATTGGAGATTTGTGTATAAAATATAATGTACCTGTTATTTCTGATGAAATTCATGCTGATTTGACTCTTTGGGGAAACCAACATATTCCAATGGCAAGCGTTTCAGAGGAAATTAGACAAAAATACAATAACTTGTACTGCTACTGGGAAAGCCTTTTAATTTAGCTGGTTTACAATCTGCAACAATTGTATTCAATAATATCGAAAATAAAAACGAGATTTGATAGATTTTGGAAAGATTTGGAAGTTCACAGAAATAATCCTTTTTAATTTGGTTGCAACTATTGCTGCTTATACAGAAGGTGAAGATTATTTAATGCAATTAATCGACTATTTAGAAAAAAATATTCTTTTCTTAAATGATTTTTATGAAAAAAATATTCCGTTAATTAAGCCTAATGTTCCACAAGCTACTTACTTAGTTTGGCTAGATTGCCGTGAATTGATGGAAAAATATAATTTGAATCAAGATGAATTGGAAAAAAATTTATTTATCAAAAGGCAAAAAAATAGGATTAAATTCTTGTCGTGCATTTAATCATGGTTCGAGTGGATTTATGCATTAACACTGCTTGTCCGAGAAGTGTATTGGAAAGAGCGTTAAAACAATTGGAAACAGCTTGTAATGAGTTAGAAAGTAAATAATCTCAAAAATAATTTTTTTATTATAAAGTATAAATTCAGCAGATTTTTGAAAAATCAAAAATTTATTGAGAGTGTCATTTTCAGGACACTCTTTTTTAAATTTCGTTGTCAATTTCCTTTTTTTAGTCATAATAAAAAACCTCCAAATATTATATAGTTTTTTTACTACATATTATTTAGAGGTTTACACAAAAATTTTTACATATCCCTACAATTTCTTTAAAAAAAATTTCTTAAAATAAATCATTTGATAAATTGAATGACATTATTTTCATTAAATCTTTATTCTTTTTAAAAATCCATTTGCGGAACCCATTCTCCGTCAACTTTTTTTCAAAATAAATTTTCATATTTTTCTTGAGTGTATTTCAAATCTTTTCTATCTAAAAATTTTTACTAAACTCTTTAACTGTCGTATCCATAATGTTCCCAAAAAAACATCTTTTTAGTTTTGTATTTTTTTATCTAAATTTCCAAATTTTGATTCAAAAAGACTTTTCAATTTCACCCCTATAAGAATTAAAATCAGGCATTTTCACAAATACTTCCACAACACCTTCATTCCCTTTTTTTGAGTAACTTTTGTTATATTATAACTCATTTTATCATATGCTTTCTTGTAAAAATTTTTTTCAAATCATTATTTTTGATCTAATTGTAATAATGCCGGTGACATCTCTTTAACAAAACCTCTTAACTCCTTCGGCATTTCATTTATTGCTTCGTCAATATCGCTCTGAGTTAACTTATCATCATCTATTGATTTCTCTGATTTTAAATCTTGCATAAATCTATCAAAACTAGCTCTAATCTCATTTTTCTGCACTACTCTTTTTAGCCGAAAAAAACTTAACATCGCAAACCATTAGAAATAGTGAAACTACAATTTTTTTCATAAATTTTTCTCCTTTTTATTCTATATTTATTTTTCCAAAATTTTCTAACACATATTCATAATATTCTTTATATTTCTTACCAATTTCTGTCAAATCTCTTTCTTTTGCAAGTTCATACGCATTTTTCACGATTTCATCTAAATTTTCCACTTCACCATTAACAACTTTTCTCAATTTTTCTATAAATCCTGTATTATTTTTAGCTTTGAAACAGTTCACACCATCTTTCAACCATTTATTATAAACAGGAATATCTCTAACAATCAATGGCAATTGAGCAGACAACGCTTCCAGCACAACAATTCCTTCATTTTCCTCATATGTCATAAATAAAAATGCCTTCGCAGCACTGAATGCTCCAATCAACATATCTTTTTCAACATATCCAGGAAAAATCACATTTTTTTAGGCGGATTTTTCAATTATATGCTGAATTTTTTTCGGCAACATCGATTTTATACTCGACGAACCAAACCACATAAATTGATAATCTTTCCTTTTTTCTGCAAGTTTCATAAAATCTTGGATACCTTTTCTCTCAAACGGCAATCCCGCTGTAATCACCAACGGCTTATCAATCTTATATTCTTCCAAAAAAATTTATTTTTTTCAATTCTTCATTTTTACAAAAAAATTCTTTGTATCAACACCATTTGAAATTACCCGTATTTCCTTATCTTTTTCTCAAATACTTCGTTTTAATTAAATTTTTTTGTATACTCGCTCGGAGAAATCAAATAATCTGCACTATTGTATAATATTTTTGTCCAAAATTTTATAATCGGTGCAATTTGATTACTAAATTTCACACTTCCTCTAAAATCTTCGTAAGTTGTATGCGTGTGGTAAATTACTGGAATCCCTCTTTTTTTCGCTTGTCGCAATACTTGAAAAGATTTTAATCCAATCGTATTTATATGCACTAAATCATAATCGTCTTTTTCATCCAAAGTAAATTCAACATTATTTGCTCCAAGGGCTTCTTTTTGATGATTTAGGGCTTGCCCAACGCCGGATTTGCTGAATAAATTTTTCCCCTCTGAAAATAGTAAAACTTTCATCTGCATCATACTCCTCTATTGTTTTTTTGTATACTGCTTCCACTCTTTTCACCAAATTTTTTTCAGATGTATAATCTTGTGAAACTTTAAAAAGCATTTTTTTATTATTTTATCTCTAAATTCTTTATCTTCCTTCAATTTTTTTCAAATTAGTAATAAATTCTTCCTCATTTTTTTATAAACAAGTCCTGCTTCATTTTTTACTAATAAGTCTTCCAAATTCAAATCGTATCTCGCATTAACAGGCACTTCAGCCGCCATCGCCTCAACAAAAGTCAATCCTTGTGTTTCAGAAATACTCGCATTTAAAAATACATCTCCAATTTGATAATAAATTGGAACATTCTCGTCGGAACCTCTCCAACAAAAATCACTCTATCCAAAAATTCCCAAACTTTCAGCCTGTTCCTTCAATTTATCCCCGATATCTCCAAAACTTTTCCCAACAATCATAAATTTATAATTAGGATCATCAATTTTTGCAAACATCTCAATCAATAAATCAATACTTTTTTCTTCAGCCACTCTTCCAATGTAAACACAAAAAAAGTCAGTGTCTTTTATTTTTATAATTTTTCCTTGATAAACTCTCTATCTTCATCTGTATAATTTTCTCGATAAAATTTCTTAATATCAAGTCCCGTTGGAATGACATTCATTTCCTTTTCAACATCATACGAATACAAAATATCTTCAACTTTTCTTGTTGGAACAATCAAAGCGTTACATTTATCACAATAAAATTTACTTATCGCAGCTGCAATTTTTTTTGCTTGAGCTACCATATGTCCTCTAAAAATGTAGTGTGTATAGTATTCATACAACGTGTGATAAGTGTGAACCAATGGTATATGTAATTTTGTCGCCACAAATCTCGAAAAAGTTCCAACTCCCCATTCTGTCTGCGAATGAATGATATCCAACTCCAATTTTTTTATCTTCTTAACAATTTTCGGCGAATACATCAATCCCAATCTATACTGTGGTGCTGGCTTAAACTCCACGCTTGGAATTCTCAATACATTTGGCTCGACAGTCGGTGCATCTGGATCAGTTGTCGTTATAATATAAACCTTATGTCCTCTTTTTCTCAGTTGTTGCTCTAAAGTTGTAATTGAGCTAACAACTCCGTTTACTTGCGGTCTATACGTATCAGTAAATATTCCAATTCTCATATCTCACTCTCCTTCTGGCAATTCTAAAAAGAATTTCCCAATTTTTCCCATTCTATAATCTTTTAAAAGTCTTCTGGAAATAATTTCATAATTATGTTCATCTTGTTTCGTCACTCCCAGCCTCTTCTCTAAAATTTCTAAAATTTTGTGATTTTCCAATTTATAAATTTCTTCTTTCGTCACAATTTCACTCAAAGTATACGATTTTATCAAATTCTCTAATTTTTTTCCAACTCTTTCAATCTATCAATAAATTTCAACGCTACTTGCTCCAACGGCAACACATTATCTTTAATCGATCCAGTTATCGACAAATTAAACGCCACTTTTTTTCATCCTCAAATTTAGGCCACAAAACTCCTGGCGTATCTAATAATTCTAGCTTATCATCTATTTTTTTATCCACTGTTTCCCCTTCGTAAATCCTGGCGTATTTCCTACTCTCGCTTTTATTTTTTTATTCACAAATTTATTAATAAATTTCGATTTTTCCAACATTTGGAATCCCAACAATCATCGCTCTTAAAGAAGTTTTTCCTCAAACCTTTTTTTCTTAACTTTCTCCAATTTTTTTCGTTATAAATTCTATCTGTTATTTTTCTCAATTCATTAAAATTCGTCCCTTTTTTTCCACACTCAAGGCCACAAAATAATCTGAAATATGATTTTTCCAAGAAATAATTTTTCCCATTTTTTTCAGCTCTTTTGCATCAATTAAATCAATCTTATTCAGAATCACAATTTTCTGTTTCCCATTTGCTAACTTTGAAATATCAGGATTTTTTTACTTGATAATGGTATTCTTGCATCCAGAATTTCTATTACGATATCTATTATTTTTTTAAATTTTCTACAATCAGTTCCTTAGTTTTTTTCATATGGCCTGGATACCAGTTTATATTCATAATTTTCTCTCTTTCAATAAAATTTCTTCTATTTTTTTATCATTACAAAAAAATAATAAAAAAATGCTTTCAAATAAATTTCCACTAATCTTTTGCTCTAATAAACAAAAACGATTTCCCCTTTTATAGGTTTTTCTTCAAGTCTTTCAATTATTTCTGAAACATCACCTCGTATAATTTCTTCATATACTTTTTGTAAGTTCACGAGTAATTACAACGTATCTTTCACCTAAATATTCTCGTATATCCTTCAATGTTTTCAAAATTCGATTTGGTGATTCAAGGATTACAATTGTTCTTTCTTCCTCTTTTAGTTTATTAAACAAAGTTTGTCTTCCTTTTTTCTTTGGCAAAAATCCTTCATACGCCATTCTTCTCATATCCAATCCTGATACACTTGCACCTGTTACTATCGAAGAAGCCCCTGGAATTCCAACAACCTTAATTCCTTCTTTCAAGACTTCATTTACAAGCTCATATCCAGGATCTGATATACAAGGCGTTCCCGCATCAGTTACCAACGCAATTTGCTTTTCATCCTTCAACAAATTAACAATATTCTGAATTTGATGAAGTTTATTATGCTCGTGATACTGGTACACAATTTTATCAATCTCATAAAATTTCAACAATTTTTTTGTAACACGAGTATCTTCTGCAAAAATGTAATCGACCTCTTTCAATGTTCTCAAGGCCCTAAAAGTTATATCCTCTAAATTTCCTATTGGCGTACCAACAACATAAAACATAATTTCTCCCATTTTCTAATTTATTCTTTAAAAAAAAACTGTCTTGAACCAAAAAAATTCTTTTCTTAAATTCAAGACAATTTATCCAATTAATTACTATTTTTATACCTAATTTTTTTATTCATTTCTTGGATAGCTCTTTTTCATTTGAACATCTCCAGCTGCAATAATTTTTTTAGCTTCTTCTGCACCTTTATCTTTTATTAAGATATCTTCAATCTCTTTTTGTCTATTTTTTATAGCTTGTTCACTATCATTTGCATAACCTTTTAATGTCAATAATTCTTCCATATCCACTTTTATATCAGGCGCAATCCCTTTTCCATGAATATAGTTCCCTTTCGGTGTGAAATATTGAGCAATAGTTAATTTTTATAGCATCATTTGTTCTCAATGGTATAACTTGTTGAACAATTCCTTTACCAAATGTATTTTTCTCCAATAATAGTTGCTCTCTTGTAATCTTTTAATGCACCTGTAACAATTTCAGAAGCCGAAGCACTTCCTTCATTTGTCAATACTATTAATGGGAAATCTCCTAAATATGGTAAAGTTCTGTTGTAATCTTTTTCTTCTTCCATCTTTATATTTCAAATAAACAATCAAATTATCTTTTTACAAATAATGAAGTAATATCTTGAGCCTCTTGTAACGAACCACCTGGATTAGATCTTAAATCAAAAATCAATCCTCTCATTCCTTTTTGCTTTTTAAATCTTTTTATAGCTTTTTTTCAACTTCTGTCCCAACATTATTTCCAAATCTCAAAAGACTCACATAACCAATTTTATTTTTCAAGCATTTTGCTTTCAACCATTTCAAGTTTAATTTTAGCTCTTGTCATAGTAACTTTGAAAGGCTCTTTTCTACCTTCTCTTACAACTTCTACTTCTACTTTTGTATTTTCTTTACCTTTTAACAATTTTACAGTTTCAGTAGCTGTCAATGGCAATATATCTTTTCCATCAACTTTGGTAATTTTGTCTTTTATTCTCATACCAACTTTTTCAGCTGGACTTCCGATAAACGGTGATACAACTTCTAATGGCTCTCCTTTTTTCTTGCTTACACTCATTCCAACTCCAGTGTATTCTCCGTCCATATCTTCAGTAAAATCTTTTAAATCTTCTGTTGATAAATATTCAGAATAAGGGTCATCTAATTTTCTAATAACACCTTCTACAGCTCCTTTATACAACTCTTCTTTACTTGGTGTTGCAACATTTTTCTGCTATTTTTTTCACCTTTATCATTTTTTTATTTGTTTTCGTTCCAACAAAATTAGTTTCAATAATATTAATTACATCTACTATTCTATTCAATTCTATTGAATCTTTTGAATATCCTGCGCTTACATTTTTTTATCATTTACAGCTGATTTTTATTACAGTTGTTGCTGCAAATAATGGTGCTCCTGCTAAGATAACTCCCAATACCGCTTGAAGCAATTTACTTTTTTTCATCGTTTCCTCCTTATTTTTACGACTCTTTTTTTATTCAAATTAACATTTTTTTGTGTTACTAACATTAAAAATTCGCTATTTCCTTTTGCTCCCTTTATTGGCGAATCTTTAACGCCTACTAATTCGTAACCACATTCTTTTGAAAAAGCAATAATTTTTTTAATAGCCTCATCGTGATATTCTTCTTCTTGAACAACACCATTTCGTCCTATTTTTCTCTACCCACTTCAAATTGTGGTTTTACTAGCATTACAGCTTTTTCCATTTTCTTTTAAAAAAATTTCTCAAAATAAGGAATAACTTTTGTTAAAGAAATAAAAGATACATCAATTACAATATAGTCAACTTTATTGTTTTTCAATATTTTTCTGGTGTTAAGTCCTTTATATGAGTCTCTTCTATCGAAACAACTCTGTCATCATTTCTCAATTTCCAATCCAACTGATTTGTCCCAACATCGACACTATAAACTCTTTTTGCACCATTTTGCAAGGCACAATCTGTAAATCCACCTGTAGAAGCTCCAATATCCAAAACTAATTTATCATTAAAGTCTAATTCCCACTCTTTAATGGCTTTCTCCAACTTTAATCCACCACGGCTCACATACCTTAATTTGTTTTTTTATTCTTATATTTAATTTTTTTCATCATCTTTAAAGTTTGTCCCCGCTTTTGTAACTGCTTGTTCGTTCACAATTACATTTCCGACCATGATTTCTCGTTTAGCCTTTTCTCTAGTTTCAAACAATCCTCTTTCTACAAGTATTAAATCTAACCTTTTTTTCATACTCAAATTTCCTCTATCTATAATTTAAAAATCTCTTATTATTTCAATTTCTTCTATTCAAAATTTATTTATTTGAAATTCTTGAAAGAAGAAAAAAAGATTCTCACTTATTTATTAAGAAATATATCCTTTATGATAAATCATATATCTTATATTTCTATTTATTTTTTTATTATTTAATTTTTTTATCCTAAAATATATCCTTTAAATAGTAACCCAATAATTATACCTAAAATACTTCCTACTAAAACTTCAATTGGAGTGTGTCCTAAAAATTCCTTTAAATTGTTCGTTTATTATTTCTATTCCATCTCTTCTTTCAATACTTTCAATAAGCATATTCAACGCCTTAGCGTGTTTCCCAGCTTGTCTTCTAACACCAGTTGCATCATAAAGTACAATTGAAGCAAAAACCATCGAAATCGCAAATTCTATAGAACTTGCTCCTTTTTAGTATAAATACTCCTGTTACTAGCGACACTACTGTTGAGGCATGTGAACTAGGCATTCCTCCTGTTTCTAGAAGCCTAATCCACTGTATCTTTTTCCCTCGAAAAAAGGGGAGAAAAACTTTATAGAATTGTGCTGCAAAACAAGAAATTAAAAGCTACATCAAGTAATCTATTTCAAAGACAATTCCACCACTCATTATTTTTCCTCTTTTTCTTTTTTTAAATTCATTAAATTCTGGTGTTATTTTAGCATCTTTAGCTTTTACTTGGCTTAAATAAAATCAAAATCTTACCGATACTATCCACAAAAAAATTGATTGAGTTTTTATTAGCAATTTCTGTCCCCAATTCTCTTTCCACTTCAACTGTAGAATTTTTGTAAAAATTTTTACTTTTATCAATTCCCTTTTTATTTATAACATCAGAAATACTTTTTAATACATTTTCATCTATTCCATCTTTTTCCAATTCTCACAATTGGATCTAAATTATGTGCCAATTTTTTTCAAAAAAAGCTCTTTCTTTACTTGAAAGTTGCATTTATTAAACCTCCATAATTATTGGAAGAATTATTGGTTCTCTATCTGTTTTCTTATTTAAAAATTCTCCCACTTTTTATTTTTTTAATTTTTGTTTTACTTTACCAATTTCTTTTTATTTCTTGGCTTTTCCAGATTTTTCTAACTCTAATTTTATCAATTCTTTAGTTTCAGACAATAAACTTTCTGCATCTTTTATTGTATACAAATCCTCTAGTTACTAGCTCAACTTGTCTACTAAATTTACCAGTTTTTATATTGAGAAACCGAAATTATCACTATTCCATCATCTGCTAAATTTTGTCTATCCTTCAACACTGCATTACCAATATCTCCAATTCCAAATCCATCAATTAAAGTCGCTCCACTTGGTACTCTTCCAACCAATCTAAATTTTGATTTTGTCAACTCTAATTTCATTCCATTTTCTGCTAATAAAATATTGTTTGAAGGTATTCCAACTGCTTTCAGCTAATTCTTTTATGTTTTTTTAAGCATCATATATTCCCCATGAACTGGCATAAAGAATTTTTGGTTTTACAAGATTTAACATTAATTTTTGTTCTTCTTAGCATCCATGTCCAGAAACGTGATTCCTACTACTTTTTTTCAAAAACGACATTTGCATTTCTCTTCATCAATTGATTAATATTTTTTTATAAGCCGCTTTTTTTCATTTCCAGGAATTGGTGTAGCTGAAATCACAACTGTATCCCCTTCTCTCAACGAAATATGTTTATGTGAACCATTCGCTATTCTCGACAATGCTGCAAGTGGCTCCCCTTGAGTTCCTGTACAAATAATTAACACTTGGTTTTGCTGGTAATGATTCAACACGATTTATATCAACCATAATTCCTCTAGGAATTTTTTTAAATATCCTAAATTTGAACAAATTTCAAATATTTTTTTACCATACTTCTTCCATCAATCGCAATTTTTTTCTACCATGTTTTTTTCTGCGATATTAATAATTTGCTGTAATCTGTGTACATGCGAAGCAAATGCCGCTAAAAATAATTCTTCCTTTTTGCTTTAGAAAACTCTTCTTTCAAACTTTCTCCAACTGTTCTTTCTGATGGTGTAAATCCTGGTATCAATGCATTCGTACTATCTGATAACAATAAATCTACTCCTTCTTCTCCCAATTGTGCCAATCTTCCAAAAATCAAATCCTTCTCCATCAATCGGTGTTAAATCCACTTTGAAATCTCCCGAATGTAAAATCGTTCCAGCTGGAGTTTTTTTATACAAATTGCATAACAATCTGCAATACTATGCGTTACACTTATAAATTCAACTGTAAAATATTTTGAAATTTTCAAAATACTTCTTCCTTTTATAATTTTTTTCTTTTTGGTAATTTTTGCATCTTTTTCTCAAATTTAGCTTTTTGCCAATTCTAGCGTCAATCTACCACCATACATAGGAATATCTTCTGAACCTAATTTTTGATACAAATAAGGTATCGCTCCAATATGATCCTCATGCCCATGCGTCAACAATAACGCCTTAATTTTATCTCTATTACTTTCCAAATAAGCAAAATCTGGAATAATCACATCTATCCCCAAATGCTCATCTTCTGGGAATGTTAATCCTGCATCCACAATAACTATCTCATCTTTATATTGAAACGCAGTCATATTTTTCCCAATTTCTTCTATCCCACCAAGTGGAATAATATACATTTTATCATCTTTCTTTCTCGCATCAAACTTCTCGTTCCTATTATTATTGTGATGTTTTCGTCTTTTTATTCAGTAAATATTTAGAATTTACTGTATCACCCTAAATGTTCGTCATTATTCATTCTTTTCCTTTTTCGCAGCTGCCTTAACTCTATTTACTTTGGCAGAATTTTTTTAGAAAAAAATTTCTTTTAAAAAGGACTTTCTGATTTTTTTCTGCCCCTTTTTTTCTTTTTCATCTGACATTATTTAGCTCCTCCTTCTTTTCTCTTATTTTTAAATTATCTATTTTCTACAAAAATCTAAATTTTTTTCAATTAATTTTAATTTTTTTCGCTACTACTTTTTTTATTTTTTTATCATCTTTTTTTATCATTATTTTTTTCCATCTTTACCGTCTTTTTTTACTTCCATCGTCATTAACATTTTTTTCAACACATATTTTTTTCTCTATATTTCAAGATGAATTTTCTTGCCATTTCTCCAGAAGCTACTCCTCCGTAACCTCCTCCTTCTACTAATGAAACGAATACAATTTGAGGATTATCTGATGGGAAAAATCCTGCGATCCATGAGTGGTTATCGCTAAACCCTGTATTTTGTGCTGTACCTGTTTTAGCTGAAACTGGATATCCATCTATTCTCAACAATTTAGCTGTTCCACCATATCCAACAACCGGTAATCTCAAAGCATCTTTTACTAATTTCAATGTTTTTGCACTAATATTCAATTTTTTAGCAACTTGTGGTTTATTTTCTTCCACTTTTCCATTGTAACTTACAAATCTGTCTACAACAGTCGGTTTCATTTTTACACCGTTATTAGCTATTGTTTGATAAACACTCGCAATTTGCATAGGCGTTGCCAAAACGTAACCTTGTCCAATCGACATATTAATCAAATCTCCTGGTAACCAAGCTTGGTCTTTTGCCTTTTTAAATCTTTTCTTTTTCCATTCAGGACTTGGTAATGTACCTGTTAATTCTCCTGGAATATCTATACCTGTTTTCTCACCAATCCCAAATTCTTTTGCATATTTAACAATATTTTTGAATTTTTTTGCTTTTTTTGTGAGAATACATAATAATAGGTATTTACTGACTCTTCTATTGATTTAGCAAAAGTTTGTTATACCATGACCATATTTATGTGAATCTCTAAATATAACTTTTTCCATATTTATATTGTCCTGTTGAATTTACTGTCGCATAAGGTGATACTCCAGATTCTAATATAGCACTTCCTGTTACTGCTTTAAATGTTGATCCTGGAGGGTATAATCCTGCAATTCCTTTATTTACAAGTGGTTTCGATGAAGATTTTTGCCAAAAGCATTCCAATCGCTATCAGAAATTCTAGAACTCAATAAATTCAAGTCAATTTCTGGACTACTTACAAATGTAATAATTTTTCCCAGTTTTTAGCTTCCATTGCGATAAAAAGCTCCACTTTTTCCCAGAAAAAAAGCATCTGTCATATTTTTTTGTAAATCTAAATCAATTGATAAATAAACGTTTTTTTCCCTGCTGTACTTTCTGTCGAATTTACTTGTCTTACAGTGTTTCCTTTCGCATCAACTTCGACATTTTCCATTCCGTCTTGACCTTTCATTTCTTTATCATAACTTTTTTTCGACACCTTTTTTTCCCAATCAAATCGTTGTTTTGATAACCTTCATCCTTAAGATCTTTATATTCTTTCTCGTTAATCGGTTTTACATACCCAATTACATTAGAAGCAATATTATTTTTCAGGATAAAATCTCTTATTATATTCAACAATATCAATTCTATCAGTGTTATTCAATTTTTCAATCGCTTTCAACGCAACATTTTTTTATCCAAATCTTCTATAACCAATATTTTTTTATCAGTACCAACTCTTTTGTTGTTTAAAAAAATCTATCTAAAAAGATAATCTGGAGTGTATCCCGTAACTGCACTTATTTTTCTTAACATCCATTATCGTATCATATAATTTTTTTCAGCCACAGGTTTTTCTTTCAGTCGACAATCTTTCAGAAATTTGTTGCTCATTCATATTTTTTTAAGCTGATTCAAAATTTCCATATCTTTTTGGTGTCAATGGTTTCGTATCTGTATGAATCAATTGATAACCAGTAATATTTTTTGCTAATAATTTTCCTTCTCTATCAAAAATTTGTCCTCTTGTCGCCTTTACAACATTTGTTCTAATTCTATTTTGTAAAGCTCTCTCCTCGTACACCGCCGCATTCAAGACTTGTAATGTGAATAGTTTTGAAACTAAAATTAAAAAAAGCTATACCCACTACGGCAATAAATGCAATATATCGGGGATTTTTCTCCTCTTTATCTAATTCTCTCATTTCCGTCCTCTTCCTTAAAAATTACATTTCTTAAAATTCTTCGTCGTCGTGGTTATTTACACCTTCATAAAAGCTATCTAATTGATAGTATTCTCTAGCATCTTTACTAAAAATACTAATGATAATGTCTCCTGAATCGATTAAAACCCAGTTACATTCATCTAATCCTTCCACATTTCTTATATTTTTCCAAACTTTTTTTAATATCAGTAGCTATTGCCTCAATATTTCTAGACGAACTACCTGTACAAACAATCGAATAATCGAAAAATGGCGATTTTTCCTCTCATATCGTAAACTTTAATGTCTTGTCCTTTTTTTGTCTTCAATAATATCAATAATTGAAGATACTTCTTTTCCATAATTTGTTGTTAAACTCATTCTCTCACTTTTCCTTTCTTAATATTTTATACATAATTTTTTTATTTGTGAATTTTATCTCTATTGCTTAATAAAAAGCACTTTTTACTTACTTATTTATAAAAAGCTATTCGCAATCACTCCTCCTAATACAATAGCCGCTGTTTCTGCTCTCAAAATTCTTTTTCCTAAACTCACTTCCACAGCTCCTACTTCCTTTAAAAAAATTCAACTTCTGATTCAGTAATTCCACCTTCAGGTCCAATCACATACAATATTTTCTTACAATTTTCATTTATCAAATTAACAACTGATTTCGCTTCATCGCTATTTTTCATAAGCAAAAATCACTTTCTCATATTTTTTTCGTAATCAATTTCTTTCAATTTTTTTACAGGCGATATTTTTTTGTAAATTTTACTCCTCGACATTGCTTTAATGTTTCCCTTACAATCGTATCCCATTTGTCTTTTTTTCTCATTAATTTTTTACGATAACTCTTTTCTGTTTGTAACGGAATTATTTCATTTATTCCAATTTCAGTTAGTTTTTTGTATTGCCAAATTCATTTTATCATTTTTTCAAAATTCCCAACGCAATATCAATCTCAACTCCTAGAGAATACTCATCTTCCTTATCTTCCAATATTTCTAGCAAAACTTCTTTTTAGAAATATCTAAAATTTTTGTCAAATATTCTCTTTCTCCATCGACAACTCTTAATTCATCGCCAACTTTAAGCCTAAAAACATTTTTGTATATGATTACAATCTGATTTATCATTTATTAAAAATCTCATTTTTGCTTATATTATCTTTTTCCGCTATAACCGTTAACAATCTCAACCTACCTTATTTACTCATTTTACAACTTTATTTTTTTCTAAAATTTCTATTCTAATATTTTTTTCCAATCCTAAATGATTATAACCTAATTCTGTAACAACTCTTCCACGTGGTGTTCTTTTTATAAACCCAATTTTCACTAAATAAGGCTCATAAACCTCTTCCACTGTCCTTCTATCTTCACCTAACAGCAATGACAACGTTTCTATTCCCACAGGACCTCCGTTATAAACACTTACTATTGATTTCAAAATTTTCCTATCTAATTCATCTAATCCTTTTTCATCGACTGCCAAAAGACTTAATATCCCATCAACACTCTTTTTATCTAGAATTCCCACACCTTCAACCAATGCAAAATCCCTAGCTCTCTTCAAAAGTCTATTCGCAATTCTCGGTGTTCCTCTACTTCTTTTCGCAATCTCTGTTATTCCTTCTTCATCATACGAAATATCCAAAATATTCGCTCCACGACGAATAATTTCCTTCAATTCTTCAATTTTGTAATATTCCATTTTATGCGTCACACCAAATCTATCTCTTAATGGCGTACTCAACTGTCCTGCCTTAGTTGTCGCACCAATCAAAGTAAATTTCGGCAATTCAATACGAATACTTCTAGCTGATGGACCTTTCCCAATCAAAATATCCAATTCTCCATCTTCCATCGCTGGATACAAAATTTCTTCCACAGAAGTATTTAATCGATGAATCTCATCTATAAATAGAATATCATTTTCTTCCAAAGATGTCAAAATAGCTGCTAAATCTCCTGATTTTTCCAACACTGGACCAGTCGTTATTTTCAAATTAGCTCCCATTTCTGTTGCAATAACCCCTGCCAACGTCGTTTTCCCAAGCCCTGGAGGTCCATATAGCAAAAATATGATCCATCGAATCATTTCTCATCTTTTGCAGCCTTTATAAAAAAATATTCATTTTTTTCTTTTAAATTTTTCTTGCCCAATATAATCACTAAACGTCTTTGGACGCAAAATTTTTTTGAATATTGTCCTCTTTTAACTCTGCTGACTCCAATATTCTATCTTCATTCATTTTTACACCTCATTTTTTTATAACACCTAAAATCTAAACCTAAAAATTTATATTAATTTCTCAATTTCCAGATTGATTTACCTTTTATCAATTCATTTTTTTCCTATATTTGTTTCAATAACACCATAAACAAAAAAATTGGAACACTGCTATTAATCCACCTAAAACTCCACCGATTATTTCTATATGTTTTAACTCATTTTTTTGATATTGAAAGAATAATTTTCTCGATTTCTTCCAAAGAAAAAAATTCTTCATTTTTTTCCAAAATAATTTCTTTAAAATCAATTTTTTTCCTTACCAATTTTTTTATCATTTCACTCAAAAATTTCATCTTTGTTTTTCCAATATCATATTTTTAAAAATATTTTTTTATTTTTATCAACCATAGAATCGTTAATAATCATCTTCAATAATGGATTTTTTCCAAAATACTTTTTTTCAATTTTTTTCTTCAACTAATTTATCTAGTACTTTCTCAATCATTCCATCATCAAATTCAACTTCTTTCAACTTATTCTCAATATCGTCTACAGAAATTAATTCTTTTTCAACAACATCTGCAATATTTTTCAGAAATCTCATCTCTTCTTTTTGGAATTAAACCTTGTATTTTTAAAAAAAGAAAAAAAATTCATTTCTTTGTAAGGTCTAAATAATAATTTTTATTGCTAAATAATTAGTAAACCAACCTATCAATGTCCCAACTGCTACCATCATTAAAAATTGTAATATCAAATGTTTCAATCTTCCTCCAATTATCCTCGTCACTTATCAAAGTTTTCTGATAAATTCATAAATATTCATTATATGGTATCATATTTGACCATTTTTTTCAATCTAAATATTTGTTTTTACATTTGAAAAAAAGGTCAGATTTTGCCCTTATTAATCTAACCTTTTTTTACATTTTTTTATTTTTACAATTTCAATTCCATAATTTTTTTACATTTTTTTCGATTTTTTTCATCATCATCTGGAGTCAAATGAACTATGCAACCTTCGCCAACTACTTCAATATTTTTCGTTTTTTTCAATTCTTCAATCCACATATTCATCCATTCACCAAATCCCCAGTCATACGATCCGAAAAACACCTATTTTTCTTCCCAACTAATTTGTCTTTTTACTCTTTCGATATACTCAACTATTTCTGGTGCTACTTCTTCTGATCCTGTTGATGGTGATCCAAGTGCAACAAAATCTGCTTCTGCTAAAAGATTCTTCTGCTGCTTCAACTTGACTTTTTCACTACTTCTACTCCAGCACTTTCTGCACCTTCTCCAATTAAATCAGCCATTTGTTCTGTATTCCCTGATCCACTATAATAAATAATACTTAATTTTTGCCAATTTTCGTCCTTTTCCTTGAATTTGAATAACCTAAATTTTAATTTTTTTCAAATCCAATTTTTCTTTTTAAATTTTTAAAAATAAATTATTTTTGTTAATCTATAAGTATCTCTTGCAATTACCAATTCTTCTGCTGTCTCAATTTTATAAACTTTAACTTTTGAATCTTTTGTCGTAATTTCAACATTTCCTGGCAACCATTCTCCAGCTTTTTCATCATCTAATTTGATTCCTAAAAATGTTAAATCATTACAAATATCTCTTCTTGCATAAAAATGCATTTTTCTCCGATTCCACCAGTGAATGCAATAGCATCTACACCATTCATAGCTGCTACATACGCTCCAATGTAAGATTTTATTTTATAACAGAACATATCATATGCTAATATTGCTCTTTCATTTCCTTTTTCCATTTCAGACGCTAAATCTCTAAAATCAGAACTTGGTCCAAAAATTCCTTTAATTCCTGATTGTTTGTTCATTCTAGTATCGATTCCTTTTAAATCAAGTCCTCTTTTTTCCATTACATAAAATGCTGCGGCTGGATCAACGTCTCCTGTTCTAGTTCCCATCATAACTCCTGCCAACGGTGTTAATCCCATTGAAGTATCTACAACTTTACCATTTTGCACAGCCGAAATACTCGCTCCATTTCCTAAATGACAAACAATTATTTTTGAATCTTCTTTTCCTAACATTTCCCTTGCAACTTCACTTACATATTTGTGAGAAGTACCGTGGAATCCGTATTTTCTAACTTTCAATTCAGTGTAATCTTCATACGGTAACGCATACATAAATGCTTTTGGCTCCATTGTTTGATGGAATGCAGTATCAAATACAGCAACATTCTTTTTACCTGGTAACAATTCACGCATAACTTTTATTCCCATAACATTTGCTGGATTGTGAAGTGGTGCCAATGCTGATAATTCCTCTAAATTTTTCAAAACTTCATCATCTACCAAAACAGAATCATCATAATATTCTCCACCATGAACCACTCTATGTCCAATCGCATCAATTTCATCAACATTTCTTATAACTCCATTTTCAGGATCTTGCAATTGTTTTAACACAACATCAATCGCAATTTTATGATTTTCCATAGGTTCAGGTCTATCTTTTACAACAACACCTTTCACCAAATTTTTGTAAGTGAAAATCGGATTTGAAATTCCAATTCTTTCACACAACCCTTTTGCAATTGATTTTTCATTTGTCATATCTATTAACTCAAATTTTAAAGATGAACTTCCACTGTTTATAACTAATACTTTCATATTTTCTCTCCTTATGCTACTTTTTTTAGAATTTTTTTACATTTTTCAAAAAAATTATTACAAGCTCCTCAAAATATAATTTTTTTATTGTTCTGATTCAACCGCTGTTATTGCTACAACTTCTACGATATCGTCCACATTACATCCTCTTGACAAATCATGCACTGGACTTGCCAATCCTTGAATTAATGGTCCCAATGCTTTAGCTTTTGCCAATCTTTGTGTTAATTTGTATCCAATGTTTCCTGCATTTAAGTCAGGGAAAATTAATACATTTGCATGTCCAGCCACTTTTGAATTAGGTGCTTTTGAAGCTGCAACTTCTGGAACTATTGCCGCATCCAATTGTAATTCTCCATCAAATTCAAAATCAATATCTCTTTCTCTCAAGATTTCCATTGCTTCTCTAACTTTTGTAACCGATTCTCCATCAGCACTTCCCATTGTCGAGTACGACAAGAACGCAACTTTTGGCTCTTTAATTCCTGCTGTAAATCTTGCTTTTTCTGCTGCCGACACTGCAATATCTGCCAATTGTAACGCCGTAGGATTAGGAATAACTCCCGCATCCGAATAAACAAATACTCCATTATCTCCAAATTCAGTTGCATTCGTAATCATTATAAATGAACTCGAAACCGTTTTCAATCCTGGTTTTGGTCCAATAACTAAAATTGCAGCTCTCAACACATGTGCTGTTGGTGAATTTGATCCAGCAACCATTCCATCAACTCTTCCTTGTCTAACTAACATCGCTCCAAAAAATCTTGGATCTGACAACAAAATAGCTTTTGCTGTTTCAAATGTCATACCTTTTTTTTCTCTTCTTTTTCTCAATTGTTCTGCCATTTCATCTATTGTCTTACAATTATTTGGATCATAGAAAATAGCTCCTTCCAATGAAACACCTAATTCTGCAGCTTTTGCCTTCAATTCTTCTTCATTTCCAACTAAAGCAATTTTAGCTACACCTTCTGCCATAGCCTTTTCTGCCGCTCTTAACACTCTTTCATCTTCAGTTTCAGGTAAAATTATAGTTTTTTCTAATTTTTTTGCTCTCTCTTTCAATTGTTCTAACAAGCTACTTACCACACAATTCAACTCCATTCTGTTTTTAGTTTTTATTTATTAATTATAATATGCAAAAATTATTAATCTTCAAACATCGCTTCAACGAATTCCTTCGTATCAAATGTTCTCAAATCCTCAATTCCTTCTCCAACCCCAATAAACTTAATTGGTTTCTCAAGTTCCGCCGTTATTGGGAAAATTATTCCACCTTTAGCAGTCCCATCAAATTTTTGTCAAAATAATTCCAGTCAAATCAACAATTTCATTAAAAAAATTCTCGCTTGTTCAAGTCCATTTTTGCCCTGTCGTACTATCAATTACAAGCAACGTCTCAAATTCATCTTGTCCCGATTGCTGTCTAATTATTTTTATTAATTTTTTTCCAATTCCTTCATCAAATCACGCTTATTATGCAATCTTCCAGCCGTATCCAAAATTACAACATCATAATTTTTGTTTCTAGCTGTACTCACTGCATCAAAAATAACTGCTGCTGGGTCACTTCCATGAGCTTGTTTTATAACTTCAACACCAACTCTGTTTCCCCATTCTTCAACTTGCTCAATCGCCGCAGCCCTAAAAGTATCTCCAGCTCCAATAATTACCTTCTTACCTTCATCCTTCAATTTTTTCGCAATTTTTCCAATCGAAGTCGTTTTTCCCAACACCATTAACTCCAACAACCAAAAATAATATTCAACTGCCCATCTTTCAGCTTCAATTCAGTATTTTCCTTATTGTTATTAATCAATTTCTCTTTTTAGTAATTCCTTCAACTCTTCATAAACTGCTTCCGAAGTTTTCAATCTTTTTTTAGCAACCGATTTTTCAAGCTCCTCAACAAGTTTTATCGTCATATTCATCCCAATATCTGATTGAATCAACAATTCCTCCAACTCTTCATACAAATCGTCGTCTATCGTCTTCCCAAGCAACATCTCTTTCAATTTTCCAAAAAAATCCCTTTTTTCGGTGTCGCTAATCTATCTTTCAAAGGTTTCAATTTCGGTTTTTCCTTCGTTTTTTTCTGTCTTTTTTTATCTACTTTTTTTCCAAAGAACTATCAATATCCTTCACGATTTCCTCACTAATTTTTTTGAAACCTCTTTTTTTATTTCCTCTTCAATTTGTGCCTTTTTTTCTTCTAATTCTTCTACTACTTCCAGCTCTTTCTCAATCTCATCTTCTTTCTTCTTTTTCCTACCAAATTTAAATAAATTTTTTTAAAGCCATTATTTTTTTATCCCTTTCTGCCTGTGATTTTTTTCCAGATAATCTGGTTTTTAAGTCAATAATATTTGTTTCCTTCAATTTTTTTCGTCAAAAAAACATTTCTGTAAATGTCGTCGTACTAATTTTTCAAAGAATTATCCTCAAAAAAATCTTCACTTTATCTGCTATTTTTTTCAATAATTTTTTTCCCTTATAATTTAAAACTGCATCCCCTAACTAAATAATTTTCCCTTATTTTTCAGAATTATTAATTTCCTCGATAATATTATCCAATTTTTTTACTTCATAATCTTTAATCTGCTTCAATTCAAATTCATTCTCTAAATTTTTTTCTGAACTTGATAAACTGCTGCATAAACTTTTTTTCTTTTCGTGAATCAATCAACGAATAAATTTTCACATTCTCAATATCATTTTTTATGCCTTTCAATTGATAAAAAGCCTGATATGCCAACGCATCCAACTCATTCACTTCAAAAAAATCTCACATTTTTATTAAAAAATAAACCTTTTACGACTGCAATTGCTATTCTCACACCTGTAAACGATCCTGGTCCTATAGAAACAAGCACATTTTCCACTTCATCAAGCGTCGTTCCTGTCCACTCAAACAATCTATCAATTTGCTCCAAAATCGTAGTCGAATGAGTTTTTGCAACCTCAACCTTCACTTCTCCTAAATACTTTCCATTTTTATGCAACGAAAGTCCTGCCAATTTAGTCGTTGTCGTTATCGCAAATGTCAACATATTTTTTCTCTCCATCTTCTATTTGATAAACTGATACCTCTCGAGTATTTTCTCCATTATGATTAATTTCCACATAAATCGTGTCCTCTGGCATCTCGTCAATTATATTATTCGCCCATTCCACAATTACCACGCTATTTTCTTCACCGATATAATCCTCAAATCCAATTTCGTAAATTTCTTCAGAATTAATAATTCGATACGCATCAAAATGGTAAACCGTAACATCTCCACTCTGATACTCAATAACATAAGTAAAAGTCGGACTTTTTATATTTTCATTTATATTATATTCCTTACAAATCTTTTTCGTAAAAGTCGTTTTCCCAGCTCCCAAATCTCCAATAAGCCCAAGACAACCACCTTTTTCTCAATTTCCTAGCTATTTTTTTACTGCCAGCTCATCTATTTCCTCAAAATTCAATATTTTCCTATTCATCTATCCCCTTTTCTATAAAAAAATCTATTATTCACACACTTATTTATATGACGCTTACTTATACGCTTCCAATATTCTATTTATAATCTCCGTTGTTGAAATATTGTCCACAAATGACAAAATCTTCACTTCTCCACCATTTTTCTCAACAATTTTCGTCTCTGGCAAATCCTCTTTCTTGTAATCTCCACCCTTCACATGAATATCAGGTTTCAATAAATCAAGCACTTTCTCAGGCGTCTTCTCATTAAAAATAACCGTATAATCTACAAACTTCGTACCCAATAGCATTTTTGCTCTATTTTCCTCACTATTTATCGGTCGCTTATCTCCTTTATTTACCTTCACAGAAGCATCACTGTTAACCGCCACAACCAACACATCTCCCAGCGATTTCGCCTCTTCAAGATAAGTCAAATGCCCAATATGCAAAATATCAAATACTCCATTCGTAAAAACAACCTTTTTCTCCTCTTTTTTTAACAATTCTATTTTCTCTTTCATCTCTTCCTGCGTTAATAAATTATCTTTAAAACTCATTCTATCTCCAATCTTTACTTCTTGCCACCAAATGGTAACAAAAAAGACTTTACTCGCATTTTTACTAAATCTTTCTAAAAAAATAATCGCACTAAATTATAACACATTTTTTTGTAAAAAGAACCGTCAAAAGACGATTCCTTTTTTTATTTATTTTTATTCTTACTATCTGTTGATGAATCTAACATTGTTAAAGTCAACGTTTTGGAAGAATAATTCAACTCTTCTGTTGTTGTATCTTCCTTGAACAGTTTCGTTAGTATCAACTGGGTTATTTTCTCCTTGTCCAGTGATTGTTCCGTAAGAAATTGTATTTTTCAATCCGTATTCTTTCAATAATCTAGCTACGTTTTGAGCTCTTGCTACTGATAATTTTTGGTTATAAGCAGCTGCTCCAGTTGAATCTGTATGTCCAACGAAGTCGATTGATCCACCGTCAGCGAATTGGTTAATAATTCCTGCGATTGTTCTCAAGTCTGATGCTTCAGCTTCATTAGGTACTCTTCCATCAACTTTAAATCCTCTAATTACACATTTTCTTTCATTAGCAGTACAGCTAAATGGTAATTGAATTGTATCTCTTGTATCAATATCAGGTTTTGGTGCTGGTGTTGGTTCTGGTGCTGGTGCAGGCACAACAACTGGTTTTTCTATGATTTTAGGTGCTCTGTCATTTTTCAATTGACCGAATCTATATCCTACTCTTACTCCTACTGAATCAAGATCGTTTCTCATTTTTACAGTACCAGTATTGTCTTTTAATTTAATATTTGATCTTTCATAAATAGCTTCTAATGAAACTGGTCCAAATTCTGTACCAACTCCTGCTGCAGTGTATAATCCACCTTTAGCTTTAAATCCTGCATCTTTTACAACATTGCTTTCTTTAGCAAAGTTATATCCTGCTCTTCCTAATAAGTATAAAGCATCATTTCCATTTTTAGTAGTAATTAAGTTAAATTTACCTACTGCATAAACTGGAACATCTTTTTCCAATTTTTCTCTTTAGATTCTCTATCTCTTAATTTAGATGATCTGTTTGAGAATTTGTATTCTGCTCCAACTCCCCATTCAAATTCACCTTGGTTATCAAAAAGGTATTCAACACCTGCTGTAGGTCCTTTTTGTAATTTTTTTCTCCTTTAACTCCAGATAATCCTATTCCAGTTTTAAATTCTCTGTAAAAATCATATCCACCTTTAACTTGCACTTCTGATGCAACAGCATTTAATGCTAATAAGGCAGTTCCTAAAATAACTAACTTTTTCATAATTTCCTCCTTAAAATTCTTCTAAAAATAAAACAATTTCTTGAATTTTTCCCTAACTTTCCACTAAGATTATACTACATTTTTAAACCTAAAATCAACACTTTTTTTGTTTTTTCTGCTAATTTATTTCATAACCTTCGTTAAAAAAAGCGGTATTTATTGACTTTTTAGTCATTTTTTTATTTTTAAAATTTTTTTCGAAAAAAATATTAAATATTTATCATTTTATCAATAGAATTCTCTAATTTTTTTCAATGTAGCAATTCTATTATTTTTTTATTTTTATCTTCAACATTAATTATAACGTTATCAAAATAGTTATTAATTACATTTGCATTATTCAATAAAACTTGAATGTAATTTGCAAATTCTTCATTTTCAAGAAATTCCAATTCATTTCCTAATTCAAATATTGCTTTTTCCTCGTCTTTTTCAAATAAGTTTTCTGAAATTTCAGTTTCACCTTTGGTATCTTTAACTATATTTTTTTACCCTTTTTAATAAGTTAATTAATGTTTCAAAATTTTTCTGTTTTTTTGATAATTCCAACAACACTGACAATCTGTCATTTAATTTTTACGATATTGTTTTTCAAGGTTAATTTCATATGAAATCAAGTCTTTACTGTATTTTTTTCACCTAAAACGTTTGATAATCTTTGTTTAAACAATTCTACTACATTTTCCACAACATTTTTTTATCCAACACTTTTTTTGTCAGCTGCAAAAAAATTTCGTAAGCCTTTTTCAACTAATTTTTTTCGTAATTTAACTCTAATTTAGAATCCAATGCCACTTGAATAATTCCTTGAACCGCTCTTCTCAATGCATAAGGGTCTTTTTGAACTTGTTGGTTTTAAACCTACTGAATAACAACCTACTACAGTGTCGATTTTATCAGCAATTCCAGCTAATGCTCCTTCAATAGTTGTTGGCAAAAATATCGTTTTTGGTATCTTGGCAAATAATGTTCAAAAAAATTCCAAGTGCCACTTCTCTATCTTCACCTTGTTTTTTTCAGCATAAACTGATCCCATAAATCCTTGTAATTTTTGTAAATTCTTTTTTTCTGCAATTACATTTGAAACCAAGTCTGCTTTTTGAAAGTTCCACTGTTCTTAAGATATTTTTTTCTTTTTTTCGCTCCATATCCCAATTCATCTGCCAAATATTCAGCGATTTTTTTACTTCTTTGCATTTTTTTCATAAATTGTTCCCATATCTTTTTGGAACGTAACTTCTTTTAATTTTTTTCCACATTATCAGCAAATTTACCTTTTTAAATCTTCGTCAAAGAAGAATTTTTGCATCAGCAAGTCTTGGCTCGATAACTTTTTTTCATTACCTTTTTTTCACAACTTCCGAATACTCAGGTGCATTTCTAATTACAATAAATTTGTTGTCAATCTTCCATTTGCATCTTTCACTGGAAAAATATCTTTGGTGTGTTTCCATAGTTATTGTAATAATATCTTCTGGAAGGTCCAAATAATCAGGATTAAACTCACCTTTTTATCGCAAAAGGATATTCCACCAAATTCACAACTTCTTCCAATAAATAATTATTGATAATTGCAACATCACCATCATTTTTCACAATTTTTCTTTTATACTTTTTCAAAATTTCTGCTTTTTCTATCAACTTTTCTAGCAATTACGCTATTTTTCTCTCAATTTTGAAACATATTCGTCAGGATTTGAAATTTCAACATCTTGTGGTGCAAAAATATCTCATTCCACGAGTTTTGTTTCCACCTTTTAATCCTTCAAACTCAAAAGGCAACACTTCTGTTCCAAGCAAAGTCACAAACCATTTTATCGGTCTTGCAAATCTAAATGTTCTATCTGACCATTTCATTGATTTTTTTCAAACTCGATTTTTTTAATAATATTCGACAATATTTCTGGTAACACTTCTTTTTGTAGGTTTTTCCAGCAATAAATTTTTTTCAATTGAAATATATTTTTCCTTTTTTTCATTTTCGATAATCTTTTACATCATCAGGTGTCGCTCCTTGTGATTTTTATAAATCCTTCTCCAGCTTTTGTCAATGCTCCATCTTTATAAGCGATTTCCACTGAAGGTCCAACACTTTTTTTATCCAAATCCGCTTGTTTTTCAGCAATATCTTTAACAATAATCGCCACTCTTCTAGGCGTACTAAAAGACTCTATTTCTGAAAACGCAATTCTTTCTTCTTTTAACTCTTTTTCCGCAATTTTTTTCAAATTACTTTCAGCCTCGTCTACATATCTCGAAGGCAATTCTTCTAATCCTATTTCAAAAAGAAAATTCAATTTTTTCACTCCTTTCACTATTTTTTCAACAACGGATATCCCAATTCTTTTCTTGCTGCCACAAATTGTTCGGCACATTTTTTAGCTAAATCTCTTACTCTTAAGATGTAAGACATTCTTTCTGTTGTACTGATTGCACCTCTTGCGTCAAGATTGTTAAATGTGTGTGAACATTTTAGCACATAATCGTAAGCTGGTAATACCAAGTTATGATTCAAGCAATTTAATGCTTCTTTTTCATACATATCGAATAATTGGAAGTGCATTGGCACATCAGCTACTTCAAAGCTGTATTTCGACATTTCGTACTCGAATTGGAATCTTCTTTCTCCGTATTTTACACCTTTTGTCCACTCTAAATCTTTTACATCATCTTTATTTTGTAAATAAAGTGCGATTCTTTCAAGTCCATAAGTTAATTCTGATGGAACAATTTCAACTTCTAACCCTCCAACTTGTTGGAAATAAGTAAATTGAGTTACTTCCATTCCGTCTAACCATACTTCCCATCCAAGCCCCCAAGCTCCTAATGTAGGACTTTCCCAGTTATCCTCTACAAATCTTATATCATGCTCTTTCGGATCAATTCCTAGTGCAACCAAACTTTCTAAATATAATTCTTGTATATTTTCTGGCGATGGTTTCATTATTACTTGAAATTGGTGATGTTGATAAACTCTGTTTGGATTTTCTCCATATCTTCCATCTTTTGGTCTTCTCGATGGCTCAACATACGCAATATTCCAAGGTTCTGGTCCTAATGACATCAAAAATGTATCAGGGTTAAAAGTCCCCGCTCCAGTTTCCACATCATAAGGATTCCCAATTACACAACCTTTTTCTCCCCAAAATTTTTGAAGAGTTAATATAATTTCCTGAAAAGTCATTTATCTATATCCTTTCTCTTGATTTCTTTTTTTAAAAAGTTTTCTTAAATATATTATTCTTAAAATTAATATTAAAAATAGCGAAGTATTTGATTACTTCATAACCTATTATACCAATTCCATTATCTGAAAATGGTATAAAATAATCATCAATTATTTTTATAAAATGTTGATTCTTCTTTTTTTCTCCATATTTTCTTATAATTTTTTTCTGGATTTTTTTAAATTAAGTTTTTTTACTTTCAATTTTTTCTTTTTGCCTGTTCTTCTGTCAAATGAAACAGCTGATTTTGTGAATTTATTATAAAATAACCAGAATTTTTTTATTATATTCAATTTTATTCTTTTCAACTTCTTTTTCTTCTAATAAAGAAACTAATTCCTCTTCAGCTCTTAAATTTTTCTAATACAGCTTCATCAAAATCATAAATATAACCGACCCAGTTATCTTTTTATTTTTATTTAATTTTTTTAAATATCCTTTATTTCCTAAAGAAAAAAACTTACTTCAGGAACAGTCGCATTATAATCAGTTGTAAGTAAATAATTTCCTATTTTTCAATTCTGTATTTTTCTTTAATTGGAAACCAGATATAGAAAAAAATTAATAGTAAAAAAATTAATAAAAATCCACAAATAATTAGTTCAACTAACACATTATTCTTAGAAAAAAATAAATAATAGTCAAAAAAATACAGTAAGTATTAACACTACAAGAAAAAGCAAGAAAAAAATCCATAAACAGCAACAAAAAAATCACGCTATTTACCTCTTTTTCATTTTATATTTTCTTACTAAATAATCAATAACAATAATATAAATCCCAATATGAACATACATATCCGCAACATTGAATACAAAATTCCAAATTCCACGAAAATCTATCATATCAATTACAAAATTTCTAAAAAAACTCTGTCAATCATATTTCCTAATGCTCCAGCTGCAACGATTGAAATACCAATTTTTGTCCATTTTTGTATAATTTTTTTAAAATTTTTAATTTCTGTTGCAACGATATAACCAATCAAAATTAAACTTCCTATCGTAAAAAGATTTATTTTTTTCCTTGAAATAATCCAAAAAAATTCCTCCGTGATTTTCAACATAAGTTAAATTGAAAAAAATTTTTTTGATTATCGGGATAGAAAAATCCTATTTGTCCATGTGCTACTTGATACATGGCTTGTTTTGTGATTTGGTCAATCGCTGCTAACACTACTAAAATCACTACGTATAACATCTATTATCCTTCCAGTTCAGCAAGAACTTTAGCACATCTTGGGTCTACATCTGGATATCTTTCATCTTTTCCAACTTCTTCGCTGTATTTCCAACATCTTTCACATTTTTTACCTAATGCTTTTGTTACACCGATTGAAATTCCTTCGATTTCACTTTTTTCTAATTCATCGTCTACAAATTTAGTTTGTGACACGATAAATAAATCAGAAACTTCATCTTCTGTGTAATCTTTTAAGAATGAATAATCATCGTTTGTGATGTTTAAAAGAACTCTTGCATCAAGCGAGTGTCCGATTAATCCTTCTTGTCTTTGTGCTTCGATTTTTTTGTTTACTTCTTTTCTTAAATGAGCGATTTTTTCCCATTTTTTCGCTAATTCTTCATTTTTGTAAGCTGGATTTGGATCAATCCAAGATGCTAAATGTACACTTTCTTCGTCTTTCAATGACGCAGGAATTCTTTCCCAAATTTCTTCAGCTGTAAATGACAATACTGGCGAAATTATTCTTACTAACACTTTCAACACTTCTGTTAACACAGTTTGAGCACTTCTTCTTTCAAGCGATTTAGGTCCTTCACAGTAAAGTCTATCTTTTACGATATCCAAGTAGAATGAAGACATTTCGATTGAACAGAAGTATGTAATTTCTTGGAATAAGTTGTAAAATTCGTATTTGTCGTAGTACTCAGTTGTTTTTTCTTTCAATTCTTCCAATTTGTGCATTGCCCATTTATCAATTTCAAACATATCGTTATAGTCAACTTTTTCAGTCGCATAATCGAAATCATTTAAGTTACCCATTAGGAATCTAGCTGTATTTCTAATTCTTCTATACGCATCTGACATTTGTTGTAAAATGTTTTCAGAAATTCTTACATCTTCCCTGTAATCTACTGATGATACCCAAAGTCTTAAAATATCTGCTCCATATTTTTTCAATAATATCTTTTTGGAACAATTGTATTTCCAAGCGATTTAGACATTTTTTCTACCTTGCCCATCCATTACAAATCCATGAGTTAAAAACTCTTTTGTATGGTGCATCTTTTGTACTTGCGATTGAAGTTAATAATGAAGATTGGAACCATCCTCTATGTTGGTCACTTCCTTCTAAATACAAATCAGCTGGTCTTGGCAAGTTTCTTGGTACTAAAACTCCTCTGTGAGAAACTCCAGAATCAAACCAAACGTCCATGATACTTCTTTCTTTTCTAATTTCTATATCTTTTAAGTTTAATTTTTCCAATAATTCTTCACCAATAATTTCTTTAGCTTCATATTTCCACCAAATATCAGTTCCTTCTTTTTTCACTAATTCGATAACTCTGTCTATAATTTCAGAATCGTAAATCACTTCATTTGTTTCTTTGTTATAGAATAATGGAATTGGTACTCCCCAAACTCTTTGTCTTGAAATTGTCCAGTCTGGTCTTGTTTCAATCATCGCATTAATTCTATTTTTACCCCATTCAGGCACGAATTCTACTTTTTTCAACGCATCTAACGCATTTTGTCTGATGTCGCTTTCATCCACGCTAATGAACCATTGTTCAGTTGCTCTAAAAATAACTGGTTTTTTACTTCTCCAATCATGCGGATACGAGTGAACAAAAGTTGTGTGATATAACATATGTCCGCTTTCAGTCAAGTCTTCAACAATCGCTTTACTTGCTTTTGCATAGAACATTCCTTCATATTTTCCAGCTTCTTTAGTCATATGCCCTTTATCATCTACTGGCGACAAAATTCCAATGTTATATTTCAATGAATAATTATAGTCATCTGCCCCATGTCCAGGTGCTGTATGAACTGCTCCTGTACCTGCATCTATTGTTACATAATCAGCATTCATTACTAATCCTTTTCTATCTAAGAACGGATGTTGATAATGAGTGTATTCCAATTCTGTCCCTTTAAATTCTTTTTAATAATTCATACGACAAGTCCAATGTTTTTAAACACATCTTCAGCCAAGTCTTTTTGCAACTACAAGATTACCTTTTTTTCAGTTTTATACAATCCGTAATCAAATTCAGGATGTAAGAATACTCCCAAATTTGCTGGCAATGTCCAAGGTGTTGTTGTCCAAATTAAAATACTTGCTTCATCTACACCTAATTTATCAGTCAAATCTTTTTTTCCCCTTCAAATTTTACATAAATTGAATGAGAAGTTACATCTTTATACTCAATTTCTGCTTCTGCAAGTGCAGTTTCAGTAGTCGGCGACCAGTATACTGGTTTTTAACCCTTTATAAATATATCCATTTTCATAAATTTCTTTAAATACTTTTTAATTGTTCTGCTTCAAATTCTGGTTTTAATGTGATGTAAGGATTATCCCAATCTCCTAAAAACTCCGAGTCTTACAAACTCTTTCTTTTGTTTTTTCTACCCATTTCAAAGCATATTTTTTTACATTCTTGTCTAATTTGAAGAGGAGTCATTGCTTTTTGCTTTTTTTCTCCCAATTCTTCCATGATTTTTCCATTCGATTGGAAGTCCGTGAGTATCCCAACCCGGAATATATGGAGCATTATACCCTCTCAATCTTTTTATACTTCAAAATTATATCTTTTTAACACCTTTATTCATCGCATGCCCAATATGAATATCTCCATTTGCATACGGTGGTCCATCGTGTAAAATAAAGAACGGATGACCTTCTTTTAATGATTTTTTTCATAAATGTTAGATTTTGTCCAATCTCTTAAAAGTCAATGGTTCTTTTTTTGTGCTAAATTAGCTTTCATTTTAAAACTTGTTTTTTTGGCAAATTCAGTGTTTTTTTGCATAATCTACCTTCTCAACATTTTTGATTTTTCTGACATTATTTCCTCCTATATTATATTGATACCTCTTTTAATTCGATCTAAATCACTCAAAACTTTAAATTTATTCATTTTTTTAGCTCAATTTAAAAAGGTTCATTTTATTATCTTTTCTACATTATTTTTTTATTATATCACGATTTTTACTGTTTTTTTAAATACGCTATTATTCTTTTTTGTCGTTATAAAATAATAAGGAGATACTAGAACCTTTCTCTTCAATTCTAGTATTCTCCTTTTTTTAATATTTATTCAATCTCAAAATTTATAAATTAAATAAAGTTGATTATCCAAGCATTCCTGCTCCGATGAATGTTAAAATACCTAAAATAGCTGCATAAGCTATTGAATATTTAACAGTAAATTTAAGCATATCTCCTTCTTTACCCATTAATCCAACTGTTGAAGCGGCAATTGCGATATTTTTGTGGAGAAATCATTTTTTTCCTCCTGTTGCTCCACCTGTACCAGCGGCAATATACAATGCTTTCAATGCATCATGCGATCCTGCTATATTTACTTGAACTCCACCGAATAACAAGTTAGATGCCAAGTCACTTCCTGTTACAAATGTACCGATAGTTCCTAAGAATGGCGAAATAACTGGGAATAATTTTCCTGTTGCAGCAAATCCTTTTGCTATACTTTCAATCATTCCACTATGTTTCATTACTACTGACAATGCTACAATTCCCATAATTACTACAACTGAAGGCAATTTACTTAAAATTGTTTCTTTTTAAAGTTTCAGCCATAACTTTTGGTTTTTACTCCTTGAATAAATCCTGCAATTACTGTTGCAACAAATAATGGTGCAGCTGGTGCTAAAAATCCATTTGAATATTACACTTGGATTTCCTTTATCTTTTAAACCAAGTTGCTTCATGTCCTAAAAGCAAAAATTGAATTGAGTAGTTGTTGGTTCTAAAGCTTTATGAACAGCTTCTACAACTGGACTTGTTCCAATAATTAAGATTATCATTAAAATATATGGAACCCAAGCCATAAATGCATCTTTTCCAGTAATAGCTTGACCTTTATTAGATTTTGCACTTTCATCTTCTTTAATAAAGATTTTAGTAGCAACTATCATTAAGATCATTGCAAATAAACTTGATAAAATTGTTGGTAATTCTGCACCCATTGCTTTTGCAATAAATGGTTGTGTTAAGTAACCAATGATTGAAGCAATAACTACTGGTAAAATTCCTCTTCCAAATGCTGCGTTTTTTCCACCATCAATTTCTTTATTAGCCATTATTACTAAGATAAATGGTATAATACATGTTAATAATAATAATAATGATGTGTAAAATGCTGTTTCTCCTGCATTTAAATGAAAGTTTGAAATCATTGTTGTTACAGGTAATCCAACTGTTCCAAACGCTGTTGGTGTTGAATTTGCAATTAAACAAATTAAAGCGGCATTCAAAGGATTAAATCCTAATGAAACCATGATTGCTGCTGGAATAGCAACTGCTGTTCCATATCCTGCAATACCTTCTATAAATCCACCAAATCCCCAAGCTAATACTAACGCTTGAGCTCTTTTATCTGTCGAGATACTTCCTAACATTGATTTGATTGTTTCGATTTTACCAGTTTTTACTGATAAATCATAAGCAAACAATGCAGCAAATACTACGAAACCGATAGGCATCCATGCTGTCGCAAATCCTTCAATAATTGAAGCAACAACTCCTTGAACCGGCATTCTCCATCCCGGCATAACAAAATTTAAAATAATTGCCACTACTAAACTGGCATACGCACTAAACATTGCTGATTTCTTTAAGAATGTCAACAATATCAAAAATACAACTATTGGCACTAATCCAACTAAAAATTCCATTCCTGAACCTTCCTTCTTTCTTTATATTTTTTTAATAAACTAACACTTTGTACCGTTATATATTATCAAATTTTTTTAAAAAGTACAAATATTTTTTTCAAAAAAATTACCATTTTTTTATGATATTTTTTTCATATTTTTTTATACTTTCTAATTTTTTTATAACCCTTTTCTTGTAAGTCCAACTCTTCCTCTAACCTTATCTAACGAAAAGAATTTTTAACTTTTATAATTTGCCCAACTGATAACTCTTTTGTAGGATCAGCTACAAACTTATCTGATATTTCAGAGACATGAATTAAGGCATCACTTTTTAGCCCTATATCCACAAAAGCCCCAAATTTAGCAACATTTCTCACAGTTCCTTCCAAAACCATTCCTTCTTGTAAATCATCCATATTTAAAATATCCGATCTCAATAATGGTTTTTCAAACTCATCTCTTGGGTCTCTTCTATCTTTTAGCAACGCTTCGTAAACATCTTTTGCAGTTTGTGGTCCAAAATCATTTTCTTTTATAATTTTGTCCAAATCCACTGTTTTCAATTTCTGTCTAACTTCATCCAAATCAGATTTTAAATCGTCAACCTTACAATTTGCTTCCTTCAAAATAGTTTCAGCGATATGATACGATTCTGGATGGATTATCGTATTATCCAAAGGATTTTTACTATTAGGCACTACAACGAATCCTGCCATTTGTTCAAACGCCTTCGTTCCAAGCCCTTTTACCTTTTTCAATTCTTTCCTATCCTTAAAATCTCCATTTTCATGTCTATAGTCTACAAGATTTTTTGCTACATTTTTCTTAATTCCTGAAACAAAACTAAGTAATGCCCAAGAAGCCGTGTTAATATTGACTCCAACATTATTTACAACATGCTCAATCGTTTGTTCCAATGTTTCATTCAATCTTTTCTGATTTACATCGTGCTGATACATTCCAACTCCAATTGATTTTGGATCAATTTTTACAAGCTCAGCCATCGGATCTTGAATTCTTCTAGCAATCGAAATCGCTCCTCTCGCCGTTACATCCAAATCAGGAAACTCCTCAATTGCAATTTTTTTGAAGCTGAATAAACTGAAGCTCCTGCTTCACTTACAATCAAGTATGATACAGGTTTTGACGCCTCTTTTATAACATTTGCCACAAAACTTTCAGTTTCACGAGAAGCTGTTCCATTTCCAATTGCAATAATATCAACATCGTATTTTTTTATGTAATCCAATATTTTTTTCTTTGCCGTTTCAAGCTGTTTTGGATTATGCACTCCTTCAACCAAGAAAAAGCACATCATTCACTTCATAAAATCCATCTTTATTGATAACAACCATTTTACAACCTGTTCTATACCCTGGATCTAATCCCATCAAAGTTTTTTTACTTAATGGCGGCTGTAATAACAATTTTTTTCAAGATTTTTCAGAAAAAAATATTAATTGCTTCTTCTTCTGCTTTTTCCGTGTATATGTTTCTCACTTCATTCTTAATCGATGGATAAGCCAATCTATCTAGCGAATCTTTAATAATCTCTTTATAGAATTCCACCAAATTTTTTTGTTCCCAAACAAAGTTTTCAAAATGAAATCAACTACAAAATTCTCAGTTTTATCATCAATTTCAATATCCACTTTCAAGATTTTTTTCTTTTTTTCTCCTCTGTTAATAGCTAAAAATCCTGTTCGATGCTGATTTTTGAAATAGGTTCTGAATATTCGTAATAGTCTTGATAAACTCCATTTTCATCATTTTCTTTGTTTTTTTCTCAACGACTTTTTGAAGTCAAAATTCCAAATTTTGAAATCTTTTTCTCAAAAAAATTCTCTAATTTTCACATTTTCTGAAAATGTCCTGTGCAATTATTAAATGCACACCTTCAATTGCCTTTTTCAACCGTGTCAACTTCTTCATTCAAATACTTTTTTTAGCCTCTTCCCGAAAGTGCTTCCAACGTCGTTTTTTGGCAATAACGCAAATGTCGATAAAGGCTCCAATCCTTGTTCCTTCGCCACATCCGCTTTCGTCTTCTTCTTTTTCTTATATGGAAGGTACAAATCTTCTACTTCCTGTAATTTCTTTGCACTTTCGATACTTTTTTTCAGCTCATCAGTCAATTTTCCTTGCTCTTCAATCAACCTCAAAACTTCTTCTTTTCTCTTTTTCCAAATTTCTGTAATAAGTTACTTTTTCTATTACATCTCTAATCTGTTCTTCATCCAAATTACCTGTAACTTCTTTTCTATAACGTGCAATAAATGGTACTGTTGCGCCTTCATCAAAAAGTTTCACAGTATTCTCGATTTGCGTCAGCTTAAATTGTAGCTCATCTGCCACACTACTTAAAATCTCCACCTTTTTCCTCCGCTTGCAGATTTAAATTATACTCAATTAATCTAAAAATTTTTCAATAACTAATGGTTAGTGAGTGATATTTTTTTAATTTAATTGACTACATTTTATAATTTTAATAACACACAACTACTATTTTACCACAAATTATTGAAAAATGACTAGTTTTTTTCTAAATAATTTTTTTAATTTTCTTTGAAATTCTATTTTTTTCTTGCTAAACTCTTTCTCAAATGAACTCAAATCCATATTTTTTTCAACACTCTCTCAAGTAAAAGTGGCAATTTTTTTCAGGATTACAAGCAAAACATGGAATTCCAAGTGAAGCAATTTTTTTCCAGACATTTGTGAATCATAATAAGGTTTTTCCATCTCCAGATATTGCTAAAAAGGCAAACTACTATTACTCCCGAATCTTTCATTTCTTGTAATCTTTTTAGCATTTCACCACGATTCCCACCTTCAATTAAATCAGAAATTAGAAAAAAATATTGTTTTTTTCGGATTTTTCAATATATTTTTGTACAATATTTAATTGATTTATTGATATTTGTTCCACCACCCTAGCTGAAATCCGTATAGTAAATCAACTGGATCATCTGATTTTTTTCTGTCAAATCCACAATTTCAGTATCAAAAGCTACCACACGTGTTTTTCAGTGAAGCTATACTCGCTAAAAATACATGCCATTACTGAAGAATAAATTACAGATTCTCCCATAGATCCACTTTGGTCAATATCCAAAATGACTGTAAATTTACTCGTTGGATTAACGCTTGCTCTCTCAAAAAAATAATAATGCTCTGGAACAATTTTTTTTAATTCCCTGTTGTAATTTTTTATCCCTCTTCGTATCGTTGTTTTAAAATCTAAAGATGACGCAGATGGAATTGGCGAGTGTTGTTTCTTGTTAAGTGCTGCTCTAACTGCTCTTCTAATATCACTTTCCAACAATTTATTAATTTCCTCTACAATTTTTTTTATAAAATTTCTAACACTTTCTTTACTTTTTTGTGGGATTTGCTCTTTCAAAAGCATAATTGTTGAAGCAAGATTTATGTTAGGCTCTACTTGATCCAATATTTCAGGCTCAAAAAGCAATTGTTTCAATCCACATCTTTCCATCGCATCCGTCTGAATAATTTTCACCAATTCTTTATCAAACAAAGTTCTAACATCTCCAAGCCATCTACTAATTTGTGGATTAGACGGACCTCGCCCAGCAGAGTCTCCACCCATAAATTGTCCTGTCGGATTATAAATCGCATCCAATGCCTTATCCATCAACCAATCTTCCTCTGTAAAACTTGGAATAGCTTCTGAATCCATAGACGAAAATTCTTCTTCCGTATCTTTTCCAAGAATTAATCGCCAACGTTTTATATCTTCTTTATAGTCCATTTTTTCGCACCTCCTTAATATTTTATTTTTTTGTCAATTACCTTATTTTTCAATTTTTTTCTTTCAAAAAAATTATTTTTCGATCAAATATCATCAAAATCAAATTCTTCTAATTCTGCAATTATTTCTTTCTCATTTTTCTCCCAAATCATCATTTATTACAGCACTTACATCATTTTTATTCAAGCCCCATATTTCTGCGATATTTTCGGCAATATCGTGCTTTTCATTTGAAGTGAAGTCAGCAAAAGCTCTTCTTAAAAATAATAATGCTCTTTTAAATTCTTCCTCATCTAAGTTTGAAATATAGTTTTGGAGTTTTTTTCCCCAAAGTCCAAGTCTTGCAATTAAGGTATAATGATTTTTTTCATCGATAGACCTTCAAACCAAGTTGCCCCTAAATCTGCAGGGAACCCCTTTTGATAATCTTTTTTTCGACTTCTTTTTCCAAGTACTTCATTATCAATTTTTCCAGCTTCCAGTAATATAGCCATTGCAAGTCCTGAAATTTTTGTATTTAAATCGTCTCTTTTGAAATTTCTAAAAGAAGTGAATACCATCTTTCTCTATCTAAAAAAATCATGATTTTCAACTACAGTATGCATTATTATTATACTTTTTAGCTAGTTCTACTGCTGCATTATTGTCGCAAAAAAAGACTCGCTTGGCAATATTAAGCAAACTCTTAAAAAGAGTTGCTCAAGAATAGGAATCAGAACTTTTGTATCTAATTTTCTGATATCGCCATAACGAAGCATTAGTGATAAAGTCGACATTGTCTTGGCTATTTCATCAATAGGGACGTCACCTGTTATAAAATTTTTGTAACGCTTGAAAATGCTTTTTCTAGTGCTTTTTGGCATTCCGCAATAGAAGGCATCTTTCACTATTTCTGCCATTTCTGACAATGTTTTTTGCACCTTCTATTCTTTGCATTAATTCAAAAAGCTGTTGCAAATTCAATTGTATCTCCTTTTAAGATTGTTTCCACAATTTCAATTTCTGTTTCTGGTTTCCATTGTAACATCCATTCTTCTGCCCAAGTTGTATTTTCTTGGCGATTCCCAATAAGTTTTTGCAAACGAAATATTCAAAACTCTCAATTTATGAAAAAAAGAATGAACGCTCCAAGTCCATAAATGCTAATTTTTTTCTGATTGAACCCTTAATTTTTTCCCTCAAATCTAATTTTATTTCTGTCGCTGTTAATGAACGATACTTTTCAAGTTTCAATTCCTTCAATAAATTATAAAAATCTGACTGTATTGATGTTTGAATAGCTTCCTTTGGAATACTTCCTATTTTTTTCCCAACTTCAACATTCGCCATTGCTAAAAACTAGTTCTGAGTAGCTTCCGTGTGCCATACAAGTAATCGCTGCATCCTTTTATATCCTTCAACGTCGGTATTTTTCCCATCGTGCAAATTTGCCAATGAAGTTGCTAGATGGACTGCCTCTATAATTTGAGCTGACGATACCATATTTCCATTTTCCCTTTGATATTCTGCAATTTTACTTAAATACATATATGTCGCAAAAAGTGGGTCTTCTTTTTCTAAACCATTCCACAAAAATTCATAATACCCTGGCGCCTTATTTCCAGCTCCATAATTTGAATAAGTCGACAATTTATAGTAAGAATAAGGCATTAACGTTTTTTTAGATTCTAATTTTGGTAATTTTTTGATTTCCTTTTCAGTCAAAATCAATTTGCCACTTTCTATTCCTTCAACATGAAAAGCCCCAACAACCATAGCAATCTCATCCATTTTGTAACCTTCTTTACACACATCGGAAACGACTTTACACATGTACGACTCTCTAATAATATTTTTCGCATCAGACACCGTATTTGATAAAGTCAACTCCCTCAAATGTTTCCCATAATCTTTCGCTCCACTACGATATGCCTTATAATCAGAAGCCTGTTCCATTACTCTTTCCCAAAATACTTCATCATCTGAATCTTCCGAATATTCATTAATTTTTTTCTATAAATGTAGGCATTCAAATTTTCCTCTGGATTCTCATCTAAATTTTTCTTTACACTTTCTATACCTAAAAAAATTGAAGATGGCAAATCGCAAAATCTGCACTCTACTCCATTTTCCTTTGCCCATAAAATAGCTTGATATTCTGGAGAAAACTCTGCAAATGGATATACTATTGTCTGGATAGGCGCTTCTAAAGTGTAAGCCATTACGGCAATTGGCGGAACAATATTTTTTCCAGTAATTTCGCTAATAAGTTCATTAAAATCAGAAGGCCCTTCTATCAAAACGATTTTTGGCTGTATTTCATCTAAATAATTTTTCAAATAATGTGCTCCAGCTGGTGAAAAATGCCTAACTCCGAATATATTCGGTTTCCCTTCATTTTGTTTTTTCATTTATTCCACCGCCTTTATTTAGTAGCTTTGTTAAGTGCCTTACATTCTTTGTAAAGATCCAGCCATTCTGAACCTCGTTTTTTCATAATATTTTCCAAATATTCTTCCCAAATTTGCCCATCTTTACTATCTTCTTTTACTACAGCTCCCTGCAATCCTGCCGCCAAGTCATAATCTGATATCTCTCCATCTCCAAAACTTCCAGCCAACGCCATACTATTCGCTAAAAGTGAAATAGCTTCTGCAGTCGATAACACATTTGCAGTCGGCTTTATCTTTTGTCTTCCATCTAACGTAACACCTTGACGCAATTCTCTAAATACCGTACAAACTTTTTCAATAACTTCCTCTTCAGGCAATTTCGCATTTAAATCCAAATTTCCTGCAAGTTGCGTAACTCTACTTCTAACAATATCTATCTCTGCTTCAAGTGTATTCGGACTTGGTAACACCACAATATTAAAACGTCTCTTTAACGCTGCCGACATTTCATTAACTCCCTTATCACGAGTATTCGCAGTTGCAATAATAGAGAACCCTTTTTTAGCTGGAATTTCTACATTCAATTCAGGTACACTCATTCTTTTTTCTGACAACAAAGAAATCAACGCATCTTGCACTTCTGACGCACAACGAGAAATTTCTTCTACTCTAGCAATCGCCCCATCTTCCATCGCTTTATAAATCGGACTTGGTATCAATGCATCTTTTGTAGGCCCTTCTGCAATCAACATCGCATAATTCCAAGAATATCTAATTTGCTCTTCAGTCGTTCCCGCTGTTCCTTGAATAACTCGTGTCGAATCTCCATTTATCGCCGCCGTCAAATGCTCTGACAACCAAGATTTCGCAGTCCCTGGCTCCCCAATCAACAACAATGCCCTATCCGTAACCAAAGTCGAAATTGCAATCTCAACCAATCTTTTATTTCCAATATATTTAGGCGTTATCACTTTTCTTCCAGCTTTACCTCCACAAATATATGTCAACACTGACTTAGGTGACATTTTCCATCCAGTAGGTATTGGATTTTTTTCCGCCTTAATTAACGCATCAATTTCATCTTGAAACATCTGTTCTGCTGTTAATCTTTGTAATTCTTCTTTTTTAGCCATTTTTTACAACTCCTTCACTTTCATTCCATTATTGAATTTTTTACTTTTAATTTTTTAACATTCTTCCAATTACATATTCATTATATCGATACAATTCTTTATATAATTTTACCATCTTATCTGTAAGTTTATTTTTTTAGTACACGAACATAATATTGAAATTTCTCTTTGAACATTATATTTTTTTCATTTTTGTCAGACAAATTCCTATTTTTTTCAATCCTTCAACATATTCCTCAACATAATTTTTCCAAATAATTCTTAACCCATTGCTGCTCTGTTCTCGCCATATATTCCATATTTTCAAACGGTTTTTTTCTAAAAAAATTTATCCCACTCTTTTTTGACTCTCTCATCATCCATATACGCAAGACTTTCAAAAACTTTATTCTTCAATTTTCCCACGTTCTTTTTTTCATTAAATCTAAAAAGATAATCAACGTTATCCTGATCATATACCAAAGCTCCAATGCAACTTCTTTCACTTCTTTTTCCACCATTTTCAACACAATATTTATAAAATTCATTTTTCATCACCTTTACAAATATCCTCGATAATTTCCAATCGGGCAATCATTTTCCTTTTTACCTTGAGGATTAAATCCTTCTTTCAATAGCGGAACTATCTCTTTCCCCTGTTTCTTTAACATTTTAATCATTAAATCTATAATTCCAGAATAACTATCATTAAGTCCGTTTATCATAAATTTTTTCACTCTAAAATCATTCACTATTTCAGGATTATCCCATCGCAATGTCGAATCAATAACTCTAAAACGACCACCGCCAGTTCCTTTAAATGCAGCAATTAATTCGCTCAACTCACTGTAATGAAGTTCTTGATAAAAATTTTCTTTTCCAGCAGTCGTTTCTATTTTTTGCAAATTATCACCTGAATAAATTGTCGCTTGGGTACAAAGCACCGCATCAAGCAAAGCCAACAAATCTAATAATAAATCACATTTATCTTCCTCATCGTCTTCAATCAATTTTTGCCCCATTTCATAAATTTGTTTAAATACTTTGGCAGCCGAAGCATACCCCTTCATCTGATCAACAGCTCTTTGTAAACGAAAATCATCTTTCACCAAATTTATCCCAACAATCGAAACATTTTCAAGCCTATTCTTCAATTCATATAACGGTTCTAAATTCATTTTTTCTCCTTCCTAAACTTCATTCTAAAATCCAAAACGAATAATTTTATCATCAGTTATGATACTTTTGTGCTTGAGCATAAATATTTCTACCTTCATAAAATAATTTTACAAACATCACTTGATTTTTCCAAATATTCATTTGGCAAAAGTTCATAGAAATTTTCTGAAAATTCCTTGTTTTTTCTTATCTCTAAGCTCTATCATCTTTTGATTTTTTTATCAATTAAAATATTTTTTTCTTACCTTCTTCTTCAACAAACATAATTTTTTCAAATTCTAGTAATAAAGCCACTTCATTATTTGTCAAAATATTTTTTAATTCATTTTTAGCAATTTTTACAGCATGATCTATACTTTGAGCATGTTTTTTTATCTCTTTGTAACAAGAACTTTCAATTTTATCAAAACTAGCAGCATCCCATCTTATTCTCTTATTAACTCCACCTGGATAAAAAGTTAATGTAGGCACCGTCAATAATGAAAAATTAGAATTTTCCTGCTTAATATATTTCATCGCCGAACGAGGTCTATAATTGGCAGTATATGACACTTCCCCACTCTCTAAATCAATCCAGTATCCACAATCTGTAAAAATCTTACTAGCCTCATCATAATTCACTTCAAATGAAAGCTGCACCAATCTCGCATTTTCCTTTTTTAACCCCAAATCATTCAACTGAGTTAACTTCCACACGCCTCCTAAATCCTCATACAACGTATTATCCGTCAATTCTGGATCATTCTTTTCAAGTTGCTCATTCAAAAACTCTCTACCTTTTTTCTCAATCGCCCTTAACTTTTTCAAACATTCTAAAGCCGTCTGATAATGTCCCTTATCCTGATCCTCTTTATACGCCTGAATTTCCAAAAGTAATCTTTGAAACAAAACTTGTGGTCCTGGCAAATAATAATCTCCCAATTGTTTTACAATATCTCGATACTCTGTAATCGAAACACTCCCCATTGCAGAAAGTCCAACTTTCAATAATTGCGAACTTATTTTCTTTATCAAATCTAGCCCTTCAAGTTGCTTTTTTTAATTTTTCTTTGTTCTAGCTGATTTAGATGCTTTTGAAGAAGTTTTTTTCTTAACTTCCTTTTCCTCATTCGCCCTTTTCGCCTTTAATTTTTCCTTTTTTTCTCTTTTCGCCAAAATATCTTCTGGTATTTCACACTCCTCAAATTTTTTCCCTTTCAATATCTCAAATAACAAAGCTAATCCATGCTTACAGGAAATTGTCTACTTGGACAAGTACATCGTGTAACAGGATTTTCTTCATCAATAAAATCCACTGAAACCGTATAATTCGATTTCCCACTTCCCTTACACTCGCCCATATACAAAGTATCGTCAACCGAACGCCACAATTTCAAAAATGCCCCTTTATCGCACAATTTTTTTGCATTTGAAATCGCCGAAGCATTCGGAGCCATAGCAAAAATTCTACTCTCCTCTAATTTCTTCACAATACAAACCTCCTTCTTTTTTTATCCAAAATTCACTCAATTTTTTTCTAAATTTATCTAAACAAATAATACTAAAACAAATATTGAAAATTTAAGTAAAATAATTTTAATTTATTATAACATAATTCGCTCTAAAAAAATATGAAAATATTTTTTTGCACAAAAAAAGTTCCCACTTTATTATTAAAACGAGAACTTCTATACGAATATTAAAGGGTGTAAAAAAATTTTTTTGTGTAAATAAAATAGCGAAGTACTTAATTTACTAGATTTTCTATTAGTTCACACAAAATTCTAGACACTCTTGCAACATTAATATTTTTCAAAATATTTCTTATTTCTATCAAAATTCTGATGTTTAGTATCCTTATCAGAAATTGTCAATTCACTAGGAGCAATCCCAAACTCCTCAAATTTCCAGTCAATCCCAATAGTTTCGTCATTCCACATAATTCCGCTATCATATTCTGGCGAATACAAATCTGTACATTTGTACATAAATTCCGTATCATCTTCCAATGTCAAAAATCCATGCGCAAACCCTTCTGGCACATAAAACATAGTCTTATTAGCTTCTGTCAACAAAACTCCATACCACTTACCAAAAGTTTCGCTATCCTTTCTCAAATCAACAGCAACATCGTAAACACTACCTTTTGCAACCCTAACAAGTTTCCCTTGAGTATTTTGAGTTTGAAAATGCAACCCTCTCAATACGCCTTTTTTCGATTTTGAATGATTATCTTGAACAAATTCCATCGTAAGTCCCAATTCCTCAAACGACTTTTTATTATATGTTTCCAAGAAAAATCCTCTTTCATCTCCAAAAACTTTTGGCTGAATTACTACCAAATCTTTTATTGGTGTTTTAATTACTTCAAAATTATTCATAATTTTCTTGTATGGCATCATAATAAATACCATATACTCCTTTCTTTTTTTATTTTTGTTACATTATTTTTATAAAAACTACTATTTTCCTATTTTTTTATTTTTTAATCTTTAATCCTTTTTTTATAGCAAAAATCCTTCTTCTAAATCTAAAATCAAAAAAATTATAATTTATAAAAAAATTCAAAAACTTTGTTATTCAATATCCCTATTTATTTCCATACATTTCATCATAGTATTTTTTTGATAATCTCCAGAAGCCACTTCATTTACCCATTCTTGATTTTCTAAATACCATTTTACTGTTTTTCTAATTCCTGTTTCAAAATCAGTTTCAGGATACCATCCAAGTTCCCTCGCAATTTTTGAAGGATCAATCGCATATCTCATATCGTGACCCAATCTATCTTGAACATAAGTTATCAAATCATAATTTACATTCGCCAAGTCAGTTTTTCAACACTTTTTTTGTATTCGTCATTTGCAGTAATTTCATCCTTCAAAATATCAATTACCAATTTTACAATATTAATATTTTGCTCTTCATTAAATCCACCAATGTTGTAAACTTCTCCCAATCTTCCATTTCTCACAACCAAGTCAATTCCTTTACAGTGATCCTCAACATAAAGCCAATCTCTTACATTGTCACCTTTTCCCATAAACAGGCAATTTCTTCCCTTCAAGCACATTTTTTTATCATCAAAGGAATCAATTTTTCTGGAAAATGGTACGGACCATAATTATTCGAACATCTTGTAATATTTATCGGCATTTTGTAAGTTTCTCCATATGCAATTACAATGTGGTCAGCTCCTGTTTTTGAAGCAGAATAAGGACTTCTAGGATCAAGCGGTGTCTTTTCTGTAAAAAATTTATCTCCATAAGTTTTCAAATTAGTTCTATTTTTTACAACTTTTTTCACTTCTTCATCTTCAATTACCAAATCAATCGCTGTTTCATAATCCTTAGACAAACTTCCATAAACCTCGTCAGTAGAAACTTGCAAATATTTCACGCCATCTTTGTAAATTGGATATCCATTTTCATCTTTTGAAACAGTCCAAGCCTTTTTAGCATTTTCCAATAAATTCTGAGTTCCTAAAATATTTGTTTCCAAGAAAATTTGTGGATTTTCAATTGATCTATCAACATGCGATTCTGCCGCAAAATTCACCACAAAATCAACATTATTTTCAGAAAAAACTCTCTCAATCTCTTCCCTATCCCTAATATCGACTTTCTCAAATTTTACTCTCTCATCTTTTAATTCCTCTTTAATCGTCCCTAAATTCCCCGCATAAGTCAATGCATCAACAACTACAACCTTTATATCTTCTTTCCCTTCATACTTTTTCAAAATATATTTCAAAAAGTTTGCACCAATAAATCCCGCTGCTCCTGTCACTAAATATGTTTTCATTTATTTCCCTCCTAAATTTTTTTGTATTTTTTTCTCATTTCATCATTCTTAATTTTTTTCGCTCTTTATCAAAAAAACCATCCCCACTTGTTAAAATACTTAATCGCTGATTTTATATGAAACATCATTAATTTTTTTGATTTATACGAAGCTTTCCCATGTTCATGAGATATTTTTTACTTCTGGATAATAAACAACTTTGTATTTTTTTGACCAATTTTTCCGACACAGATCATAATCTTCCATATACATGAAAATATCTTTTATCAAACCCCTCTATTTCCTTTAATACAGAAATTCTAGAAAAAAATAAAACATCCTGAAAGTATTGGAACTTCCATAACTTTTTTCAAAAATTTGCCCATCTCATTTCGTAATCATAATCCATTCTATCCACAATACTTTTTAAATGGTAAAAAATCTTCTAAAAAAATAAGATTCATAGGCGTCGGAAATAATCTACAAGTATAGCTAAAAGTTCCCTTCTAAATCTGTAATCTTAGGCCCTATCTGTCCAATTTCCTTATGCTCTTTCATATACTCGACAATTTTTTTCAATCGTATTTTTCTTTAAAAATAAATATCTGCATTAATTGCTAAATGAAATTCAGATAATTTTTGGATCATTTGTCACTTTTTTTATAATTCGATTATGTCCTTCTCCAAAACCTTTGTTCTCATTATTAAAAAAATATTCTATTCTATTGTCATTTATTTTCTCAAAAAAATTCTTAAAAGCATCCGTCTCAGAATTATCTGAAATCCACAATTTAAAAATTCAACTTTATCTTTTTGAAAACATTTTATTATTTTTTTCTAAATCTGTTGTTGGAGTATTGTAAGTCACTATACTCGCTGTAAAATCATACATAACTATACCTCTATTTTTTTAAATAAGTTACTTACTTCTTTTTCCAGTAACTATTCTTCTTAATACCTCTCCAAAAAAATTTCATTTGTTGACAAAATTGTTAATTTATCAAATTTTTTTATCCTCTGACAATTCAATTGTATCTGTCACTATAATTTCTTTTTATTGGAGATTTTTTTCAATCTCTCAACAGCCGAATCAGAAAAAAATCGCATGTGTCGCACAACAGTAAATTTCAGTTGCTCCATTTTTCCATCAATGCATCTGCAGCCATTTCTATCGTTTTTTTGCCGTATTTATCATATCATCAATTATAATAACTTTCTTTCCACGTACATCTCCAATTATATTTTCAACATTGTGCTCGCCATCTTCATTTTTTCTTTTCTCAATTATCGCCAACGGTATTTCTAACCATTTTGCCAATTCTCTCGCTCTTTTTACTGAACCAATATCTGGTGCAACAACAACAGTATTCTCATCTTGCGAAAAACCCTTTTTTTCTCAAAAATAATCTGCCAAAAATAGGTAATGCTTCCACATGATCTAACGGAATGTCAAAAAATCCTTGTACTTGCTTTCTATGTAATTCCATCGTAACAATTCTAGTCGCTCCAGCTGCTGACAATAAATTTGCAATTAATTTTGAAGTAATAGGATCTCTCGGATCAGCTGTTCTATCTTGTCTAGCATACCCAAAATACGGAATTACAGCTATTATTTCCTTCGCTGAAGATCTTTTCAACGCATCGATAAATATCAACAACTCCATAATATTTTTCATTCACATCACCAGAAGTCGATTGTATAACAAATGCCTTACTTCCTCTAATACTTTCCAGCGATTTCGTAAAAATTTCCCCATCAGCAAACTTCTGAATCTTATTTTCTGATAATTCTACTCCCAAATATTCAACTATTTTTTTGATAATTCCAAACTAGCTGAACCTGAAAAATATTTTAATCTCATCCTTATTGAATTTTTCTAATTTTCACTAAATTGTTCTCCTTCTATTTTTTTCTTTAATATTAATTAATTTATTTTTTTGATTAACCAATATTAAAAAAATTCTTTAGTTAATATTTAATCTAATTTCCCCATTAATTCTTTCAAATATTCTTTCGCTCTGTCCTTCAATTCAGAATGTCTCAATCCAAACTCTACATTTGCCACAAACATTCCAAATTTATCTCCTGTATCATATCTAAATCCATCGTAATTATACGCATACAATTTCCCTTTATCATTCTTCATATCCAAAATTGCATCTGTCAACTGAATTTCTCCACCTTTTCCAGGCTTCGTATTTTTCAAATATCCAAAAATTTCTGGTTCCAATACATATCTTCCCAATGCAGCTAATCTACTAGGTGCCTCTTCCAACGATGGTTTTTCCACAAAATTTTTCTACTTCAACTGTTCTTTCATCAATTGTTTCTAAAGGCTTGACAATCCCATATTTATCAACATCTTTTTCAGCAACCTCTTGAACTCCCAAAATATTTCCACCATTCAATTCAACATACTTATCAATCAATTGTTTTGTAACAGGAGCCTCACCTTTACTCTCATCAGTATAAATAATATCATCACCCAACACTACTACAAATGGTTCATCTCCAACAAATGCTTCTGCACAACCAATCGCATGTCCCAATCCTAACGGTTTCTTCTGTCTAACATAATAAATATTCGCCAATTTTGAAATATCATCAACCACTTTCAAAAGCTCTAATTTTCCTTTTTCCTCCAACGTTTTTTCCAACTCAAACGAATAATCAAAATGATTTTCAATTGAATCCTTATTTCTCCCCGTAACAATAAGAATCTCCTCAATTCCAGAAGCAATCAGCTCTTCAACCAAATACTGCAATGCTGGTTTATCCACAATAACTAACATTTCTTTAGGCTGGGCCTTTGTCGCTGGCAAGACTCTTGTTCCTAGTCCTGCTGCAGGTATTACTGCTTTTCTTATTTTTTTCATAAAGTTCTCCTTTTTACTTTTTCTATATTTTTTTAAAATTTAAAAATTTTTTTCAACTTTTTTTATGTATAATATTTTTTTATTAGAAAAAAATCTCTTTTTTTATTATTTCCACTATTCCAAAAATTTTTTTAGAGATCTCTTTTAATTGTACCATATTTTTTTAACTTTTTTACAAACAAAAAAATAGCTCAAAGAAGTAACAAAAATTTTTTTAATTCTTCACAATCTAAATTTATTTTTCCCTCTACCTTCATATAGTATTTTTTTATTTCCTCTCAAACTTCACCTCAAAGTCTTTCCCATAAAATGCAATCCCAATTTTTCAAAATTTTTCTCAATCCCAGCATTTCTTAGAACTGAAGCATATTCTTTTTTTCTTCAATTTGTTTCAACGCAATCTCACACTCATTTTTAAGTTTTTTTCCCTAATTTGATCTTTATCTAATTTTTTTCAGTCACATTTACAATTTTTTTAATTCAAAAAAATAATGCCTTCTTTCCTTCTTAAAAATATTTTTTTCGGTTTTCAACAATAAGTCATAGCGACCTTTCCCCGAAAAAAATTATTAGATGTGATTTCATACTCATTCTTCAATTTTTAAAATTAATCCTAAAATTAAACCATGATAAAACTGTTCTTTATACGCTCCACTCACATCAAAAAAATTCCTACATTCTCCAGCAAAAATTTTTATTCAACTCTAATTTAAATTTTTCAATATCTCCATTTTTTTAACGCATTTGTCATATACAAAAAAATTTTTCATAACTCTCAAAAATACACTTCAATAAACATTTTCAGAAAACATTTTTTTAAAATTTCCTCATTCGGTATTTTTTTAAATGAATTTCTTCTTCCCTTCATCATATCCTTCATTTAATGTCAAATATCCGCTATGAAAAAAATAAATTCCAAATATTTTTTTCAAAAATTAGCCTCAAATTCCCAAAAAGTCATATTGTCATTAACTCTTTTTTTAAAATACTTTCTTTATTCAATAATTTTGAAAAAAATCATCAAAAAAATTTCATCTTTTAATTTCTGCAAATATAATTTAATTAATCCATTCCCACTTGTATTTACCCAATAAGGTTTTTAATTTTCCACGTTTTTAAAAAAATTAATAATCGACCATGGATTATACACATTCATTTCTCCAAATAAATATCCATTATACCACTTCTGAACATCAATTAATTCATACTCCAAATCAAAATCTTTAAGGGAGTCCTCCACTTCATTTTCCATAATCCCAAAATACTCTGTAAATTCACTATCCAAAAATCGTATGAACTTCCAAATTATTCAATCCCGAAAAAAATATTCTCTTTCGCAACCCTTAAAATACCAGTCATAACCCTCCCATTTCAAGATATTCATTATCCTTCAAAAACCAATCCATAAAAAAACTTTTAAAAAAACTGATGGCTTTATCATAATATCCCTTAATATATGAGTCTATTATCGGTTGATCATACTCATCTATCAACACTACTACTTTTTTTCCCATAATATTCATACAAATATTGCACCAAATTCCTCAATGAACCTTCCCAATCTCCATCGTCCTTTTTCTAACCAAATATCCTCAAATTTCTGTAGTTCCCTTTTTATCTAAACTATCCATTAAAAATTTATTCTCTGCATACATATTAGCAATTGTTGTTTTTTTATAGTTCTAAAACCTGTTTCCCAATTTTTCTTTATCGTAATTCCTAAACGAAATTGAAATTACTGGATATTTCCCTGTTCTCCAAAAATATTCACTTTTAGAAATTTCTAAATTCTCAAATAACTTCCTATTTTTTTCTTTATTCTTAACATCAAAAAAATACTTCAACATCGACATATTCAACGTTTTTCCCAAATCTTCTTGGACGAGTAAACAGTTTTTACTTGTGCTCCATCTTCCAAAAATATCTTCTATAAATTTTGTTTTATCAAAATAATAATAATTTTTTTCAATTATATCTTTAAAATTCGATATTCCAATCGGCAATTTTTTTCTTCTTTTTCATATTTTTCTTCATTTCCTTTCTAAAATTCCCTACTTCTTCTAACATACGTTCACCTCTATTATACAAAAAGACTAGAACAAATCTAGCCTTTCTCAATAAAAAAATTCTATTTTACAATTCTCCATTTTCCTTCATTTCTTCAAGAAATCTATCAATTCCTGACTGCCATGTAGGAATCTTTTCTCCTAGCAGCTTTTCTACCTTGCTAGAATCCAATTTTGAATAAGCTGGTCGTTTTGCAGGAAGATTGAAATCAACCGTTTTAGCCCTTCCTAACGTTCCCTTCCAACCAATTTTTTCCAAAACATACTTAGCTTGGTCATATTTACTCGCAACTCCATCATTTGTAATGTGATACAATCCAAATTTTTCAGTTTGGATTAATTTCCACGAAAATTCAGCTAAATCCATCGAATAAGTTGGTGCAGAAACCTGATCATCCACAATATTCAACTCATTTTGAGATTTGCTCCAATTTATAACTTGCTTGTTAAAATTGTTATTGGCTATCCCAAACATCCAAGATGTTCTGATTACAAAACTTCTATCACAACTTTCTAAGACAAAATTTTCACCAGTTATTTTTGCTTTTGCATATTCAGAAAGTCCATTTACCACATCTTCTTCAATATAAGGAAGTTTTTTTTCTCCATCAAATACAAAATCTGTTGAATATGTAACAAAAATTGCTCCTATTCTTTTTGAAATTTCACATAATTCTTTAGGTACCTTAGCATTTAACAACCAAACTTTTTTTATCTGTTTCAGCTTTATCCACGTGATTATACGCAGCGCAATTTATTACATGAGTAATCCTTTTTATTTCTTTTGAAAAAAATTCTTTTAATTCCATGTTGTTTGTAATATCTAATTCCTTGCAATCTGTTGCTATATATTCTATATTACTTTTTATCAAATATTTTTTTAAAATCATGACCCTAATTGACCATTTGAGCCTGTTAACAATATTTTCATAATCATCCTTTCAATAATAAAGATAATTGCTTTTTTAAGACATATTAATGCTATATTTTTTTATATCTGTTATCTTAAAATAATCTTCTATTACAATTCTTTTTCTAAAGTTGATTTATTTTTATATAATTCATAAAATCTTTCTTATTAAATTTTTAATTTTTTTCCAGTTCGTTCTTTCACCTATTTATTATTCTCGTATTATCTATAATCCATAAGAGATTTAAGCTATAAAAATTTTTTTAACTTTTTTATTAATATTAAATACAACTGATAAATCTTCAAAAAGCGTAAAATTTTCTATTACTCTAATAATTTTTCAAAAAAATATTTAATAACACTTCTGTAATCGTATATATTTATTTCAAAAAAAATTTTTACTTTTTTTAAAAAAACCAATTTTTTTACTTAATATATAATTTAAAATTATAACAACGACATTAACTATTACTTTTTGAAATTAGAACATTTCATAAATAAAACCTTTCTATAAATAGAACCATTAAAAAGCATATCTAATACAAAAAGTAAATAATCTTGAGCCTATAAAAAAATATAAATTCTTTTTATTATTTCTGTTTTTTTCTTCTTTTTTTGATTCAAAAAAACATATTTTTTATTCGTTATATATGCAAATACAATTGCTAAAATAAATGCTATTATATTTGATAGTTTATAATCAAATAGCTTTATTAAAAAGAAAAAAAACTAACTATATTTATAATTGTTGTAAGTATCCCAAAAATTAAATATAGAAATGTTTCCTTATTTAATATTTTTTTAAAAACATTCATTTAATCTCCTCAAAAATTACTTTCTTATTAATTTCTCTATAAATATAATCTTTTTGAATTTAACGAATTTTTTTAATATATGATGTAAATATCTAACAATTATACTTAATATTGAAAATATACCAAAAAAACCTAAACTTAAAACTACAAACAACGAAGTCCATCCTTCAATTGTATTAAAAAAATATTTTTTTAATACAAAACTATAGATTCCTCCCATTCCAAATAGTATTAAAAAAAAGAAGGCTATTCTTTGAGTAAGTATCATAATCGCATCAGTATAATAAATTAAGGTGTCAAACATTAATATCGTATTTTTCTGAAAAAGATCTTTTATTTTTTTATAGTTTATATCTGTTATTATGGAAGAACACTTTTAATCCAGAAAGAACATAGGCTACATTTCTATTTATAACCTTTTTTTCCCACTTCCGAAACTTTATTTTTGTCCTCTTCTTGACGATAAAGTCATAACAGAAGAACTGATATCCTCATTAAATGAATTTTTTTAAAATATCTATTTAAAATACTGTAAAATATCTTTGAAGATTTTTCTTGATTTTTTTAGGTGTTAAAAAAATACAAAGTCGTACCCTTCCTGACTTTTTTTATACATTTCTAGTATTTTATTGTAATCAATATCAAATGAGATATCTTCTATTTCTACTATATAATCACCTATTGCTATTGCTGTTCCTGCATTTAGTGCCTGCTGGGTTCTATGTTTTATTGGTAATTTTATTTCTGTATGTTTAAAAATCTAAAGATTTTAATGACTCTAGAGAATCTATTTTTAGTTGTATTATCTACTATTACAATTTCACTATTTTTTTAAAATTATTGTTTAAGACTTCCTTTATTTCTTTTTATCTTCTTTTTCTACTTGACTGTTATCATCATTTATAACTAAAAACAACTGATATATAGTTTTGTTCTAAATTTTTTTATCATTATTCTTCTCCATACTATAAAATTTCATCTAAATCATAAATTGTATTTATTTTTCCAGAAAATACCGTATAAAAAGTCTGGATTTTTGAGAATATTGTTTTTATAATTGTTGGTCTTGAATCGTCTATCTCAGAAGCTACCAAAATAGGTTTAATTGTGTACAACGATTTAATATACTTTATCTCTATATCTTTTCTCAAATATTTTTTTAGCAATTTGAACCATTTCTTCAAATGCACTTTTTAGGAAAAAAATACTGCAATGAATACAACCTTTTGAATGCTCAGGATGTTTCTTTTTTTCTTCATCTCCTCCACAATCATATGGTGGTAAATTTTTCATAATTTGTAGAATGTGGTGTTCTTGAAACAGTTGTTATCGAATGATAACCTGTCAAACCAAAACGGCATCAAGGAAAAAAAATGGTCCATCCATAACTGTTAGTCCAACATTTTTTAATATTATCAGAAACTTCACATAAAATTACTTCACAAAATTCATATTTTATTGGTAAATATTCAAATTCTAACAAATTATGTATTTTATTGATTCCTGCATAAGTTGCATTTAAAACAAAATGGTGCTGAATATGTTTCCTTATTTAAAGTTTTAAATACATACTCTTTTTCTTCTCTTTTTTTATTTCTACTATTTTTAGAATCAAATTTAAAATTACATCCTAATTTTTTATTAATTCTTCATATAACATTTTTCCAATTATTTTTGCATCAAATGAAAATTCTTTTTGTTAAAAATGCTTTTATCAATAGTTTTTTTATTAAAATATTTTCTTTTTTTGGAATTTCTTCACATTTTACATTTAAATTATCACAAAATCTCTGAAATTGTTCACCATTTGTCCAACTGTAATCAGATGCTACTGCATAAACTTTTTTTCAAATTTATCATTAATCCCTCTTTTAAAAATCATTATAAAATCTATTGAAATATCTTTGCAGATTTTGATGCTGTAGAATAACTTCTTGGATAATGATAACCATTGTGAAGTCTTGCCTGATTAACATAAGAACCTCTATTAAATGGTTCTTTTCTCCACTTCTATTATCAATACTTTTTCATTAGGATTTTTTTCTAAACTTCGTTTTGCAGCATACATTCCATATATTCCTGCTCCTATTATTATTTTTATCATATTTGTCCATTTTCAGACTCCTTCTATAAAAAAATAAAATTTCTATTTAGGATTATATTTTTCCAAATAAATTTTTTTAAATAATATTTTTATTAAGTCACTATTTCCTCTAAAAAAACTAATTTTAGTAGGTGTTTTTTTCCTATTTTTCGGATACGCTCTCGTTACTGGTATCTCACAAGCTCTATATCCTAGTTGTGTAGCTCTTACTGATAAGTAAGCTAGTAATTCATATGTTACAAAAAAATATCTCTTAAAGGTTTAACTTTTTCATCTTTCAAATACTTTATAGAATATGCTCTAAAAAGCATTCGTTGTATCTGTAAATTTTTTTCTTGCTGTCAACGAAATAATTGGAGCATGTATCAATTTAACTGATAAATGTCTTATTAACGGAGTATTAATTGCTTTTTCCACCCTTAATATATCTTGAACCTTGTATAAAATCATATCCTTCTTTTAATTTTTTTCAATAAATTTAGGTATATCTTCTATACTGTCTTTATTATTCCCATCTATTGTTATAATTCCCTTATAGTCCCTTTCAAGTGCCCACCAGATACCCATTCTTAATTGAGCTCCTTGCTTTCCTTCATCTCTTTTTTTATTAATAGTGTATTTACACCTAAACTTTTCAATTTATTTTTCTTCAGTACATCCATCTGTTGAGCCGCCATCACAAATAACTATATCTACATAATCTAAAATATTATTTTTTTGCTCTCTCTAGTTCTTTTTAATATTCTATCGCCTTCATTTATTACAGGAATTAATACGACATAGTCTTTTTATTCTTTTGAAATATTCATGACATTCAAATTTAGGAACTCCTTGTTTTTTTCGTAAATCATTTACTTAAATACCTCACTTACATATTTCATAACTTCCTCTATTTTTTTCAATATTTTCAATTTTAACCATTTCTATTGATATAAAATTATTGTATTTTTTTCATCTAGTAAAATTTGTTTTTAATTTTTTTATGAATTTCTCGTTTTTTTCTATTATTCTCAAATAAGGTTCACTTATATGAACATGATTAATATATCTGACATTCCCAATTAATTCATTGATATTTTCATTATTTTTCTATAACTGTCCCCAAATCTAAATTTAATAAAAAAATCCTTTAGAATTAATTTTTTTATTAATTTCAATGCTGATTTAGTATCATTAATATAATTTGTATCGTAGATAGTTGGATTTGCTTCCATACCAATTACCGTATTATTTTTCAAAAGCATATTCTCCAATAGATTTAAAAAAATTTCGATTCTGAATCTAAATTTTTCATTTTTTTAAACTTCTATTTTTTTGGTGAGCCAAAAACAAGATTTTTACATTCTATTATTTTTGCAAAATCAATAGCTTTTTTTCGTATAGTTTTTCTAACTGCTCTCTCTTCACTAGAACCAAATAATCTCTCCTGTTTCCCATACCAAATTGCTTGCATAGAACAGATTTCAAAACCATACTTTTTTTAATTTTTTTATTCCAATCTTTTGCCTCTTCCAATTTTTTTCATATGGATTTTTCAGAAAAAAATTTTGGTAGGAGCTATCTCAAGTCCATTAAATTTATATTTTTCTCATTAATTGATATATTTGAGAATCATTCATAGAATCCCAGGCTATATTTGATATTGATAATTTCATAAATAACTCCTCTTTCATAAAAAAATATTTATTTTTTTAGAATTATTGTATTTGTAATTCTATATTTTTCTAATTTTTTTATTTTTAACATGTGCAAACAATTAATCTATACTATAATTTATTATAAATTTTTTTCAATATCCTTTAGTACTTGCTTTTTTTATTTTAAAAATATATCCATTTTTTTCCATTAAATATATCACTGTATAATGTTTTTATAATTGTAATAAAACGGTGTTGCACTTAATTCATTAATAAAAATCCTTTTTTTCATAATATACTGATATAATTCTCTTGAGGAAATAGGTTCAGTTGCAGGATGCCATAATTTTATATTATTTTTTTAAACATATTTCTATGTCATTCCATAATCTGTCTAATGGATAAAATTGATATATACTCCTGCTATCAGTAAAATTTAATGCTGTAAAGCCCTAAACTTTTAAATTTTTTTCTTTTAATTCTTTTTTTATAGTTTCACTATCTATTTTTTTGTAGTTTATAAAATCCATTATCTTGAATTTTTATAATATTTTTTTCAATTTCACTATCCAACAATGATAATTCTTTAAATTTATCTTTATTTAACGTTGAAGGTATTATATTTATTAAATCATAAATAAAATTCTTTTTTTAAATTTTTTTCCAAATAATGCTGGCAATCTTACTATTAAAAAGCATCTTTATAATTTTTCTCTAACCCAACATTCTAATTTATATCTATTTAATCCATATGGATGTAAATTTTCTTTATCAATTTCTGAATTTTTCATATACATCTATAGCTTTTTTTAAACACATCTATTGTTGAAATAAGAACTAATTTTTTTAGGATTAATTTTTTGTTATATTTTTTTGAGCTTCATATACAAGTTTCATATCTTCTTCAGGATTATTATTTGCCAAATATTTTTTTCAGCCTTTAATCCAGAATAAACTAATAAATCTGGATTTTTTACCATATGCTTCCTTTATATTTTTTTGAATTGTAAACTTCATCAAAATCTTTTTTTAAATATAAATTACTCCCTACAAATCCTGTATATCCTACTAATAATGTACTCAATTTAATCTCCTTTCCTCGTATAATATATTTCTATTTTTTTCACATCTTTCTAAAAAGATTCTGTGATATGCTATTATTAAGATACTGTGGATTAGTTGATTTCTCTCCCCGTTTGATTAACTATCCACAGTCTTTTTGACTAAGTTATTAATTAAATAAGTATCGCCTTTTTTTATAAATTATACTATTTACTATTTTACATACTAATTTTTAAAAATTTTTAATAATAATAAGAATTTATAAGATAAAAAGAATAAAAATACTTATACAAATAAATTTTTAAATATGAATTTATATGAAAATTTTTCAGACTTCATAAATTCAAAAAAATTTAAAAGATACTATGTAATATATAATAATATATAACAATACAAAAATATCTTGCATCAGCTAAGATAATTAGTTGTGGAAAAAAATAAAAAAAGTATTATTAATATTCTACCTAAAATTATTTCTCCTTTTTTTGAATATTTTTATCTTTTTATTTTTTTGAGATAAAACTAAATACAATCCCGTTGATACTATAGTATAATTAAAAAAACTAAACAAATAAAAAAATTTGTATTTTTTTATTATAATCAAAAATCTGGATATACTTCAGATAGTTTTTATATTTAATGATAAAATCATTTTTTTATCATTATAATCAAAAGAATCTAATGGATTTTTTTATATATGCACTCAATGCTTGAATAACTGATAAATAAGATTCTCCATTATCTGCATTCATCAAAATTTGTTTTTGCAGTAATATCACTTCTTGGATAAAGGCCAACATATAAAAACAATCATTTAAAAGCAAGATTTATTAAATTTTTCTTCTATTGTTATTCCATTTATATATCTGCCATTAGCATACGGAAATATTCCAATATGTCTTTGTGTATAATAGTTTATTATTATTTGTGGAATGGATACCAAAAAAATATTCCTATTAAAAAAAGCAAATATACTCCAGTTTAATTTTTTTAAAATTTCTTTTTTTAAAAAAACTTTTTTTGACTATTATATTGTATATGAAAAAAATATTAATATAAAATAAACTCCATACTTATAATTTGTTCTATAAGATATAGATATATAAATTAAAAATTCCTAAAAAGAAAACTTGTATCTTTTTCTTGACATAATACCACTTTTTATCTCTTTAATAAGTATCAAAAAGAAAAAAATGAAAGAAAAAAATTAGTGCCAATATATCTGTTAATACAGAATAATACATACTTTTTCCAAAATATAGAAAAATATAATAAAGAAAAAAATATTATTTGATAATTTTTTTGGTTTTATTACTTGTAAGAGAAAAAAATATCTCTGGTATTGTATAACCTATAAAAATTGATATAAGAGCAATATTAATAACATAATATATATATAGAGATTTAAATTAATTAACCCACCTATAAATTGTGAAATAAGCGGAAATAAAGAAGACATATAACCTCTAAAAAGTAAATATTTCATTTTTTTAAACTTACGAAATCTTTATTCTTAAAAAGTTCTGCTATTTTTCCAGTAATAACCCTGATCACCAAAAAGATATCCTTTTTTTCATCAAATAACCTTTTTGGCAATGAATCAGTAAAAATCAATATATATACAAAAATAATAATAATAACAAAAAAATATAAAAGACATTCTTTTTCGGATAATATTCATTAAAAAAATTTAGGAATCTTTATTTTTTTATTTTTTAATTTATTTATTATTCCGAAAATTAAAATACCAGAAACCATATATGACATTATAGAATAAATTAAAAAAAGTTTGCTTTTTTTAAATGGTTGAAAAATTTATAAATTCACCCTCTTTATAATTCTCTAAATTTAAAATTTCCCTTTTTGTTCCATATTCTATTAATATTTTTTTACTATTTCCTATATTATAAAATTTTATTTTTAGAATTAGGAATTTTTTTGATATTAATCTGAACAACATTATCAATAGAACCCAAATATATAGCTTCTAAATTATACCCATAATCTCCTTTTTATATAATGTAACCCTGTTTCATTTTGCTTTTATTTTTTTATTCTCAAAAAGACTTTATCTATTTCATAACTTTTTTTGAGAAGAATCATCTTCAAGGATTATAATACTAGATTTTTCCTATTTTTCTTTTCAAAAGAAGATATTCTTATATTTGATTCAGGTATTATATTGTATACAAATTCATTAATATACGTAAACATACAAAATGACAGTAAAAATGATAATAAAATAATATAAAAATTTTTCTTCCTTAATAAAAATTTTTTTAATAAAAAATTTTACTCGGTTTTCCATAAACACCTTGTATGATAAATACATAAAATATTTATCTATACAACCTCCTTTCATTGTTTATTTTTATTTAATATTTTTTTATAATTGACTTATACTGTGGACTTTTTACTTAAGGAGTTATTTCTACTTTTTTTAAGTATGTGATTTTTATTTTTTTACTAAACATTAACATTACTAAAATCAACTTTATTTCTGAGAAAAGTATTGACTGCTTCTCTCTAAAAACTCAATAAATTCATTAAAAGTTTAATTAAACAAAGTTTGAGGTTGAAATTTAATTAATATTTATACTTGATTTACTCTTTTTCAGATTACAATATTTTTTTAAGAGTAAGATTCATAACAGAGCAATCTCTATTTCCTTATAAAAAAATATCCTTTGTCAGATGAGATAACAGCCCTAAAAGATGATAAAATTTCTAATCTTTTATATACTTCTTCAAAAGGACATTTCAAAGTAAAATATCAAAAAAAGGTTGTCCCTATTTAAGATATACTTTAGTTTTTACTACCTAAAAGCATTGCAGAAACTTAGAAAAAGTTTAGCAACTACTATTATTTAAAACTTTAATTTTGTTTTTGTCAAAATTATCATTTAAATTTTTTTAATATTTTTTTGACTTTTTTTATAATTGATATTCTTAATAATTAAGAGGATGTCTCAAAAAAATTGAAAAATAATGTAAAAACTATATTTATGAATTATTTATAATTTCACAATTCAAAACAGGAAATAAATTTAGAAAAAAAGTCAACAACCTGATTTTTTTAGGTGAATCTTGACTTTTTCTTTATAAATGACTGTTTTTGTATAAAGTAAAATTTTAGCAAATGAATAGACACAGTTTTTCATATTTTTTTAAGTTTTTAAGACAGCCCCATTTTTTTATTATTTCTTAATAAACTCCAACACTTTTTTTCCGCTATATGTTTAACATCTTCTTTTGTTAACCATAAATGTAAAGGTAATGTCAAGATTCTTTCAGATATTCTATGCGCATTAGGACATTTTCCTTTATCATAAGAATACATTTTCATATTCTGTATTATCTCTGTAATGAACTCCTGGATAAATGTCATTTTTGTTGTAAGTATTCTAATAATCCATCTCTATCATCTACTTCTATTTCATATATATGGAAAGAACATTCATCTGCATTAGGTGCATTTATTATATTTATTTTTATTATTTCCTTCAAAAGAATTTGTTGTATTCTTTTTACCAATTCTCTTCTATAAGCATTTGTTTCATCTAAATATTTTTAACTCAACTAATCCAATTGCTGCCATTATAGAGTTCCCATGGTCTTTATATCCTAAATATTCTACATCATATTTCCATTTATATGTTCCTTTATCTCCACTTCTTGCATAAGTATCTTTATTTATACCTAACCAAGTTAATTTTCTACATATTTTTGTCATATTCTTCATCTTTAAAAACAAATCATACCACTGTCTGCTGTTGGTAAGTTTTTTTAACAGCCTGGTAAGAATAAACTGTAACATCTATTCCATCCCATGTTCCTGGAACAACTCCATCTACTCTAGTTCCTGACATATGTGCAGCTATCTAATATAAGTTTTTAAATTATTTTTCCTGACATATTTTTTTATTATTTCTTTTAATTTTTCCTACTCTTCCTCCATAACCTACAAACATAACTGCTTTAGTTTTATTGTTTATCTTTCTTTTAACATCTTCAGGATCTAAACATAAATATTCATCAACATCTGCAAATCTTGGAACTAATTTTTTTCATATAATATAGCATGGTTTGTTGAAACAAAAGTTATAGGAGTTGTTATTATTTCATCTCCTTCTTGCCAACCATTTTTCTTTCTTTAAAATTTCCACTGCAAGGTGTAATCCAACAGTTGCTGAATTTAAGAAAATGCGCATTCTTATGTCCTGTATATTCTTTCCACTTATTTTTCAAATTCAACTGTCTTGAATCCCATTCCTGTCCATCCAATTTCTAGACACTCTCTAATTTCATTTAAGCACTCTTCCACATGATATTTTTGGTTTTTAATACTTGTATTGCCATTTTTTTCCTCCCAAATTTCTTATTTATTTTTATTTTTTTGATAACTTATTTACATAATTCCATATAAATTATTTCTCTATCTTCCTTTTTATATCTATTTTTTTCAACAAATCCTACTTTTTAAATAGGTTTTTTTAATGCCGGAATATTATCAGAAAAAAACTTCCAGATATATCATATCTAATCCTAGATCTTGAAAACCTATATCGCATAAACATTTTTGTTATCTGATAACCAATTCCTTTTTTTGTAACTTTACTTTTATCAACTATTATTCTCCCAAATTCGCATTTTTTTACTATTTTTTTATCAATATCATAAATAGCTGCAAATCCTACTGGATATTCTTCATTTTCTTTTTAGAAACGCAGAAAACATGACATCTTCTTCTTTTTCTAAATATTTCTTATACCAGTTTTCCTGTTCTTCTTTTGTTATTTCTTTCTGATATATAAAACATTTTCTGTTTTTCTTCCTTATTTCTTAAATTCCTTAAATCTTCTATATTTTTGTTCTAGAGGCTTTAAAACAATATCTTCAAATTCATTTTTGAAAATTATGTGTCATAAACTTTTCCTTTCTTTATTATTTATTGTATTATTTACAATCTACACAAAAGTACATCTAACCCTTTTTGCAGGATACTTTAATTTATTCAATAATTTATATTTAAAAGTTCTATTTTCTGTATTTTCAAATACTCCCATTAATACAGATCCCTTTTCATAGAAAAAAATTCTAATTCAATTGTGAATACTTTATCTAAACTATTATTTATAGTATCAAAATCTATATAACTCCAGTTATCTTTTACAAAAATTTTTCCATCTCATAAGATACTTCTCTTAATATATTATTTTTTTCTAATATTCTGATAATTATATGCCCTTTAGGTTCTCCATATGAAGCAAATAGTAATCCTAATCTATTGATTTTTATCAATATTACATTTTATGTTATAGCTTCTTTTTATTTTTCTATAAGTCCTGAAAAAAATTTAACTTTCTATTGTGTAATAAAGAGGATCCCGAAGAATCTATACTTAAATGCTGATCGTTCATATAGAAACTTTTTATATCTTTTTATCAAATCAATATATCTACTTTCTTTTTACATTTTTTTAGCAACATTATCTAGTGTTTCCTTTTTCTTTTTCTCCTGAATAATTTAATTTACAATAATTATATGCTTTTTTTATAAATCTATTCTCATTTCTTTATTGAATGATATTTCTTTTTAATTTTTAAATACCAGTTTTCTATGCTATTTTCAACTCTTATATATTCCTCTTTACTATTGAAAATTGTTTTTATATGGTTCTGTATTACTTGTTAATAAAACAGCACCTAATTGGACTGCATTCAAAAGTGAATTTTTCTGTTTTTATATTGATTATTCTCTATTTCTTCACCACAATGAATTAATATATCAATATTATTTTTTTCAAATTTTTCTTAATATTCTTGATAATGATAAAGATTTTTTTCAATTTCTATAAATTTTATCTTTTTCATTCTCTCCATATATTTTTTTATATCCATATTTTTTTATTTTTTTGGATAACAAAAAGTTATTGAATTTCTTCTGATAATCTTACAATAGCAGGTAATATAACCTCTTTTTAAAGTTTTTATTCCTAAAATTTCCTCCCATAAATGCTATTGAAATATTCTTATCTGTTGAATCATGTTTAAATATATTATCAAAAATCAATAATAGGATTTAAAACTTCTACATCTGAGTGGATCTCATTTTCAATAAAAAAAACTTTTTTTAACATTTTCAGTACTACAAAAAAACTTTTTCTAAATTTATAAAATTTCAGATTTTTCTGTTTCTTTTGAAAAATCTTTTTATTTGTTGTTGTTCTTCCTTACTAACATTTACTTCTAGTTTTTCTATATCCTTATTTAAAACAATAAAATTATCATCTATATAGTAATAATACGGTATTTCTAATTTTTTTACATATTTCTATTATATTTTGATAATCCTTAATTTTTTTCTCATAAATATAAATGCATCTGTGTAAATTACAGTATCTTTTATTAAAGAAAATGTATTTTCAAATCTAAAAATTATACTATTAGAACTTTGAGAATATCTAAAAAAAGAAACATTTGTTGTCTATCTAAAAACATCACAAACAACTACAAATCTCTTTTTTTATATTTCTTTCTTCTTTTTTTCTTAATTTCCAAAAAAATTTGTTATAAAATTCAATATTTTTCATCAAACCAATTTTTTAGTATATTTTTTTCTACTTCATTTTTTTAAAGTATCAATAAATAAGTCTGTATTATTCTCATTGATTTCGAAAAATATCATAATCTAAAAATTTATCTGGTAAAAGAAGATTATCTCTGTTTTTTTGGACATTTGCTCTAAACTAACCCAAGAATCTAAATTCTCAGTATTACCCAAAGAATCATTTAATTTAAATCCATGTTCAGAACTAGCATCTACATTTGTAAATTCAAAATCATATTTTTTTGACAAACTCTTCTCCATAAATCCCAATCACACACTCTTTTTTTATTGAGACATGTGGGTCATACAATCCTACATTTTCTATTACTTCTTTATGTAGTACAACTCCTGCATTCCCAATAAAATTTGTCCTATAGATATTATTCATCTCATATTTATTCTTTTTCTTCTCCCAAGGCAATGTATTCATTTTTCCTTTTTCACCATAATACAATTTAACTATACCAAAAGAAGCTTTTACTTTCTCTCTAATCATAAAAGGTATCGTTTTTAGATATATAGTCCTTTTCCCATTCATTGTCATCAAATATAAAAGCTATGTACTCTCCTCTTGCTTTCATATATCCTTCATATTCACTTATTGCCGGTAATCCAACATTCTGTTTGTGTCTTATACACTGGACTCTTGAATCTATTTTCATAAAATATTCTATTAAATCTTTTGTTCCATCTGTTGAGGCATCATCTATGATAATTAACTCCAAATCTTTAAATGTTTGATTTAAAACTGACTGAACAGCTCTTTCAAAATATCCATCTCTTGCCCTTCTAAAAAGTTGGAAGTAAAACTGATACTATGGGTTTTTTTGTTCTGCATAATTTTTCCCCTTGTATCCATTCTGAATTATCTTGTAATATATCTTTTACCTTCATCTTTACTCCTTCATATTTTTTTAAATACTCTTCTATAACTTCGTTCGGTTTTCCATCCATCATAATTTCACCTTTTTCGAACCACAGGCATCTATTAGTTAAATCTTTGGCTGTACCCATTGAATGTGTAACTAATACCATTATTTTAGCAACATCTATCATTTCATTCATTCTTTTTTCCGCTTTTTTTAAAAATGATGCATCTCCTGCAGCAACAACTTCATCGAGTAATAGTATATCAGGTCTTATTGCTGTTGAAACTGAAAAAGCCAAACGTACAAACATTCCTGAAGAATAGTATTTTACAGGCATATCCAGAAATTCTCCCAATTCTGAAAATTCTGCTATTTCCTTCATTTTTTCTTTTATGCTTTTAGGAGTTTCTCCCAGCATTAATCCTCTTAAATATATGTTATCCCAACCAGATGATTCCATTTCAAAACCTGTAGCCAGTTCAAACATACTTGATATTTTTCCTGAAACATCTAATGTCCCATTTGTTGGAGGATATATTCCTGAAACCATTTTTAAGAATGTACTTTTCCCAGCTCCATTATGCCCTATTATAGAAACTCTTTCACCTTCTTTTTATTTCCAAATTCATATTTTTTTATAGCATGAACAATCCCATCTTGAGATAATTTATTAAATTTATTGCTACCTTTTACAAATAAATCTTTAATTCGCTTTTTCTCTTTTAATTTTTAAAATATAAATTCACATCTTTTTAAAAATTATATGACTCATTCATTTTCTCGCTTTCTTTTATAATTTAAATGCAATACCTTTTTTTAGATTTTATAACTAAAAAAATACTTAAAATTAAAAGAAACTAGTGTTACAAAAATTGCTTTCTGATATATTCCTATATGTGGAATATTTTTCACCCAATAATGGAGTTCTAATAATTTCTATCATATAATAAAAAGGATTTATCTTATACAAAAGTCCAAACCCCTTTTTCTTCTAAAATTTTTGCAGGAAATATTATTGGCGTAGCATAAAATAATCCTTGAAAAATTAAAGATTGAAATAGCTGATAATCTCTTATATTTAAATTTATTACTGCTGCTGTATTAGAAAGTGATATTGCAAACAGTAAAACTATAATTAATCCTAATATTACCATAAACATATTAAAATTAAACATTTGTGGTTTTTAAAAAGCATATATTAAAATAAAAGCTACTATACTGTATACTAAATTCATAAAATTTACTAATACATTTCTAATTGGAAAAATTTGAGCATTAACATTTGTCTGTTTTTAAATATCCTTCTGCTCCCAAAAAAATGAAGAAGTTCCACCATCAGCTGAAGAACTTAAAAAAATCCAAACATTTAATCCTGCAAAAAGAGTAGGAATAAAGTCCTCCATTTTCATTCCAAATATAATAGAATAGACAACTCCTATTATTAAAACTAACCCTAATGGAGTCAAAATAGACCATAAAACTCCTAGCATTGATTTTTTTATATTTCAAATTTAAATCTGTTTTTACTAAACTAAAAAGAATATATCTATCTTTCCATATTCCTTTAAAATAATTTTTTTCATTCATTTTAATATAATAACTAATAATTATTATATCTCCTTTCTTAATATTTTTAATCATTTTTTTATAATCTTTTTTTAATATCCTATATGGTATTACATATACAGATTTTTAAACCGTATATTCTCATAAGTAATTTTAATCTTTCTATAAAAAAAATATATTTTACATCTTTCAATTTTTATACTTTTTCAATTCAACTAAAGGTGCTTTATATGTTAATAATTCTGGTATTTGTTTAAATAATTCATTTTGAACTATATTTAAGTTATAGTTTTTTTAACTAAATCTTCTTGAGCCTTTTTTTATCATATTCCTTATCTTATCGGGATTATCAATTACTTTTTTTATCTCACTATACCAACTTTCAACTTCATTTTCACATAAAATTCCATTTTCATTATGTCTTACAACTAATTGATAAGGTTCCGAGTTTGTATAAATTCCTAAAAACACCTATTGAAGAATATTCCAAAAATTTATTATAATATTTTTGATTTATAAAATTCTGTAATTTCTATTGGTGCTAACCCTATACTAAATCCACCTTCTTTAACAAACTTTTTGTATTTCTCATAACTTTCAAAATATTTATAATGTTTTGTATTTTTTTATATGAGGATTTGCTCCAATAAAAGTAAAAAGAAATTTCATTTCTATTTATTTCATCATTAAATTTTTTTACTACAGGATTTATTATTTTTTTAAAGTTTTTTTCGTGATCAATTGAACCTGCATACAATATTTTTTTAAGGGTTTTTGTTGAAAATTTCAATTTTTTTCTATACCATTTTCTATCTTCATAGGAACTTTTGACAAAATCCCCTTTTTTTCTATTGTAAATTTTGAATATTTTTTTAACTATTCTAGGATTAACTGCCCACAAAACATTGCTATTCCCTAATACTTTTTTTCTATATTTTTTTCAATTCTCTGTCATTGTAATATTTAGTTGAATCCAAATCTAAGGGTATATTTATTAAATCATCATCTAAAAACATAATTGTAAATCTTTTTAGCTTTATTTGCTGCCTTTACAATTTTTTTAACGAAGCCCTTTCACAACCTCTAACTGAAATAACAATATCTGACCATACAATATCTTTTTTTCATTTATTTCTATTGTTTTTTTAAACTGAACTTCACATTCTTTTTCTATTTTTCTAAAAACAGACAAAACTCCTATTTTTTTACAGATGATATTAAAGATGGACACTCTACAAGTATCTTCGTTTTCATTTTTTTCTCCTATAATTTATATTTACCAAAAACATATAAAATTTTATAAATATTATTTTTCAAGTTTCCCGTATCTAAAAAGTTTTACAATTCAAAAATATTTTATTCTTAAAAAGATATTTTTTTGATTCCCTAAAAATTTTTTTCTATTTCTTGTTTATATTCTAATTTTTATTTTTCTTTTTTTATATATTGTAAAAAGCTCTTATTTGCTTAGAAACTGGACTCTCTTTATACTTTTTTTAAATATTTTTAATCTTCGGTTTATTTTTTTAAAAACTTACTTCATATCCTGCCGCATTTAATCTATGTTGTCTATGTTTAACTGTACATTTTCTATAAAAAGACTTCTCCTATTCCTGAAGTAAGAAGATAAATCCACCAATCTATTATAAATATATCTCTACTATAGTTTTTTTGTAACTCTAAAACAATTTCGCGACTAAAAAAACTTGAGTATGACCTGGACAAATATTTTTGTACCATTGAATTATAAAAAGAATTTCTTCCTTCTGAATCTTGTGTTTCTCCAAATATATTTAAGCTTTCATCTGTCACAAAAAGACTTTGAAGCAAAAAGTTTAAATTTACTATCCATATCATTCAATTTATTCAATGCAATTTCTAATTTTTCCTTCAAGCCAAATATCATCTTGATCACTAATAGCAAAAATAATCACACTCAATATCGCACTTTTTTTAAATAATTCTTTTTAAACTTCTATTTACTCCTATATTTTTCCCCTCAATAATTTCCAATCTTATTTTTTTCAGAATACTCTTTGAGGATTTTTTTATGGTTTTGTCGGAAGATCCATCATCTCTAACTAGTAATTTTTAAATTAAAAATTGCCTTTTTGTAAAAATTATACTATCTAGTTGTTCCTTCAAGTATTTTTTTCTCCGTTATATGTTGACATCAATATTTGAATATTTTTTTCATATTACCTCTTTTCAATAAATATTTTTTTAGTAATTTCACTAAATACTTCCCATACTCAGATTTCATCAAAGGTTTAGCCAACTCTTCAAGCCGTTCCTTACATATCCATCCTTTTTGATAAGCTATCTCCTCTATACATGCGATATAGAATCCTTGTCTATTTTGCACAGTTTGCACAAAATTTGCTGCTTCCAATAAAGCTTCATGAGTTCCTGTATCAAGCCAAGCTACTCCTCTTCCTAGTTGTTTTACATTTAATTTACCCTCTTTTAAGTATTCCTCATTTACTGCAGTAATTTCTAATTCTCCTCTTGCTGAAGGTTTTATTGATTTAGATTTTTTTACTACAGTATTATCGTAGAAATACAAGCCCGGTATTGCATAATTTGATTTAGGATTTTCTGGCTTTTCTTCTAATGAAATTGCCTTTCCATCCTTATCAAATTCTACTACTCCATACGCTCTTGGATCTTTTACAGGATATCCGAATACTACTGCTCCTTCTTTTAATTTTGCAGCTTCTTCCACTAATCCAGAAAAACCTGCCCCATAGAACACATTATCTCCTAAAATTAAGCAGACATTATCATCTCCTATAAACTTTTCACCAATGATGAAAGCTTCTGCCAGTCCATTCGGATGTTCTTGAACCTTATATTCCAACTTAATTCCCAATTGGCTTCCATCACCTAACAATTCCTCAAATACTGGCAAATCTCTAGGAGTAGAAATAATCAATATTTCTCTTATATTTGCTAACATTAATACCGACAAAGGATAATAAATCATAGGTTTATCATATATCGGCATAATCTGTTTTGAAATAGCTTTTGTTAGAGGATACAGCCTTGTCCCACTTCCTCCTGCTAAAATAATTCCTTTCATAAAATTCCTCCATTTATTAATATTTAATTTATTTTTCCTTTTCCAAACAGCACAACTTTAGCGGTCTTCATAATTACTAAAACATCCATAATGAAATCTTGATGTTTCAAATAATACAAATCATATTCTAACTTTCTTTTTGCATCTTCAATATTTTTCACCATAAGGATACATTACTTGTGCCCATCCTGTTAGCCCAGGTTTTTATCATATGTCGCAAATTATAATATGGAATTTTTCGTATTCTTCTGCTAGTACATCCCATTCAGGTCTTGGTCCTACAAAGCTCATCGTTCCTTTTTATAATGCAAAAAGTTGTGGTAACTCATCTATTCGAGTTTTTTTCTCATAAATTTACCAAATTTTGTTATTCTATCGTCATTTTTCTCCAGCGTATTTAGGTGCCTTTGAAATGTCGTGTAATTTCATACTTCTAAATTTATAAACTTTAAATTTTTTTCATATTTTTCACCGATACGAGTTTGTTTAAAAATTATTGGACCTTTAGACTCAATTTTTTTATGATGATTGCTGATAAAAGGCAAATCGGACTTACTAATATTAGTAATCCTATTGCAATTACTAAATCCAAAGCTCTTTTTCGCATTCTTTTTGACTCTGATTATTCAAAAATATCAAATCCATTTGATTCTAATAGCCACTGTTCATTGATTTTTACTTACGTCTATTTTTCTTTTGTATACTTTCATTGAACTCGTCATAACTCAAAATCTTTTATTCCACTAGTTTTTTTAAAGAAAATAATCGTTTCAAATACTTTTTTTAAAACTATCACTTCTCATATCTTTAACTATAACTATCATATCTATCTCATTTTCTTTCACCACTTTTTTTCCAACTCTTCATAATTTCCTTTTTAAATATCTAGTAGCCCTACTTTTTATTATTTGATACATATCCCACATAGTTATAATCCAAATTACTTATCAAATCCCCTTGAACATTATTTTTTTATATGGTTAGATCCAAATATCAATACATTCTTTTTTTCATATATTTAAAACTTACTATGGCTCTAAAAACATATTTGAAAAAGGAATACTGCACTAAATACCCAAATAATATTAAATCTTTTTTAAAAATACAAAGAATGTTCCAAAAAGATAAAATCTATTATAAAATTAATGAATATACCTTTTTAGTCTAAATCTTTCCACATAAAAAAATCTAATTGTCCAAATATAAATTGAATAAATATAAATATTAAAAAAAATAAAAAAAGTTGTCAAATATTTTTATCGTATAGTTAAATTTTTTTAATAAAAATGTATATAGAACATACAATAGTACTAAATATACAATTCTAATCATAATATTCTTCTTTAATTTCATGAATTTTTCTCTTTTCATTAAATTTAATACGTTAATATTTACCACTTTAATTATACCACTTTTTTTATTACTTTTTTTCAAATTTAAGATTTTTTTATGCTTTTCACATTATTCTATACCTTTTTCTTATATTTATTACAATATGTAATTCAAATTTTTTTAAAAAAATAATATTTCTAAAAAAAATAGATATAATCACACATTCTTAGAGTTATCTTGGTTAATATTTTTTTATATATTATTAAAAATAAAATTTCTTTGAAATTAACTATATATTTTCTTAATACATCACTTCCGTTCATTATTTAATTTTTTTCTGCAAAATCTAAAAATATTTTTTTGGATATTTCTGCTTTTAAATTATTTTTCCTTCAATTTTTTTCGATATTTTTTTAATCCGTAACCTGTTTCCACCAAAACTGTCTTAAATCCCAATTTATCAGCTGGTATCAAATCTGTCACTCTATCTCCAATCATATATGATTTTTTTCCACATCAATATTAAATTCCTTGATTGCTTTCAAAAAGTTCCCAGTATTTGGCTTTCGACATTCGCAACTTATCTTGTATTTTTCCAATTCCATCTGGATGATGCGGACAAAAATATGTTTTTTTCTATCTTAATCCCATTTTTTTAATAAATCTTTTTCAATAAAGTTCTGTAATTTAAAATAGTCATCCTCACTATAATAACCTCTTGCAATCCCAGCTTGATTAGTTATTATTGCAAAATTTATACCCCAAATCTCTCAATATTTTTTTAATCCTTCCAAGACTCCTGTTTCATACTCAAATTCATCGATTTTTATATAAATATGACTTTTTCCACATTAATTACGCCATCTCTATCCAATAGTACAAACTTATTTTTTTCATAAAAACCTCTCTAAAAAAATCAAAAATTCCCCTAAGGGTTTCGGTATCTTGTGTTATTAATTATAACAAAAAAAGAATAGAAGTTTCTAGCCTTTATGTCAAATTTTTATTTAAGATATTCAGTCTCAAAATTTTTTTATAATTTTCAATTTTTTTCTTTTTTTCCAATAAAAAAATTAAATTTTATAACTATTTCAATTTTTATAATTACTCTATTTTTGTGATATAATGTCTTTATCTTCTAAAAGTAAAATTTAAAAAGGAGTTTTTATGATAAATATTAATAATTTGAAAAAAACGGCTGAATAGTTTTTGATTTGGAAGTTGATTTACATATTGAAAAAAAGGGAGATTTTTGGGATAATTGGGAAATCTGGGAGTGGTAAGTCGACTTTATTGAGAATTATTCAAGGAATTGAAAAAAAGCTGATGCTGGGGAGATTTTTTTGGAAGAAAAATACTGAAAGTTCTTATATTTTTTTCAAGAATTCAATTTGTTGTATAACAAAAATGTGTTTGACAATGTTGCTTTGCCCCTTTATTTTGAAAAAGGAAAAAGATTGAGAGGAAGAAAATTGAGAAGACGCTTGATTTTGTTGGACTTCTTGATAAGAAAAGTTTCTTTATCTCAGAACTAAGTGGCGGGGAAAAAAACAGCGGGTTGCGATTGCTCGAGCTTTGGTTACAAATCCAAATTTACTTTTTATGTGACGAGGTTACAGCTTCTTTGGATAAATTTATTCAAAAAGAGATTCTCGAATTATTTTTTTGAAAATTAATTGTGATTACGGGACTACAATTATTTTTAGTTACTCATGAGCTTGATGTTGCTAAAAAGTTATGCGACCGTGTTTCTGTTATTGAGAAAGGGAAAATTTTGGATACTTTTGATGTTGTGAAAGATGATATCATCAATCATAAAAAGTGAATATCTAGAATTTGTCAAAGAATTTTTAGGATAATCTTTTAGATTATTTTTCTTAAAGATAAAAAGAAATTTTTTTATTGGAATTTTTTTAGTAATCTGTATTATTTTTGATTACTTTAATCACTATTTTTATACTAAATGAAAGGAGTTTTTTTGAAACAATGAATTTGGAAATTTTAAATGCGTTGAAAGATACTTTAATTATGATTTTGATTCCTACTTTATTTGCTATTTTTTGGGAATTCCTCTTGGTTCGTTGCTTTTTTTAACGAATAAAGGGAGCATCAAGGAAAAATATGCAATTTATATTCCTGCAAATATTTATGTTAATGTTGTGAGGAGTTTTCCATTTCTAATATTGGTTGTTGTATTAATGCCTGTTGCAAGATTGATTTTTGGGACGGCTTTTGGATTGATTCCTGCGAGTTTCCCAATATGTGTTGTGGCGGTTGCACTTTATGCAAGATTTGTAGAACAGTCTTTTTATGATGTGGACAAGGGATTCTTGATGTGGCTCTTTCAATGAAAGCTACGTCATTTCAAATAGTTTGGCATTTTTTTAATTGTCGAAGCAAGAAGTAGCTTAGTTCTTGGACTAACCTCGTCTATTATTAGTTTTATTTCATATTCGACAGTTATGGGGGTTGTTGGAGGTGGTGGAATTGGCGATTATGCAATGAGATATGGTTACAATGAGTACAATTATGCTCTTGTATTCAAAAATGGTTGCAATTATGATAATTATTGTCTTTTTCCATTCAAATATTAGGCAATTACATTGCAAAAAAATTAGATAAAAGAAGGAGAAATTACTAATGTTAAAAAAATTATTTTTATTCGTTGGGCTAACAATTTTAGCCTTGAGTTGTGGAAAAAAAGAAACTATTAAGGTAGCTGCAGCTGGATATCCAATGGAGAAATCGTAAAAATTGCGGCTGAAGATTTAAAGAAAGAAGGTTATGACACTAAAATTACGCTTTTTGACAGATTATGTCACTGCAAATGTTGGATTAGCTAATAAGGATTTTGATGCTAATTTCCATCAACATGTTCCTTTTATGGAAATTTTTTAATAAGAAAAACAATGCTCATCTTGTGAAAGTTGCTGCAATTTATGATGTTTATGTTGGTTTTTATTCAAAAAAATATAAAAGTAAAAATGAAATTCCAAATGGTGCAAAAGTTGTTGTACCAAACGATCCGACAAACCAAGATAGAGCCTTGAGAATTCTTGAAAAACAAGGATTAATCAAACTTAAACAAAAAAATGGATTGTACAACTTAAAAGATGTGGATAATTCTATTAAAAACTTAAAAATTACAGCTTTGCCGATTCCTTCACTTGTACAAGCATACAAAGAAGCCGACTTAGTATTTAACTGGCCTTCTCATATGCTAAAAATTGGAATTACGCCAAAAGACGCTCTTTTTCTTAGAAGAAGGAACTAAAGGACGATATGCTATTGTTCTAGCTTCTAGAGAAGACAACAAAAACGACAAAAAAATACAAGCACTAGCAAAAGCAATGACTTCAGAAAAAAAGTAAAAAAATTCTTAAAAGAAAAAAATATTCAAAAGAAGGTTATCCTGTATTTTTAATATAAAAAAATAAGGTTTGAAAGCAGCGATTAATTTCTAATAAAAAAATTCATTGACAATGTAAAAATTTGAGGTATACTTCTATTACGAATAATATAAAATATAGAAAAGGATGGGATTTACTAGGTACTTTTTTTAATTGCTGCTTTTTGTATCATTTGAAACTGAAAATGATGTAACAACAAAAACCAAATTTGTATTATCTAAAAAGCTCTGAAGTTGTAGATAGTTACAAATTATTACCACCTCCACCTGCAGTAGATAGCATTGGATTTTTTTAAATGACAAAGCTATGTACGAAAAAAAGGTAAACTACAAAGAAATACTCCTAGAGGAAAAGTTGCATATGATGATGCAAAACTTGAAGGAACTGGACTTCCAAATGCTTTCTCAGAAGCATTCGGATACACTATTTCACCAAAAAAACAACACCAGAAATTTATAAATTAGTTACAAATCTTATTGAAGATGCTGGAGATTTAGCTGCAAGATCTGCTAAAAAGACTTATATGAGAACTCGTCCATTTGCGTATTTCAAGGAATCTACATGTCGTCCAGAAGATGAAAAAACATTGTCTACAAATGGTTCTTATCCTTCAGGACATACATCTATTGGATGGGCAACTGCTTTTAGTTTTTAGCTGAAGTTAATCCTGCTAGACAACAAGAAATTATCCAAAAGAGGATTCGATTTAGGACAAAGCCGTGTAATTTGTGGATATCACTGGCAAAGTGATGTTGATGCAGCTCGTATAGTTGCAAGTGCTGTTGTTGCTACATTACACACAAACCCTAATTTTAGCGCTCAATTAGCAAAAGCAAAAGCCGAATTTGCAAAATTAAATATTTCAAAATAAATAAAAGATTTTATTTTTTGTCATAATTTTGACATAACTAAATGTTATTATATCTCTGTTGATAAAAAAACAACAAAAAAATAGAAAAAAACGGAGATGATATAATATGAAAAAAATACAATGAAAAAAATTAATTTTTAGCTTTAGGAATTTTAGGAGTTTCAGCTACATCATTTGCAGCTACTAGAAAACAACCACCTAGACCAAAAAAAGAAACATCGTAAAACACGAAAATAAAAAAACCTGCGAAAAAGAACAGCACCTAAAAGCTCCAAAAAGTTATAACTAAAAAATCGTGACATAAAAACATGAACCAAGAAGATAAATTATTATAAAAACCCTTGAGAATATTGATTCTCAAGGGTTTCCTTTTCTTTAATAATATTAAAGACTACGCAATTAATTAATTATCTACCACCACAAACTGTCGCTGATCTATTATTTGCACAGTAATTTCCATAATATGCTCCTGCTCCTGCTGCACCAGCTGCTGTGGCTAACAAGCATGAATTTAAACTCAGAACTGATAATATCATTAATATTAAAAATCTTACTTTTTCTCATTTTTTTCACTCTCTTTTCATCTCATAAATATAACTTAAATTACAAAAATATTTTTTTGCTTAATTATTTTTAACATATCGAGATTAAAGTTTCTAGTCTAACATCTTATATTTTTCTTGATACATTCACAACTCGATTACTCAATAATAACAACGCAATTAGATTTGGAATTACCATAAATCCATTAAACATATCAGCCTATTTTCCCAAACTAAATTAACTTTTTGCATTGAACCAATTACGATACATACCATTACTAAAACTCTATAAATTAAAATTGCTTTTTTTCCGAATAAATATTTAATATTTGCTTCTCCAAAGAAATACCATCCGATAATTGTTGAAAATGCAAAGAAAAAAACAATGCTGCTGCAATAAATATTCCTCCAAAATTTCCTAACGCTCCTTCAAACGCTTTTTGTGTCAATGAAATTCCTGTAAAGTTTGATAAATCTTTTTGTGTTGTCAAAATTACAAGAGCTGATAATGTTAAAATTACAAAAAGTATCGATAAATACTGTTACTATTGCAACGTGACCTTGTTCTTCAGGATTTTTTTACTTTTGCTACGGCATGTGCGTGCGGTGTTGACCCCATTCCTGCTTCATTTGAAAACAATCCTCTTGCAACTCCATATCTTACAGCTTTTTACACCTTGTCCTAAAAAAACCACCTAAAAATCGCTTGAGTCGAAAATGCATTAACAAAAATTGCTTCAAACGCTTTTTAAAATATTCATATAATTAATTCCGATTACAATTACAGAAGTTAAAATGTATAAAAAAATGCCATGATTGGTACTATTTTTTTCTGTAACTGCTGCAATTCTTTTTACTCCACCAAAAAAAATACAAATCCGGATAAAAACTGCTACCACTATTCCAGTTATTACACGTGGAACATGAAATGAATTTTGGAACGCTTCACCAATTGAGTTAGATTGAACTGCATTTCCCATAAATCCTAACGCTAAAATACATGAAATCGAGAAAAATATTGCCAATCCTTTTGCAAATTTATTTCCATTGAATAATTTTTTTCGATATAGTAAGATGGACCTCCTGTTACTTCTCCTTCTACTTTTTCTTTTTAAATAATTGACTTAAAAACAGCTTCTGAATAAATTGTTGCCATTCCAAAAAAATGCACTTAGCCACATCCAAAATATTGCTCCTGGACCTCCAGAAATTACTGCTGTGGCTGCTCCTGCTAAATTCCCAGTTCCTACTTGAGCTGCAATCGCTGTTGCCAAAGCCTGAAATGATGACATTCCGTCTTCTCCAGCTTCTTCTCCATTCATATTAAACCCTTTAGTTAAATGCTGTACACCTTTTTTAAACTCTCTAACTTGGATAAATCTTAATCTAATCGTATAAAATAATCCTGTTCCTAATAGCAAAATGATTAAGATACTTCCCCAAAAAAACTTCATTAATTTGTGAAATAATCGATTCTAACATCTCTGCTCCTTTGTAATTTGATTTTTAGCCTTCTATTTTTTTGTAATTAGCTAATTTCTGTATTTTTTTATATTTTTTTAATTTCTCGGAATGTTTATTTGGATTTGATTGAATTCTCTTTATTTCTGAATTTCTTTTTAGTTTTTATGCTAAATTTTTTTAATGATTCTTTTTGAAAAGAATTTATTTCTTTAAATAAAAAGGTCTTTAAAAATTAAGACCTCTGCAATAAAGAAATTCACGAAAAAAATGTAATTTCTCTGTCCTTTTTACCTGAGAGTTTAGGGTTTACTAAAAATTTAGTAAACTTTGCTCCTTCGGTGTTCCTTTGCTACGGAATCTCTCCAGAGGTTCGTCCAATATGAGTCCTTTTACCTGAAAGAGTCACTTCTTCGGTGTTTTTGCTATATTGCAAAATCTCTTCTCATATTTTCATCCGATTAATATTAATGAACTATTGTACTAACAAAAATATTTTTTGCTACTTTCATAATTCTTTGAAATTGTATCACTTTATTTTTATAAAAGTCAATAGGAAAAAAAGATTTTTAGGAACATACAAATTAACCTTAAATCCCCCATATTCACTATGTTTCATCTCAATTTTTTTCCATTATGGACATCCATAATTTGTTTTTACAATAAGAAGCCCTAAACCGTGCTGCTGTTCTGTCGTATTTTTGTCACAAACCATATAATGTGGCGTATTATTGAGCTTTTTTCTAGCTCTTCATCAGAAACTCTATTCCATTATCTTCAACACAAATTATACAATTTTTTTCATCTTCTTTTACTGAAACATAAATTGTGCAACCATTTTTCATTGTGATTAATACTATTTTGGATTAAATTCGCCAAAGCTCGTTTTTATCAGATTTTTTTGTCAACATTAACAAAAGCAGGATACAAATTCACTTTTTCGTCTTCCATTCTATCGGAAATTTCTCGTCAATATCCATATTCAAAAAAATCAACAATTACTTGCCGAACGACTGCAACTGCATTTTCTTTTTTTCTTCTCAAAAGGCTGCATATTATATTCTAATTTTTGAAGCAAGATTCAAATCATTTATTAGATTTTTTTATACGCTCACTTTGTTTCAAAAATAACAGAAAGTTTTTTTGCCATTTCTTCTGATAAATTTGAAGATGTTTTTTTAATTGACTTGCATAGCCCATTATCATTGACAATGGAGTACGAATGTCGTGGGAAACTCCTGCAATCCAGTTTGCTCGTGCCGTATCTTTATTTTCGCAGTTGTTCTCTTTGATCTTGCAAAATTTCAGAAGTTTTATTTATACTTTTTTGCAAGTTCAGATAAAACGCCTTTTTTTCATCTATATTTACTGGATTATCTTTTGGTAAATCCTGTATACCTTTTTATTATTGGATTTACTGATTTTTAAAAAGTTTTGAATTTGAAAAAAATGTAAATCAAAAATACAAAAAAATATTGGATAGTAAAAATATAAGAAAAAAATTAGGAACATTTTGAATTAAACGATAGTTCCAGGTAGCTGTGGAATATTTCCAGTAACTGTCTTTTTGGATATCCTAATACAAGTAAATCATTTCTAATTTTTGCTGTAAAAACTGGATAGCCTTTTTATGTAAGCGTGTGAAAATAGTGCTATATCGAATACCGAATATTCTTTTTGGAATCTCGCCTGGCAAGTTTTCTGTTTGCCATATCACTTTTTTTAGAATCATTGTCAATCACAATTGCCCAAATATTTTTGCTTTTTTTCAAATTGGAAATTTCTTTATCTGGCAAAAAAATATTTTTCTATCTTTAAATTTTATCATTTTCGCTATTTCAAAAGTTTTATCTGAAGGCGAATCATCTGTTGAATATTTGAAAAATATAAATTCAAACAAAAAAATATTTAAAAATATAAGCAAAAATATGCTTAATATTATTGTTATTACAAAACGGCGTATAAGTTTTAATATATTTTTCATGCTATTTTCCCTCCACGATTAATTTATAACCTAATCCTTTCATTGTTATAAGAGAAACTGGATGTGACGGCTCTTTCTCAATTTTTTCTCTAATCCGTCTAATATGAGTCATCAAAGAATTTGAGTAAACATAAGCATTTTCGCCCCAAATAGCTTCACATAGCGAATCAATCGTTACAATTCGTCCAGCATTTCTGTATAAAGTTTTGAGTAGTTCGTATTCCTTTGCAGTTAAGGAAAATTTTTCCCCATCTTTTACAATTTCTCCCCGTGAAAAATCAATCTGACAGCCATTTAAGTTCACAATAAAATTCTCTTCCTTGTAAGTCCGTCGCAAAATTGCCGTAATCCTAAACAAAAGTTCTTTTGGCAAAAAAGGTTTTACAATATAATCGTCCGCTCCCAATCCAAATCCTTTAAACTTGTCTTCATCCTCCCCTCGTGCTGTTAAAAATAAAATCGGATAATCGCTGTCCTTTCTCAACTTTTCAAGCAGCTCAAAACCATTCCCATCTGGAAGCATCACATCCAATATCGCAAAATCAGGTTTCTTCTCTTCAACATATTTTAAAGCCTCTTTCACATTTTTAGCAGTCCTTGTATTTTCATAACCTCCATCTGCCAAAATCGACACAACCATATTCAAAATTTCCTGCTCATCATCCACAATTAAAATACATTTATCTCTCAAATATTTTTCAACCATTTCAAACTTCCTCCAATTATCACTAAAATTCATAAATCATTATATCACAAAAATCACTCCCAACTTCCCAAATTTCCAAAAAGTAAGGTAAATGTAAAGTAGTGAAAATGTTGCCGTAAGGTTGATGTGGTAACATATGAATATAGAAAAGGAAGAAACAAAATAAAAAAAATAATGAGAGGATGATTTCTATGAACAATGAAGTAATCAAAAAAACAACTGAAAAAAGAGTTTTTCTTTCAGACAAGGAACAACATCAAAAAAATTAGTAAAATTGCATTAATTATGAGTTTAATCCCAATTTTAAGCCAATTTATTGCATTTTTTTAAAGTGCATTATACAGTGTCACATATATTTGCTATTGTAAATATTTTTATGTATTTTTATGCTCTTTTGTTCTATCTATTTTATGTATTAAAAATCGTGAAAATCGAAATTTGATGAATATTTTTTTCGATAATATTAAGTGGACTTTTTATGGTAATTATAGCTGTAGTTGCTTTTTGCGGTTGTGGTTTATGCAGTAAAAGGATAAAAAAATTGATATTAAATCAAAAAGAGACTTTTGTTCAATTAATAAACAGAGTCTCTTTTTATGCTATATTTGATAATCTTTTTTATTGGGTTTCTTATTAGTCTTATACTACTTTTTTTATAAAAAAATTCAATACAGTACAAATAAGTACAAATACATTTTTTATTTTCCGCATTCAACTTTTCATATCATAAAAATTCTCCAAAATCAGCAAAAGCTCCTCCCCATAATCTCTAACTTTCCGTTTCCCCATTCCCCTTATTTGCGAAAGTTCTTCAACAGTTTTAGGATTTGCCTTTATTATGTCAACTAAAAGCTGATTTGAAGCAACGATGTAAGGTGGATATCCCAGCATTTGTGCTTCTCCAGCTCTCCATTCCTTCAAAATCTTATATAGCTCAGCTTCTTCTTCTGAAAGATATTCTTCATGATTTTTGTTAATCTCTTTAGTATCTCTTCTATTTTTGAAAAAAAATTATTTTTTCTCTAAATTTTTTATCTATATTCTCCGCCTTTTCATATTCAACAAAAGCCGTCCAGTAATATTTCCCCTCAATTTTCACTAGCTCAGCCTGATACTTCACAATCTGGACATTTCCTAATATCCTTTCCAGCTTCCCTTGCTCAAATTCTTCTGTCCTCTCATTAAATGGCAAAGTTACAATTTTTTTAACACCTCAATTTCCCCCTTTTTTTGTTTCATTTTTTTAATCCGATACTTAGCAATCTTAAAATTGAATTCTATCTTCTACTTTCTCAAAACCGCTCCATAATCTTTCTCAACTTTAGCCACAATTTTATTTGAAATATCAACAATTTCCTTTTCTTCAAGTGTTTTGTTTTTATCTCTCAAGATTACACTAATTGCCACACTCTTCATTCCTGGCAACACTCCTGCACCTTGATAAATGTCAAATAATTCCACTTTTTTTCAATCTTTTTTTATCAACTTTTTTTGAATAGTTTTTTTAAAACATCTCCAACTAAAATATCTTCTCTCATAACGAACGCAAAAATCTCTTGGAACAGCTGGATATTTTTACAATTCCTTGATATTTAATTTTTCTTACCAATATTTTTTTGAATCAAGTCAATGTTAAATTCTCCAACTAAAACTGATGTTTTTCCTAAATCAAAGTTTTCCAATACGTCTGGATGAATTTCCCCGAAGCTTCCAATCAATTCACGACCAACAAATACGTCAACTGAACGACCTGGATGGTATTGGCTTTGTTCAGAACGTTTTATTATATAATTATTGAATTTTTAATTGTGTGAAAATTTCTTCCACAATTCCTTTTAAGTCATAAAAAAATCATAAGGGACTGGTTTTTGGATTCCACAATGTCTTGTTATTTTCTCCAGCCAAAATTATTCCCAATTTTACTTCTTCCTTCGCCAATTCTTCCGCTTTCACAAAAGTTCTACTAACTTCAAAAAAATCTAATATTTGTAGCATTTCTATTCATATTTTTCTTTAGCATTTTTTTAACAAGCTATAAAAGCAATGTTGGACGCAATGTTACAAAATCTTCTGTAATTGGTCTCAATAAATCAATTAAATTTTTCTCTTTCAACGCTTGTGTATTTAATTTTTTTCCATCGCATCTTTTTGGTACAAAACTGTAATTAATAACTTCTTTAAGCCCAGCATTTGCCGCAATCAATTTTCACTTGTGTAGAAAGTTTTGTTGTATCAATAACTGGTTTTTTCACTAATATCCAATTTTGGTAAAAATATTTTCAATATTATCAAAACCGTACATTCTAATAACTTCTTCAAAAGTAATCTTGCTCATTTTTCCAAGTCATCACGATAAGTAGGTGCAGTCAATGTCAATGTTTCCCCATTATCCACAACCTCGATTTCAAGTCTAGTCAATATCCCAATAACTGTTTTCACGTGGAATATTTTTTTCCCAACAAAACGGTTCAATCTCTCAAAGTTTAATGTAGCTGTTTTTTTCTTATATGGAACAGGATAATTGTCAACTACTCCTTCTAAAATTTCTCCACCTGCCACTTCTTGAATGATATTTGCAAGTCTATTTATCACATTAATTGCATTTTCCTCATCGACTCTTCTTTCAAATCTGTATGAAGATTCACTAAATAATGTCAATCTTCTTGAAGTTTTTTTCTAACATTTTTGTGAATTGAAGTTTGCCACTTCCAACAAAAATATTTTTTTGTATTTTTCAGTAATTTCTGAATTTTGTCCACCCATTACTCCACCAAGTGCAACGGCTTTCACACCATCAGAAATCACGATATCATCGCTATTCAATTCTCTTTCTTGCTCATCAAGCGTAACCAATTTCTCATTTTCATGTCCCGCTCTCACAACAATTTTTCCACCTTCAATTTTATCCAAATCAAAAGTATGATTTGGTTGATTCAATCCATCATTATGAAATTTGAAAGCATCTACGATGTTGTTAATACTTCTAATTCCAATAGATTCTACTCTTTCTTTTAACCATTTTGGACTTTCTTTAACTGTAACATTTTTAATTATTCTAGCCACATATCTTTTCGCCAAATTACTGTCTTCAATTTCAACCGAAATGTTATCAGCCGTTTTTTCAGAACTTTCTGAATTTATCACAAAACTTGGATATTTAACCTCTTTATTGTAATAAGCTCCTAATTCTCTTGCAATCCCAATGTGCGACAAACAATCAGGACGATTTGGAGTGATTTCCAATTCAAAAACTGTATCGTTAATTCCTAAATACTCTTTCATAGGCACTCCAACAGGCGTATCTTCAGGCAAAATCATAATTCCATCCGAATCTTTCCCAATGTTTAATTCTTCTTCAGAACACAACATTCCATTCGATTCTACACCTCTAATTTTACCTTTTTTAATAACAAAATCTGGAGCTAATTTTGCCCCAACTTGTGCCAACACAACTTTATCCCCAGCCTTATGATTAGGTGCTCCACACACGATTTGCAAAATTTCTTTTCCCATTATCAACTTTACAAATTGTCAAGTGGTCAGAATCAGGGTGCATTTCTTTTTCAATAATTTGCGCTGTTACAACATTTTCTAAATTCTCCCCTAAAACCTCGATTTTTTCTACTTCCTGACCAATCATAGTCAAGGCATTTTCCATTTCATTTATTTCTATTCCATCTAAATCTATATATTGCTTTAACCAGTTTAACGAAATTAGCATTCTATTTTTGTATGACAAACCTATAAATTCTCAATTTATAGATTATCACACTCTCCTTTCTTTAATTTATAAATTATGTCTTTTTCCACAATAATGTGGATAACTTTTTATTTAATAACAATCCCAATTATAGAAATTTCTGTAAAGTCTTTGTTTTTCAACTTTTCACGATTTATAAAAAAGTTTAATACTCCAGCATCTCCAATACAAACTTTCCATTTTTTTCGTATTTTTCATCGTATTCGCTATCCAATTGAAATAGCACCGTATCATATTTTTTTATATTTTTTTCTTCAAATTCTCTCGGATCACTCTGCGTAAAAAAATGCAAATCCATCACATTGTGAATGTGGTTCTTCTGAATATTCCATTTCAATATTCAATATTTTTACGATAAAGCCAATCTTCTTGATGCTGCTCCAAATTTTTTTCTCTTTACAAAGTTTATCAAACACATTATAAATCGCCTCTTCAAATCTTTCCTTCTCTGTTCGTAACTCAAATTTTATTTTATAACTTTCATTATTGTTTGTAAGAAAACTTTCCTCATAGTTATGCGGTTTATAAATATTTTCAAGCTCTTTTTCATCGTAAAATTCTTTAATCTCATCGTAATAAATCACACGAAAAAGTATCTTGAACCGTCGGATTATCAAAGTCAAGTCCAAACATAGCATCGTCGTCATCAAATACAAAAAAACTGTAAAAATTCCCTTTTGTGGAAAATCCTTTAGTCCCTTCAAATCCTCACAATTAATCTGTGCAATCATCAGCATTTCCTCACCATTAGGTGCTTTTGGAAATTCTGCTCCTTTTGGAAGATACGGCAATCCCACAATTTTACTATCTGTTATTTTTCAACTTATCTTCCACTAGCTTTTATTTTTTTGCAAAAGTTTTCGTTGGTGAATTTTTTTCATAATCCTCACGAATTTCTTCGTAAAAATTTTTTTGTACATACTCATCATCCATTTTGATTTCTTTATCATCCATTTTTAACACTCCAATTGATTTTTTTCTATTCTACATTCAAATAAATTTTTCCATCAAAAAAATTTTTAGCTAAAAAAATACTATTATAAACTATTAGAACTGATCCAAAAAAATCTCTCATCATTTTCAAAAAAATGCTCTTAAGTCATCAATTCCATATTTTAACATTGTAATTCTTTCAAGTCCCAATCCAAATGCAAATCCTTGATATTTTTGTGGGTCAATTCCAACACCTGAAAGCACTTTTGGATTTACCATTCCACTTCCAAGAATTTCAAGCCATCCTGTACCTTTACAAACTCTACATCCTTCACCTTTACAAACTCCACATTCTACGTCCATTTCTGCAGAAGGTTCTGTAAATGGGAAAAAAAGTGTGGTCTAAATCTTACTCTTCTGTCTTCTCCAAATATTTTTCTTTACAATATTTTTCCAAAATCGCTTTTAAAATTTGCAAAAAGAAACATTTTTCTCCAACCATAAGTCCTTCCATTTGGTGAAACATTGGTGTATGCGATACATCGTAGTCTGGACGGTAAACTTTTCCAATCGAAATCATTCTAAATGGTGGTTTTCTGTCTTCCATGTATCTAATTTGCATTCCAGAAGTTTGCGTTCTCAATACAACTTCATTTTCTTTAATATAGAATGTATCAGTAATTTCCCTCGATGGATGTGTTTTTTTGGAATATTTAATGCATCAAAATTATATTTTACATACTCAACTTCAGGTCCATCAACAATGTCAAATCCCATAGAAGAAACAATATCTTTTAATTTCCATAACTGTTTTTAGTAAGTGGATGAAGCGATCCAACATTAGCTTTTTCTTCCCGGCAAAGTCACATCTATTGTTTCATTTTTTCAATCTTTCCTGTTTAGCAATTTCCTTCAAAGCCAGTTGTAGTTTCATCAAATTTCGCCAACAACACATTTTTTTATTTCATTCGTAGTTTTTCCAAACTCAGCTCTTTTTCTCAGCAGCGATATTTCCCATTTCCTTCATTATCGCCGTAAATTCCCTTTTTTTCCCTAGGATTTTTTTACTCTCAATTCATTCAATTCCTCAAGATTTCCAACTTTATCAAGTTTTTTTCTAACACTTCTTCTCTCAAGTGTGCTAATTTTTTTCTAACATTTTTTTCCTCCTATTTATTTTTACTTTCTTTATCTAATAAAAACTTTATCAAATCTAAATCATTTTTATTATAACACAAATTATTTTTAATAAAGCAATTAACAACGCAATATCGTTATAAGTCACTCCACTTATTCTGCTCGCTTGACCTATTGTTCTTGGCTTTCCATAAACAAGTCCCGAAATAGCGATATTACTCAATCCTTGTACTTTTTTTCATAATCAAAATCTTCTGGAATAATCATTTCTTCCAATTTTTTTAAATTTCTCAATTTGTGCTTTTTTCACGCTCAATAAAAACCCTATATTTTGCTTCAATTTCAACTTGCTCTTTCGCCAACGGATCTAATTCAACAGTTTCCACAAATTCCGACAAATTATCATAGTTTATCTCTTTTCTCGCAAAAAAATTCAAATGCCGAAACTGGATTATTCGCCCTCCCGTTTTTCACAAATTCCTCATTATTTTTTTCTCTGCATACTCTTTCCCAAGCAAAAAAATAATTTCTCATTTGTTTTCCTTCGTTGGATAAACCGTAATTCCCTTCAATCTCTCAATCTCTTTATCCATTTCTTTTTTCGCATTTTCAAGCTCATTCAATTTCTCTTCACTCAAAAGCCCAATTTCTTTAGCTTTATCGAATAATCTAATAAAAATATTGTCTTGTCTTAATGTTAATCTGTACTCCGCTCTTGAAGGCAATACTCTATAAGGCTCTGGTGTCTTTTTATTAATAATATCATCAATCAAAACTCCAATGTAACCTTCACTTCTATCAATCACAATTTGCTCTTTTCCCTAATATTTTTTTCTAGCAGCATTCACACCTGCGATAAATCCTTGACAAGCCGCTTCCTCATATCCACTTGTTCCATTAATCGTACCAGCCGTATAAATTCCTTTAATCACTTTAGATTCCAAAGTCAAATTTAATTGATGAGCAGGAATAAAATTATATTCTATCGCATATCCATGTCTCACAATCTTTGCATTTTCAAGTCCAGTTATCGTTTTTAACATCGCTTCCTGTGCAAATGGTGGCATTGCAGTCGTAAACCCATTAATATAGACTTCATCCGATTCAACTGATTCTTGCTCCAAGAAAATTTGATGATTTGTCTTTTCAGGAAAATTCATTATTTTTCTGTCAAGCGACGGACAATGTCGAGGACCTTTTGTACTAACAATCCCAGTAACAATCGGTGAATATTGCAACATCTCCTTACCAACTCTTATCGTTTCTTCAGTCGTAAATGTCAACCAAGTCGGCAATGTCTGATTATACTCTTTTTTCGTTTCATATGAAAAATATCTAGGATTTTTTTCACCTTTTAATTCCTCCATTTTTGAGAAATCTATTGAATCTTTAGCAATTCTCGGAGGTGTTGCTGTTTGGTATCTATCTATCTCAAATCCCAATTCTTCTAATCTATCCGATAATTTGTCACTTGCTGGTTCTCCTTGACGTCCTGCCGAATATTTCACATCCCCAATTATATACTGCCCTTTCAAAAAAGTTCCAGTACACAAAATAACTGCTTTTGCTCCGTATTTTACTCCTAAATTATCTTCTATCCCTTTTATCTCACCATTTTCCACGATTAAATCGCTCACAATTCCTTGAACAATTTCTAAATTTTCTTGATGCTCAACGATTTCTCTCATTTTAATTCTATACCAATATTTATCAGCCTGTGCCCTAGTTATTCTCGACGCCAGACCTTTCGTATGATTCAAATTCTTCAATTGCAAGTTATATCTGTCAATATGCCTAGCCATTTCTCCGCCTAACATTCCCAATTCTGAAACCAAATGGCTTTTTCCTGGTCCTCCAACTGAAGGATTACAAGACATCATTGCAATACTGTCCAAATATATCGTAAATAATGCTGTTTTCAAACCTTGACGAGCTGAAGCTAAAGCTGCCTCTACTCCTGCATGTCCTCCTCCAACTACTATCACATCATAATTTTTCATTTTTTCTATTTTTCCTCACTTTCTTTGAGAATCCTCTTATTTTTTCAACATTCTTCTAAATGGCCTTGTACTATCCTTTATGAACACTCTAAATTTATGTTTCTTAATAAAATGATACAATTTTTGTAAAAACTTCCTCTTCTGTGTATCTCGTACAAAAATTCCGAGTACGCCTTTGAAAAATTTTCTTGCAAAAACTCTCTTCTTCCATCATTTTTAGAAACATTTTTCCATTCGTGTCGTCAAACTTAATTTCGTATTAAAAACTCATTCTATTCAAATCTACCAAATAAAACTCATATTTATCTCCATCTTTTTTTATCAAGACATTCCCTGGCGAATAATCATCAAATTTTATCCCACTTTCATGCAATTTTACTGTAAATTTTGCAAATTGCCTAATCACTTCATCCCTATAAGGCATCTGTTTTTCCATTTCCTCGTCTGAAAGTCCAAAATCATTCCACAAAACTTCCCGACAAGTAAAATCATATTTCAATTCTTCGCTCAAATAAAAACTTCTTTTATCTTCACCAAAATCATCAAAATACGCAATTGGTTCTGGTGTCTGTATCCCTAATTCAAGCAATTTATTTCCATATTCATAGGATCTTCTAGCCTTAGAACCTTTCCCATATTTATAAATCAATTGCGAAAAAAATCCTTTTTTTCTTAAATTTTTTTACATTTACTTCTTTTTCTTCGCCATTATTCTTAATCTTTATCCTCTTTATCTCATTTTCTTCCTGGCTCGACAACATAACTTCCCAATTTATCAAAAATTTTTTTCAACATTTCAATCAAAACATTTTTTTATCATAATTTTTTATTTATTTCGTAATTTTTTTATTTTTTTCATTTAACTCCTTCGCTTTCCTTCAAAAAAAGCACATCTGCTACACTTGTTTCTTCATCTTGTTCTAGCTTTAAATTATTTTCTTTCTCTTTTTCCATTGCTTCTTTTTTTCTTTTTTCTTCTGCTTTTTTCAAACGATCGTATCTTCTTTTCAAAGACATTATTCTATTTCTAGCAGCCTTTATTTTTTTCAACATCGTCTGTATAGTTACTCGCTTTATAAATATAGTCCAATGCCTCATCATATTTATGTTGCAATTCCATAACATACGCATAATTAAAGTACCCTCTTGGATTTTCTGGAGACAACATAATCAATTTTTCGCAAACTCTTTCAGCTCTTTTAAAGTCCTTTATTTCCAATGAAAAACGACCTTCTATATCCAAATATTTTTTTCTTCCATCACTTGAATTTTTTTATAATTTACTATTAATAATTCAATTTCATCGTATCTCTTTTTCAGATATTAGCAAACTATAAAAAAATTTTTCAAAAAAATATAATCTGGAGTGTCTTCATAATTTATCGAGATATTGTAATAATGAATTGCTTCATCTATTTTTTTCCAGCTCTTGCCATTACATCTCCCATTCGCATGTAAAGATAATACTCTTCAACATTGTTACCTTCTGCTTTTACCCTATCTTCATATATTTCTAAAGCTCCTTTATAGTCTCCCTTTTCAGCCAAGTACTCAGCTTTTTGCCATATATCCTTCTGACTTTTCTGGCTCAAGTTTTATCGCTTCATCAATTGTTTCCAACGCCTTTTTTTCCAAAAATTTAATTCAGTATAACAAATTCCCAAATTTAACAAAACATGATAATTTTTTTCTCTATTTCAAGAAATTCTTTATAATAAAAAAACTTGCTTTTTTTATTTTTTTCCAATTGATTGATACAAAAGACCCATAGAAAATATAACGTCTAAATTTTTTTATTGAATTTTTTTCGTAGGCTTCCTCACAATATTCCATTGCCAGCTCATAATTTTTCCATTCTTAAATAAATTCTTATCAACATTAAAAAAATGCTTCTAAATTATATCTATCTATCTCTAAAATCGTTTCTAAATAAATCACAGCATCCTTTATTTTTTTCATCTTGAACCGCTTTCCAAGCCTCTTCCAATAACTCTTCTACATTCATTATAATTTTACCTTTCTTGTATTTATTTATCCCTTTTTTTCAACACTTTTCACATATCTTACATTATACAAAAAAAATATATTATAAGTCTATTTTTTTATTTATTTCCCAAAATCTTTTCTCTTAAAAACTTAATTCTTTATTCAAACGCTTCAAAACTTTTTTTGCTCAATAGCCAAAACATCTTTATCATCTGAACCAATTTTTGTAATAAACATAATTTTTTTATAAAATCTGAAATTGCCTTTCTTGCCTCTAATTTTTATCTCATATTTATAATCTTCACTACACTTTATCTCCTCATCCTTTTTCCAAACAAAAAAATAAAGCATATCCTCATACACTTCCTGTGCCAACTTGTCCCTAACCCTATAATACGTCGAAGCATCTAGATTTGTAATCTTTATAGCCCTTTTTTTCACTAACAAATGGCTCCCTTTGTATTAATCTTACCATTTTTTTCGAAATTTCTCTTCCTCTTTTTTTCCCATAACATTCGTAACATATTCTTTCATTCTTATAAGGCAAAAAAATATTTTTTTCCACATTCTTCACATTGCTGATACCCATTTGCCAACAAATATTTATCTTTTTTTCTTCGATTTATGGCAATTTCTTCCAACTTCTGAGCATACTCACATATTTCATTTTACCAAGACTCTCATAAATCTCTTCCAATTCCTCGTCAGTCAAACTAATATCTTCCCATCTAACCTTTTTCCATCTTTTTTTCAAATTCTCTTCAAAAATCTTTTTTTCTTAAATCTTTTCGGAATCTGATTAACTGGAACATCTCCTCTTATTTCATCATTTTCAATTAACTCATCTAACAATCCTCTATGAATCTTGTAATTTAGCTTTCTCAAATCAATGCTCTCAATCGCTTCCATCCCCAAAAAAATTTATTCGTCTTTTTCTTTTATAACATTCAAATACGTGCTCATCATATGATAAAGTGTCGTATCATTCGTATTTATCTGCAAAACTTTTTTTAAATAAATTTTTTTCGGATTAGACTTTTTCTGCAAGAGGTTTTCCCACAATTTTTTTCCCAATTTTTTTCTTAATTTTTCCACAATAAATATTTTTTTCATTCCTAAATATAAACGATTTTTGCTTCATACGAATTTTTTTAACCAAACTTTTTTTAAATTTTTGTACTTTTTTTGATTGCTCACTCATCCAAAATCACATCCCCTCCATCTACAATTATTTTTTTCCTGAAATTTTTCAAATCTTCAGTCGAAGTCATAAAACACTGTATTTTTCTTATTACGAAAGTACTCCAAAAATACTATTTTTTTCCTAATCTCATCAAAAATACGATGCAATATCATCCATCAAAAAAAATCGGATATTCATTTTTTTCCTTCAACAAAATATCAATCTCTGACACCTTCAATGATAAAAATTATTGATTTCTTTTTCCCCTTGTGACGAAAAACGATTTTTGCATTTTTTTCCCATTTAATTCAAATACGAAATCATCTTTTTGTGGACCAATCAAACTATATCCCTGTAGTTTCTCTCTTTCCGCCTTCCTTTTACACAATCTTTCAAATATTTCCGTCAATTCTTCCTTCGTCTTTTTTTCAACCTCTCCCAAAAAAACAATCATACTTCAATTTTAATTCTGATTTTTTTCATCAAATAATTTTCGATAATTCAAATTTAACAAAATTGACAATTTTTTTATAAATTCTCGTCTGTGGATAATTATTTTTTTACCCCTTCTTCTATAAATCTTTCATTATAAATTTTTATAAATTTCTTCTCCAGTCTCTTTCGCCTTTTATCATTTTTATTCCGTATTCTCAATATTTTTCTCAAAATTAACAATCGCTTCCAAATAATCTCTTCTCGCCTGTGAAATTTCATAATTAAAAAAATCCTCTCCGAACCCCTGGATTTCCCATAATTATCTCAATATCCTCAGGAATAAACGAAATTATATTTAATTTTTCCCACATATTCAATATATTTATCTTTATTTCTATTGATATAAAACGTCTTTTTGTCCTCATTCAAATCAATCGCCAATGAATTTTTCATCTCCGTTTTTTTGTCAATATATTTTTCCAAATACAATAATTCTATTCGTATTATATTTCAACATTTCCTTTATCTTTTTCGTCCTAAAACTTTTTCCCCAGTAGCCAAAAAAATGAACAGCTTCAATCAACGATGTTTTCCCCTGTCCATTCTTTCCGTATATTAAATTAAAATACCTATCCAGCTCAATTCTCTTGTCATTCAAACAACGAAAATTATTAAAATTTATCTGACTCAAATACATTTTTTTCCTCTTTTTATAGTTAAAATTTTTTTCTTTCAACAATATTTTTTTAAAACTGCCTATTTTTTTGCACCTTAACCGTGATTTTTTTCACCATTAAATTCAACAATATCTCCCTCATGGATTTTTTCCACGTCTCAATTCAACTTCTCCGTTAACCTTCACATCTCCATTCAATATAAACATTTTTGCTTCCGAACCACTTCCTGTCAAATTTGTCCACTTCAACAATTGATCCAATTTTATAAAAATCTGTTTTTAATCTCCACTATTTCTACATTTTCAGCTATTTTTTTATCCATTTTTTTCTCTCCAATCTCTTATTTTTAATTATATATTTTTATTAATGTTTGCTTTTTAAAATTTTTCACTGTGGAAAACTATAATTAAAAAGTTTTTCCACATCTTTTCCACAATTCTCCTCAAATCCTTTATTTATCTAGCTTCTAATTTCCACATCTTTTTCCACATTCATATGTGGATAACTTTTTACCTAATGTGGATAACTCAAGTTTTCCACATTTAAAATTAAAATTTATAAATTTTTTTATTAATATATATTTAATCATTTTTTTAGTAATCCACATTTTGTGGAAAACTTATGTGGATAACTATGTAGAAAACTATTCAAAAAAACTTTTTCCACATTTATTTTTTTACTAAGTTTCATTTTTATTAATATTTATCATATTTTCAAGGATTGTTAGTTCATATATCAAATGTGGAAAAACTTTTCCACATTTTGTGGATAACTTTTTAAAGTTTTTCCACAATCAATTTTATTTTTCTTATATTTTTAATTTTTAAATTAATGATATTTTTTTATCATTTTTTTATGATTTTTTTCCACATTCTCTTCATATAAAATGTGGAAAACTTCTTTTAAATCCCTCATACTTTTTCCACAAAGTTTTTCCACATCTTTTCCACATTATTGTTAATAACTTTATCTATCTGAATATCTTTCGTCTTAATGTCTCTATTTCTTTTCTGAAAGCCACGTCTTCATTGACTTTTGCCTCAATTTTTTTCTTATGCTGCTAATCACTGTACTATGATCTTTCCCACCAAGTAATCCACCAATTGCGGTCAGACTTAATCCTAATTTGTCATTATTTTTTTAGCAAATACATCGTAATTTGCCTTGTATCCACAATTTTTTTCTTAGTCTCTTTTTAGATTTCATATCTGCTACACTGACATTATATTCTGTAGATATCATTTCTATTACTTTCTTCGCACTAACCTTTGACTCTTCACGTTTTTGCATTATTGGAAAATCATTTCTTGAACTTGTTCTAATGTTATTTTTCTCATTTAATAATTTTGATCTAGCATTTAAATGTGTCAAAAATGCCTTCTAGCTCCCTTACATTCGTATGTACAGAATCTGATATATACTCAAGTATGCTGTCACTTATTTCTATTTCTTGTGTTTGAGCAATATTTCTTAAAATCATCATTCTCGTTTCAAATCCAGGTTGCTGAATTTCAACTGACAACCCTGATAAAAACCTTGATTCCAGCCTCTTTGATAAATTTTTAATTTCTTTTGGGTATCTGTCACTTATCATTATTATTTGTTTTCCCAACTCTTGAAGTTTATTAAAAGTGTGGAAAAACTCTTCCTCAACAGTTCCTTCTCCTCTTCCAAAAACTTTTTCAAAAAATTGAATATCATCTAAAAGCAACACATCCAAAGCTCTAAATTTATCCCTAAAATGTTGTATTCTCCCTTCTTGAAGCACTTTAAAAAACTCATTTGAAAAATTCTTCAGAAGTTGAATAATACACTCTTTTATTTGGATTTCTTTCTAAAAATAGCATTTCCAACAGCTTGCATTAAATGGGTTTTTCCCTAATCCTGATCCACCATAAATAAATAATGGATTATACACAGGCGTAGGATTTTCCACAACTGCCAAACATGCGTTAAAAGCTAATTTACTATTTTTCTCCAACAACAAAATTATCCAATCTATTTTTTTAGCATTTAAGCCTGTTCTAATTTTTTTCTCTAGATACTTCGACTTTATGATGATAAACGACTTCTTGTGGAATAATCTCTTTTTTTACAACAAATTCCACCTTTATCTCTTCATCAAACATAAGTTCAAGATACTCTTCAAATTGTTCTTTATACTTTTTCCACATTTTGTCTTACTAAATTTGATTTACAAGTTAAAAACTAACTTATTATTAGACAAATCCGTTGCCTCAACATTCTTAAAGAAAGTGTTAAACTCCATTTTCATCTACTTTCTTTTTTTAAACATTTTTGAATTTTTTTCCCACGATTTTTGAGGCTGTCATTTCCATATTAACAACTCCCTTTTTTTATTTTTCTTTCCAAATTAAATATAACATAAAAAAATATAAATAATCAATAAACTTACAAAAAGTTTTTCCACATTTTTTTATTTACTCTTAATTACTGAATAAATAAGGGTTCTAGAAGTTTTTCCACATTTTTTTAATACTTTTTCCACATACATTTTGAAGAGCCTATTTATCAATATTCCCACAGGTTATCCACATTTTTTTCCACATTCCCACAATTAGTGTGGAAAACTATGTGGGAAACTTTATGGAAAAAGTTTTCACAATTTAGGCAAAAGTTTTCCACATTTAAAAAGTTGGCAAACCCTTGTCAATTCTACATTCCCACATTTCCACATTCTATAATAATAATATATATACTAATATAAATAAATTATATTATAATAATATTGTGGAAAAACTCTTTTTCTATTTTTTTGTTTACTTTAATTTTTTTAAAATTATTTTTTTGTAATTTTTAATTTAAAAATTTTTACTCAAAAAAATAAATTTACTTATTAAAAAAATATTTTACAAATTTTTATGAAATACATTTTTATATAAAACGTATTTTTTTAAAATTTCAAATTTAAAAAAATTTTTTTAGAAAATAAATCTATTCTCAAAAAAATATAAAAAAATATTTTTTTAAATTAAATCTTTCTACAAAAATATTTTTTTATTAATTTTTATTTTTCAAAAAAATATAATTTACAATTTTTGTTTAAAAATTTTTTTCTAAAAATAATAAAAAGTAAAAATCCTTTTACAAATTTTATTTTTTTAATTTAAAATATTGAAAAAGTATCAAATACTTCTTGACTTTTTGAAAAATTTGTTTATTATATATCGTAAACAGTTTATTAAAAAAATGTTAGTTAAAAAAATGTAAATAAATAAACTAGTAAAAATAAAATTAATTTTTAGAAAGGAAGAGAGATGACAAAAAGAACATATCAACCAAATAAAAGAAAAAAAGAAAAAGACCACGGATTTAGATTAAGAATGAAAACTAAAAAGTGGAAGAAATGTATTAAAAAGAAGAAGAGCAAAAGGAAGAGCTAAATTATCAGCATAACCCGGTGAATAAAAAGCAGCACCGGGCTTTTTTTAAAACAGAAAAGAGTTAAGAGAAAATGTCTATAAAAATAAAAAAATTCAAAAGAGTTTTCTTTAGTTTACAATAATTCAAAAAAATTTATACAAAAATATGCGATTGTTTTCGTAAGGAATAATGAAAATGAGGAACAAAGATTCGGATTTGTTGCAAGTAAGAAGACTGGAAATGCTGTTCAAAGAAATAGAATAAAAAGACTTTTTAGAGAATTTGTAAAAGAAAAATGGGCAGAATTTAAAAAGAATTCGGATTATGTGTTTGTAGGCAAATCAATTTTTGAAAGAAAATATAAAAAAATATAAAATATAAAGATATTGAAAAAGATTTATTGAAGGTGACGAGAAAATGAAACAAATTCTATTGTTTTTTTAATTAAAATTTATCAGAATTTTTTTCAGGAGCTTTTGGTAGAAGATGTAGGTTTTACCCAACCTGTTCTGAATATTCAAGACAAGCAATTACAAAATATGGAGCGATTAAAGGAACTTTTTTGAGTGTAAAAAGAATACTAAAGTGTCATCCATTTCATAAAGGTGGATACGATCCCTTAAAATAAAAATAATATGGAGGAACTAATTCATGTTTAAAATACCGTTTTTTGGTAGATTTAGCAGTAAATTTATTAAAAAGGAATTACTAATATAGTTGGAAATTATGGTGTTGCGATAATTATTTTTAACTATAATGATGAGAATATTAATATTTCCATTGACTTTAAAAGCAAGAGAAGTCGATGAAAAAAATGAGAGAAATTCAACCAGAATTGGATAAATTGAAAGAGAAATATAAAGATAATCCGCAAGAATTTCAAAAAAGAACAGCGGAAGTTTATAAGGAAAATGGGGTAAATCCATTAGGTGGATGTTTGCCATTGTTAATTCAAATGCCAATATTTGTGGCTTTATATTATGCGCTTATTGGAAATGCAATCCCTAATGATGCAACTTTTTTATGGTTTAATTTGAAAAAACCAGATGCATTATTTCAAATTACAAACACATTGTCATTTAATTTGTTGCCAATTTTAAATACAGCAGCAACTTTTGTACAACAAAAAATTATGACTGGTAGCACAGGTGATAAGCAAGAAAATAATCCAATGCAATCAATGCTTTATACAATGCCATTGATGATGTTATTTATTTTCTATAGAATGCCTTCGGGAGTAACTTTATACTACTTATTCTCAACGATTTTTTCTGTTATTCAACAATATTTCATTATGAAAGGAAGAAATTAGGTAATGGATAAAAATAATCTTAAAAAGCACAAAATGAAGAAGAATTAAACAGTATGATAAAAAGATCGCTTACTTTAGGAGAGGACGAAACTTATAAAGTAAAAGTTTTAAAATATCCTAAAAAGATATTGTTTGTTAGTATAAAAAGGTGAATATGAAGTAGAAATAGTAAAAAAATCTCAAGTTGAGGATTTGAAAAATGAGCACTTGAAAAAAAGAGAAAGTAAAAATGAAAAATATTACTTTAAAAACCTAGATTACAAACTAAAAAAATGAAAATAAAGAAAAATGACAAAAAAATTCTGAAAGAAGAAATTCTAGTTCAAAAAGATTTTTCAAAAAAAATAAAATTGTAAAAAGAAAAGAAGAAAAACAAAGAAACTGTATCAGAAAAAAACAAATTGATGCTAATGATGCAAAATGTTAGCAAAATTAGAAGTTTTATAAAAAGAGTTTTTTTGGTTAATTCTAAATTGGAAATAGTAATAGTTGATATCGCTAAAGAAGGTGACAAATATATTGTTAATGTGGACGGAAAAGATATGAGATATTTAATTGGTGAAAAAGGAAGTTCATTGAATAGTATTGAGTATTTGTTAAGTTCAGTTAAATCTTTAAAACATTTGAAAGTTGTTATTGATTCAAATAATTACAAACAAAAAGAGAAGCTTCTTTGAGAGAATTAGCTAGAAAAAAAGGTAAAAAAAGTGTTGGATTCAGGAAAAACTGTAAAATTGAATCCTATGTCAGCTAGAGAAAGAAAGATAATACATGAAGAAATATCATTTATCAAAGGGTTAGAAACTGAAAGTGTAGGAGAAGATCCTAAAAGATATTTGGTAATTAAAAACAAAAAAAATAAATAGAATGAGGTATGACGATGTTATTTGATACAATTGCAGCAATTTCAACGCCTAAAGGTGAAGGTGGAATTGGTATAATAAGAATATCGGGAGATAAATCATTTGAAATTTTAGATAAAATATTTAAGCCTAAAAACCCAAATAAAGATTTGGGTTTTTATCAGTTTAATTATGGATTTATTCACGATGGAGAAAAAGTAATAGATGAATCGATGGTTGTGAGAATGAAGGCACCTAAAACGTATACTTGTGAGGATGTTGTTGAGATTAATTGTCATGGTGGACAGTTTGTCACTCAAAAGGTGTTGGAATTGGTTCTTAAAAATGGTGCTAGACATGCTGAGCAAGGGGAATTTACAAAAAGAGCATTTATGAACGGGAGAATTGATTTGTCGCAAGCAGAGGCGGTAATGGACTTGATACAGGGGAAAACTGAGAAGAGTATCTCGCTTTCTTTGGATCAATTGAGAGGAGATTTGAGGGATAAGATTAATAGCTTTAAAAAGGCGTTACTGGATATTACGGCGCATGTTAATGTTGTTTTGGATTATCCTGAGGAAGGGATTGATGATCCGTTGCCAGTTGAGTTAAGAGATAACTTAGAGGCGGTTTATGAAGAGGCTACTCGACTTATAGAATCTTATGATAAAGGTAAAAAAATAAAAGAGGGGATAAAAACAGTTATTGTTGGAAAACCAAATGTTGGGAAGTCTACGCTTTTAAATTCGTTGTTGAGGGAAGAGAGAGCGATAGTAACTCATGTTGCAGGAACTACTAGAGACGTGATTGAGGAAGTTATTAATATAAAAGGGATTCCGTTAGTATTGGTGGATACGGCTGGAATTAGACAGACAGATGATATTGTTGAAAATATTGGTGTTGAAAAATCGAAGGAATTTATTGAAAAAGCTGATTTAGTGTTATTGGTTTTGGATGCCTCGAGAGAATTGGAAGATGAAGACCGTGAAGTAATTAATCAGATTAATGAAAATCATAAAAAAGTAATTGTTTTATTGAATAAAATTGATTTGGAAAGAAAAAAATTGATTTGGATGAATATAATTTTGAAAATATTGTGGAAATTTCAGCACAAAAAAATGTTGGAATTGAGGATATGGAAGAAAAAAATTTATTCGTTCATTGTAGATGAAAAAGGTGGAAGATTCGTCTGAAAAAAATTGATAATTACTAATGTTCGGCATAAAACGGCACTTGAAAAGACGAAGGATGCGATAAGAAATATTTTTGAAACAATAGATATGGGACTTCCGATGGATTTGATTTCTGTGGACTTAAAAGAGGCGCTAGATTCATTGTCTGAAATTACTGGAGAAATTTCTTCAGAGGATATTTTAGATCATGTCTTTGGAAATTTCTGTGTTGGAAAATAAATTTGAGAAAAATAAAAAAATTAAGTGAATTAAAAACAATAAATAAACTTAAGAAGTGTATAATAAAAAGTAGCGTAAAAAAATAATTTATTCAAAATGACAAGTTAAAGTAATTGGAAAAAGTAAATAATAGTGAAAAGGGAGGAATTTGTAAAAATGGCTAATAATTATGGAGCCGAGAGTATTACGGTTTTAGAAGGGTTGGAAGCGGTAAGAAAGAGACCTGGAATGTATATAGGATCGACTTCTTCAAAAGGATTGCACCATTTGGTGTGGGAAATTGTTGATAATAGTGTGGATGAGGCTTTGGCTGGGATTTGTGATAATATAACAGTGAAAATTTTAGAAGGAAATATTATCGAAGTGACAGACAATGGTCGTGGAATACCAGTAGCAATGCATAAAACTGGGAAATCTACATTGGAAGTTGTAATGACAGTGCTTCATGCTGGAGGTAAATTTGATAACGATAACTATAAAGTGTCTGGGGGACTTCACGGAGTAGGTATTTCCGTTGTAAATGCGTTGTCTGAATGGGTTGAAGCAACTGTAACTAGAGATGGACAAATTGTGAGACAGACTTACAAAAGAGGAGTTCCTACGTCAGCACCTGAAAAAATTGGGGACGCACCAGAAGATGCACATGGTACAGTTATTAAATTTAAAGCAGATGATGAAATATTTGAAACAACAGTTTATGATTTTTCAGTTTTAGAATCGAGATTAAAAGAGTTGGCTTATTTGAATAAAGGTTTGAAAATCAAGTTGGTTGATGCAAGAAAACCTGATGAGATTAGAGAAGAAGATTTTCACTTTGAAGGTGGAATAAAAGACTTTTTGAGAGAGATTACTAATGAAGAAAAAATCGTGGAAGATGTAATTTATATGGCGGATTCTTATGAAACGCAACCAGCAAAAGAAGTAGAAGCTGTAGATGAAGACGGAAATGTTTTTATAAAAAAAGTTGGAGCTAAAATTGTTGAAGTGGAAATTGCTATGAGTTATACTACTGCTCAAAGAGAAATTGTTTATTCGTTTGTAAATAATATAAATACTCATGAAGGTGGAACGCATGTAAGTGGGTTTAGAACAGCTTTAACAAGAACAGTGAATGATATTGCAAAAGAAATGAAATTGATTAAGGAAAAAGGTGGATCATTCCAAGGGACAGATGTTAGAGAAGGGTTAGTTTGCGTAATTAGTGTGAAAATACCTGAGCCACAATTTGAAGGACAAACAAAAACTAAATTAGGAAATAGTGAAGTTTCAGGAATTGTTTCGAATATTGTTGGAAATAAATTGAAATTCTATTTGGAAGATCATCCGAAAGCAACAGAAAAAATTATTGAAAAAATGTTGATGTCGAAAAAGGCTAGGGAAGCGGCTAAAAAAGCTAGAGAGTTAGTTTTGAGAAAAAGTAATCTTGAAGTTGGTTCATTGCCAGGGAAATTAGCAGATTGTTCGTCAAAAGATCCGTCAGAATCAGAAATTTTCATAGTTGAGGGGAATTCAGCTGGAGGTTCTGCAAAACAAGGTAGAGATAGAAGATTCCAAGCGATTTTGCCTTTGAGAGGAAAAATTTTGAATGTAGAAAAATCGGGGATTCACAAAGCACTTGAAAATGCAGAAATTAGAGATATGATAACAGCATTTGGAGCTGGATTTGGTGATGATATAAATCTTGAAAAATTGAGATATCATAAAATTGTAATAATGACAGATGCGGATGTTGATGGAGCACATATTAGAACATTGATGCTAACGTTCTTTTACAGACATTTGAGAGAGTTAATTGATGAAGGGTATATTTATATAGCGCAACCGCCTTTATACAAAATACAGGCCGGTAGAGCGGTTAGATACGCATATTCTGATGACCAATTAAAACAAGTGACAAAAGTTCTTGAAAATGAGAATAGAAAATATACAGTTCAAAGATATAAAGGATTGGGAGAAATGAATCCTGAGCAATTGTGGGAAACTACGTTGGATCCAGAAGTGAGAACATTGTTGAAAGTATCGATGGAAGATGCATCTTATGCTGATAAAATGTTTAATATTTTAATGGGAGATAAAGTAGAGCCAAGAAGAAAATTCATTGAAGATAATGCAAGTTATGTTAAGAATTTGGATATTTAGTTGTGAAATGATGAGGTTAGTGATGAACTAAAAACGAGGAGGAGAAAATAAATGTCTGATGATTTCAGAGATGAAGATAAAAAAGAAAACGAAGAGATAAATGAAAATGACGATAAAGAAATAATTGTAGATGGATTACCAAAAACTACTGATTTATCGAATGAACAAAATGTGTATATAGAAGACGAGATAAAATCTGCGTACTTAGATTACTCGATGAGTGTTATTGTAAGTCGTGCGTTGCCAGATGTAAGGGATGGATTAAAACCTGTTCACAGAAGAATTCTTTTTGCAATGAATGAAATGGGAATGAGCCATAAAACGCCATTTAAAAAATCAGCAAGAATTGTTGGGGACGTTTTAGGGAAATTTCACCCTCACGGAGATTCGTCTGTATACGGTGCGATGGTAAGGATGGCACAAGATTTTAATATGAGATATGAATTAATCGATGGTCACGGAAACTTTGGATCGATTGATGGTGATGAAGCTGCGGCGATGAGATATACTGAGGCGAGAATGGCTAAAATTACTGAAGAATTATTGGCAGATATCGGAAAAGATACGATTGATTATAGAAAAAACTTTGATGAAAGTTTAGATGAACCAGTGGTTTTACCAGCAAAATTGCCTAATTTATTGTTAAATGGAGCGAATGGGATTGCTGTAGGGATGGCAACAAATATTCCGCCACATAATTTAGAGAAGTAGTTGATGGAATTGTAGCATTGATTGATAATCCAGAAATTTCGATAGATGAGTTAATCGGTTACATAAAAGGTCCTGATTTTCCGACAGGTGGAATTATAAATGGTAGACAAGGGATTTATGATGCGTACAGAACAGGACGTGGTAGGTTAATCGTTGCGGGTCGTGTAGAAATTGAAAAAGCAAAAAATGGGAAAGAGTCAATAATTGTAACTGAATTGCCATATCAAGTGAATAAATCTAGATTTATCGAAAGAATTGCAAATTTAGTAAAACAAAAAAGATTGACTGGAATTTCAGATTTAAGAGATGAAACTGACAGAGACGGAATTAGAATTGTTATCGAGTTGAAGAAAGGTGAAGAAAGTGAGTTAGTATTAAATAATTTGTATAAATTTACTGATTTGCAAAATACTTTTGGAGTGATAATGTTGGCGTTGGTAAACAATGCACCAAAAGTCTTGAATTTAAAACAGATTTTGGAAAAATATTTAGAGCATAGATATGAGGTTATTACGAGAAGAGTAAAATTTGAGCTTAATAAGGCTAAAAATAGGGCTCATATTTTGGAAGGATTTAAAATAGCACTTGATAATATTGAAGAAGTTATTAGAATTATTAGAGCTGCAAAAGATGCGAATGTTGCAAAAGCTAATTTAATAGAGGCTTTTTCATTCTCAGAAATTCAAGCAAAAGCAATTTTAGATATGAGATTGCAAAGATTGACTGGATTGGAAAGAGATAAAAATTAATGAAGAATACAACGAATTGATGTTATTAATTGAAGAATTAAATGCAATTTTTAGCTGATGATTCGAAAATATATGGTATAATTAAAGAGGAGGCTATTAAGTTAAAAGAAGATTTTGGTGATGATAGAAAAACTGAAATTAGAAATACGAGAGCCGAAATTACGATTGAAGATTTGATTAAAGATGAAGAAGTTGTAGTGACTTTGACTGAAAAAGGTTATGTTAAGAGAATACCGATTGATTCGTACCGTTCGCAAAGAAGAGGTGGCGTAGGAGTTAATGCGACAAATACAATTGAAGATGACGTTGTAAAAGACATGTATATCGCCAAAAACTTGGATACATTGCTTATATTTACGACAAAAGGAAAAGTATTTAGCATAAAAGTTTACGAAATTCCAGAAACTGGAAAACAAGCTCGTGGTAAATTAATTGGAAATATTATCAAATTATCTGAAGATGAAAGCGTTAGTACGGTAATAAAAGTTCGTGAATTTGAAAAAGATAGAAATTTATTCTTTGTAACACGAAACGGAGTTGTTAAAAAATCTGAATTAACATTGTTTGGAAATATTAATAAAAATGGAAAACGTGCTATACGATTAAATGATGATGATGAAGTTATGTATATTGGACTTACAAGTGGTACAGGAGAAGATGAAATTTTTGCTGCAACTAGAAAATGGAATTGCTATGAGATTTTTCTGAAAAAGAAGTTAGAAGCATGGGAACTGCTGCTGCTGGAGTTAAAGGAATAACTCTTCGTGATGAAGATAAAGTTGTAGGTGCTGCTATCATAAATTCTCAAATGGATAATGCTGAAGTAAGAATATTGACAATTACAGAAGAAGGTTATGGAAAACGAACTAAATTATTGGAATACAGATTAACTTCTCGTGGTGGAAAAAGGTATTATTATGCTAAATTGAATGAAAAAAACAGGAAAAAAATCGTAGATGTTAAAGTAGTTAATGAGAACGATGAAATCATGCTTATAACTTCAGAAGGAACTTTGATTAGAACTAGCGTAAATAATATATCTGTAATTGGTCGTACAGCAACTGGAGTGAGAATAATGAAAGTTAGAAACAATGAGAAAATTGCCTCAGTTGTAAAAATTACTGAAGAACCAAAATTAGATGAAGATGAACAAGAGTAAATAAGTAAAAAGGAAGTGATCTAAATGTTATCGAAAAAAGCATTATTTTTTTAATTACTGCAGAAAATGAAGTTGAAGCTTTGGTGGAATTTGCTAAAGTGTTTAAAAAGAAATACGGAATAGAGGCAGAAGGTCTTTATGTTAAGGATATCTTGAAATATGAAATATTTCCAATCGCAGTAGAGGGAATTGGAATTAATGTGGGGGCAAACTACGCATTCAAGGAATACAAAGAATTAGAAGAAAAAACTTTTAGACACATAAGAGAGCTAACAGCACCAGATTTTTTTCAAATGTTTATAGTAGAGAAGGAGAAACTGTTGAAATTGCTTTAGAAGAGTTGAAAAAATATGATATGTTAGTTGTTGTAAAAAATGATAAGGTAACTTCTATTTTGAAGGATATTATGAGAAGTGTTTACAAACCGTTGATAATATTGCCTAATCAACTAGAATTTAAGTTAGATAACTTATTATTATTAGATGATGGAGCTTATAACGCGAATAAGACATTGTTTACATTTTTATAACATATTTCATGAACAAAAGGTTGATGTTTTGCGGGTAAATGTGGATTCAGAAGATAATTTGTCAGAAAGATTTGGAGAAAATTACAATTTGATTCACAAAAAAAGGAGATCCTTTTAAAACAATCATGGAAACATCGAAAGATTACGATATGATTTTTGATGGGAGATTTGAGATACACAGTAATGGTTGAAAGAATTACTGGAAAGTTAGGTGTAAGAATTTTTAGAAAATATGAAAAACCGATTTTTATTGATTAATTATTTTGGTTTAATATTGAATGAAAGTTTTTAGACTCTCTCTAGTATGCATTTAAAACCTTAAAATTATTGAAATAATAATAGATACTAAATATTAATTGTTTGTTTTTATTACAGATAATTATTTAGAAAAATAATAAAAAAATCTAGATAAAAAGAAGTTATATTATTTTTTTAATAGAAAAATTATGTATTTTATCATATGATTTTTTTAAGATAAAATTAAGATGAAACTAGTATAATGTAAAAAAATGAGAAAATAAAAAAATTAGAAGGAGAGAGAGCATAAATGAAAGTTTTAATTTGTTCAGATAGCCACGGGAAATTGGATTATTTCCAAGATGTAATGGAATTAGAACAGCCAGAAATTGTTATATTTGCTGGAGATCACAGTGTAGATGCATTGAATATATCATTGATGCATCATAAAATTCCATTTGCATATGTTCGTGGAAATACAGACTATGATGATGATGATGCTAAAGATGTTAGAATTTTTTTGATTTGATGGGTAGAAAAGTATTTTTTTAACTCATGGACATCTTTATGGAGTAAAAACGAATTTAAATGAGCTTGAAAAAAAAGCAAGAGAAGAAAATGCTGATATTTGTATTTTCGGGCATACTCACAGAGAGTATTTAGTAGAAAAAGATGGAACTGTTTACGTTAATCCAGGAGCATTGCAAGATAAAAAATACGTAATATACGATGGAAGAGATTTCATACAAAAAGTTTTTGGATTAAATAATTAGAGGAGTTGTAGATGGCTAGTATTATTTGCAGCTCTTTTTTTATTATAAATTATTTGCTATAGAAAAAAATAAAAGTTTTTTTAATATTTTAGACTTAACTTTTGTCTTGTAAATAATCAAATAAACCAGTATAATATTAAAACAGAAAAATCCGAAGATTGGAGGGAAAAGATGAGGAAAAAAATTTGTGATTTTTTTGAATGGAGAGTATAAATATTCGCAGGAATTTATGGATAGATTGGTTTCGGAAGAGACGATTTGCTTTTTGTGCGGATGGTGGCGCAAATTTTGCTTTTTCAGTACGGGAAGGTTCCCGAAAATGATTATTGAGGGATTTGGATTCGATTGAGAAGAAAGTTTTGGAATATTATAAAAAGTAAAAATGTTTTGATAAAAAAAATTTCCACGAGATAAGGATTTTACTGATTTTGAGTTAATTTTTAGAAGAAATTAATAAAATTTTTGGGAAATGAAGATTTTATTGAGAAGATATTTATCGTTGGAGGACTTGGAAATAGGCTTGACATGACTTTGAGTAATTTATTTTTTTGATGGAAAAAGTATAAAAATATTGTGTTTTTTTATTGGAAGATGAAGAAATTTTTTTACGCAGAAAAAAATCGTTTGTCTTAAAAAAATAAAAAAAGAACTTTGAATTTTCGATTGTTCCGATTAGTAAAAAAATGTGGAAAAGTTGACGCTTAAGGGATTTAAGTTTGAGACTGATGGGATTGATGTAAAAAGGAGAGTTCTCGGCTTGTGAGTAATGTGATTTGTGAAAAATGAGGCAAGTATTGAATTTGAAAGTGGGAAATTGATTGTAATTTTGAAAAAAATAAAAAGTTGTAAATTGTAGAAAAAAATAAATATTTTTTTAGGAAAAAAATTTGGTTTTTTGTAAGATAAATTTATTTGTTGAAAAATTTTGGTGATTTTGAAAGCAATAAAAATTGGAAGTAATAAAAAAGGAAGTGCATAAATATTGAAAAAATTTAGGATTGAGAAGGAACATCAGAGAATGAAAATTTCCCAGTATTTGCGAGAAGTGCAGAATTATTCGGGGAGAAGTTTGAGAAATGTGGAAGTTTTTTTGAATGGGAAGCAGGTTAGGCTTACGAAAAAATTGCCGTCGCATGGAAATTTGAAGATTGTGGAGAAGAAGAAAGGGACTGATATTAAGTCGATTAAATTGCCACTTGATATTGTGTTTGAGGATGAAGATATTTTGGTTGTGAATAAGGAGCCGTTTTTGTTAACACATCCAACACAGAAAAAGGTTGATTTTACTTTGGCAAATGGGATTGTGAATCATTTTTTGGAAAAATATGGCGAAGTGAGAGTGCCACGATTTTATAACAGGCTTGATATGAATACATCTGGGCTGATTATTATTGCGAAAAAAACAGTTTTGCATAGGCATTTTTTTGCAAAAATTTTTTTCAATTTTTGAGAAAAAAATATTTGGCAATTGTGAATGGAATTATTGATGATGAAGAAATTTTTAGAATTAAAGATGAATTGGCAAAAGATGGGGAAAATCATAAAATTCAGGATTTTGAGAAAGAAAATTTGAAAGCTGAAGTTGAAAAAGTTAATTTTGGAAAAATGAAAAAGTATGATGAAATTGAGAAAATTGAAAATAATTCAAATTTTGAAAATAAAGATAACAAAATTGGAGAAAATATAAATTTTGACAGTAAAAAAAGAAAATAATAATTTAAATCTGGAAAGTAAAAAGCAATTTTGAAAATATAAATTTTTAAAATAAATAAAAAAATATAGATTTTTGATAGCAAAAAAATACAAAAATATAATTTAAATTTGAAAGATAAAAATGATTTTTAATAATGAAATTTTTGGAAAAAAATGGAACAAATAAAATCATTATCGAAAGACGGATTTTTCGAGATGGCGATAATTTGGAGAGAATTATTGACGAGAGAGGTCAGTATGCGAAAACGGCTGTAAAAGTGTTGAAAACTTATCCTGAAAAAAATGTGACGCTTGTGGAATGTGAGCTTTTTACGGGAAGAACACATCAAATTCGTGTGCATTTGAAATCAATTGGGCATACAATTGTTGGGGATGAGCTTTATGGAAATGGCTTAAATAAAGAGCTTGGGATAAATAGACAATTTTTACATGCTTACAAGGTAAAATTTACACATCCTGCGAGTAAAGAGGAAGTTGAATTGGAAATACCTATTTTTTACTGATATGAAAGACTTTTTAGAAAAAAATAATTTTTTTATTAGTTGAGATAAATAATTTTTACAGAATAACGATAGATAAAGAATAATTAAAATTAAAGAAAGGAGAAAAATGAAAAAATTTAATTTTTCTGTTGATTTAATAAACGACAACATTTTGAAATCACTACTGATTTTTTCAATACCAATTTTAGTGTCAAATATTTTTCAGCAACTTTACAATATGGCGGACATTGCTATTGTTGGACATACTTTAGGAGACAATTCACTTGCAGCAATTGGGGCCTCAGCAGCAATTTTTGAGCTAATTTTTGGTTTTGCGCTTGGAATTGGGAATGGTCTTAGTATGGTTGCAGCAAGAAGTTACGGAGCGAATAATAAAAATCTTTTGAAAAAATCGGTTGCAGGTTCGATTGTTATTGGACTTATGGTAACAATTGCCGTGATGATTTTATCAAGATTTATTTTAATGCCGTTGCTAAAAATTTTACACACACCTGAAAATATCATAAATGAAGCGTTTGAATACATAAATATTATAACAATGTTCATAGGAGTAACTTTTTCCTATAACTTGTCATCAGGACTTTTGAGAGCAATCGGAAACAGTTTTATGTCGCTTGTATTTTTAGTAATTGCCTCAATTTTAAATATTTTTCTTGATATTTATTTCATAACTTCCCTAAAAATGGGGATTGGTGGTGCAGCAGTCGCAACTGTTATCGCACTAAAGCAATATCTGTAATTTTAAGCGTAATTTACATTTACATAAAAGAACCAATTTTAATCCCAAGAAAAAAACATTTCCGATTCGACGCAAAAATTATACAGAGAATTGCTCGGACAAGGAATTTCAATGGGATTAATGATTGCAATTGTATTAACAGGATCACTAATTTTACAATACGCAATAAATGGATTTGGTTATTTAATCATCGCTGGACACACTTCGGCAAGAAAATTAATGGGATTTTGCAACATTCCACTAACAACAATGGCACTTGCACTAGCAACCTTCGTTTCTCAAAATAAAGGAGCCGACAGAGTCGACAGAATACGAAAAGGCGTATTTTATGCAAACCTAATGGACATCTTTTTTGCAATCGGAATCACAATTTTCGTTTACCTATTTTCAAAAAATATGATTCACCTAATGTCTGGCTCAAACTCCGAAGTAGTCCTTTACAACGGTTCAACCTACCTAAAAATAGCCTCACCATTTTTCACAATATTAGGCGTTTTATTCAACTTAAGATACGCTCTACAAGCTCTAGGAGAAAAAGTAATCCCTCTAGTTTCCAGTATAATCGAATTTTTTGGAAAAATAATTTTCGTAATTTTTTTATTGTGCCAAAATTGGGATATTTTGGTGTGATGATTTGTGAGCCGCTGATTTGGATTGTGATGACTGGGCAGTTGGCTTGGGCATTTTATGGGAATGGGTATATTAGGAAAAAAATATAATATGAATCTCTTCATCTGAACAAGAAATATTTGATATAAACTTTAAAAAAATTTTTTTCTATTTAATTATAAAAAAATGAAAGTAAAAAAATTGCTGTAAAAATCCTTTTAAAAAAATTTATTTACAAGCCAAAACAATATTGTTGATAAAAAAATATTCAAAATTACATTGACAACAATATAAATGTATGGTATAACATGATTGAAGATAAGGATGACGTCAAGCTTTAATTTCAAAAAAAAGTTTTTTTAGGAGGTTATTAATATGAAATTTAATAGCTATATTTTTAGGATTAAGAGACAAGGCAATTGTAGAAGCGTTGAAAAGAAGACATATGTTAAAAAGAAATATTGATAGTGAAGAAGCGTATGGGAAAAAAACTTTAGAAAAATCCAATAGATAACAATTTTTAAAGATACATTTATAGTTGAAGATCTTTTTGGTTATGATGAATGGGTGAATATAGATGCAAAAAGATAGAAGAGTTTTTGGGAAGAGCGTTTTATGAAGAATGTCTTGATAATTATTCAGATGTTATGATGCCGACAGACGAAAAAAACCCTCAGAAATATGAATATGTATAGAAAGGAAGTTATAAAAATGGAAGTAAACGAATTGTTAGACGAAGCAATAAAGGAATTATCAAATTTGGAAGTAGGTGAAATAATTTTTTTGTCAGAGAACTATTCAAAGGATATGAATGGAACCGAATTGAAAGAAGTACAAGATTACTACTTGGAACCCTATTTTTTTAAATAAGGTAAAGACGGATTATAAAAAAAGAAATAATGCCTTTGGATAAAACTGTTTCAGGACAGAAAAAAATATAAAATTGTTTCAAAAGTTAACCCTAAATAATAGACTTGTTGGAAAATTATATCTATTTAGAATTTGATAAAACAAATATTCTAAAAGCAAGGGTCTTGACCCCTTGTGAAAATAAAAAAATTAGGTTATTAGACAGGTCTAATAAATGATATAAACAAATTGCTTCAAATACTTAAAAAAATAGCGATTTTTTTGAGAAAATATTATTAAATTCGATTGGTAAAAAAACCGTCGGAAAAAGATTAAGCAACGAAAAATCACTAAGAAATCGTTGCTTAAAAAAATTATTGATTATTTTTTTGTATTTGTGATAATTTAATTTATTGAAAGGTTACAAATTTTTTTGTTATCTGAAATACGGTTTATAGACATTTTAGGTTTGTTTTTGTCAAATGAGTAAACTAACTTTGTAATTAGAAAAAAATTTTGTGTTTTTTTCATTCAAATTTGTAAAATAGATGGCGTTTTCATCTTCTTTTACTTCAAAATTTAATTCTGAAAGTTCAAGGGTAACTTTTCCTGTTTTTTTAAAGCTGCACGAGAATCTATTTGGCTAAAAAGAGATATAAGGTTCATTTTCTTTAGTTAAGAATTTTACATAGATAAGTCCTCTAAAGTGTACTATCAAGACTGGAACAGTTCCAAACTTTGGAAGATAATATATCAATATCAGAATTAGAAAAAAACTTAAACTAAAAAGTCAGTAAAAACAATGCAAATATAATTTTTTTCATAAAATCACTCCTAAATAATAAATTTTTTTGTATATTTTTATAATATTTTTTTAGGAAAATCAACAATAAAAACTAATATTTAAAATTTCACATTATTTTTAGAACTAAACGCATTTTGAAAAAATCCATCGGATAAGTTAAATTCAAAAGTTTCACGGCTGATGTAACCGACAGTTTTGTCGCTTTCGTAAAGTTGAATGAGAAAATCTGCCATTTCTTCGGATGTATGATAGTTTGGATAAGATTTATCATAATCAAAATCAGTTTTACCAGTTGCGACATTTCCAAAGTTAGTTTTGGTTGCAGCGGGTGCTAGGACTTTTGCTTTTAATTGTGCGTTGTTTTGCTTTAATTCTAGTGCGAGTCCCTCTGTGAAGGCGTTTACGTAAAATTTTGTGGCACAGTAGACAATTCCGTTCGGGACGATTGTGTAGCCTCCTGCTGAGGAGATATTGATTAATTGAGATCCTTTTTTGTTGTGATAATCTTGGACGTATAAGGAAGACAGCAAAGTTAATGTTTCAATATTGAGATGAAGCATATCTGAAATTTTATTTAAAGGCTGCTCTTTTATATCACCATACATTCCAAAACCTGCATTGTTTATTAAAGTTTCAATGTGATAATTGTTTAATTTTGAATATAGTTCAGGAATTTTATCGACATCGGTTAAGTCAAAATCTATTACAATAATGTCCAAATCAGGATTTTTTTCTTCAAAATTTCGCTTTTTAGATTTTCTAGTAAATTCTTTCTTCGTGCAATCAGAATAAGATTTTTTTATTTCTTTCTGCGAATTTTAGAGCCACAGCCTTTCCTATTCCCAAACTTTCTCCTGTTATAATAGTATATTTTGTTTTCATAGTTATTATCTTCATAAATTTGATAAATAGAGAATAATAGTTAAAATGTACTGTAAGTCGAGAAATTTGTTAAAATAAATGTTTTAATAACTTTATAGGAGGAATTTTTATGGCAGGTAAAAATTATGAAAAAACTGCAAAAGAAATATTAGAGGCAGTTGGTGGAAAAGAAAATGTTGTAAGTGGTGCACATTGTGCGACAAGACTTAGACTTGTATTGAAAGATGATTCAAAAATAAGTAAGGGTAAACTTGATAATATTGAACCGGTAAAAGGTTCTTTTAATAATGCGGGACAATTTCAGATAATACTTGGAACTGGAATTGTAAACGAAGTATTTAAATTTTTTAGTCAAGCTGCTGAATTATCTGAAGTTGGAAAAGAAGAACTTAAAGAAATTGCAGCTAAAAAAGGGAATGTATTTCAACGTATGTTAAAATCCCTTGCTGATGTATTTGTTCCGATTTTGCCAGCTCTAGTTGCTTCAGGGCTAAATGGGAATCAATAACGTATTGACTTCTAAAGGACTTTTTGTTGCTGGAAAAACATTGATAGAAGTATTTCCTCAATTTACAGATTTAGCCAATATGATTAATTTGTTTTCAAATGCAGCTTTCGTTTTCTTACCTGTACTAATTGGGTTTCATGCTGCTAAAAACTTCGGTGGTACACCTGTATTAGGTGCTGTAATAGGAGCTATAATGATTCATCCTGATTTATTAAATGGTTATGGTTATGGTGAAGCTCTTGCGAAACATGCAATTCCATTCTGGAATATTTTTGGATTAAAAATTGCACTAGTTGGATATCAAGGTACAGTTTTACCAATAATAGCTTCTTCATTTATTTTATCAAAAATTGAAATTTTTACAAGAAAACGTGTTCCAGCAATACTTGATATGATAATAACCCCTTTAGTTTCAGTTTTATTGACTGCATTTATAACTTTTACTGTGATTGGACCAATTATGAGAGTTGTTGGTGACGGTATGACTAACGGTGTTTTATGGCTATTTTTTGATTTAGGACCTCTTGGTGGTGCAATTTATGGTGTTGTTTATCCATTGCTTGTAATAACAGGAATGCATCATAGTATGGTAGCTTCTGAAATGCAGATACTTGCTAATATTGCAAAGCTTGGAGGATCACCTACTTTTGCAGTTGTTTCAGCTTCCAATGTCGCTCAAGGTGTCGCTTCTTTAGCTTGTTTCTTCTTTATGAAAAAAGATAAGAAAATTCAAAGCGTTGCATCAGCTGCTGGAATATCAGCGCTTTTAGGTATCACAGAACCAGCTGTATTTGGGGTAAATTTAAATCTTAAATTTCCATTTTTGGCAGCTTTAATTGGTTCAGCTGTAGGTTCTGCTTATGCAGTATGGATGAAAGTTCTTTCAGTTTCACAAGGACCTGCTGGGATTCCTGGAGTAATTGTAATGCGTCCTCAATCGATGATACAGTTTTTAGTAGCAATTACAATTTCATTTGTTGTAACATTTATTGTAACATATTTGTTTATAAAAATTTTTTTAATAGAAAAGGTAGTGAAAAAAATAATGGAGTGGCCTAGAGAAAAAAAGATATGAACGTTTAGAAAATTTACCAAAAGAAAAAAATACAATGAATTAAAGGAAAAAGTAGAAAAAAATCACCATACAGACAAAAATTTCATATTCAACCTGATACAGGATTATTAAATGACCCAAATGGATTCAGTTACTTCAATGGGAAATATCATATATTTTATCAATGGTTTCCATTAGGTCCGGTACATAGTGTTAAATATTGGTATCATCTTTCTTCAACTGATTTAGTGACATTTACAGATGAAGGAATTGCAATGAAACCAGATACTATTTATGATAGCCATGGTGTTTTTTCTGGTACAGGGCTTCCATTGAAAGATAAACTGTTTTTATTTTACACAGGAAATACAAGAGATGAAAACTGGATTAGAAATCCGTATCAATGTATTGCAGTAATGGATAAGGACGGAAAAATCACAAAAAATGACAAACCATTTATAGATAAAGTTCCAGATGGGTATACAGACAACTTCAGGGATTCGAAAGTTTTTGAAAAAAATGGAAAATATTATTGCTTAGTGGGAGCTGAAACCGTTGATAATAAGGGGGCTATCGTTTATTACAGTTCAAATGATTTGAAAGAATGGGAATTTCGTGGAAATTTAAAGACTGATTTCAGTGAAAATAGTGGATTCATGTGGGAATGTCCTGATTATTTCGAATTTGAGGATAAAGCTGTTTTAATGTTTTCTCCACAAGGAATGGAAGCTGAAGGAGAAAAAAATATAATAATATTTTTTTCAGTCAGGATATTTAATTGGAGAAAAAAATTGATTTTTGAAAAAAAGGCGAATTTAAACATCAGGAATTTAAAGAATTTGATAGAGGATTTGAATTTTATGCACCACAAACGATGAAAGATAATAAAGGTAGAAGAATATTAATTGGCTGGTTTGGCCTTCCGGGAACTGACAGTGTAACTGATAAATATGACTGGGCTCATTGTCTGACAATTCCTAGAGTACTTGAACTGAAAAATAATATTTTGTATCAGAAACCTTTACCTGAACTTGTTAAACTTAGAAAATCAGAAGAGGAATTTTCGTTTAAACTGAATAACAATCCTGTCAATTTAAAAAAATGGGAAAAAGAACTTATGAACTGGATGTAAATTTTGAAAAATATAAAAAGCAGAGAAAGTTGGAATAAAATTTAGAGTTGGAAATAACGAAGAAACTGTCTTCTTCTACGATTTGAAAAAAATAACGAACTTGTATTTGACAGAACTCATTCCGGTGAATTAACAGAAAATTTTGAAGGAGAAGACATCAGAAAAATGCAAATTTGAAGAAAAAAATCTAAAATTACATTTATTTTTTTAGATGAGTCCTCAGCTGAAATTTTTTTGTAAACGATGGACTTGAAGTTTTTTTAGTACCAGATTATATAATAACATTGAAAAATAATGAAATTTTTCTTTTTTACAGATGGAGAAGCTGATATAAAAGGTAAAATATGGGAAATTTAATTTAATAAGTTAAGGGAGAAAAATATGCCAACTATGAAAGATGTTGCAAAATTAGCAGACGTTTCTGTTGGAAGTGTATCCAAATATTTTAACGGTATTGCTTTTAAAGGAAAAAAACTAAGCTTGCAATTGAAAAAAAGCAGTAAAGGAATTAAATTATGAACCAAACATATATGCAAAAAGGACTAAAAATTAATAGAACCAATACTGTTGTTCTTATAATTCCAAGTATTTGGAATCCTTTTTTTAGCGAATTGACTTTTTCATATTGAAAAAGGAATTACGAAAACATGAAATAAAGCTGATTTTATACAACTCAGAAAAATAATATTGAAAAATGAAATTCAGTTTATAACAATGTCAAGGCAGAATAAAGTAGATGGAATAATAGCAGTAACATATAGTAATATAGATGAATATATATCTGAAAAATCTTCCATTTGTCAGCATAGATAGATTTTTTTCACATAAAACAAATTTCGTAAGCAGTGATAATTATTCAGGTGGAAGATTAGCTACAGAAATGTTAATAAAACATGGAAGTAAAAAAATTTAGCCTATATTGGTCATGGCTCAAAATATTCAAATGACACTGTTTCAAGATTAAACGGTTTCAAGGACTATTGCAGTGAACATAATATTTTTCAATCAAATATGCTACAATACTGGAACAAGAGAAGAATTTGAAGCAGAAGTGGATGATTTTATAAAAAAATTTATTATAACTAAAAAAATTGACGGTATTTTTTTCTTCAACAGATGCACACGCTTTCTACATTTTAGAAAAAAACTGGAAGATCTAAATATTTCTGTGCCTGAAGATATCCAAATAATAGGATTTGATGGGGCAAAAAGCTTCAAAAAGGGAAAAAAATTATTTATCCACAATTAGACAGGATATTCCAAAAATAGCTGAAGAATCTGTAAAAAAATTTTTGATAAATGCAATAGAAAATAAGGAAGATACAGAGAATAAAGTAAATAAAAAAATTCCTATAACTTTTTTTATCTGGAAAAAAACAACAAGAAATATTTTTATAAGATAGTTTATTGAAGCATAATAACTTTCCTTGATGATACTGTTAACCGTAACAGCGAACTTGAAATATCAAAAAAATTTATAAAAAGAAAATTAATATATTTAATCTATTGAAAAGTGAACTAATTTGTGTTATACTTTTTAGTGCGAAATAATTAATATATTAACAAATATATAAAAATTTTTTAGGAGGTATGTTACAATGGCAAAAACTAGAGTAGCAATTAATGGATTTGGAAGAATAGGGAGATTAGCATTAAGATTAATGGCTGAACAAACTGATAAATTTGAAGTAGTAGCAATTAATGATTTAACAGATGCTAAAATGTTAGCTCACTTATTCAAATACGACTCTTCTCAAGGAAGATTCAATGGAACAATCGAAGTTAAAGAAGGAGCTTTCGTAGTAAACGGACAAGAAATTAAAACTTTCGCAAAAGCTAACCCTGAAGAATTACCTTGGGGAGAATTAAACGTAGACGTAGTATTAGAAGCTACAGGATTCTTTGCAACTAAAGAAAAAGCTGAATTACACGTTAAAGCAGGAGCTAAAAAAGTAGTTATTACTGCACCTGGTGGAAACGACGTTAAAACAGTAGTTTACAACGTAAACCACGAAATCTTAGATGGTTCAGAAACAGTTATTTCAGGAGCTTCTTGTACAACTAACTGTTTAGCACCAATGGCTAAAGCATTAAATGATAACTTCGGAGTTGTAACTGGAACAATGACAACTATCCACGCTTACACAGGAGATCAAAATACATTAGATGCACCACACAGAAAAGGTGACTTAAGAAGAGCTAGAGCTGCGGCTGTAAATATCGTACCTAACTCAACTGGAGCTGCAAAAGCAATTGGATTAGTAGTACCTGAATTAAACGGAAAATTAGATGGAGCTGCTCAAAGAGTACCTGTTCCAACTGGTTCATTAACTGAATTAGTATCTATTTTAAACAAAAAAGTAACTGTTGAAGAAGTAAATGCAGCTATGAAAGCAGCAGCTAACGAATCATTCGGATACACTGAAGAACAATTAGTTTCTTCTGACATCGTTGGAATTCACTTTGGATCATTATTTGATGCAACTCAAACTAAAATTGTTCAAAACGGAGATACTCAATTAGTTAAAACAGTATCTTGGTATGACAATGAAATGTCTTATACTTCTCAATTAATCAGAACTTTAGGATATTTCGCAAGCAAAATTGCTAAATAATTGACTTTAAAAAGTTTTTAGAATTATTATAGAGAATCGGCTAGAAATAGTCGATTTTTTTCTTTTTATAATTTGAAATTATTTTTAGTTATTAGTTATGAAAGAAAACTTAAAAAAAGGAACAGGAGTTACAATTGGAAATGATGTTGTAATTGCCGCAGGAAGCATCGTTACTAAAGATATTCCTTCTGGAGTTATGGCAGCTGGTGTTCCATGTAAAGTTGTAAAAAAAATAACAGATTAAAAAAATTATAATTATTTAAAAAGGAGGAAAAGTAAAATTATGATTGAAAATTTAAAATTAAAAAAAGTAAATGCTCCAAAAGATTTACCATTATTAGCAAGTTTATCAATGGCAGTACCGATATTAATTGGATTATTGTCAAATAATTTAAAATTAGGAATGACAGCTTCATTAGCAGCAATTTTAGTTGTATATTTTTCCGTTAAAAAGGTTCATTTTCTGAAAAAAATCTTAATGCTAATGGGGTGTTCATTTGGATTCATATCAGTTTATACGATTGGATTAGTTTTTAGCTTTTAACATGGTAGTTTCAGTTATAGTATTTGGAATAACAGCAGGAATTATTCACTGGATGGTTTCACATTTTAAATTAAAAACCTCCAAAAGATTTCTTTTTTTGTAATGATATGCTCAAATGCTATTTCAATTCCACATCAACCGATTCACAAAAATTGCAGAAAATATAGGTTATATGACTTTTTGGAACATTGTCAACATGTTTAGTAGTATTTTTTTGTATTGTTTCATAGTGAAAAAGAAATTAAATCTAGAAAAAAACATTGAATATTCCTCATACTCCGCAAGAAATCAGAAAAAAAGTATTATTGAAGCAATCATATTTGGAATATTTTTTTGAGTATAGCTTTAGGAGTGGGATATTTTTTTAAATTTGACAAATCCGTATTGGGTAGCAGTAGCTTGTATCGCCGTAATGCAAGGAAATTCAACTCAACATGTTTTTCCAAAAGAAGTGTTCAAAGAATAGTTGGGACTTTAATAGGAGTCGTTTTTTTGCTGGGGAATACTTTTATTTGCAAAAAAATCCATGGGAAATATGTATACTAATAATAATCCTCCAATTTATTGTCGAATATTTAGTTCCAAGAAATTATGGAATAGCAATGATTTTTTTATAACGCCACTTACAATTTTTTTGTCAGAAGCAGGTACACTATTTACAAAAAGTCCTTTTTATTTGCCGAAGGAGACTTTTTAACACGATAATAGGTTCTTTAATAGGGATTATAGGTGGATATGTCGTATATCATGAAAAAAATTTAGAGAATAATTTAATTTTTTTCTAAAAAAATATCTTAAAAATAATTAATTCTATAAATTTGGATATAATAAAAAAATACTCTAATCTTAATTGATAGGGGTATTTTTGTTATAATACTGTGAGATTTTACCGCCTCACAATTTAAAAATATGAAAGGAAGACACCAAATTATGATTAACAGGGACTTTCTAGTATTTATTATTCTAGTTGTAATTTTAACTTTCTGGTTTAATAGAGCTAAATAGAAGCTGTTAATTCCTCCTTGAATATTTCAGCCTCACAAGTTAGTGCTGTTTTTTTATATAAGGGAAAAAAATTGGGAAATAAAGATAAATGTGGTAAAATTATGGTAGAAATAAATATTTGTAAATAATGGACTTTTTCAATAAATTGGTATAAATAATAATAAAAAAATTATTAGGAGGATTGTAAAAAAATGAAAAAAATTATAAAGAGTTAGAAAAAAATATTATTTTCAATGGATGGAAAAAAAGTTATTCAGCGTATAAATCTCTAAAGGGAGAATATAAATTTCCAAAGTATGTTCTTGCAATTGACCATGTCCAATCAGATCCTTACGCTCCACCTTCAAGAATGCGAATTATAATGGATAGAAAAATTTCAGGAATTCCTTATGAATTAACAGATACAAAGGAGAAAAATATTGCAGTTTCAGATTTTCTTACAAGAAATTTTTACAAGGAAATTCAAAAAAATGGAAATGATAGTTCAGGAACAGGAGGAAGCGGAAGGATTTTTATTGATAGATGTGGGCAAGAAATTTTGGAAAGAACGTCAGTTTTGATAAAGGAAGATAAAATCGAAGTTAGATTTGAAATGGGAATGCCAGCAAGAGGTAGACGAATAATGGGAAAAGCTGCACAAAAAATTATTTTTGAACAGTTACCTAAAATTGTTGAAAAATCTATTCTCTATGATAATTTGAATAAAGAATCCTTAAAAGAGCAAATAATTTTAGTGTTAGACCAAGAATACATAAGAAAAGTATTGAAAGAAAACAAATTAGTCGCATTTGTAGCTAACGATTCGATACTTCCACGTGAAAACGGAATTTCAGATAAACCAATGAAAAATGCGGTCAAATTCAAAAGTCCAGAAAAATTTGAAATTACATTAAATCTTCCAAGTGGAAAAAGAGTATCTGGAATGGGAATTCCAAAAGGAATTACTCTAATTGTAGGTGGAGGCTATCACGGGAAATCCACTTTACTAGCAGCTCTCGAACGAGGAATTTACAATCACATTGCTCAAGATGGACGTGAATTCATAATTTCTGAAACAGATGCAGTAAAAATACGTGCAGAAGACGGAAGAAATGTAGAAAAAGTAAATATCAGCGGATTTATCAACAATTTGCCAGGAAATAAAAACACTAGAACTTTTTCAACTGAAAATGCAAGTGGAAGCACTTCACAAGCAGCAAATGTAGCCGAAGCCCTAGAATATGGAACATCTTTACTTTTAATAGATGAAGACACCTCTGCCACAAATTTCATGATTCGTGATGGAAGAATGCAAAAACTTGTGGTAAAGGAGAAAGAGCCAATAACGCCATTTATTGACAGAGTAAAAGAACTTTATGATAATTTTGGAGTTTCCACTATACTAATTATCGGTGGTTCTGGAGATTATTTTGATGTAGCAAATCATGTTATAATGATGGATGAGTATGTACCAAAAGATGTAACAGAAAAGGCAAAGGAGATTGCAAAATCAGATGAAAATAATCGAGAATTTTCTTCAAATGATAAATTTCAAGGAATTACACAGCGAATTCCACTCAAAAAAAGTTTTTCGCAATCTGGAAAACTAGATAAAACAAAAGCTAAAGGGAAATACAGCATTCTATATGGAAAGGAATTAATTGACATTTCAGGACTGGAGCAACTTGTGGATGACAGCCAAACAAACTGCATTGCCGTAATGATTGATTATTTTAAAAATAAAGTACTGGATGAAAAATTGACACTTTCGCAAGCGGCTAATAGGATTTATGAAAAGATTCAAAAGGATGGACTTGATTCAATTTCTTCGTACGTAGGACATCCAGGAAATTTGGCATTGCCTAGAAAACAGGAATTTTGTGCAGCAGTGAATAGATATAGGAAGTTGAAAATAAAATAGTTTATTTTTAAATTTTTTTACTTTTATCAATTAAATTTGAAATAAAAAAATATTGTAGAGGAAGTGATGGTTATGAGAACTAAAGTATTGGTATTTGTAGGTTTGTTTTTTTGTAAGTATGTTAGGAATTGCATCAGAATTAGTTTTAAAAGGTGGATATGACTTTAATACATATTCATATTCATTAAAGGCAAAAATTTCATTAAAGGCAAAAATATTCGATTATGGGCAGAATATAGTTTCGATTGAAATTGATACAAAAGGGCAAGGGAAAAATATTCAAAATAAGCAAATTGATAAAGATACATTTAAAGTTTTTGCTAAAGGAACTTTGCCAAAAGACGCTGGAATTGTGCTAGATGATAAGACTAAATCATTGGGGACATTTGAAGTCGAGAGGGAAATTGAGAATATTTTTGTAAATGACAAGGGAAATATTGTTATTAACTTGAAATATGGAAAAGATGTGGTTGGAGCAAATACTTTGAGTTATGTTACAGGGATGTTTCTCGAAATGTATTGATGGACTTGGAATATAGGGTGGAACAGAAAAAATTGATGAAAACAGGTGCTGGAACACATGGATTTTTCGGAATTTATAAACAAGGGAAAAGTTGTTGATGAGGAAGCTGATAAATTTTTAGCAACGAAGTCTAAAAGTGGAGTGAATTATCAATATTTTAAACCTGTTAATAAAGATGATGGGAAGAAACATCCGCTTATAATCTGGTTTCATGGGAATGGTGAAGGCGGATACAAGGATTATCAGAATAATGTTTCACAAAAATTGGCAAATCGTGGGGCAGTGGCTTTTGCAGAAGATAAAGCACAAAAGATATTTGGCGGGGCTTATGTTGTGGCACCGCAGGCTGATGACACTTGGTATAATAATTATACCAAAGGGTACATAAAATCAGTAAAGGCTATGATTGATGAATTTGCTTCTGAAAATAATGTTGATAAAAATAGAATTTATATTTTTGGAGCTTCTGCTGGTGGATATATGTCATTTAGAATGATGATCGAATATCCAGATTATTTTGCGGCATTTAGTACAAGTGCAGCTGCTCTTGATAAAGCGGCTACTTCTGGCGGAGTTGCAACTACTGCACAGGATTTGATGAAAATAAGAAATAAACCGCTTTGGATGGTTCACGCACAAAATGATCCGACTATTTCCTACGAAAATACAAGTAAAAGAGTTTATGACGTTCTTTCAAAATATGGAGCAATACTTTCTTCTTATCCAAATGTAAAAATTGGTGAAACTGAGTACAATGGACACTGGAGCTGGATTTACAGCCTTAGAAATATGCCTGTGAATGATAAAGGTGAGCATTTATTTGAATGGATGGCAAGACAGAATTTGAAAAAGAAATTCAAAAAAATCCCAAATAATGATAAAAGTAATTGGACTTGACTTTTCAATGTCTGAATTATTTATCAGTTCTGAAAAATCAAAGGGCTGATTATTCAAAATATTTTTAGGATATTAGAAGAAGGATTGAAAAAAATTACAGGAATTATTATCAAGAAAAGTAAAAATTTTTCTAAAAAAATTGATATAAACAAAAAAAGCGAAAAATATCAAAAATTACATGAATGTATCAAAAAAATTGTCGAAGAGATTTTTTTGCATAAATTATCAAAAAAATTGTCTGAAGGATATAATGCTGTGGTTGTTGAGAATTTGAATATAAAAAAACATCGGAAAAATTGATATTGAAATATTAGGAAAATAAAAAAACAGAGTAGGAACTACCCGAAGAATTTGGTAAATATATTTAGCTAGCAAAAGTAGATACTTCCCAAGAAGTTCTAGCTTCTAAAAGTGGAGTTCACTGACATAATAGATTTATTTAAAAAAATCAAAAAAATAAAAAAAAGTAGTTGACAAATATTTTTTTGTTTGATATAATACCTCTTGTCGATACGAAAAATGTATCATGTACAATAAACAAATAAATAGAAGAAGCATATACCATAAAAGATGTGATAAATAAGAACTTTTAATAATAAAAAAAGTTCCTGTCAATAAGACTTTAAAAGGTGAAAATAAATATTGAATGAAGAGTTTGATCCTGGCTCAGGATGAACGCTGACAGAATGCTTAACACATGCAAGTCAATGGGGAAACGGTGCTTGCACCGTGATAACCATGGCGGACGGGTGAGTAACGCGTAAAGAACTTGCCTCTTAGTCTGGGATAACAGATGGAAACGACTGATAAGACTAGATATTATTAAAGCTTTCGCATGAAGCTTTTAATGAAAAAGAGATGCTAAGAGAGAGCTTTTGCGTCCTATTAGTTAGTTGGTGAGGTAACGGCTCACCAAGACGAAGATAGGTAGCCGGTCTGAGAGGATGAACGGCCACAAGGGGACTGAGATACGGCCCTTACTCTTACGGGAGGCAGCAGTGGGGAATATTGGACAATGGAGGAGACTCTGATCCAGCAATTCTGTGTGCACGAAGACGGTTTTCGGATTGTAAAGTGCTTTCAGCAGGGAAGAAGAAAGTGACGGTACCTGCAGAAGAAGCGACGGCTAAATACGTGCCAGCAGCCGCGGTAATACGTATGTCGCGAGCGTTATCCGGAATTATTGGGCATAAAGGGCATCTAGGCGGATATACAAGTCAGGGGTGAAAACTTAGGGCTCAACTCAAAGCTTGCCTTTGAAACTGTATATCTAGAGTGCTGGAGAGGTGGACGGAACTACACGAGTAGAGGTGAAATTCGTAGATATGTGTAGGAATGCCGATGATGAAGATAGTCCACTGGACAGCAACTGACGCTGAAGTGCGAAAGCTAGGGGAGCAAACAGGATTAGATACCCTGGTAGTCCTAGCTGTAAACGATGATTACTGGGTGTGGGCATGAAGAGTGTCTGTGCCGAAGCTAATGCGATAAGTAATCCGCCTGGGGAGTACGACCGCAAGGTTGAAACTCAAAAGGAATTGACGGGGACCCGCACAAGCGGTGGAGCATGTGGTTTAATTCGACGCAACGCGAGGAACCTTACCAGATCTTGACATCCTACGTAGGCCTGTGAGAACAGGCTGTGCCTTCGGGAACGTAGAGACAGGTGGTGCATGGCTGTCGACAGCTCGTGTCGTGAGATGTTGGGTTAAGTCCCGCAACGAGCGCAACCCCTATAGTTAGTTACCATCATTAAGTTGGGGACTCTAACTAGACTGCCTGCGAAGAGCAGGAGGAAGGTGGGGATGACGTCAAGTCATCATGCCCCTTATGATCTGGGCTACACACGTGCTACAATGGTTGGTACAAAGAGGAGCAAAACGGTGACGTGGAGCAAAACTAAAAAGCCAATCTAAGTTCGGATTGAAGTCTGCAACTCGACTTCATGAAGTTGGAATCGCTAGTAATCGCAAATCAGCAATGTTGCGGTGAATACGTTCTCGGGTCTTGTACACACCGCCCGTCACACCACGAGAGTTGTTTGCACCTGAAGTTACTGGTTCAACCGTAAGGAGGAAGGTACCTAAGGTGTGGATAGTGATTGGGGTGAAGTCGTAACAAGGTATCCGTACCGGAAGGTGCGGATGGATCACCTCCTTTCTAAGGAGTATATAAACACTAAATCTGTTTGGATTATGTTTCTTCGTGTTTATTCTTAAGGGCGTGTAGCTCAGGTGGTTAGAGCACTGTGCTGATAACGCAGGGGTCGCTGGTTCGAGTCCAGCCATGCCCACCAAAGAATTTTATTGTATGGGGATATAGCTCAGTTGGGAGAGCGCTGCCCTTGCAAGGCAGAGGTCAGCGGTTCGAACCCGCTTATCTCCACCAATATTAATTAAGGACAATGGGAAATGAATAGTAGGTAAAAAGATTACAATGAAAACAGGAAAACTGTTAGAGTTAGAATAAAAAGCTATTAAGGGCACACGGAGGATGCCTAGGCAACAAAAGCCGATGAAGGACGTGATAAGCTGCGAAAAGCTTGGTGGAGGTGCACATAACCTTTGATACCAAGATCTCCGAATGGGAAAACCTATATGTGTAGATCACATATACGAAAGAGGTAAGTCCGTGAACTGAAACATCTAAGTAACGGGAGGAAAAGAAAGTAAAAACGATTCTCTAAGTAGCGGCGAGCGAACGGAGAATAGCCTAAACCATATACATGTAAGTTGGCGACGTTGTGTATATGGGGTAGAGGGACTTTAATAGACTAATAGCCATAAAAGTCATTTTTACTAGTAGAGTAAGTGGAACACAGCTGGGAAGCTGGACCAAAGAAGGTGATAGTCCTGTAGAACATAAAACTATTAGTAAAACTTAAAGCACCCGAGTAGCATCAAGCACGAGGAATTTGGTGTGAATCAGCGTGGACCATATCACGTAAGGCTAAATACTTTTGTTGACCGATAGAGAAGAGTACCGTGAGGGAAAGGTGAAAAGAACCCTGAGTAAGGGAGTGAAATAGAATTTGAAACCGTGTGCTTACAAACGGTAGGAGCTCGCAAGAGTGACTGCGTGGATTTTGGTTAATCATCCTGCGAGTTATGATATATGGCAAGGTTAAAAAGAATGGAGCCGAAGGGAAACCGAGTCTTAATAGGGCGACAAGTCGTATGTCATAGACGCGAAACCTAGTGATCTAGGCCTGTCCAGGTTGAAGCTAAGGTAAGACTTAGTGGAGGACCGAACTCACCGCCGTTGAAAAGTTGGGAGATGAGATAGGTCTAGGGGTGAAAAGCCAATCGAACTAGGAGATAGCTCGTTCTCTCCGAAATGCATTTAGGTGCAGCCTTAATTTTTAAGATATGTGGGGTAGAGCACTGTATGATCTAGGGGGCGTATTGCTTACCGAAATCAAGCAAACTACGAATACCATATATTAATGATTAGGAGTGAGTCTATGGATGATAAGGTCCGTGGACAAAAGGGGAACAGCCCAGACCACCAGCTAAGGTCCCTAATTATGTCTAAGTGGGAAAGGAGGTGGATATTCACAGACAACCAGGAGGTTGGCTTAGAAGCAGCCATACCTTAAAAGAGTGCGTAATAGCTCACTGGTCGAGAGTATCTGCGCCGAAGATGTAACGGGGCTAAGACATAAACCGAAGCTGTGGAAGATGCTTTTCGCATCTTGGTAGGAGAGCGTTCTGTAAGCCGATGAAGGCAGGCTGTAAGGCCTGCTGGAGGTATCAGAAGTGAGAATGCAGGAATGAGTAGCGAGAAGGCGGGTGAGAATCCCGCCGGCCGGAAGTCCAAGGTTTCCAGGGGAAGGTTTGTCCGCCCTGGGGAAGTCGGGACCTAAGCCGAGGCTAAGTAGCGTAGGCGAATGGAAAATAGGTTAATATTCCTATACCACTTAATTAACGTTATTACTGATGGAGTGACGCAGGAAGGTATGTGAGAAGGCTGACGGTTTAGCCTTTCTAAGGAAGTAGCGTGAGCATATAGGTAAATCCGTATGCTTAAACGTGAGAACTGATGGGTAAGCACCTCTTGGTGTAAGTCACAAATCCTACACTGCCAAGAAAAACTTCTAAGGAGGAAATTAAGTGCCCGTACTGTAAACCGACACAGGTGGACAGAGTGAGAAACTTAAGGCCGACAGGCTAACTCTAGCTAAGGAACTCTGCAAAATAGCCCCGTAACTTCGGGAGAAGGGGTGCCTATATTACTTGAGAAGAGAAACACTTCAAGGGGAAATAGGTCGCAGTGAAGAGTCTCAAGCAACTGTTTACCAAAAAAACACAGGTCTATGCTAAGCTGAAAGGCGACGTATATGGGCTGACACCCTGCCCAGTGCCGGAAGGTTAAGAGGAGGATTGAGAGATCCGAATTGAAGCCCCGGTGAACGGCGGCCGTAACTATAACGGTCCTAAGGTAGCGAAATTCCTTGTCGGGTAAGTTCCGACCTGCACGAATGGTGAAATGATTTGAGAGCTGTCTTGGCTGGAGGCCTGGTGAAGTTGTAATGTCGGTGAAGATACCGACTACCTGCAGTAGGACGGAAAGACCCCGTGGAGCTTTACTGTAGCTTGGCATTGGGTTTTGGCAATGTGTGTATAGGATAGTTGGGAGACTATGAAGTAATGGCGTCAGTTGTTACAGAGTCGCTGTTGGAATACCAACCATATGTTGTTGAAATTCTAATCTGGTAACGGAGACAGTGCTAGGTGGGCAGTTTGACTGGGGCGGTCGCCTCCAAAAGAGTAACGGAGGCGTTCAAAGGTTCCCTCAGGTTGGATGGAAATCAACCTAAGAGTGCAAACGCATAAGGGAGCTTGACTGCGAGACTGACGGGTCGAGCAGGTACGAAAGTAGGAGTTAGTGATCCGGTGGTTCCGTATGGAAGGGCCATCGCTCAACGGATAAAAGCTACCCCGGGGATAACAGGCTGATACTTCCCAAGAGTCCATATCGACGGAAGTGTTTGGCACCTCGATGTCGGCTCGTCTCATCCTGGGGCTGGAGAAGGTCCCAAGGGTTGGGCTGTTCGCCCATTAAAGAGGCACGCGAGCTGGGTTCAGAACGTCGTGAGACAGTTCGGTCCCTATCCACTGCAGGCGCTAGAATATTGAAAAGATCTGTCCTTAGTACGAGAGGACCGGGATGGACAAACCTCTGATGTATCAGTTGTCACGCCAGTGGCATGGCTGAGTAGTCACGTTTGGAAGGGATAATCGCTGAAAGCATCTAAGTGAGAAGCCCACTTTGAGATGAGTGTTCTTTTAGTATCCATCGAGAACAGGTGGTGATAGGCTGGAGGTGTAAGTATAGAGATATATTTAGCTGACCAGTACTAATAATACGAAAGCTTTTTAATATTCTTTTTACCGTACTATTTATTTCTCATTGTCTTTATTAAATTTTTAAGTTTGGTGACAATAGCGACAGGGATACACCTGGTTACATTTCGAACCCAGTAGTTAAGTCTGTTTACGCCGAAGATACTTAGAGTTATCTAGGGAAAATAGGAAATTGCCAAACTTTTTTTATTTGTAAAATTTATGTTAAATAGAAAACTTTAACAAAAAGATAGCAAGAAGTCTCCCGTTTCTAGAAGTGGGAACAGTTCACTAATATTATTGTAAATCAATTCTTTGAATAAGAGTTGATTTTTTTAGTTATTTATAATTTGTAGAATATTTAGGCTTTTTGTAAATTTTTTATTAATTTTTGTAAATTTTATTAATATAGTAAAACTGCTTTTAAAACAATATTCAAAAAGCTATGACTATTTTTACCCTTTTACTCTACGCTCAATTTTATATAATTTTAAATAGTTTTGAGTATAATTTATGGATTAGTTTATTATTTTTTTCAATAAAATAAAGTTATCATCAATTTTTTTCATATAGACTTTAAACAGTATTTCAAAATCCGTTGTGATAAATATTTTTAAATTGTTGCTCAATGAAAGTTTAAAGGGAAAAATATAAAAAAAGTTTTTTTATAATCGAAGAAAAAAATCTTGTATTTTTAATCATAAAGGGGAATACATTTCAATAGGATTTAGTGATCGTATTGTAATTTGTTTCCTCTTTTTTTGTTAATTAAAAAAATATGATTAAACTTATTTATTTCTTTATATTTTTTTACTCTGTCCCATATTTTATAAAAAAATTTGAAAAAAAGTTGTTACATATGGTACAATAACAGAACATTGATATTCTCAATAAAGGCCTTATTCATTAAACTTTTTGGAGTTGTGTAAATGATGAATTTTTAGAGAGTGAATAGGGTTTAGGTTTTGAGGAATTGATGGTTTAATAAAATGAATGGAGAAGAGGAAAAATGGGAATAAGAAATCATAAAGGGACGATTAGAATTGTTTCGATAATTTTGATTGTTGGATTTGCGTTATCGATGTTGATAACTGGGATTATTTCGTTGAAAAATAATGTGTTGGATGCTAAAAAGCATGGAGATAAAACACAGGCGATAGTAACGGTTAATAAAGAGAAAAATTACTAGAGATGAATTTAATTTGGAAGTTGAAAGTTTGAAAGAGAATTTGAGAGCTAGTATGCAGCAAAAACAACAGCAGTTGGCTCAAATGGGAGCTGATGGTTCTAATTTAAAAGAGATACCTGAGGAAATATTGAAGGAATATACGTTGCAATTATTGATAAATAAAGATTTGTTGCTTTCTTCGGCTAAAGATTTGAATGTTAAGATAAGTGGTAGCGAAGTTGACAAGAAGATGCAAGAATATTATGCTCAAGCTGGTGGGAAAAAAATAACTTTTTGATGGCTATAAGAAGTAGAGGATACAGTTTTGATAAATTTAAAGAAACTATTAAAGAACAAGAATTGATACAAAAAAATTCAAGATAAAAATAGCTTCAATTTCTAAAGTTGATGAAAGTGAATTAAAAAAAGGCTTATGAGAGATATAAATATGCAAGTTTTGGTGGAAGACCTTATGAAGAAGTGAAACCAAGATTGGAACAAGCGTTAAATAATGAAAAAGGGTACAATGATGTTGAGTTCATATTTTTTTAAAGCTAGAGAAAAAGGCTAAAATAGATATTAAAGATCCTGAAATTAAGAAATTATATGATCAAATAAATTCTGTAGTTGCTGAAAAAGATGGTTATAAATATACAAAAGCATCATTAAATGAACAATTGTTAAGTGATTATACTTCTACACCAGAAGGATATTCAGAAGAAAAAAAGTTCAAAAAAATTGAAGGAAAGTTTTAAACAAAAATTTGGATAAGTTTATTACTATTGCGGCAAAGGCTAAAAGCTGCTGGAATAAAAGCAGATAAAGAGTTTGTTGGTATTGATGAGTTAAGTGATTATTCTAAGAAATATTATGACTATTTAGTTGATAGTTACAAACCGTCAGAACAAGCATTGTTGGATAGATTTAATTCTAGAAGAGATAAATATAATCAAAAGAATACTATTTCAGGATATGTAGTTGGGCAAGATTACAAGGCATCTAGTAAAGATTTTGAAAGTGCGAAAAAACAAGCTGAAGAGATTATGAAAACTACAAATAAAGAGAATTTTTCAGCAAAGGCAGAGCAATTTAGTAAAGATCCAGGTTCAGCTAAAAATGGTGGAAGTTTGGGAGAAAGTACTGATTTGAGTAAACTGGTTCCAGAATTTGCACAAGCTGTTAATAATGCTAAAGTAGGAGAAATTGTGGGTCCTGTAAAATCAGAATATGGATATCATATAATTTATGTTCAAGGTAAAAATGCACAAAATCCTAATGTTGCCAAAGTTAGTCATATTTTGATAACTCCGACAATATCAGAAGAAACTAAAAAAGCGGTTGCTAAACAAGTTCAAGATTTAAAGGCTGAATTGATGGCAAATAAAGTAACTTGGGATAAAATAGAAAAACAAGATAAATATAAATATGATACTAAAGAGCAATTTAGTGATTTGACAAAAGATCAACCAATTCCAGGAATAGGAAAAGCTAATCCAGAATTGTCAAATAAATTATTTGCTGCGAAAACTAATGAAATATTGGATTATGGTTCAAATGAAGGATATTTCTTATTGACAAAAACTTCTGAAATTCCATTTAAAGAAGCGAAATTTGAGGATGTGAAAGAGCGTATAAGAGTGGAATTAGGAATTGAGTATGCGAAATAAAGAAATGGGATTGAAAGATGATAATACTCAAGCAGGAGCATAATTTATTAGGAGTATTTAGTTTTTTTGAAAATTATAAAATAAGAATTATTGAATATAAAAAAATACTTTGACTTTTAAAAAGTTGAAGTATTTTTTTATAATGAGAGTAAAAAAAGTTGATAATTATTAATATTTGATAAATTTTTAAAAAAATGAAATTTTCTTTTGAAAATATATTCACATTGTGATATAATTGGTTGAGTAAATATATAAATATATTAAATTAAAAAATTTATGGAGGTAATTACAAATGACTAGAATTGAAGATATCTATGCAAGAGAGATACTAGATTCAAGAGGGAATCCAACTGTAGAAGTTGAAGTATTCTTAGAAGGTGGAGCTATGGGAAGAGCATCTGTACCATCAGGAGCATCTACTGGAGTTCACGAAGCTGTTGAATTAAGAGACGGAGACAAATCTAGATACTTAGGACAAGGTGTTTTACAAGCAGTTGAAAACGTAAACACTGAAATTGCTGAAGCAATTATTGGAATGGACGCTTTAGATCAAGTTTCTATTGATAAAGCTATGATCGCATTAGACGGAACTCCAAACAAAGGAAGATTAGGAGCAAACGCTATTTTAGGTGTTTCATTGGCAGTAGCTAAAGCAGCAGCTAACCAATTAGGTATACCTTTATACAGATACTTAGGTGGAGTAAACGCTAAAGAATTACCAGTACCTATGATGAACATCTTAAATGGAGGATCTCACGCAGATTCAGCTGTTGACGTTCAAGAATTCATGGTACAACCAGTAGGAGCTAAAACTTACAAAGAAGCTTTAAGAATGGGATCTGAAATTTTCCACCACTTAGGAAAAATCTTAAAAGCAAATGGAGATTCTACTAACGTAGGAAACGAAGGTGGATACGCACCATCTAACATTAACGGTACTGAAGGAGCTTTAGATGTAATTTCTCAAGCTGTTGAAGCTGCCGGATACAAATTAGGAGAAGACGTTACATTCGCAATGGATGCTGCTTCATCTGAATTTGCAACTAAAAAAATGAAGATGGATCTTACACTTATACATTCAAAAGAGAAGGTGGAGTTGTAAGAAATTCTGATGAAATGATCGAATGGTATAAAGGATTAACTTCTAAATATCCAATCGTATCAATCGAAGATGGATTAGCTGAAGATGACTGGGACGGATTCAAAAAATTAACTGATGCAATTGGTAAAGATGTTCAATTAGTAGGAGATGACTTATTTGTTACTAATACTAAGAGATTAGCTGAAGGAATTGCAAATGGAATCGCAAACTCTATCTTAATCAAAGTTAACCAAATTGGTACTTTAACTGAAACATTAGACGCTATTGAAATGGCTAAAAAAGCAGGATACACTGCAGTAGTATCTCATAGATCAGGAGAAACTGAAGATGATACAATTGCTGATATCGCAGTTGCTACAAATGCAGGACAAATTAAAACAGGATCTGCTTCAAGAACAGATAGAATGGCTAAATATAACCAATTATTAAGAATTGAAGATGATTTAGCAGATGAAGCTATTTACGAAGGTAAAAAAGCATTCTACAACATTAAAAATTAAATAATTTAATTTGATATTTAGATATTGACTTAATTTATGAAATACGTCACTTATTTGTGTTTTCGGACATAAATTTGGGGCGTATTTTTTAACAAAAGATAGCAAGAAGTCTCCGGCTTCTATAAGTGGGAGTAGTTCACCATAGTCAAAGTTTTTAGAGTTCAATTTTGAGGTAGTTTTATTATAAGTAGTTGATTATGAAAATAAAAAAATTATAAATTTACATAAAAAAATATAGAAAAAAAATTTGTCTTTGGAATTTTTAGAGAGAAAAATTAGAACAAATTTGAAATTTTTCAAAAAAATACATTCAAAAGCCTTTTAAAAAAATCAGTTGTTTATTAAAATAATGAAAAAAAGTATAGGTTTGTTGTGACTAAAATAGGAATTGACAATAAGTATTAAATAATATATAATATACAAAAGATTAGAAGTAAAAAATAGAGAGAAATTTAGGGAGGAAGAACATGAAAAAAATCGTAACATTATTTATTCTTGCAAGTGCTGTTTCATTCTCAGCTAGAAAAGCTGAAAAAGCTCCAGTTAAAACATCTGGTGATGTAGTAGCTAAATTCAATGCTTTAGAAGCTTCTTATGCTAAATTAGTTGAAACTGAAAATGCAGAATTTGCAAAATTAAGAGCAACAGCAGAAAGAGCATCTGCACAATTGGAACAAAAACAACAAATGAAAGCTAAAATTGAAGAAAGAATTGCTAAAATTGAAGGTGCAGCAAACGCTAAATACTTCAAAGAACAATATTCTAGCTTAGTTAAAGAATACAACAATGTTGTTAAAGCATTAGATCAAGAAATCAATGCTTTAAGCAAAACTGTAGATAACTACAACACAATATTACAATTAAAAGAAGGAAGTGGACAATAATATGAAAAAAAGATTAGCAGTATTATTAGGTGTATTAGCTTTAAGTAGTTTTTCATTCGCAGCACCTACATCAGTAGAAAAGCAGCTTAAATAACTTAGAAGCTCAATTACAAAAATTGGAACAAATGGAAAATGCAAAATTTGCTCAAGAACAAGCAAAAGCTGAAGCAGCTCAAGCTAGATTGGACAACTTGCAAAAAATGGATTCAGTAATTGATCAAAGAATAGCTGATATCGATGCTAACGTTGATACAACTATTTTCAATAAAGAATTCAAAGAAAAAGCAGCACAATATAAATCATTAAAAGCAGAAATTTCTAAAGAAATCGAAAAAGAACAAAAAAAGTTTTAGAAAACTTTGAATTATTGAAATCTTTAAGATAATTAAATGAATGTTTGCTGGTGCTAGATTTTATCTAGCACTTTTTTTGAAAAAAAGTTTTTAAAAAAATGTTTTTTTAGGAAACACTATGAAAAAAATCTTAAAGATATGGTATAATTTAATCAAAAATGGAGAAGAAACTATTGACATCGACTAGGAAGATCGGTGTGAGAAAAAAATTAAAAAAATTAATATAATTAATAGGAGGAAGAAAATGAAAAAGGCATTATTTATGTTAGTAGGAATGACACTTTTTGTCTTCAGTGTCATATTCTGCACCAGCTAAAAAGTACAAACACAAACAGTTTGGAATCAAGTTTGAATGCAATTGAAAAATAAATTTAATGATTTATTACAAAAAGAAGCTCAAAAGAAAGCTGAATTCCAAAAATGAAAAAGATAGATTGGAAAAAAAGAAGTTGAAGACTTGCAAAATAAATTGATTGGAAAAAGAAAAAAACTACAAGAAAAAAATTGAAAAAAAGATTCAGAAGTTAGATGGCACAGAGATGAATACAAAAAAATCTTGAAAAACTACGATGAATATTACAAAAACTTAGAAAAAAACAATCGTACAAAAAAACAAACTAGAATCGCTGAATTGGAAACTCTTTTTATCAGTAATGCAATAATTTGTGTTAATGTTTAAGAGAAGGTAGGGTTAAAATAAAAAAAGAAGAAGAGGAGATAAAAATGAAAAAAACTTTATTTTTAGGATTAATCTTGGCTGCTTCAGTTCAAATGTTTGGAGCGAGTGCACAAGATTTATTAAAAAGAAGCTAGAAACGATTATTACAAAAAAATTTAAATAAAAAAAGCTGAACCAGTGAAAGTAAAAAGAGAAAAAAAGTAGTTAAAGATGCGCAAAAAAAGCAATGGATGAAGCTAGAAAAGAAATGTCAGATGGGACAGTAGACGAATACTTAGATCAAAAAGAAGAAGCACCAAAACCAAAAACTCCAATGGAAAGATTACAATACAATTCAGAAAAAGCAGCTGACAAAGTTGATTTTTATGAAAGAGTAGTAAGAAGTGTTAAGAGAGAAGAAGTTGAAGTTAGTGGATATAATGATGTATTAGGAAGAACTAATCCTAAAAAAAGTTGATATTAACAAAAAAAGGTGCTAAAAAAAGTAGTAAAAAAAGCAGTAAAAACTAAAAAAAGAAATAATAAATTAAAGTAAAAAAATAAAAAGCCAATTGGTTATGAAAGGAAAAGAAAAAAATGAAAAAAATTATTGGAATTGCAGCATTGTCAGTATTAGCAGTATGTCAATTGTCATATTCAGCTGGAAAAACAAATAATGATGCGGCTATACAAAGATTATTAAAAGTAGCAAAAACAAAGACAAGCTGAACAAGCAGTAGAAGTAACTCCAGTGGAAGTAACTGGAACAACAACAAGTGCTACACCTAGAGTAAAAAAAGAGTTAACTCTAAAAAGCTGAAATTAAAGCAATGAAAGCTAAAGAAAAAAATATGACTGAAAGCGAAAAAAATGGATGTAGAAATTCAAAGAATTAAAAAAAGAGTAACTCAAATCAATAACAACATTGATACATTCAATAAAAAAATAATGAAATTTTTAGAAAAAAATGGAACAAAGATTGGATCAAATCCAAGATAAAATGAAATAAGAAATTTGAAATAGATCCAAACGTGTGGTATTATAATAATATGATTATGGACTATTTATAAAAAAATTAATGAAACAAAAAAATTTTTATAAAAAAAGTTCAAAAAAACGAAAGGAGAATTAAATGAAAAAATTAGTATTATTAGGGGCGTTAGCAACATTAGGAGCAATTTCATGTACAGATGCTAATGCAATAAATTATTCAACAGCGAGAGTAACTCATGTAGAAGATTACTTAAGAGAAAACAAACCAAATCCAGGTACTAAAAAATATAAATCGCTTGAGAAAGAGGCGGAAGCATGGAAAGAAAGTCAAGAGTAGCAGCAATGTTATCTATGCTGTTAGTTTCAGCACCGACAACAGCTAAAAAAATTACAACAACAAACTTGAGAGACGATACTATGAAAACTAATGCAGTTGAAATAGAAGGAGCGACTCAAAGTGATGATTTAGCTGTAAATCAAACGACAAAAGTCCAAAATCCTGTTGAAATAATGGTATTAGATACGGATAGTTTAAAATTTGATTTTAATAGCGCAACTATAAAAAGATGAAAATGTAGGGAACATTAAAAAAAACTTAAAGACTATATTGAGAAAAAGAATTATAAAGTTGCAATATATGGGCATACAGATTCAAAAAGGGACAGAATCTTACAATTCAGAACTTTCATTAAGAAGGGCTGAAAATGTGGAAGAAAAAAATTAGTTGAACTTGGATTGAAGCCAGAAAGAATAGTGAAAAACTATTGGAGAAGGTTCTAAGAAACCTGTGGCTTCTAACGATACCGAAGAGGGTAGAGCAATGAATAGAAGAATAGAAGTAGAATTTTTTTCACAAAAATAATTTTTTTCTCTTAAATTATTTTTTTGTTTTTTTAAATTCTAGATAAAAAAATTAAATTGTTTTTAAAAAAATCTAAAATAAGATAAGTTTCAATTAATATAAATTTAAAATAAATTAAATTTGGGAGAATTAATATGACTAATGAACTAAGACAATTAGCGAAAGACTTAAAAGCTTTTGCGAAGAGATGTAAAGAATTTAAGTACACAGAGAGTGCTTTATTTGCATTTCCTTTATTAGGATTGACATCTTTTGCAGAAACATCTACAACAGATAGGGCAATCCAAAATCAAAGACAAGAAATATCAACTTCTATAGGTGATATGAGACAACAGTTTAGAAAAATTAAAACTGAAAATGACAAGTTAATGAAAGATTATAACTTGGAATTGATTCAATTAATGGAACAAGGAGACCACGTAGTTAAATCACCTTGGAGCTCTTGGCAATACGGAGCTAATACAATCTTGAATGATTGGCATGGAAGCTATAAAGGTCGTGGAGATAAGAAAGAGAAATATCCTTATGAAGGTATTCTTGAAAGAAGTTCAGATCCTTATGAAAGAAGTGTTTCTCCTGATAGTAAAAACTATAGCCTATTATCAAAAACTACTGATCCAAGATCAGCATCTTCAAATAACAGACAAGGAATGAAAGGGTATGGTATTGCTAGTACTAAGCAAGTTAGAGAGCCAATTGTAGGATTTGAGGTAAATGCGGGAATTAACCCAAGAGTATTTACAGCTCCAACAGTTACTCCGCTTTCAGCTACACAACCTAACTTACCACAGGCTATAAACTTTAAACCAGTAACGCCTAAAATCATTTCACCAGATGCACCTGAAGTAGATCCACCTTCAATTACAGCACCTGTAACAGGAAATGATGATAGTTCATGGATTTATAATGAAACAACTGCTTTGAAATTAGATAATGCAGCCGGTTATAACGCTACTGGTGGAGGAAATTCCAATGTTGGGGTAATTGCACAACAAGATATGGATGGTGGAAAATTAACAGTTACTGGAAGTGGAAATTCATTTAAAGTAACTGCTAAGGGTATAACATTTACAGGAAGATATGGTGCTAATCATAACAATACAAATGCAGGGCGTGCACCATTAGATTTTACTGTGGATGCAGCTAATTTCTATGCAGCAATGAAATTGGTTGGTGGACATACTATGACTATAAATACAGATATTGATTACACAGGTTCAGGGGCAGCAAATTATGGAAGATGGTTATTTCATACAGATGGACATGATGATTATGGAGATTCAATATGGATAACAAAGAAAAAAATTAATATGAATGGTGATCATTTGGTGCTTTGGACATCACAGTATCATTCAAACAGTGACAACTATAATATAGGATTCATAAATGAAGGTGAAATAACAACTGCTGGAAGTAATAATATTGGTTGGGTTGCTCTTGCAGAAATAGGTTCGATTGATAGACAGCAATATTTTCAAAATAAAGGAACTATGAAAATAAATGGAAATAAAAGATATATTAGCTTACATAATGGGACCTTATGGTGCTAATGGAGGATGGTCATTTATAAATGATGGAACTATTAAAATGGCAGGTGATAATCAATTTGGAATTATAGTAAATGATAAATCAACTACTGCTTCTAGTAGAACGCTTGTGACAGTTGATTACGATGGAGCCGAAATACTTATGAATAACCCTATAACTTTATCTGGAGAAATCTACAGGAGTAGTTTTCAAAGGTTTTATGGATTTAGATGGGGGAACAGCTTTTAATCAGAGTAACGCAAATAATAAAGGTGATGGTCCTGCTTTACCTGCAACAACTAGAGAATCAATATTTAAATTAAATTTAGAGGGTAAACAAGAGACAGGATTGTATTTTGCATATACTGGGGCAAAAACATTTAATGTGAAAGATCTTACAATTACATCAACTGGAGAAAAAAATACAGGGATTTATATAGGTGATGGAAAAGTTACAATTTCAGGAACTAATACTGGTGGGACACAGAATACGATAACACTATCAGGTAAAAAAGATATAGGAATATTTGCTGCAGCTTCAGGAGATACATTAAGTACAGGAGCAAAGATTACATCAACTGGAGATAGTTCAATAGGAATTTTTGCTAAATCAGCAGGTGCAGTAACAAATACAGGAAAAATCTCTGCAACAGGTGCTTCTGTTAAAGCAATGATAGCTGATAATTCGACAATAACAAGTAGTGGTCAGGTAGATGTAACAGGAACTCAGTTAAGTGATATAGATGGTGCAGTTGGACTTGTGGCAATGAATAACGGTACTGTAACTCATACAGGTGGAGGAACTATATCTGTTGATGGAAATGCTTCAAGTGGTGCATATGGAGAAACAGGAGGTACTGTTGACATTACAGGAGGTACGATAAAAGCCACAGGAGGTGCATTTAACACATATGCAAAAGGTGGTACAATTAAATTAAACGGTACTACAGTTGATACTGGACAAAAATCACTGGCATTCTTTGCTGATAATACAGGGCATATAAACTTTACAGGAGCAACGACTGCGAATATAGCTGGAGGAACTGATGCCAATACAAGAGGTACTGCATTCTATTATCAAGGTGCCGGATATTCTCCATTTGCTGCTTCGAATATATCAGGATGGGCAGCTACTACATTTGGTGGAACAATTGGACAATTAACACTTAATATGAATCCAGGTTCAAGATTGTTTATAGCTTCAGATGTAAGTATGAATTTATCAGATACAGCAGGTAGTACATTGGCAGGAGCTTTAGGAGCTCATATTAATGGAAATGACTATAAGACATTTATGCTATATAACAGTTTATTGAAATTAAATCAGTCAATTAATTTGGATAATCCAAATGATGCATATAATCAACTTGAAATTTCAAATTCATCTATTGATAACAACAACAGTAACACTATAACTGGTACAATGGCTGGACAAACAGCAATCGCACAGGAAAACTTATTGCCAAATAGAACAGCTGTTACATTGAATAATAACGGTTCAATTAACTTAAGTGGTGCAAATTCAACTGGTATGTATGCTAAATTTGGAGTTATTAATAATAATTCAACAGGAACAATTACAATAGGAGATTCATCAACTGGTCTTTACGGAACAGCAGATAGTATCCTTACAAATACAGGTACTATAACAATGGGAAATAGTTCAACAGGTATGTATTCTGAAGGTTCAACAACTCAAGGTGTTACAAATGCAGGAACAATTACAAGCACTGGAACATCTTCAGTAGGAGTATTATTTAAACCTGACACTACACTTGCAGCAGGAACTACTTTAGGAAACACAGGAACTATTACTTTAGGAGATTCAAGTGTTGGTCTATATGGAAGTAATACAGCTACAAATTATACTACAAGCAATTCAGGTACAATTACAGTAGGTAATAATGGTATAGGTATGTTTGGATATGCTTCTGATGTAACAGGAGGAACAATAACAGTAGGAAATTCAGGTGTAGGAGTATATTCTCAAGGAGGAAATGTAAGTCTTACAGGAGGAGCAATTACTACAGGAACAACCGAAGCAGTAGGTGTATATACAGTAGGAAGTGGACAAACTATTACTAATAGTGGAACAACATTCACTTTAGGTGATTCTTCTGTTGCAATAGCAAATGCAGGAAACGGTAACATAATTAACTCAACAGTGGGAAGTGTAAACTTAGGAACAGGTAATATCTATATTTATTCAAGTGATACAACAGGAACAGTAAATAACTCAACAAACTTGACAGCAGCAGGTGGAGGAAACTACGGTCTTTACTCAGCTGGAATAGTAACAAATACAGGTAATATGAACTTTGGAAATGGAACAGGAAATGTAGGTATCTACTCAATTGGAGGAGGTACTGCTACAAATAATGGTGGAGTAATTACAGTAGGAGGATCTAATCCAGCTGCAAATTCATACAGTATAGGTATGGCAGCAGGTTATGGAATTACAGACACTGGACACGTAACTAATAATGGAACAATTAATGTAAATGGTGATTATGGAATCGGTATGTTTGCAAGTGGAGCAGGAAGTACAGCTACAAATGGTGGTAACATAGTATTAAATGGAAATAATACAACAGGAATTTATGCTGATAACGGAGCAACTGCAATAAATACAGGTTCAATTTCAACTGGTTCTGGATCATACTCTAATGTAGTAGGAATTTACTTAGGACAAGGTTCAACATTGAATAATACTGGTTCAATTACAATTGATGGTTCTAATGCAGTTGGTGTATACTTAAAAGGAGGAACTATTGCTAACTACGGTAATATTACAGTAAATGGAAGTAGTAATCCTAATGACACAGTATATACATTTACAACACCTCCAACAGGAAAAGGTGTAGGAGGAGCAGTAATTGATGCACCAGCAGGAGCAACAAGTGCTACTATTACAATAAATGGAGTACCTCAAACTCCAGTAACTGTAAACACATTTGCTAAAAATCCAATAAACGTATCAGCTTCAAGTATTGGATTGTATGTTAATACTTCAGGAGTAGATTATACAAAGTCTATTAATGGATTAGGGAACTTAACAAGTGAAGCAGACTTAATTATTGGTACAGAAGCAACAGAAATGACAAACAGTAAATCTATTTTAGTAAATGATCCTAAGATTTTGAAGCCATATAATAATGCGTTAAGATCTAGTGGAGTTTCAAACTGGAATATTTATTCAGCAGGATTAAACTGGTTAGCAACACCAACATTGAATAAAAATGATGGAACAATGACTAATATTTACATGGTTAAAGTGCCTTACACTGCTTGGGCAGGAAAAAAAAATACACCTGTAAACAGTACAGATACTTACAACTTCTTAGATGGATTGGAACAAAGATATGGAGTTGACTGGTACGGAGATAGAGGAGCTAGAGAAAAACAATTATTCAATAAATTGAATTCTATTGGAAATAATGAAGAAGCATTATTCTATCAAGCAACAGATGAAATGATGGGACACCAATACGGAAATGTTCAACAAAGAATCAACGAAACTGGAAGCCTACTTGATAAAGAATTTAGATACTTGCACGATCAATGGAGAAATCCTTCTAAACAAAACAACAAAATTAAAGTATTTGGTATGAGAAATGAATATAATACAGATACAGCTGGAATCATTGATTATACAAGTAATGCTTATGGAGTAGCTTATGTTCATGAAAATGAAACAGTTAAGTTAGGAAATTCTTCTGGATGGTATGCTGGAGCAGTAAATAATAACTTTAAATTCAAAGATATTGGAAAATCTAGAGAAAATCAAACTATGGTAAAAGCAGGAATCTTTAAAACAATGTCACCTTACATGGATCACAATGGTTCATTGAGATGGACAATTGCAGGAGATGTTTTTGCAGGTAGAAATGAAATGAAACGTAGATTCCTAGTTGTTGATGATATCTTCAATGCTAAAGGAGATTATACTTCTTATGGTGCCGCATTCAAGACAGATTTAGGATATGATATCAGAATGTCTGAAAGAACTCATTTGAGACCATATGGTGCGTTGAAAATGGAATATGGAAGATTTAGCAGCATAAAAGAAGATGACGGAGAAGTTAGATTAGAAGTTGATGGAAACGACTACTTCTCAGTAAAACCTGAAGCTGGAATAGAATTCAAGTATGTTCAACCAATGGCAGTAAGAACACAGTTGTCAGTTGGATTATCAGCTGCATATGAAAATGAATTAGGAAGAGTAGCAGATGGTAAGAATAAGGCAAGAGTAAGATTTACAGATGCTGACTGGTTCGGAGTTAGAGGTGAAAAAGAAGACAGAAGAGGAAACGGAAAATTTGACTTGAACATTGGTGTAGACAATACTAGATTCGGAGTAACAGCAAACTTAGGATATGACACTAAAGGAAGTAATATCAGAGGTGGAATCGGATTTAGAGCGATTTACTAATGAAAAATGTTTGAGTTTAGAAAAATAGCTTAAATAGAAGTAAGAGTAGTAGAACTTTGGTTTTACTGCTCTTTTTTTGTGTTTTAATATGGATTTTAAAATAGAAAACGTAACATTTAGAGCAGTTGGAAGTAAAATTAATTTCAATAAAGCAGATGTTAAAAAGTCAATAAATTATGATTGTAGTTTTATAAGATTCATGATATTATATATCATATAAAATCATGATGTATGACAAAAAAAGAGAGCTAACCGTCAAGTAAGCTCTTTTTTTAGTTATTTCAAAAATTCGCTAATTAAAATAATAATGATTTGAAGCATTATTTTTAATGATAATTTTTTTATCTATAACTCTTTCATGATGTATGACCTACTTTCTTCAAGGATGTTGAGGTTATATCACATCATTAAGAAATATACAAAAAGCACTAATTTCCTTATTTTATAAAGAAGTTAGAAACAATTGTAGTATTAAATATAATAATTTTTTTAAAAATAATTTTTATGAATTATGCCAGAACACTCGCGACTTTAGTCGTGAGATGAATGGAATATTTTTTTGTTTACAAAAAAATTTGAAATAGTTAAATACATATGGTACAATAAAAATGGTGATAAATAATGTCAAATATTAATTTTGGAATAGGATATGTATTCAATTCAATATCATATAGTGTGGTGTGTAAAATATAGAAGGAAAGTATTAATGAAAAAAAAACTTTAAAAGAATTACTAATTGAAATTTCTAATGAAAAATAATATAAAAAAATAGTAGAAATGGAAACAAATTTAGACCATATTCATATATTAATTGAATGTAGTCCTCAACATTTCATACCTAATATTTTGAAAATATTCAAAGGAATTTCTGCAAGAAAACTTTTTAAAACATCCCGATTTTTAAAACATCCCGAGATAAAAAAATAAGTTATGGAATGGACACTATGGAACCCTAGTTATTTTGTTGCAACTGTTTCTAAAAAAATACTGATGAACAAATAAAAAGATATATCCAAACTCAAAAAGAAAAAAATAAGGAGGAATTATGGCAAATTATGTATTGACATTAGCTTTAAAAACTGAACTATGGCAAGAACATATTTTTAGAAAAAAGATTAAATATTGCTAGAATGATATATAATTCTTGCCTTAGTGAAATTCTTAAAAGACATAGAAAAATGATAAATTCTTCTGAATATAAAGAAGTCAGTAATTTAGATAAAAAAAGAGCAATCTAAAAGATATAAAGAATTAGATAAAAAAATATTTCAATATCTAAATTTGAATTAAATAAATACGTAAAACCTATGACACAAAAAAATTTAAAAAAAGAATATCGGTTCTCAAATGGGACAAGAATTAGCTGAAAGAGCTTTTTGCGACTTATGAAAAAAATTTAAGTATGGTAAAGCTAAAAAAAGTATATTTTTAAAAGTTATGGAGATTTTCTATTCTGTTAGAGAAAAAGGTAATATTACGGGACTTAGATTTTTTTAAAGAAGATTGTTGCATATCTTGGTTAGGCTTAAAGATTCCTGTAATAATAAAAAAAATAATGATAAATATGCACAAAGTTGTTTTTTTAGATAAGTTATTGTATTGTAGATTACTTAAGAGAGTTGTAAATGGAAAAAAATAAATACTATGTTCAAATAACTTTTGAGGAACACCTCCTAAAAAAACATAAAATTGGTGGAGAAAAATGAAATTGGAATTGATATAGGAACTTCAACAATAGCAATCGTTAGTGATAATAAAGTAGAATTAAAGATTTTAGCTGAAAATATAGGAATAAATGAAAAAGAAAAAAATAAGGCTACAAAGAAAAACTAGATAGACAGAGAAGAGCAAACAATCCTAATAAATATAACAAAGATGGCACAATTAATATAGAAAAATAAAGAAAAATGGAAAAAGAGCAAATCATATGTAAAAACAAAGTTAAAACTTTCAAATTTACAGAGAAAAATCGCAGAGAAAAGAAAGCAATCTCATAATATTTTTAGCGAATAGTATACTAGAAATTGGAACAATAGTAAAAAGTTGAAAATATGAATTTTTAAAGCTTTTACAGAGAAGAAGCAAGAAAACTGAAATATCTGAAAAAAACTGGAAAATTTAAAAAGAAAAAGAGATCTGGGAAAATCTTTTATCAAATAGAGCACCTGCATTATTAATTAAAATAATAAATAGAAAATTAGAATATATTGGAAAAAAATATAATAAAAATTGATACTTTTAAAGTAAAAAGCTAGTCAACTAAATCATATTACAAATGAATATGAAAAAGAAAAGTCTATCAAAAAGATGGGTAGAAATATTAGGAAATAGAAATGCAAAGAGATTTGTATTCTGCATTTTTAATAAAGAATGTAAAAGAAAATTTAGAAGAAGTAAATATAGAAAAAGCACAAAAAGGAATTTAAAAATTTTGTTAAATTGCATAATGAAGAAATTGAAAAGAATAAAAAAAGGAAATGTAAAAAAACATTAAAATGTATGGGATTTTTAAAATAAAAAAACTGGTTTTTGAACCGAGCCAACAGGATGTAAATGTTCTCAATGGAGAGCTTGTCTATTAAAGTCTTAAGGAAATTAGCTAGTATTTGAATACTAGATATTCAAAAAGAAACTAAATAGTACTTTTAAAAAACCTCGCGACTTCAGTCGTGAGAGGTTCAGATAAAGATTTTTTTCAATGGGAATTAACAAAAATGAGAAATAAATAACTTGAAAATGAACTTAAAGAGTGGTATAATTAACGTGGAATTTAAAGAGATTCTGATTTTTTTAATAAGTTGGGATTGTAAATATTTTTAGGAGGAAAAAAATGGCTAAAAAAACATTAAAAGATTTAGATGTAAAAGGTAAAAAAGTTTTAGTAAGAGTTGACTTTAATGTACCTATAAAAGACGGAGTTGTTGGGAATGATAACAGAATTACTGCTGCATTGCCTACATTAAACTATATTTTGGACAACGGTGGAGCAGTTATTGCTTTTTCTCACTTAGGAAAAGTTAAAACTGAAGAAGACAAAGTTTCAAAAACATTGGCACCAGTTGCTAAAGTATTAGCTGAAAAATTAGGAAAACCAGTTAAATTTGTACCTGTAACAAGAGGACCAGAATTGGAAAAAGCAGTTGCTGAATTGAAACCAGGAGAAATTTTAATGTTTGAAAACACTAGATTTGAAGATTTAGATGGTAAAAAAGAATCTAAAAATGATCCTGAATTAGGAAAATATTGGGCTTCTTTAGGAGATGTATTCGTAAATGATGCATTCGGAACTGCTCATAGAGCACACGCTTCAAATGTAGGAATTGCTTCAAATATCAAAGAATCAGCAGTTGGATTCTTAATTGAAAAAGAAATTAAATTCATCGGAGGAGCTGTTGATAATCCTGAAAGACCATTAGTAGCTATTTTAGGAGGAGCAAAAGTTTCTGATAAAATTGGAGTTATTGATAACTTATTAGAAAAAGCTGATAAAGTAATTATCGGTGGAGGAATGATGTTCACTTTCTTAAAAGCATTAGGAAAAAATACAGGTTCTTCATTATTAGAAGCTGATAAAGTAGATTTAGCTAAATCATTAATCGAAAAAGCAAAAACAAAAGGTGTTGAATTATTGTTACCAGTAGATGCTGTTGTAGCTCAAGAATTCAGTAACGATGTACCATTTAAAACAGTTTCAGTGGATGACATTGAAGATGGATGGATGGGATTAGATATAGGTGAAAAATCTGTAGAATTATTCAAAAAAGCTTTAGAAGGTGCTAAAACTGTAGTATGGAACGGACCTATGGGAGTATTCGAAATGTCTAACTATGCTAACGGAACAATTGGTGTTTGTAAAGCAATCGCTGAATTGAAAGACGCTAAAACAATTATCGGTGGAGGAGACTCTGCAGCAGCAGCAATTCAATTAGGATTTGCTGATAAATTCTCTCACATTTCAACAGGTGGAGGAGCTTCAATGGAATACTTAGAAGGTAAAGTATTACCAGGTGTAGCAGCTATTTCAGAAAAATAGGAAAAAATTATAAATAAAAATGTGGAATTTAAGTTCCACATTTTTTTATTTTTTCTCACTATTCTAGTTTGGATAGTGAGTTTTTTTTCTTGAAAATGGTAAATACATCAAATACATGATAAATAACATCGTTATGATTAATACAACTCTGTAAAACCAAAGTGGTTTAATGAAGCTAACAAAAGGTGCGATATAACTTCTTAAAAAAACATTGCATTTACAGGGAAAAAAATAGGTTGTAAATGGCGGCGTAGATAAAAAGGCCGATTAATGTTATACTTGCTTGGATGTAGCCTTTTTTTGTGATTTTATCTTTGTTGTATACGAAGCCTATTATTGGAGTGAGAACTATTAGAGCGTGTACGAACATGAAAATATGCACGTAAAGTGGACGATAATAGACTGTAACACCAGGAAGTAATAAAGCAAGGACAGCTCCAAAAACTTAAAAAATATGCTGTATTAAATAAATATGCAGTTCTAAAAATTAAATACAATCCTGCGAATAAAACGGCAAAATTACATAGATGTATTAAAAAAATACATTGTAAACAGGTTCGTGTTCAGAAACTACTCTAAAAAAATAGAATCAACTATTTTTAGAAACAATTGCAAGTATTCCTAAAAAAATATTGTAGTATTTCAAATTGATGTTTTTTAAAAAAATTTTTTTGGTATAAAAAAATAGAATAGTGCAAAAGAACTATAGAGACAATAAAAAGTTTCAATGTGAATTGCACTGAAATAGCTAAACTTTATGGGCTATTGGCATTTTTTTCCTCCTTAAAGATTTTTTTAATTATTATATTATGATTTTTGGGAGAAAAAAACAAGACTAGAAATAATATTTTTTTAGGATTTATATTTAATGTATTTTTTTATAATAAAAGATATTTCTTTGTATAAATAAATTTTAAAATCCTTAGTATTATAATATAATTCTCGAAGAATAAAAAAAACATTGAAAAAAATTATGTATCTAGTGATATAATCGTACAATATGATTAAGTATAATTTGGAGAAAAAAAATTTATGAATAAAAAGTAAGTATTTTTGCAATATTTTTTTAGAGAAAAATATTGATTTTTGATGAAAAATGAAATTAAGATAAAAAGAGTTTGTATGAATTCGCAAGAAGTTGAGAAAGATGATTTATTTGTTGCGATAAGAGGTGGAAATAATTTTGTAAACGAGGCTCTGGAAAAAGGGTGCTGTAGTTGTTTATGATAAGAAGGATTTAGAGATAGAGGGAAAATATAGGAAAAAGCTTTTTGGGTGCAAGATAGTGTAGAATTTTTTTGCAGGAATATGCTAAAAAGTGGCGTGAAAATTTGAAAGATTTAAAAAGTGATTGGTATAACGGGAAGTAACGGAAAAAAACAACCGTGAAAGATATGATTTATCGATTAATGTCAACTAAATATAAAGGTAAAAAAAGACAGAAGGAATTATAATAACCATATTGGACTACCCTTTCACTTTGTTGCGTGCAGAGGAATCTGATGAGTTTATGATTCTTGAAATGGGAATGAGCGGTTTTGGAGAAATAGATTTGTTAGGGAAAATTTCAAATCCTGATGTGGGAGTGATTACAAATATTGGAGAATCGCATTTGGAATTTTTTTGAAGACGAAAGAAAATGTATTTAAGGCAAAAAAACGGAATTGGTGCCTTATGTGAAAAAAATGCTATTATTATTAATGGCGATGATTTTTTTATTTGAAAGAAATTTAACTGTTGATGGAATAAATTTGGTAAAAGCGCTGAGTTTAAAAAGAAAATCAATTTAAAGATAAAACTCGTGATTTTTTTATTACGGTGATATTAGATTTAATGAGAGTGGAACGAAATTTAGTCTGAAATATTTTTGGACAAAAATGTGGAAAAAAACTATTGAAAGAAATTATGAAACAAACATCTTGGGAGAACATAACATATTAAATTTAACGATGGCGATTGCGGTTGTTAAAACAATTCGGAATGGAAGATAAGTATATTGAAGAGGCTATAAAAAAATATAGTTTTAACTAATATGAGATTCCAAATAATTGAAAAAAAGGAACTACAACTTATATAAATGATGCATATAATGCAAGTCCAATGTCTATGGAAAAAAATCTTTAGAAACTTTTTTTCAAAAAAATCTATAATGATGGAGATGTGAAAGTTCTAGTTTTAGCGGATATGCTTGAATTGGGAGATAGAGAGTTAGAATTACATCAAAATATTTATTATACAATTGAAAAAAACAAAATTTGATAAACTTTATTTGTATGGTGAGAGAATGATAAACTTATATGATAAAAGTAAAAGAAAATATGGAAAATGGGAATTTAAAAAGGTAAAGAAGTAGAACATTTTAGTGATAAAAAAAGCGATAAAAAGCTAGAATAAATGAGATAAAAAGATAAAAAAAAGTAGTTCTTATAAAAAGGTTCACGTGGAATGAAATTAGAAGAAGTAATAGAATAAACGAAGTATTTTTGAAATTAAGTTGAGAAGGAGAGAAAAAGATAATGTTATATTTGATACAAAGTTTGTTTATAAACAATTTTGGGAACGTTGAGGGTTTTTAAATCGATAATGTTTAGAGCATCGACAGCGTTTATAGTAGCGTTTTTTTGTTTATGTTAATTTTTAGGAAACCATTTATACAATGGTTGAAGGTGAAAAAAAATATGGAGATACTGCTAGAGAGGTAGGGACCTAAATCACATTTTGATAAATCAGGAACACCGACAATGGGTGGCTTTGTTGATTATTGGTGCGATATTGTTTGCGACATTGATAGCAGGGAATTTTTACGAATAAGTTTATTGTATTTTTTTATTTATTATAACAATTTTGTTTACAACAATTGGTTTTTTTATGATGATTATTTGAAGTTAACACGGAATAAAAAAATGGGTTGTCTGGAAAGAAAAAAATTGCAGGACAATTAATAATAACAGCATTGACATTTTGGTTTGTATATAAATTTGGATTAATTGATAAAAAAAAATTGATTTTTTTCGATAGTAAATCCCAGTGTTTAAAAATTCGTATTTTTTTACATAACACCAGTGTTATTCTTCGTATTTATGGCACTTGTAATTATTGGGTCTTCAAATGCAGTGAATTTAACAGATGGATTGGATGGGATTGGTAAGTGGTCCAATAATTGTTGTTAGTATAACATTATTTATAATTACATATTTGACAGGGCATTATGAATATGCGAAATATTTGAATTTGTATCATGTAAAAGATTCTGCTGAAATTTGTGTTTATCTTGCTTCAGTGATTGGAGCATTGACAGGATTCTTATGGTATAATTTCTATCCAGCACAAGTGTTTATGGGAGATACTGGTTCTTTAACATTAGGTGGAATTTTGGGAATTATCGTAATTTTTATAAAAACAAGAATTGTTATTACCAGTGGCTGGATTTATTTTCATAATGGAGGCATTATCAGTAATGATCCAAGTTTGGCATTATAAAACTTTTGGGAAAAGGGTATTTAAAATGGCACCGATTCATCATCACTTTGAGTTGTTGGGATTGCCAGAAACAAAAGTTACAATTAGATTTTGGATTGTGTCGATATTAACTTGTCTGTTGACATTTGTAGCATTGAAAATTGAGATAGTTCTAAAATGTAATTTTTGTAAAATCGGATTTTGTTGGTATAATATTAGAAAGAGTTTGTATAAAAAATAATGAAAAATGAATAACTCAGAATTGTAGAAAGGAAAGAGAAAATGGAAAAAGCTTTGGTATTTGGAGCAGGATTGAGTGGTTTAGGAGCAAAAGAATTGCTAGAAAAGAAAGGTTACGAAGTATATTTAATAGATGACAAAGTGGCAAAAACTTCAAAAGAGGGAATTGAAATTTTAAACAATGAAAAAATAGAGTTTATTGTTAAAAGTCCAGGAATTCCTTGGAAAGCAGAATTGTTACAAGTGGCGAAGGAAAAAAATGTGCAAGTGATCTCTGAAATTGATTTAGCTTACAAAATATGGATAAAAAAATATTAAAGTTTTTTTCTATAACAGGTACAAATGGTAAAACAACAACAGCTACTAAAATTTATGAGTTATTGGATTTTGCAGGGTATAAGGCGAGATTAGCTGGAAATGCAGGTTTTTCGTTTGCGAAATTGGTTGCAGATGAGGAACCGTTAGAGTATGTAGTGTTAGAATTAAGTAGTTATCAATTGGAAAAATAATCCTCAAATTCATTCAAATATAGCTGGAATTATTAATTTGACTCCAGATCATTTGACTAGATATAAAAACAGTTGAAGATTATTACATTACAAAAATTTAATATTTTTTTAGTAAACAGACTGAAGATGATTTTTGCTTTTGATTAATCTTGATGATCCAGTATTTTTTTGGGATTGGCGGAAAGAGAAGAAATAAAATCATTGATGAAAGCTAAAAAAATGTGTATTTGAGTAAAGAGAAAAAAAGGTAACATTTTTGTGTATAACAATGAAATTCGTATTATGAATGATTTGGCAGATAGAGCTGAAAAATTTAAGTGAGAGCGAAATTTTAGAAAAAAATCTAGATTTTTAATAAAAGTTGAAGATTTAGCATTAAAAAGGAGTGCACAATTTGGAAAATATGCTATTTTTTTAATAGGAGTAGCGGCGATTGTGAAAAGTTCCTGATGAAAAAGTTGTTGAATTTTTTTAAGTAGTACGAAAGCGTTGGAACACAGATTGGAAAAACTTTTTTTGTGAAAGGGAATACGACATTTATTAATGATTCTAAAGGTACAAATGTGGAATCGACTTTAAAAAGCGATTGATTCGTTTAATAATGATATTATTATGATTTTTAGGCGGAGATGACAAGAAAATTGATAATACGGAATTGGTAAAAAGAATAGCTGAAAAGGTGGAAAAGAGTGTATTTGATAGGAGATAATGCACCGTTGTTGATAAATGATATGGAAAAAAAATAAATTATAAAAATTATAAAAAAATTTGGAAACATTGGAAAATGTGTTGAATTATATAAAAGAAAATGAGGATTTTGAAAAAGATCAAACAATATTGTTTTCACCAGCAACTTCAAGTTTTTTGCCAATTTAGAAGTTTTGAACATAGAGGAAAAAGTATTTAAGGAATTAACAGTTAAAAATTTTTAGGAAATTAGAAGAATGTACTTAAATTTATTAAAAAAATTTGGGGTTTGGAATTAAGGTGGTGTGATAATAAAGTTGAAAAAAAATAGGAAAGATTTAGGAACAGTTTTTCATTATAGTGATTTTTATTGCTTATGGCATTAAGTATTATTACGTTAGCTAGTTTAAGTTCTCCAAGATCACTTTCAGATAGTAATGGGAAAGATGCGTTACATTTTGTAAATCTGCAAGGAATGTGGTTTGGATTAGGGATAATAGTATTTTTTGGTGTTTCTAAAATAGATTATAGAAAATATAGAAAAAAATGGTTTAGTAATGGATTGTATTCTATTGGAGCGATATTACTGAGTGCTGTACTAGTTATTGGACAAAGTGTAAATGGTGCGAAAAGATGGTTTCAATTAGGTCCAATACGTGTTCAACCGTCAGAATTTGCAAAAATATTTTTGATTTTAGCTTTGGCTGGGTGTATTGATAGGATTTCAAAATCGAGTAAAAAAAAATATAGAAATAAAATAAAATTAAAAAAAATGCGAGATATATCATTATTAAAAGGAGTAGGATTATATACTGGACTGTATTTAATACTAATACTTTTTTTGAAAAAAATCGTTTAGTTCAATGTTCCAAATATTAATTTTAGGATTTGTATTATTATTTGTTTCAGGATTTAATTTAGGATGGTTTTCAGTGATTACTGGTGTAGGTTTTTGGAGCATTTGATGTAGCTATACAGGCTGGGTATCGTTCTAAAAAGAATTCAAGATTTCATTGCTAATATAACATTGAAGTCAGAACCACCTTATCAAACAAAACAATCATTGATAGCGATCGGAAGTGGAAAAATTTCTTGGAAGAGGCTATGGGGGTAGTATTCAGAAATATTATTTCACCAGAAATTCATACAGATTATATTTTTTTCAGGGTACTCTGAAGAAATGGGATTTATTGAGTATTACTTTTTAATAGCATTGTATCTAGCTTTTGGTTATAGTTATTATTATAACAATCGGTAAAGCAAGAGATTTTTTTGCAAAAATATATTTTAACAGGGATATTAGTAATGATTTCAACACAAATAATAGGAAATATTGGAGTTGTAAGTGGATTGGTACCGTCAACAGGAATCCCTTTACCACTTATGAGTTATGGAGGAAGTACGACGATTGCGTTGATGATTTCTTTTGGGAATTGTTTATAATATAATAAAATCAATATATGAACAGGAAGAAGAGACGTTTGAGGAAATTTGAGTATGAGATGGTAAAAAAAATAAATTGAATGGAGAATATTTAGATGAAAAAAAGTAGTTTTTTTACAACAGGAGGGACTGGAGGTCATATTTATCCAGCTTTGTCTATAGCGAAAAAAAGGTTAGAGAAAAAAAGGTGGAGAAGTGTTGTTTATAGGGACTAAACATAGAATGGAAAAAGATTTGGTTCCAAAAAGAAAAATTTTTAGATTTATTGGATTAGATGTGTTTCCGTTGAAATCACCATCTTCTTTAATAAAAAAATGATAAAAAGCAACATTTCAAACAATAAAATTATTAAAAAAAAGAAAAACCGACTGAAATAATCGGATTTGAAATTATATAACAATACCGGTGTTATTGGCAGCGATTGTGCTAAAAATACCGTATTATTTGCAGGAGCAAAACTGTACAATGGGTCAAGCAAATAAAGTATTTTTACAAAATGGCAAAAAAAGTTTTTTTATTGCTTTTGAAAATACATTGCCAAATATACCAGAAAAAAATATAGAAGTAAATTTGTGGTGACTGGAAATCCATTGAGGGAAGAATTTTATACGAAAAAAATAAAAAAATGAAGAGAAAAAAATTAGATATAAAAAGATAATGAAAAAAAGGGATTTTGGTAATTGGTGGAAGTTTAGGAGCCAAAAAAATATAAATGAGGCTATTTCAAAAAAATGGGAAAAAATTGTAAATGATAAAGATATTAGATTGTTCTGGGCGACTGGGAAAGATAATTTTGAACAAGCGACATATAGAATGAGAAATTTTGGAAGTGCAGTAGTAAAACCGTATTTTGATAATGCGGCTGATCTTATGGCAGCTGTAGATTTAGTAATTTGTCGTGCTGGAGCTTCAACTATTTCTGAATTGATTGAGTTGGAAAAACCAGCAATATTGATACCATATGATTTTGTTGGACAAAAGGAAAATGCAGATGTTTTAGAATATGCTGATGCGGCGAAAATATTTTCAAATGAAGAAGTGGATAAAGCATTAGAAGAAGCATTGGAACTTGTAAAACAAGATAGCATATTGGGTTTTATGAGCAGTAACGCAAAAACATTGAAAAAAGGAAATGCAGCAAATATAATATTAAAAGAGATGGAAATATAAGGGAAGTGGAGGAAATATGTTAGCAGAAATAAAAAAAGTATTTATTTTAGTGGAATAAATGGGATTGAATGAGTGGACTTGCAAAAAAATACTTGCAAAAAGATGGGTATGAAGTTTACGGATCAGATATTGATAGAAAACCTATAACAGATGAATTAGAAGCAATGGGTGTTAAAAGTGTACATCGGTCAAGTGGAAGAAAATATGAAAGGGAAAGATATTGATGTATTCGTATATTCGACAGCAATTAGAAAAACTAATCCAGAGTACAAATATGCAGTTGAAAATAATATTACAATGATAAAAAGAGGACAGTTACTTGCTGAAATAATGAATAGATTTGATGGAATCGCAGTAGCTGGAACTCACGGAAAAACAACAACAAGTTCAATGATGAGTGTTGCTTTATTAGAAAAAGAGCCATTTATCGTAGTTGGAGGGATAATTCCTGAAATTCACAGTAATAGTAAAATTGGAAATTCAGAATATTTCGTAGCAGAAGCTGATGAAAGTGATAACTCATTCTTGTTCATAAAACCTAAATATGCGGTAGTAACAAATGTTGAGCCTGATCACTTGGAACATCACGGTACTTTTGAAAATATTAAAAAATCATTTGAGCAATTTATTGATAGTACAGAAAGATTGGTTCTTTTGTGTAAAGATACTGTAGAAAAAGAACATTTGAAATTTACGAATAAAAATGTAGCTTGGTACAGTTTAGAATCAGAAGATGCTCAAATTTATGCGAAAGATGTAGAAATAAAAGATGGGAAAACTTCATATGAAGTTGTAAAAAAATGGAGAAAGCTTAGGAAGATTTACATTGACAATTCCTGGAAAAACATAATATTCTTAATTCATTGCCTGTGATTTATTTGGCTCATGAATTTAAATGTGATATGAATAAAGTTAAAGAAAAAAATTGAAGAATTTAAAGGTGCGAATAGAAGATACCAAGTTATATACGATAATAATTTGAGAATAATTGATGACTATGCACATCATCCGACTGAAGTTAGTGTAACAATTGAAGCTGCAAAAGCTACAGAAAAAGGAAAAGTTACAGTTATATTTCAACCACATAGATATACAAGAACAAAATTCTTCTTGGATGGATTTGTGGAAGCCTTGAAAAAAGCGGATGACTTGATGTTGTTACCAATTTATGCAGCGAGTGAAGATAACATTTATGGAATTTCATCTGAAGATTTAGCAGCCAAAATAGGAAATCATGTAAAAGTTACGACAGAAGAAGAAATTGAAAAAATAGTGGAAGAAAGTAAAAATAGTGGAAATACATTTGTGTTTATGGGAGCTGGAAGCGTTTCTAAAGTTGCTCATAACATTGTAGATAAATTAAATGCGAACGAAAAATAAAAAAATAAATAGGAGTGTTCAAATGGAAGTATTAAAAAAATGTTGAGATGAAAGAATATTCAAATATGAAAGTCGGAGGAACTGCTGATGAATTGATTTTTTATAGAAGATAAAAAAATGAGTTAAAAGAAGTATTACAAACTAGAAAAAGAGTGTTTCTTTTTAGGAAATGGAACAAATACTTTTGATAAATAATGGTCATTTAAATATAAGTTTTGTTTCATTGAAAAAAATTACAAAAAAATTGAAGTTGTGGAAAAACATGATGATTATGATTTGGTAAGAGTAGAAGCGGGACTAGATTTAGACGATTTGATAAAATTTATGGAAGAAAATGACTATTCTGGATTGGAAAATATTACAGGAATTCCTGGATCTGTTGGTGGACTTGTTAATATGAATGGTGGAGCTTACGGGACAGAAATTTTTGACTGTATTGAAGAAGTAGAAGTTTGTAAAAATGATGGAGAAATAGTAACTTTGAAAACATCAGATTTGAAATTTGAGTATAGAACTACTGAAATTAAAATAAATCACTGGATTGTAGTTTCAGCGTTATTTAAATTTGGAAGAGGATTTGATAAAGTGGCATCTCAAGATAAAAGAGATCAAAGGGCCTTCAAACATCCTTTAGATTTACCAAATTTAGGAAGTACATTTAAAAATCCAGAAGGAACATTTGCAGCAAAATTAATTTCTGACGCTGGATTGAAAGGATACAGAGTTGGAGATGCAATGGTGTCACCAAAACACCCTAATTTCGTTACAAATTTAGGAAATGCAAAAATTTTTCTGATGTAATAGGTGTTATTCAACATGTAAAAAGAAGTTGTATTAGAAAAAAATTTGGAATACAATTGGAAACAGAAATTATTATATTGGAAAGAAATAAAAGGAAAATATTAAAAAAATATTAATTTTGAATGAAAAGTTTTATAAAAAAATTGAATAATAGTAAAAAAAGTGTATAATACTAACGAGTGGAGTTTGAATATGAGAAGAGTATACCAAACATTAGTTTTATTAGTAGTTTTAGCAATAGGTATTTTTTTCAACAGTTACTTTTTTTGAATACTGATTATTTTAAGATAGAAAAAAAGTTGACATAAAAAGGGAATACCGAATTGCTTAGACAAGATATAAAAAGCCATTTAGAAGATATGAAGGGTAAAAAAATATTATCTATTTGGATACTAATAAAATACAAGATTTGATAAAAAAAGTGATGCGAGGGTTAGTAATATTTCTATAAAAAAATATATCCGAATAAGATTGAGATACAGCTAGATGAAAGACAGCCTTATGTTTACGTAAAAAAAGGGATCCGATATTTTTTTAGCAGATGCAAATTTGAATTTATATGGAGATATTTCTGAAACACCTCAAAAAAATATACCAGTAATAATATATTCTGATAGTGCAACTATGAACGGATTCAAAAACAATTATTTCAAAAAAATAAAAAAATAAAGACTTATATGCTTTTAATATCTGAAATAAGATTAGCTGACAAAAGTTATCAATTAATTTTGACAGATAATACTAGAGTTTATGTAGACACGTTTGTAGATGAGGAAAAAGTACAATCAGATGTATAGACTGTACAAAAAAATTAAAAAGCGCAACATACGGATTTTTAAAACGGTGGAGCTAAGATATAAAGACATAACTACAAGACAATAAAAAAATATAGATAATTTAAGAGAAAGGAGAAGCTACTTTTAAAAAAATATATCAATGATTATATTTTGTGACTATAAATGTCTACAAATAATCAAATAAAAAGTAAACTGAATCTCAGTAAGACATATAGAATTAGGTAAATATATTTTTAAGTGGCTAAATGATTAAGATGGAGAATTCTAGCAATGCAGCAAAACTAAAAGTCGTAGGAGTAGGTGGAGCTGGAGGAAATGCGATAAACGATATGATTCAAAGTGAAATAAATGATGTAGAATTTATAGCTATAAACACTGATCAGCAAGATTTAGACAGATCGGTAGCAGGGAAAAAAGTTCTTTTGGGAAAAGGAATGGGAGCTGGTGCTGATCCTGAAAAAGGGAGAATTGCAGCAAAAGAGTCTGAAGAAAAAATAAAAGAAGTATTAGAAGGAACAGACATGCTATTTATAACTGCCGGAATGGGTGGAGGAACAGGAACTGGAGCCTCTCCAATTGTTGCTGAAATAGCTAAATCTATGGGAATTTTAACAGTAGCTGTGGTAACAAAACCATTTGAGTTTGAAGGAGCATTAAAAAAGAATAACGCAGATGCAGGAATAGAAAATTTAAAAGAACAAGTGGATACATTAATAGCAATACCAAATGATAAATTATTTGAATTGCCAAATGTTAGCATCACTTTAATGACAGCTTTCAAAGAAGCAAATAGTGTATTGAGAGTTGGAATTAAAGGGATTTCTGACTTAATTACAAAACAAGGATTTGTAAATTTGGATTTTGCAGATGTTAAAGCAATTATGCAAGATTCAGGAATAGCAATGCTTGGATTTGGAGAAGGTAGCGGAGATGGAAAAGCTAAGACTGCAACAGAACAAGCATTAAACAGTCCGTTATTAGAAAAATCAATTGAAGGTGCTCAAAAAGTATTGTTAAATATAACAGCAGGACAAGATATAGGATTACACGAAATAAGAGAAGTTTCTGAAACAGTTTCGAAAAAAACTGGAAGCGTAGGAGCAACATTAATTTGGGGAGTTATCCTAGATCCTGAATTAGAAGGAACAATAAAAGTTTCGTTAATAGCAACAGATTTTAAAGAAGTTAAAGATGTAGAAAAAGTGACTTCAGGAATGGTATTTACACCACACAAAGAAGCTACTAATAAAACAGGAACTACTCCTGAAAAGTCTAAAAATGCGAAAAAAGCAACAGTGGAAAATGGTGCTGAAACTGAAAAAAAGTCTGAAAATGGTGTTGAAAAAGAAGAAGTTCCAGAAATGGGAGATGAAAATAAAGAAAACGATTTTATGGGAGACGGATTCGTTGTTCCACCATTTTTTGAAGAATAAAAAATATTCTTGATTTAATTAAATTTTTTTGATATAATACTAAGACGAGCCTGCTCTATTGTAAGAAGTAGGGCTAAAAAGCCAAAGGAAAGGAGAAAAGAATGAAAAATTACGAAATTATGTTTATACTTTCTACGCAATTAACTGATGAAGAAAAACAAGCAAAAGTTAAATTCGTTGAAGAAACTTTAGCAAAATCAGAAGCTGCAGAAATTAAAACAGAAGTTTGGGGAGAAAGAAAAATTAGCTTACCCTATTAAGAAAAAAAGAAAATGGATACTATGTTTTAACTACATTCCAAATTGATGGAATTAAATTAGCTGAAGTTGAAGCTAGATTAAACATCGAAGAATCTATTTTGAAATATATGATAGTAAAAAAATGACTAATTAGATTAAATATAATGGGGGTTATAAAATAATTCAAGTGATTATGAGGGGGAATAAATTATGAACAATATAGTTTTAATTGGAAGAATGACAAAGGATCCAGAATTAAAATATACAAGTACTGGAAAAGGAAATACTAGATTTACTTTAGCCGTGTCAAGAAATAAAGATGAAGCAGATTTTATTAACTGTGTTGCATGGGAGAAAAACTGAGAGACTATTGCTGAATACTTTAGAAAAGGTAGTCAAATAGGTGTACAAGGTAGATTAAGTGTTAGAAGTTATGAACAAAATGGTGAGAATAAATGGATTGCTGAAGTTATAGTAGAAAAATTTGATTTTATAGGATCAAATAATCCTTCAAATGGTGGAGGAAGCTATTCACATAATAATTCTAATAATAACTACAATAGTAGTAATTATAACAATAACAATAATTACAATAATTCGCACAACCATGATAATCAATCGCAACATTCAGATAATAAAACCATTTGCTGGAAATAATGGTAATTCGGATGATTCAGACGAAGATTTCCCATTTTAGGGTAAAAAAATTAGGAGGTGACTATGAGAGCGAAACCATCTACAGAATTTAAAAAGAAGAAAAAGAAGACCAAAAAGTAAAATTTAAAGTTGAAGATATTAACTACAAAAATGTAGATTTATTAAAAAAATTTCATGAATGATAAAGGTAAAATCTCTCCTGCAAGAGTTACAGGATTAGATGCAAAAATTCAAAGAAAAAAATAGCTAAAAGCTATTAAAAGAGCAAGACAAATAGCTTTAATGCCTTATACAAAAAAATAGAAAAAAATAATTCATTGAATTTATAAAAGGGCTATTTAAAGATAAGTAAAACTTATTTTTTTGATAGCTCTTTTTTTAAAAGATAAAATTGAAAGGAATTACGAATCGTGAATTAATAGGAATGTGGTAATTTTTATAAGTGATAAATACTACTTTTTTTATAAATCGTTAAGGAATGTTATACCGTGGAATTTAACAAGATTTATATAATTTATAAAAAAATTGAAAATTTAATTATAAGACAAAAAAATAATCGTAATATTTTTTTCTAAATCGTATTTTTTTGTATAATTAGCATAAATAAAAAGTAATAAAATTCTAAAAAAATGATAAAAAGGACTCTTGAGCTTTTAGTTATAAAAAGGTTCAGATATAAGGTGATGAAAAAAATGAAGAATAAAAAAATATTATTGACAGGGTTTTTTTATCAGTTTTTTTCTTGTATTAGCATGTAATGAACAAAAAGAAAAAGATGGAAGAACAGAAGAAAATAGAAATGGAAGCTAAAAAAAGAAGAGCAAAAAAAGTTTATTTTTTTAATAACTCCATAGATACAATAATACAGAAATTTTGACAAAAAAATCGAGGGAAAATAATATCGCTATTGGGAAATTTGAGAAATTGAATTTTGATAATAGAAATTACTATTATTCAAAAATTAATTCAAGAGAAGGATCAAATTCTAATTATGTTTTGGATTATCAAGGTGTGAATGTAAGTGGAATGTTTTTAAAAGTAGGTGTTGTGACAGGTCAAAATTTGGCAACTATTGAAAATATGGTCGTTAATTTGATACAAGTTTCGGATTCGGCGATGTCAGATGAGGAAGCGAAAAAGATTTATGCACAAGTATTATCAAAAATGGATGATAACGGTTTAGAAAGTTCGATTTTGTATTCAAATGGAGTGATTTATAGTGTAAAAATTACTCAGAAAACAGGAGAGCTAGTATTCATGGCAAGAGAGGTGGAAGATAGGTCACTTTCACAAAAAATATAAAATAAAAAATGGAGGGAATTATGAATTTAGAAGCACTATTGGGATTATTACAAGGACAAAATTTAGGAAAATTAGCAGAACAAATTGGTGGAACTGATGGTCAAACTAAAAATGCGATAATGGCAGCACTTCCAGCATTGTTGGGAGCTTTAAATAAAAATTCAAATACACCAGAAGGTGCACAAACATTGAATAATGCATTGGAGCAACATGATGGTTCAGTTTTGAATAATGTAGAAGGGTACTTACAAAACCCTGATTTAAAAGATGGAGCAGGAATTTTGAGCCATTTATTTGGTGGAAATACACAAAATGTGGCAAATGCAGTTTCTCAGTCGAGCGGTTTGGATACTCAAGGAAGTTTGAAGATGTTAGAAACTTTAGCACCATTAGTTTTGGGAGCGTTAGGACAACAGAAAAAAGAAAATAATTTAGACGCACAAGGAATTAGTAATTTAACTTCAAATCTTGCAGCGAAATTTTTGCTGGAGAAGGTGGAATTATGAGTATGATTACAAATTTATTAGATGCGAATAAAGATGGAAATGTAATGGATGATTTGACTGGAATGATTGGTAAATTATTTGGTGGTAATAAATAATTAAATTATAAAATAAATATGCAGTTAGGCAAAGAGGTTATTCAGTTTTGAATTAGTCATCTTTGTCTATTTTTTTAGATTGTCAATTGAGGCGACAGGAGAAATTGGAGGGAAATATGGATAGAGAACGTTCGATAGAAAATACAAAAAAATATGCAATATTAGAAGTTATGTTCTTTAATGGATATTCGGTAGGAATGCAGAGCTTTGTACTGTTAAGTCTGGCGATTTATTTTAATATGAGTTCTTTTTTTATCTCGATTGTGTCGTCTTTACCAACGGCTGGATATCTATTGCAAATATTTACAAGTAAGGTAAATAATATTCTCGGGAGTAGAAAAAGGACAATGGTAATAGCAGCAACCCTTTCAAGATTGGTAATATGCGTAATGCCTTTTGCTGTTCTTTTTGATGTGAGAAAACAGGGAGTATATTTTATGGTAATGTTCATTTATGCTATTGTTTCGCCATTTTCAAATAATGTGTGGACAGCGGTAATGACAACGATTATTAACAAAAAAGAAAGAGGGAAATATTTTGGAGTGCGTAATTTATTTTCTTCGTTATCTACCGTAGTTTATACTTTATTTTATGGATATGTTTTATCAATGCCTAACAGAAAAATTGCAATGCTATTTTTGACAACAACAATGTCACTTTCAGCAATAGGTTCAGCAATATTTATGTGTCTTCATTATGTTCCTGATTTAGGTGATGACGCTAAAAAAGTAAGTATAAAAACGGCATTCAAGAATAAGAATTTTGTTGATTATTTGAGATTTGCTTCTGTGTGGCTTTTTACATGGGAATTTTTGAAACCAATGACAGAATACTATAGAATTAAAATACTTGGTGTAAATACAATGTTTATTTCACAAATGGGAGTTTTAACAGCAATTTTGTCAAGCGTACTTTATTTGGTGTATGGAAAATTTTCTGATAAATACGGGAATAAAACGATGTTACGAATGGGAATATTTTTTACAACATATTATGTCCTTACATATTTTTCAATGACTCAAGATAACAAAATGTCAATGCTTTTTGCAGCTGCCGTAATTGATGCGATTGGATTTACAGCAATAACACTAAGTCTATTAAATTTGATGATGGAAGTTTCTGGAGAACCTGCTGATGCTTATGTGGGAGCTTATGCGATGGTTTCCGGGCTTTCAGCAATAGCAGCTGGAATATTTGGTGGAATTTTAGGAAAATTTATCAATAATGGCGTAATTTATATTTTTGGAGAACAATTTTACACTATAAGATTTGCTTTTGTTATCGGATTTGTCTTGAGATTATTTTCATTGTTGGAATTGACAAGAGTTTATTCATTTGAAAAAACATTTGTGTACGCTAGAAAAAGTGGAAAGATGAAAAGTATGTTCTCAAAAAAATAATGTTTTTCGGGATCTAGATATGTTCTTAATTCTAGTAAATCTAGAGATGAGTGGAGTGATGAGAAAGAAGTTGAGAATGAGAAGGAATAATGAAGAAATTTCATTTGAAATTTTTTTGATTATTATTGGAGGATTTTATGAGAGAAATAACAATTATTTATATAATTGCGATTACAATTTTATTGATTTACTGCTTTTTGGACAGTAAAATTTTTGGGGTAAAAATTTTTTTAAAAAAAGATGTCATTCCAAAATTGAAAGTTCCGAAAAAGCATTTCTGCAATGGGAGTTGGAATTTTGAATAATTCTAGGACGGAGAAAAAAATTTTTCATATTGGGATATTTTTCTTTGGTTGAGAAAAAAATTTTATAACTGCGAAAAAGAGAAAAACTTTTTGAAAATATGGGTTTTCAATCGGATATTTTTGTATAAGAAAAAAATTTGGAAAAAAATCTAAAAAGTAATTATTACAGACAAGATGAGCTTTTTGCAGAAGAGCGATGGGTTTTTAGATAGCTTGTCGGATTCTGAAAATGGGATTTTGAGTGATTATCAAAGTTTCTGGGAATAGAGAGAAATTGCCGAAAATGGATGAAAAAAATATTGATAGAAGAAAAGAGATTTTTAGAGAAGTCTTGCAAGTGTTAATAACTTTTTTTAGTAGCTTTTTTTGATAAATGTAATTTTAAAGGGTTCTTCTGGATAATTCGAGTAACGATTCTTCGAGTAGTTCATATAATCAAAAAAATCTTTAGATCCTTTTTTTGAAAAAAATGTTTGAGATTTATAAAAGGACGAAGAAAAAGTTTTTTAGGGTTCATTTTTGGTCGCCTGAAAAAAATTGGAAGAATTTATAATTTACAAGAAAAAAATTCAGGATTTTTATATTTTTTTATTTTTGGAGTTATTTTTAGCTTCAATTATAATGACAAGTAAAGATGTAAAATTTGGAAGTGGAGAAGGAAATTTTTGGACTTTTAGTTTTAATTGTAATAATTGTTTTTTTCTTGGAAATTTTTTTGGCTAAGAATATTATTTTTTTACTCAATACTTTTCTAAGTATATCCCAAAAAAATACTAAAAATTTTTTTATTGCATTGGTATTCTTTATTTTTCGTTGTATAGTTTTATGTTACCAAATATTGCATTCATATTTGGACTAAGATTTTATATTTTAATTCCACTGACATTTGTAATTTTATTTTTTTCATTTACAAGAAATTAATCGTGCGATATACTGAAAATGGACTTTTTGGCTATGAATGAAATTGAATCATTCAGAAAATACATTTTAAATTTTGAAAAAAATTGGAAAGTTCCCACTTTTTTTCAAGTGAAGATGAATTAATCGAAAATTTTCAGCAAATGTATATTTACGCTTTTTGCTTTGGGAATTGAAAAAAAGATTTTTGAAATTTTTGGATGTTACTTTGGAGAAAAAAATAATTTTTGCTGGGAGAAAAGAAGTTTATTTATGAAAAACTTTTGATTTCGACTGTTTTTTGTGATAAAAAAATTGTTGGGGAATTGAAAGTTAATATTATGAGAAGATGATTTTTTAAGGAGGAAATTTTATGAAAAAAATTTTTAGAAAAAAATTGGGAAAAAGATGAGTTGCTTGAATATTCACGTTTATCTAAAGGACGATTTTGCTGTTGGAAATTTTGTTGGGATTAATGGACAATTTTGCTATTTTTTTACATCAATTAGTAAATATGGAAAAAAATGGTGGATTTCGATTTATAAAAGATAGATGATTTGAAAAAAAGAATTGCAAAAAAATACAGAATATTTAGCATCAATGAAAGAAAAAAATAAAAGAAAGAAATTCTGAGAATAGAAGAATTGTTGAACTTGAAAAAAATAAATTTTTTTAAAGAATTATTTAAATATCTTTAAAAAAAATAAAAATAAAATTGAAAAATATTTTTTTGAAGATGATTACCAAAAAGAAGGATATTTATTGAAAGAAACAAAAAGAATTTTTTTACATTTTCAGTGGTGTGATGAGGAAGGAAATCCTGAAGAAGTTATTAGAAAAAGTGAAGGAAGAGAATCGAGATAGGAGAAAAATATTATTAAAGACATAATTATTAAAGGTGAAAAAGTTAAGAGAAATAAAATTATAGTAGCTGAAGATGATATTCAAGGAGATATTCTTTTTCAAGATGAAGATTATTCGTTGATTTATGAAAAATAATTTGTTTTGGGAAGATTCAAATTTTGTGATAGTGAGAACAACTGATATTTGGGAAATTACAGAAAAAGTTTATAAAATAGAAACAGAAAGCGTTTCTCCAAATGATATTTTTTTCCGATATTTCAAATATGGAGATAAAAGAAATTTTGAAAAAGATGTTATGAAAATAAGATATTGATAGATTTTGAATATGAACAGTCATATTATGAAAAAAATACGGAATCATTGAAAAACTTTGAAGATGATAAATTGATTTTAAAAAGAAATAAGTAAAATAAGTGGAATTTTTGTTTCTAAATCGGAAATATTGGTTGAAGATGTTTCATTTTTGTTTGTGAGAAATTGTAGAGTTTTGAGAGTAGTAGAGTAAAACTATGGCTTTTGTTTGATATAGTAAAAAAAGAGAACTGATTTGATTGGTTCTCTTTCATTTTTTTATCTATTATTTTGAAAAATTTTTTGACAAAATTTTTTTCATATTCGTGATGTCATTGTATTATAAAAGTCAGTAAAATAAAATATTTTTAAAAATAAAAAAATTTTTACTATAATTCCAAAAATCATAAATCCAATAAAAAAATCAATAATTCGTTTTTCGCAGAATTCCATTTATATTATATTCATCTAAATTATCCATAGAAAGAACATATTTTTGGATAGTTGTCTTCAATGTTTTTTTAATGGAGAAAATTCTCGTTCAATGGTATTTTCTGAGGCTAAAAGATAAGTTACTTGAATATATAATTTTTTTATCTTCTTTTGTGCGATGAAATCAATTTCTTTTTGTTTTTAATTTTCCGATATTTACATTGTATTTTTCTTCTTAATAATTCTAAATAGATGATGTTTTCAAGATGACTAGCGATGTCGTTTGCTTTGTAGCCCTAATTGAGAATGTTTTAAACCCTAAGTCAAGAAGATAAAAATTTTTTTCTTGTGTTTCTAAAATGGATTTTTCCTTTTATGTCATATCTTTGAACTTTTGAAATAATATACGCATTCTCAAGTGCTTTTTAAATAATTGTAAACAGTTTCAACGCTTAACTTTCTACCTTGACTTTTTCAAAAAAATCTGAAATTTTTTTGGCAGAAAAAAATGTTTCCAATATTGTCAAAAAAATATAAAATTATTCGTTCTAAAAGTTCAATATCCCTTATATTATTTCTCGCAACAACATCTTTTAGCAAGACAGAATTATAAATATCAGTCAAATATTGATAAATAGAAGTTTTATCTTGATTAAAATTGTGGATGGCAGGTAAACCTCAAATTGCAAAATATTTTTTTCAAAATATTCTTCATTGCTGTAAATTTTTTTCTGGATTTTTGAATTTTGGAAAAAAATCTATAAATTCTTTTAAAAGATAAAGGAAAAACCTTTATTTCAACATATCTTCCTGCAATGTAGGTAGCCAATTCCGAAGATAATAAATTAGCATTCGAACCAGTGATATAAATATCACAATCTAAGTCAACTAGCAATGAATTTATTACTTTTTTTCCCAAGAAGCAACTTCTTGAATTTCATCGAGTAAAATATAAATTTTACCAGCTAAATTTTTTTGATTTTTTTCAATAATATAGCTATATAATTTTTTTGAAAATTTGCAAATTCGGCGAACATTAAAGACTCAAAAATTAATAAAAATAATATTTTTCTTTATTAATTCCCTTTTCTTCAAGTTCTTTAGATATTAATTTTTAAAATCATAGATTTCCCGCTTCTACGCATACCAGTAATAACTTTTATTATCGGCTTATCCATAAATTTTCCTAATTTCTTTTAAATATTGCTCTTTTTATCATTTTATTACCACCTATATTAATATATACAAGAAATTATATCATAAATTAAAAAGTTTTTTTCAACTTATACTAGAAAAAAACTTTTTCGAAATAACATATTTTTTTGCTTATATACTAGAAAAAAATAAATAAAAATTTCTGATAAAATAAAAAAAGAGGCATAAAACCTCTTTTTGTTTTTTTAAATAAAAGTATAATAAAAATATTTAATAGTAAATTTCATTTTTTTATAAATAAAAAAATTTATAAAGCTGTAATAAAAGTTAAAAATCCTAATATTACACCAGCTAAATTTGGAACAATAAGGATAAAATCTTTTTAGGTTCTTTAGTCCATCCGTAAATAACCCAAATTAGACAAGAAATCGAAGCCGTAAGAGGTTGCCAAGGCTGAGCTTTTTTTCTCCTCCCTAAATTAGCGATAATTTGAGGAATATAGGTTATAAACACAAAAAAACTCCAATAAATGCTCCAATTGAACCAACAATAGTGTTAATTTTCTTTTTGTTCATAAAATTACCTCCTTTTTAAAAAGTATATATATAAATTATATCAAAGTTTAATATTATTGTCAAATTTAAAAGTAAAATTTCTTTAATGAGAAATTCCCAAACATTGTAAACAAATATCAAAAAAATGATATAATTTAACGAATAAAATTAAAAATATAGGATAAAAAAATAATTTGATAAAAAAATAGAGAAAAGGAAGGGAATTTGATGAGTTTAGTGCAATTTAATAGGGTGTATAAGCAGTTTGCTGGGGAATATATATTGAAGGATATTAATTTTACGATTGAGGAGAAGGATAAGATTGGGCTTGTTGGGGTGAATGGAGCTGGGAAATCGACGATTATTCGGATGTTGCTTGATAGAGAGCGAATTGATGGGGCGGAAGATAATTTGAATGAAGTTGGGAATATTGTGAAAAGTGCTTCGATGAAAATTGGATATTTGTCGCAAAATCATGAGTTTTCGGATGAAAAAAATACGATTTATGAAGAGATGATGTCGGTTTTTGCAGAAGAGAGGGAAATTTGGTATGAACTTCAGAAGGTTAATTTGCTTTTGGGAACGGCTGAAAATGATGAGCTGGAAAAATTGATTAATAAGTCTGCGGAGTTGTCGTCGCTTTATGAGGCGAAGGGCGGATATGATATTGAGTATAAGATAAAACAGATTTTGACAGGGCTGGAGCTGACTGAGGAATATTACAATTTGGTGTTAAAAGATTTGAGTGGTGGAGAGCAAACTAGGGTTTCACTTGCAAAATTGTTGTTGTCTGAGCCAGATTTATTAATTTTAGATGAGCCGACAAACCATTTGGACTTGGTTTCAATTGAGTGGCTGGAAGACTATTTGAAACGGTATGCGAAGGCGTTTTTGCTTGTTTCACATGATAGGATTTTTTTGGATAATGTTTGTAACAAAAATTTTTTGAAATTGAGAATAAGAAATTGCATAAATATGATGGGAATTTTTTTCTGCATTTATCATTCAAAAAGAGATGATTTTAAAAGGGAAATGAAGCGTTACGAAAAAGAGCAGGAAAAAATTAAGAAAATGGAAGAATACATTGACAGATTCCGTGCTGGAATAAAGGCTAGACAGGCAAAAGGTCGACAAAAAATTCTAGATAGAATCGAGCGAATGGACGACCCTGTTTTTAATCCGCAAAGAATGAAATTGAAATTTGAAACAGATACAATTACTGGTGACAATGTTTTAAAAGTGAATGGAATTTCAAAAAGTTTTGACAACAAAAAAGTGTTGAATAATGTGAGTTTTCAGCTATTTCGTGGAGAAAGAGTCGGAATTATTGGAAAAAATGGGATTGGAAAATCAACTTTGTTAAAAATTTTGGTAAATAAATTGAAGCAGGATTCAGGAACAGTTGAGTTTGGTTCTCGTGTAAAAGTCGGTTATTACGACCAAAATCACATGGATTTAACTCCAGCAAACAATATTTTGCAGGAAATTAATAATTCTCTAAATTTGACGGAAGAATATTTGCGAACACTTGCGGGAGCTTTTTTGTTTTCAGGCGACGATGTTTTGAAAAAAGTAGAAAAAAATTGAGCGGTGGAGAAAAAGTTAGAGTTTCATTCTTAAAATTGTATATGCAAAAAGCAAATTTCCTAATTTTAGATGAGCCGACAAACCATTTGGATATTTACTCAATTGAAGTTTTAGAAGACGCATTGGAAGATTTTGACGGAACAATGTTAGTCGTTTCTCACAACAGACACTTTTTAGACACAGTTTGTAACACAATTTACTACCTTGATGAAAATGGGCTTACGAAATTTAAAGGAAATTACGAAGACTATAAGGAAAGCTTGAAAAACAATAAATCGAATCCGACTGCAACTGACATTGAAACAAAAGAAGAGCAAAAATTGTCATATCAGGAGCAAAAAGAACTTTCTAAAAAAATCTCGAAATTGAAGAGGGATATTGCAAAATTGGAAGAAAAAATGGGGAAAATCTCAGAAAAACGTGAAGAATTGAATAAAGATTATGAAGAAGCTGGGCGAAAAAATGATGTTGGAAAATTGATGGAAATTCAGGAGGAATTTGACAGATTGGATAGTGACGAGATGGAAACGATGGAAGAATGGGATTTGAAGAGTGAGGAATTGAAGGGATTTGAAGAATAGAAAGTAGAATGGGGGAAATAAATGACAAATAGCAAATATAACTGGGAAAACGAATTGGAAAAGTGAATAAAAATTGAATTTTTGAGATCACAGAAATTGAAAAAAATGAAAAAGAGTGAAGAAAGAGAGGTCAAAATGGAAAAATTAGTAAGAAGAGGTGGTGGCGGACATTCTCATGGTGGTGGACATGGTCATTTTCATGGAAGTGGTGGAAGTCATCATTATGGTGGTCACTATGGTGGAGAACATAGTAGCGGAGAGCATTCGAGAGGACATTCAGATGGAGAAGGAGATGGAAAATCTAAAAAATCTGGTGATGATGAGCAAGAAAATTCGTCATCTTTTTGGAGAAGTCGTGGTTCTCATTCAAGCAGTTCAGGGAGAATAAACTGTGAAAGTATTATTGATGCAAAAGAAAGAGAAAATTGTATTAATAGGAGTCAAAATATTGGTCTTTTTGATATATTTATCATTTTTGCAGGTGTAATACTTTTTATTGGTTCAGGATTTTATAAAATAATAAAAAAATTATCTTAATAAAATTTAGCAAGAAGTTGTAGGCTTTTTATAAGGGGAGTAGCTTATTAAGAGAAAAAATTAACGCAATTTACTGATGAAACGACCTTGTAATTTAAAAATGAAAAGGTATATAATGAAATTATAAAAAAAGTTTAAGGAGTCAGTTTATGTTACAAAAGTTTTTTTATGGCGTTATTCAAGTGAAACATTATCAAAATGGGCGTTTGCGATTGCAGACGGAAGTGCTAAAAGATGACGAAGAGTTGAAAGAGGAATTTTTTTAAATAATATTTGTAAAATAGAAGGAATAAATTCTGTGGAAGTTAATTCTATTACTGGAAGTATTCTGATTTATTTTTGATGAAAAAGTTATTGAAAAGTTCTTTTTTTGTATTTGGTAGTGTTGAGATTGCTTCATTTGGATGAGGAAGCCTTGAAAGAAATAAACCTGGGAGAATAAAAGAGTTGTTAAAGCAGATATTTGAATCAGCAGATATGGCTGTTTATAATAAGAGTAAAGGTTATTTGGATTTGAGGACATTAACTGCAGGTATTTTTTTATTTTTTTATGGAATAAAAATATGGAAAGTTCCAGGATTACCTAAAAGGAGCTACATTGTTATGGTGGGCTTCTAGACTTTTTATCAGACGAGAAAAAGAAAAATAGTAGACAAAAAAATTGAAAGGGAAAAAAAGATGTTAGAAAAATTTTTTTAGAACAACATATCTGATGTTTAATCAGATAAAGGTAGTGCACAGTATTCCTGGAAGACTTAGGCTATTTGTTCCAAATTTATCAAAAGTTCCAGAGGAATTAAAAAAATATGATAATGAAGTAAAAAAACTTATTTTTATCAAAAAAAGGGATAAAAAAAGTGTTGAATATTCGTATATAACGAAATAAAATTTTTGCTTTATTATGATCCAAATTTTGATTTCAGAAAAAGGAAATACTTGAATGGATGAACAAAGTTTGGAAAACGGTTGTCAATCATCCTGAATTGTATGAAAATAAATCCTTTGAAAGAAATAGAAGATAATCTGGAAATTTTTTTATGATTTGATAAAAAGACTTTAAGTTTGTGGAATAAAAAAAGAAAGGAAAAATTTTATGGCTGGTAGAAATTATTTGCTAAATTGTGAGATTTTGCATGAAATTCGTGGGAGAATCAGAATTCGTTCAAGAGCGTTAAAATATCTTGGCGTTCACAAAGAAGAAATAACAAAGCGTTTAATGCAAGTTCATTATATAAAAAGTGTTGAAATTTCAACTATTACAGGTTCTGTACTTATTTATTTTTGATAACTTTTTCGCTAACTGGAGAAAATTTTGTATCTTTGCTTCAAAAATACATTGAATGGGTATTTGGTGGATATTTACAAAAAAATGAGAAAAAAACAAGCATCGAATAAATATGTGATAGAAAGACGATTACAGGAAGAATCACCAAAAGAGATTATGAAAAATATTGGAGCAGCAGTATTATTGCTTTTGCTTCCAGGTCCAAAAACGAGATTGACTGGAATTAGAAGATTATTTAATTACAAAACTATTTCAACAATTTCTTTGGCATTGCCTGTTTTTAAAAAAATGGAATTTTTGTCATTGATTCAGAATAAGCGTCCGAATGCGGATACATTGAGTTCTACGGCGATTGTAAGTAGTATCGCTTTAGGAAGTGAGCGAACAGCTTTGACAATTATGATTTTAGAAAGAATTGCAGAACTTTTGACGGCTTATACTATGAAAAAAACTCGTGGCGTAATTAAAGATATGCTAAGTGTTGGAGAAAACTATGTTTGGAAAGCGTCTGAAGATGAAAGACCAAGTGGCGAAAAAAGTTCCAATTGAAGAAATTAAAAAAGGTGATTTGATACTTGTTCAAACTGGAGAAAAAATAAGTGTCGATGGAACAATTGAAAAGGGAAGTGCGGTAATTGACCAATCGGCGATTACTGGAGAATATATGCCTGTTAAAAAGGAAACAGGACAGGAAGTTTTTGCTGGAACGCTTTTGAAAAGTGGAAATATTACTGTAAGAGCTGAAAAAGTTGGAGATGATAGAACAGCTTCAAGAATTATAAAATTGGTGGAAGATGCTTCATTTAACAAAGCGGACATTCAATCTTACGCCGATGCATTTTCTGCACAGTTGATTCCGTTAAATTTCCTTCTTGCTGGAATAGTTTATGCTTCGACTAGAAATTTACAAAAGGCATTGAGTATGCTTGTAATTGATTATTCATGCGGAATAAGATTGTCGACAGCGACAGCATTTTCTGCTTCAATTAATACAGCTGCTAAAAACGGAATCTTGATTAAAGGAAGCAATTATTTGGAAGAACTTTCAAAGGCTGATACTGTAATATTTGATAAAACTGGAACAATTACAGAAGGAAAACCTAAAGTTCAAACAGTAAAAACTTTTGCTAAAAATATGAAAGATAATAGAATGATTGCATTAGCTGCGGCTGCTGAAGAAACTTCTACACACCCTTTGGCAAGTGCGATTTTAAACGAAGTAAGAAATAGAGGATTAAAAATACCACGACATAAAGAAGATGTAATTAGAGTGGCAAGAGGAATCGAAACTTATGTAAATAAGGATATTATTCGTGTGGGAAGCAGAAGATACATGGAAGAAAATAATATTTCGGTAGAGATGTCAGTTGACGTGGTAAAAGGAATGCAAAATAATGGAGAAATCGTTATTTATGTGGCTAAAAATGAGAATTTAATTGGTGTAATCGGAGTTTCTGATCCACCAAGAGAAAATATCAAAAAGCTATGAACCGTTTGAGAAATCAAGGAATAGACGATATTGTGCTACTTACAGGAGATTTGAGACAACAGGCTGAAACTATTGCAAATAGTATGTCGATGGACAGATACGAATCTGAATTGTTACCAGAAGATAAGGCAAAAGATATCTTGAAATTCCGTTCAATCGGATCAAAAGTTATTATGATTGGAGATGGAATAAACGATGCTCCAGCTCTTTCTTACGCAAATGTAGGAATAGCACTTGGAAGCACTAGAACAGATGTCGCAATGGAAGCTGCCGATGTTACAATAACTTCTGACGATCCGTTGTTAATACCAGCTGTAATCGGTTTAGCTAAAAAAATACTGTAAAAAAATTATAAAAACAAAAATTTTTGCGATGGCGATTGGAATAAATAGTTTTGCACTTGTATTAGGTGCGACAGGATTGCTACCAGCAATATATAGTTCAGTTTTACATAATTCAATAACAATTTTTAGTAGTTGGAAATTCATTAAGACTTCTAAAATATGATGTCAATAAATAGAATTTTTGTGGCGTATCTGATTTTGGAGGAAATTATATGAAAAAATTAACTTTGACGGTATTGCATAAGTTACCGAATCGTGTCAGATTTAAAGTTTCACACGAAATTATTGACACAAAAAAAAATTTTTTTGAAACAATAAAAGTTGGAGCAAAAAAAGTACAGCGTTTACGATATAATAAAACTATAAATACATTGCTTATAACTTTTTGAGCCAGAGGAAATTACGATTGATGAAGTGATTTATCGAACTGCGACAGCATTATCAGTTGAGCACGGCATGACTTCGGTAAAAATTAGTGGAAGATTTTTGAAGAAAAAAATCAATAGATTCGTTGTCTGTATATTCTGGAGCTGCGATTTTTGCTTTCTTTCTTGTACGGACTTGGAAAAAGTAAAATTGAAAAAAATTACAATTGGATATAAACAATTTTACAGCGGGACTTACAACAGCGGCAATTATGGAACACGCCTACATGGAAACACAACGAAAAGGTTTCTTTGACATTGAAATTTTTACCAGCATTGTATCTTTTAAGATCCTATATGGCAAATAGATCAGTTACAGCAATAGCACTTATGTGGCTTTACAACTTTTGGACGACACCTTGTATTAAATAATGTATCGAATAAAGAAGTGAGAATTTATCGGTTAAAAAGCTGAAAATGGGAAAATTCCATTATGTTGTGGATGTGAAAAATGATAAAACTATTGAGAATGTAAGTGATTTAATAGATCATATATTCTTTAGCAAGAGATCAGATGAAGATTCGGATGATAAATATATAGCTTTGAAATAAATTGTGATTTAAAGTAAAAAGAATTTAACAAAAGATATCAAGAAATCACCAGATTCTACAAGTAGGAGTAATTCACATAGTTATAAAAAAATATTAATATATAATTATTTGAAAAAAATATAATAAATAAATTAAAAAAATTTGGAGGTAATAAAATGATAAAATTTGGAAGTATAAAGAAAGAGCATTTAGTGGGAGCGGCAGTTGGAGTGGGAACAGTTGCAGTTGGTTACTATTTATACAAAAAAAATCAAAGCAAAGTTGACAGTTTTTTTAAGAAAACAAGGGATAAATATAAAAAAACATCTTCAGAAGCAACTTACGATAACATGAATCTTGAAGAATTGATGACAACAAAAGAACGTCTTGAAGATTTAATTGCTGAAAAAGAATTATCTACAAATACAGCTGTTTCAGAAACAGTTGTGGAAGTTGAAGAAAAAAATAGTTGGTTTTTAAAAACTAATCTATTATCAAATAAAAAAAGTTTATAAATAACACAATATATTTATGTTTTTTTAAGCATAAAATGAGTGACATTAATAAAAATATCATTTTAAGGAGGAAACTTATGAAATTAGTATTAATCAGACATGGTGAAAGCCAATGGAATTTGGAAAACAAATTTACTGGTTGGAAAGATGTGGATTTGAGTCCTAAAGGAGTTGAAGAAGCAAAAGCAGGAGGGAAAGCATTAAGAGAAAAAGGATTAGTTTTCGATGTTGCTTACACATCTTACTTTAAAAAGAGCTATTAAAACTTTAAATTATGTTTTGGAAGAATTGGATGAATTGTATATTCCAATTTATAAATCTTGGAGATTGAATGAAAGACACTATGGTGCATTACAAGGATTAAACAAAGCAGAAACTGCTAAAAAATATGGAGACGATCAAGTTCTTATTTGGAGAAGAAGTTTTGATGTTGCACCACCTGCAATTGACAAATCAAGTGAATATTATCCAAAATCAGATAGAAGATACGCAGATTTAACTGACGAAGAAGCACCACTTGGAGAAAGTTTGAAAGATACAATCGCAAGAGTGTTACCTTACTGGCATTCAGATATTTCAAAAAGCTTAAAAGAAGGTAAAAACGTTATTGTAGCAGCTCATGGAAACAGCTTGAGAGCATTAATAAAATATTTGTTAAATATTTCAGATGAAGATATCTTGAAATTAAACTTAACAACTGGAAAACCATTAATTTTTGAAATAGATGAAAAACTTGAACGTTGTTTCATCACCAGATTCATTTTAGTCAAAATAAATAAAATAGTTTTTTTGCAAGGGCATTTTTATAGTCCTTGCTTTTTTTAAATTAGTTTTATTAATTTAGTAAAATACAATGTAGAAATTCATTTATAAAATTTGATTATCGAAAAAAATTGTAAAAAAATTGAAATATGGCATTACATATGGTATAATTAAGAGAAGAACCAAGAATTTCAAAGATAAGTTAAAAAAAGGGGTTGATTTATTTATGAAAATATTAGAAGTGGAAATCAAAAATGAGCAAGGTGTTCATGCGAGACCTGCAACATTAATTGCACGTTTAGCAAAAAAAATATAAATCAACGTTGAAAATCAAAAAGAAAAGATGAAGAAGTTGATGCCAAAAAAATGTTTTTTTGGAATAATGACTTTAGGAGCTGAGCAAGGCGAAAAACTTACGTTAATTGCCGATGGCGAGGATGAAAATGAATTATTGGAAAAATTTGCAAAAAAATTGATAGAAGTTGATAAATTTTTTTGAAGAATAAATTTTTGGAGATTTGAAATGAAAGAAGATAATTAAAAAAATTTTTAAAAATATAGGGGAAAAATAAAATTTTATAAATAAAATTAGAAAAAAATAAACAGAGAAAGGAGAAGAAATTGTTAAAAAAATAAATTTTAATAATTTCTAAATAACAGCATGGAAGATTTTAATTTTTGAGCAAATGTTAGATGACTTCTTACCAGAAGAAAAAATCAGGAGATATCGTTGAAGGTATAATTACTAGAAAAGAGATGGAATATTCATACTTAGATTTAGGTTCAAAAAAAGAAGGAAGAATTATAAGTAGTGAAATAAAAGACTTTAATGTTGGAGATACTGTAGAAGTTAAGGTTTTGAGAGAAGATGAAGAGAATATAATTGTCTCTAAATTTGTGCTTGATAAAGAGAGAGAATTTGCATCGTATGAAGTGAATGAAATTGTGACAGGAAAAGTGGATAAAAAAATTAAAAGGTGGATACAATGTAAAAGTTGGGAAAAAAACAATGCTTTTTTTACCATTTTTCATTGTCAAGTTTTTGATAAAAAAATGTAGATTATACAGGAAAAGAATTCAAATTTATAATAAAAAGAAAAAAACGAAAAAGAGTATTACTGTTTCAAGAACAGATTTAGTAAAAAGTAGAAGAACAAGAATATTTTGATTCGATAAATGAAGGCGATGTAGTAACTGGAAAAGTTAAAGAAGTTCTTGATTTTGGAGTAATCTTGGATTTAGGAGTAACAACTGGATTTGTGCATATTTCAGAAGTTTCATGGGATCAAGTTAATGATTTAGTTGAAAGATTTGGAATTGGTGAAGAAGTTAGTGCGAAAATTATTGAAAAAGATAGTGAAAAACATAAATTGAAATTAAGTATTAAACAATTATCGCAAGATCCATGGGAAATTTTCTTGAGTTCTCATAAAGTAGGCGATGTAGTAACTGCAGAAGTTAAAGAAATTCTTGATTTTGGATTGATTGTGTCTGTTGATGGAAATAATGGATTTGTACATGTTTCTGAATTGGCTTGGCATAATGGTGCAAAAGCGTTGAAAAACTATAATGTAAATGATAAAATTGAAGCTAAAATTATTCAAATTGAAGAAGATAGAAAAAATGTTAAATTAAGTGTAAAACAATTGGAAGAAAATCCTTGGGAGAAAGTGAAAGAAAAATACCAAATTGGTGAAGTGTTTGGAAAGACCGATTACAGAAGTGTTTGATTTTTGGAATATTAGTTTCACTTGAAAAAAAGATATTGAAGGATTGTTACACATTTCGGATATTTCTTACAGAAAAAGTAACAAATTTAACATCAAAAATACAATGTTGGAGATATTATTAAATTTAAAATAATTGACTTTAATGATGAAAAAAAATAGAGTTTCGTTGAGTTCAAAAGCATTATTAGACGATAAATGGGAAAAAAAATAGAAGATAATTATGATTTTAATTCTACTCTTTCAGGAAAAAAATAAGAAATATTCAAGAATATGGAATTTTTTTGTGGAATTGGAAGAAGGAATTGAAGTATTTATTCACAAAAAAACGAGTTTTTCTTGGGATAGAAAAAGAAGAAAAAGTTTATAAAAAAAGGTGATACAGTAGAATTCAAAGTGATTTCATTTGATAAAGCTGAGAAAAAAAATTAGCAGGAAGTATCAAAGCAGTTAACAACTTCTCCTTGGAAAGAAGTTACAGCTCTATACAAAAAAAGGAAATAAATTAACTGTGAAAAATAGTTGAAATCCAAGAAAATTTTTGTTTTAGTTAAATTGACTGACAGATTTAATGGAATTATTCCTAAAAAAAGAATTAACAAAAGAATTCTTGAAAAGATATTTCTGAAAAAAAATTCTCTGTGGGAGATGAAGTTGAAGCGATTATTATTGAAGAAAATGAGAAAAAAATCAATTGTTTTATCAGTAAGAAAAGTTGCTGAAATGGAAGAAAAAGAAGAAATGGAAGAATTGTTGAAAAATTTATGGCGTTGGAGAATCTAATTAAGAAATAATTAAAAAAATAAATTATATAAGTGAAGTTATTTCATAAAAATATTTGAATTATAAATAATTTTTTTAAAATTATTAAAAAGCAAAAATATATTTATAATGGATTATATTTTTATGGATTAGCTTCATTTTTTTACTATAAAAAAATTTGTTGAAAGCCTTTAAAAATAAAAAAATTTGTTGATTTTTTTATAAAGTACAAAAATCGAAAAAAAATACAAAGTGCTGCTACAAATGTTTTAAAGATAATCGTAAGAGAAAAAAAGGAAAACTTTAAAAAAACAAGAAAAAAATAAAAAAAGTATGATATAATAAACCATACGGAAAAACATTTGGAAGGAAACGTATGAAAAAAATAAGAAATTATTATGAAAAAAATTTAAAATATTGAATCCTGAGTACACGAAATTGAAATTGTGTTTTCTTTTATTAGTAATCGTGTCACTTTTGTATATGTGTGTATTTAATATGGGGATTTCGTGTGACATTGTAATTGCAATAATTATTTTCATTTTGTCAGTTACATTTCATGAGGTGGCTCATGGTTATGTGGCTTATAAATTTGGAGATAGTACAGCGAAGGATGCTGGTAGAATAACGCTGAATCCGATTAAACATTTAGATTTTGCAGGAATGATGTTACCGATTTTAATATTGCTAAGTGGTTCGAAATTTTTGATTGGATGGTTGAAGCCTGTTCCAGTTGATTTTTCAGAATTGAAACCGCATAGATTGGGATTATTTTGTGTGGCGATTGCTGGAGTTGTTATGAATTTTATTTTAGCAATAATAGCTTTAATCATTTTAAAAATAAGTGTTGAATTTTTGACACCAAATAATATGATAATAACGATAGCAACATATACTTTAGTAATAAATTTATCATTAGCAATTTTTAATTTAATACCTGTGACACCGCTAGATGGTGGGAGAATATTGTATTCAATATCAGGAGAAAAAAATAAAAAAATTTCTATAATAAAATAGAAAAATTATGGAATAGTAATCGTATTCTGTTTTTGTTTATTCGGGAATTTTTTGCAAACGTATTTTTCAAAAAAATTTTAACATTTTGTTTAAAATTAATGAATGTAAATATAGAGTTGGAATTGATGTAATTGTGATTAGATAAAAAAATAAAAAAAGGAAGTGATTAAGATAAAAAAAGGACGACACTATTGGTAATGACTGTATTTTTTGTTAGCTAATCTTGAATTGAATGCATTTTCTCAAAAGGAGAAAATACAAGAAACTTTATCGAAAAATCGGAGTGAGTCAAAAAAATAATAGATGAAACTATAAAATTAGATTTTGAAATAAGAGATACGATAACATTTGAGAATGATGAGAATGTTATTAATGAGAGAGTGAAAAAAAATTGGAAGCTCTTTTTGGATAAAGATAAAAGAAATTATATAGTTTCACAAGCATTGATAACGATTTTTTTGAGTCAAAAATTGGTTCAAATTATGAAAAAAATATTTAGATTTATTTGTAAAATATACGCCTTACGAATATGAGAAGATTTTTTTCAAAAATGGTGTATTATCGAGGAATTGGAAATTTAGAAGAATTTAATAAATATATGACTGAGCTGGAGAAAAAGTATAAAAACAAACCTATTTGGGAATTGATAAAATTGTATCAAACTGAAGATGCGAATGAACGTGAAATTTTGACGAAAAAAGTATTGAGTTTGATGGAAAAAGAGACCTTTAGAAAAGAGGTTGGTCTTTCTGATGAGGCTTTTTATTTTATGAAATTGACGTATTACTTGAACCGATTGAGAGATCATTATAATAACGGTGAGATTGAAAAAGGAGTCGAAGAATACTTAAAAGAAGTGGCTTCTACGAATGTAAGTAGAGAAGTAGAAGATTACAATTTACGAGCAGAAGTAATTTTATTTTTTAATGTTACAATAATGAATGAGGAAATTCAAAATATAGGATTACGTGAGGAAAATGCTGACAAATTGGAGCAAACACGGATTTCTAAAAGAATTAAGGAAGAAACTGATAAAGATTCAGAATTTTTAAATAAAGTTTTCAGTTTGGAAATGGACGAATTATGGAATCAGACAATGAAGGTATAGAAAGTAAAAGGAGACAAGGGAGTTTTGGGATATAAAATGAAGAAGAAATTAGCAGTTGCGATGTTTTTTATTTTTGGAAGTGTCGTAGGAAATGCGTATACAAAAAAGGAAATAATACGAAGTGATTTAACAAAAATAGGTGCAAACAGAGATATTATAAATAGTACAATAAAAAAATAGATTATGATTTGAGAGATTCGCCTCAATTTATAAATGATGAAAAAGCTCTTGAAGCTCAAAAAAAGATTTAGAAGATTTATTGAGTAAAAAAACAATAAAGAATTATGTAGTTTTAGGAAAATTAATAAATTTATATTTAGTAGGTTCTAAAAAAAGACTTGAATAAAAGCAAAAAAAATATTTGGATGAGTATGTGAAGTATAATCCGTATGAATATGATCAATTGCTTTTAACATACAGATATTATGATGCTATGAATGATACAAAAAAAGAAAAAAAGAATATTATGAAAAGGTAAAAAGCTAGATACGGAGATAGCTTTATGTTGAAAAATTTTAGATGTTTCTCAAGAAAAAGATGAAAAAAAAGAAACAAAAGATTTTTAGAAAATGTGTTAAATGCTTTTATCTGATAAAAAAATTCGTGATATGTATAGAATGTCAGATGAAGAATATAGAGGAATGAAACTGACTTATTATTTGAGTAAGTCAATGTTAGATTCAGATAAAAAGGAATATGCAAAAAGCTGTTAGTGATTACATAAATAATATTTTTAGGAGAAAAAGTTTCGAACGAAATGCTTGACTATAATTTTTCAGAGAGAAATGGTGTTATTTTTTTAGTATTTTAGGAATAAATGATAAGCTAGAAGATAAAAATGCTTATGAAAGAAAAATTATAAAATATTGGATGTGAGTCCAATTGCTAAAAAAAGTTAGAGCTAAAATGAAAGAAGATAACAAGTTTTTTTAGAAGAATTTTTTAAAATAAATGCTAGAAAAATTATTTTGTTTTATGATATTATAACTATTAATTTACAGAGAATTTTGACAGATTGTCGAATAATGGGAATTAAAGGAGAGTTTAAAAGTGTTGAAAAAAAGTAATTACATTGGGATTGGTCATCGCAAGTATAAGTTTTTTTAGGAAGTGCAAAAATCTTTAAGAAAAAAATTGAAGTGCAAAAAAATGGAAGAACTACAGTTGTTACAAGAAAGTACAACTGGTAAAAAAAGGTTGAGAAAGAATTAAATAGTCAAGAATATGCTGATGTTTTTGAAAAAAATTTATGGAGAAAATCTGAAAAAAATATTTAGAAACAGGAATAAGAAGAAAATGTTTGAAGATTACATAAATGATATCGAGAATGCGAAAAGTTTCTGAAAAAAAGTGTTAAAAGATAACTATGATGAGGATAAAGAGGCTTTTTCAACTGGTTGAATTAGCGTTATTTATGAAGAGTTCATATTCTAATGGTGAAGATGCTAAAAAAATTAACAGATGCAGATTATGAAAAAAATGCAGAAAAGAATTTGTTAAAGACGAAGAAATATCAGCAATTAGAAGAATATGTGACTATTCAATAAAAATTTTTTTGAAATAATATTAAATATGGGATAAGATAGATAAATAGGGTAATTATAGATTATATTATTTATTGAAAAAAATTACCGTAAAATAAAAAAACTCAGATATACTTAATTTACTTGAAAATAGGTTATCTGAGATTTATTTTTATTAAATATTAAGTATTCACAATTTTAGTCGTGGAAGTTTTTAAAAAAAGTGAGGAGGGAAAAAAATTGAATACAGTAGCAAAAGAAACAATAATTGAATTTGAGGAAAAAAAATCAAAATTTATAGGGTACATAAAACCAGTTTCAAGCGTAAGGGAAGCAGAAAAATTTATAAACGGAATAAAAGAAATGCACCCAAATGCCACACATAATGTGCCACTTTATCGAGTAATTGAAAATGGACAAGAATATTTCAAGTATAATGATGACGGAGAGCCGACAAATACAGCAGGAAACCAATGGCAGAAATATTAAATATTTTAAATGTATATAATGTTGCCTTAGTTGCAACAAGATATTTTGGTGGTATAAAGCTAGGGTGCTGGAGGTTTAATAAGAAATTATGCGAAAAACAGCAAAATTAGCAGTAAATGAAGCAGAAATTATAGAATATGTAGAAAAATCAACATTTATAATTGATTATGATTACGAATATACTTCGAAATTGAAGCATTTTTTAAATGCAAATCAAAATGTGTACAATATTGAGATTTTTAGAAAAAAATTATGCAGATAGAGTTACTATGAAAAATTAGTGCAAATGCGGAAATTGAAGAGAAAATTAAATGAGATGCCAAAAGTTGATAGTGATAAAATTTTAAGTATTTTTTTAGATTGAGCATATAATTGTGGCATAAAAAAAATTATATTTAGAAATTTAAAAAGAAAAACTAAAAAGTTATAGCAATAATTGAGTTTTTCAAAGAAAAAAATTTTTGTTGTGAAAAAAATTAAAAAAATAGTAAAATACATAGTAACAAAAAAATCAAAAAAAGATATAAATAATTTTAGGAGGAAAAAAATGAAACAAGTAGTCGCAATCGTCGGGAGACCGAATGTGGGAAAATCAACGTTATTTAACAAATTGATAGGAGATAGGGTTGTCAATTGTTAAAAATGAGCCAGGAGTAACAAGAGATAGACTTTATAGAGAAACAGAGTGGTCTGGGAAAGAATTTTTATTAGTAGATACAGGTGGACTTGAACCAAGAACAAATGATTTTATGATGAGTAAAATTAAGCAACAGGCCCAAGTAGCTATTGATGAAGCTGATGTAATAATTTTCTTAGTAGATGGAAAAGCTGGAATTACTGGGTTAGATGAAGATGTAGCAAATGTTTTGAGAAAACAGGATAAAAAAGTAGTTGTAGCCGTTAATAAAATTGATAATTATATGAGAGACCAAGAAAATATTTTGGAATTTTATGCGTTAGGATTTGAGGAAGTTATTGGAATTTCTGGAGAACATAAAACAAATTTAGGTGATTTGTTGGATGCAGTAGTTGAAAAATTTGATGATGAAAAAGAGGTTGAGGAAGAAGATAGTTTGAAAATAGCAATTTTGGGAAGACCAAATGCTGGGAAATCTTCGCTAGTAAATAAATTATTGAATGAGGAACGTTCAATTGTAAGTGATATGGCTGGAACGACTAGAGATGCGATTGATTCTAGCTTGAAATACGATGGGGATAAATTCACATTGATTGATACAGCTGGGATTAGAAGAAAATCAAAAGTTGAGGATTCAATAGAATATTACAGTGTTTTGAGAGCGGTAAAATCAATAAAAAGAGCAGATGTTTGTGTATTAATGTTAGATGCGACAGAGTTGTTAACAGATCAAGATAAAAGAGTTGCGGGATTGATTTATGAAGAGAGAAAACCAATTATTATTGCAGTTAATAAATGGGATTTAATTGAAAAAAATAATAATAGTGTGAAGGAATTTACTGAGTTGGTAAAAGCAGATTTGTCATTTTTAGATTATGCGCCGATTGTGACAATATCAGCGTTGACTGGAAAAAGAACAATAAATATTTTAGAGCAAGCGAGATTTATTAACGAAGAATATCATAAGAAAATAACAACTGGATTATTGAATCAAATTTTAGCAGAAATAATTGCACAAAATCCTGTTCCTACGAGAAAAGGTAGAGCCGTTAAAATCAATTATGCGACTCAAGTAAGCCAAGCACCGCCAAAATTTGTATTTTTCTCAAACAATCCAGATTTAATTCATTTTTCGTACCAAAGATACATTGAAAACAAATTAAGAGAGTATTTTTGGATTTGAAGGATGTCCAATCGACATTGTATTTAACAGAAAAAAAATAGTGCTTACTAGACGTTAAAAAGGAAGGAAATGAATTAATGAAATTTTTATAATGAAGAAAAAAATTTACAAAAAAATTCGTAATATTTTGATTGTGGGTGTGTTGACTTTATTGACAATATTGTTATTTTTTTAAAGTTTACGAATATTTTTGTGAAAACCGATTAATTTAGTGATAAGTACGATTTTTTTCCTTTCATTTTGTCGTTTATAATTGTGTATGCATTGATGCCAATTATAGATATGATAAGTGTTTCAGACGATGAAGAGAAGCAAAAAAATTGATAAAAAAAGTGGATGGGAAAAATAAGATTAAATAGAAATTTAGCAATTTTAGTTGTTTTTGACAATATTTTTGTGCGATTTTTTTGTATATCGTTTTGACAATAATTCCGCTTGTAACTAAACAATTATCAGGATTAATTGAATTTTTTTATAAAGAATCAAGACCAATTTCAAAAAAAATACGTTTAAGTTTTTAGAAGATAATAATATTGATTTAAAAACGACAATATTAAATTCAAAAGATGCGATTATTAGTAACGTGTTAAAAGTTTTGAGTTCAAGTTTTTCATTGATGAGCAGTACTTTTACGCTATTATTTATGACGCCAATTTTTACGATAATGTTGATTTTTAGCTATGATTCGATAGAAAGAGGCGTTAAAAATAGATTGGATGCTTTGGATTTGAGCAAAGAAAAAAATTTGATAAAAAGAAATTGATAAATCAATAGGAGATTATATAAAGGTAACGATTATAGACAGTTTGATTGTGGGAGTTTTATCTTATATTATATTTTATTTTTGTGAAATTAGATTATAGTTTATTGTTCTCGATGATTATTGGTTTTGGAAATGTTATTCCATTTTTTAGGGCCTTTTATCGGATTGGTGCCAGTAGTTCTTTTTGCAATAACAAAATCGTGGCAATTGGCATTATGGATAGTCGTGTTTATTACAATTATTCAAACTGTAGAAGCGAATATAATAAAACCATGGTTAACTAGTAAAAGTGTTAATATTCATCCAATTACGACGCTTTTTAGTAGTTTTTAATTGGAGGAGCTTTTATTTGGAATGGGAGGAGCCTTTATTGCAATTCCTGTTTATGTAATTATAAAAAAAGTTTTTGGAATTTTTATTTTTCCAGTTTTAAAAAAATAGGTGCGAAAATAGAATAAGAGTGATTGACAAAAAGTAAAAATATGATATAGTATATGTACATACAAACAAAATTTAAGGAGAGAAAAAATGGGATGTAGTAAAGGAGAAGAAAAAATAAATGGCTGTTTATATTTTACTATCTCGAAAATGTTTAGACTTCTAAATAAAATAGCCGAAGAATCGTTTGAAGGAATGAATATGTGTTCGACGCATGCATTTTTGTTAGTGTTGTTACAAGAGGAACCAAAAGGATTGTCTGTGAATGAAATTTCAGAAGCATTGACGATAGCTCCTTCGACAGTTACGAGATTTGTTGACAAATTGGCTGCAAAAGGATATGTTGAAAGAATAAAAATTGGAAAACATTCCTATACAAAAATAACTGATGAAGGGCAAAAAATTATGCCAGAAGTTTATAAAGCGTGGCACAGTATTTTTGATAAAATAGAGACTTTGGTTGGAGATCAGAAATATCTGGAAGAAACGAAAGAGAAGTTTATTGAATTTACGAATATTATAGAGAATGGGAAAAAATAAATAAATTGCTAAATTGATTGATTGTGTGACAATGAATTGTTTTTTTATATGAAAAAAATGATATAATTCAAAAAGACAAAAAAACTTAAAAAAAGGTTGAAAATATGAGAAAAAAATAAAACATAAACAAGTATTGATTTTTGCTATTCTATATTTTTACTTTTTGCAAGATTAAAGGCAGAAAATGGAGTTATAGAATTAGAAACACAAAAATCAGTAATCGATTTAGAGAAGGAATCAATAGAAACAAAAGGTAACGTATCATTGAAATATAATGATGTTACTATTCAAGCCGATAATTTGAAAAAATTGGCTAAAAAAAATATAATTTTTGCTCATGGAAATGTCGAATTCAATCAAGGTTCGCAAATTATAAAGGCAGATCAAGTAGTTTATGATATGGATAATAGAAAGGCCAAAATGTTTGGTGCTGAAAGTTATGATGTGAATTTAAAATTAAGATATGGTGGTGAAGAAATACTGAGTGAAGAGCCAGATCCTAAAAAATCTTCAGGAAAACAATCACCAAGAAAAATAACCGTAAAAAATGGTTGGTTTACGTCAAGTCCGTATGAAAAGCCAAATTATAAGGTGAATTCGAGAGAATTGGATATATACCCTAATAGAAAAGTTGTCGCCAAAGATATTGGTATAGTTGCAGCTGGGAAAACTTGGCTGAAATTACCGTACTATGTGGTTTCCTTAAAACCGCAAAGTCAGAGAGCGACATTATTTCCGTATATTGGATCAGATAGCGATAGAGGATTGTATGGAATATGGGGATTTGATTATGATAAAGGTCCATTAGCACAGGGATTTGTAGATTTTGAGCTTAGTGCAAAGAAAAAATTAGCATTAAAATTTTCTAATGATTATAATTTTTCAAATGGGAATAGCGGAAATATATTTATAAATAGATTAGTTGTTCCGATTGGTAACCGTAAAAGAGAATGGGATTTTTCATTAAATCATAAATTTGTTAGTACACCAAAAAAAGAGGCGGAAGACAGAAAATTTTATGATTTAGGTTATGGAATTTGGAATTTGAATTATAAAAATATGACTACAAATTTGATGAGAGCTGTAGATGGTGTTAAATTGAATGACGATTATACAGCTTATGTTAATAAGTATAATAAAATTGGGCTTTATGACTTTAAGATTGATCAAGAGCTTGGAAGAAATGGAGAATTTAATTTAAATTACAATTGGACATCTGATAGGGAAGCATTAAGAGAGTTGACAAAAATTAATGATGATATCGTTGATAGAGACGAACTTGATCCCTAGAAAAACTGATGTTGATTTGTATAAAAGTGTAAAATATATCAATGGAAATAACGATGTTTCTGTTGGAGTAGACAATGAAGAATTTATGGATATTAATCCAGGATATGTGGGAGACTTAAACTCGTATAGGAAAAAAAGAAATTATTTTATAGATTTGAGAGGGCCTAAAATTCGTTTTGAGTATTTAAATTCAGATAAAGATGAATACGGAGAAGTACGTGGAATGAGAGAGCGTGACGATGCAGATTGGTATTCATTGGAAACTGGTACAATTAGATGGGTTCCAAAAGTGGCTTATGATAAGCGAAAAGAGCAATCTATGACTTTTGGAAATTATTATCCTTTCAAAAAAAGTGAATTTTTTGGATACGAGCCAAGAACAGCATACCAAAATTTGACAAATACATTATATTTTGGAGCTCAAACAAAACAAGTTGATGTAAAACGAAAAGAGTATGAATACGATTACACAAGAGATAATCCTAATTATAATAATTTATTTTTGGATTTGACGGCAGATGCAAACAGTAAAACATACAAAGTTTACGAAGATGCTGAAAGAATTAGAAGAGCGAAAAAAATTATTTCTGAAAAAAATATAGATCACAAAAAGTTCAATGTAGGAAATGATAGAATTGATATTCCATTGAAAGATTCGTATATTTCATATGATTTTTAGTATTGAAGCGAGAGATTACGAGAATACTTACATTCCAGAATTTAGTGGTGGTAGAAAAAAATAGAAGATGTTAATTCGACAACTGGATATAAATTAGCAACAGATGCAAGTGGAAATCTGATGAAACAAAAAAACCAGCAGTAAATATTGGAACATTAAATGCAAAATTGTATACTACAATTTTTTTGACAATACTGCAAAAACAAATAATAAATATGACGTAAAAGTTGTAAATGATGCAGATTTTTACATTCCAAAAAAAGTTGATGCGAAAAAGAACGATGTTCAATGGATATGATATCATCGAAACACCGACTGATGTTTTAGGATTAAAAAAATAATTTTAGATATAGTATTGGGAATGTAAATTTCAATTATATTTTTAACAATGAGAGATGATAAACATGCAGTTGATAATTGGTTAAAAAAATCGTTACGTAAGAAATTATTTGAAGGCTGATATTGATAATAAACGTTTTGTGAGTTTAGATTTTGAGAGAAATGACGAATATGAATTTGAAAATTTTAGATCAGAACAAACGTTTAACAGAGAAGTTCAATATGGATATGTAACAGATAATGATAATGCATTTTTATATAGATATTCTGATAGAAATAAACGATATTTTCCATATAACGAAACTATAGGATGGGACAGAAAGAAATATAAGGAAGCCTATCGAGACAGAACATTCGGAGTTAATTTTAATGAATGGGGAGTAGAATATTCAAATGTAATGAATCAAATAAATGATATTTACGGAAATAGTGCAACTTTTTGGAACTCCTGATTTAAAAATTGAAAACGAATTTACATAGATTCGGTTTCGTTTATGATACAACAAAAAAATGAAAAAAATAAAAAGTTTGAATCAGATCATTATTTTTAGAGCTAGTTACGGTTTTTGGAAAGAAAAAAATATAGAGATATAAATGCAACACCGACTAATGCAACGGATGACGTTTATTCTTCTGGAAGTGATTATACGACAATTAGTTTGTTATATAGATATGAAAAATAATGCTAAACCAAAATATGCAAAAAGATAAAACTGAAGAAACTGAAAAAGGTTGCAAATGAAAAATCAGGATATAAAATTAGTACAAGATTCAAATACAAAAAGAATTTTTCGATTGCTAACTCTAATAATCAAATTGATAAAATAAATATTGATACTAAAGATCAGTTATTTTTTTGAGTAATGAAGAAGAACAAGCGTATAAAAAGTTATGTTGAAGAAGAAAAAAATATAGACAAAAATAAATTTAACTTTGAATGACTTTAATTCTAAATTACAAGATTTAAGAAAAGGTAAAAAAATATTTTCAAGTGGGATTAGATATGGAAATTGATGGTTCAGATTCTTTACATAAAAACAAATTATAAAGGAATTGACCGATTGAATGACTTAACATTCAAAAATTGAAGCTGGATACTTTAGAAAAAAATTCTTTTATGGGATATAAATTTATAATGGAAAGACCAGATAGAATTTATAGAGATGTGCCAGGTCGTAAAAGTACATTTAATTTTAGAAAACATGAACTTGAAGGAAAATATATGTTTGGACAAGATCCTGACAAACCTTGGTGGGTAGGAGCAAAAGTACAATATGTACAAGATGGAGCTCCAAAAGCTTCCGATCCAGAAATTTTCGAAAGTTCGTCAGCAGCAATAAGAGCAAACAAATTAACATTAGGAATGGCGACAATAAGTCATAGATTTGAAAATGTTGAATGGGAAATTGGTGCTGGAATGAAATGGGATAAACCTGACAATAAAAAATTAGGATACTACCCAGTAGTAACATTAAAATTTGGAATAGTAACATTCCCAGAAAAAAATGTTCAATTAAATTACAGTGGTGGTGGAATCCAATTCGGAGCTGGATTATAAAATAAAGTTAAGTATAAAGAATACTTATTTTTGCTAAAAAAATATGCTTAATAAGTATTTTTTTATTGAATAAAATTCAATTATTTGAGTAAAGCGAGTTTTTTACTTTTTCTTTATTGAAAATTTTTGAAAGCAAAAGTAAGAAATTGAGAAACGGAAAAAAAATAAAAAGGTTTGAAGAATTTTTCCCACATGTGATATACTGAAAACACAAAAAAATAAATTGTAAATCAAACTAAATTTTTAGAAAGAAGGAGAAAAAAATGATAGAAATGATATTACCTGACGGTAGCAAAAGACAACTAGAAAAACCAATGACAGTAGTGGAATTTGCTAAAACCATAGGTTCTAGCTTAGGAAAAAGCAACTGTAGGAGCTATAATTGACGGAACGCAAGTAGATCCTTCATATTTGATAGAAAAAAATCAGGAAATATAGAATTGATAACAGCAACAAGTGAAAAAGGAATAGAAATCATAAGACACAGTGCTGCACACATTATGGCACAAGCTGTTCAAAGATTATTCCCAAATACAAAAGTTACAATAGGTCCAGTAATCGAAAATGGATTCTTTTATGATTTTGACCCAGAGAAACCATTTACTGAGGAAGATTTAGTAAAAATCGAAGATGAAATGAAAAAAATTGTAAAAGAAAATTATCCTTTTGAAAGAAGTGAAATGAGTGCTGAAGAAGCTAAAAAATTCTTCGCAGAAAAAGGAGAAACTTACAAAGTTGAAATAATTGATGACTTAGGAGAAGACACTGTTAGCATTTACAAACAAGGAGAATTTGTAGATTTATGTAGAGGAACTCACATTCCTTCAACAGGATATTTAAAAGCATTCAAATTAATGTCAACAGCAGGAGCATACTGGAGAGGAAATTCTGATAACAAAATGTTACAAAGAATTTACGGAGTAGCTTTTGCAAGTAAAAAAGAATTAGATGATTACTTAACAATGATGGAAGAAGCAGAAAGAAGAGATCACAGAAAACTAGGAAAACAACTTAACTTATTTTTCTTAGATGAACATGGACCAGGTTTCCCATTCTTTATGCCAAAAGGTGTTGAATTATTTAATAAACTTCAAGAAATGTGGAGAGTTGAACATAAAAAAAGAGGTTACCAAGAAATTAAAACACCAATTATGCTAGATAGAGAATTATGGGAAATTTCAGGACACTGGTTTAATTATAGAGAAAATATGTATACATCAATAATTGATGAAAAAGTATACGCTATTAAGCCAATGAATTGCCCAGGTTCAATAATTGCTTATACAAAAACAACTTACATTCATACAAAGATTTACCATTAAAATATGGAGAAATGGGATTGGTTCATAGACATGAATTTAGTGGTGCTTTGCATGGACTTATGAGAGTTAGAGCATTTACACAAGATGATGCGCATGTTTTCTGTACTAAAGAACAAATTGAAGAACAAATTATTGAAATTATTGATTTATACGATAAATTCTATACTTTATTCGGATTTGAATATCATATTGAATTATCGACAAAACCAGATAAAGCAATTGGTTCAGACGAAATTTGGGAAATGGCAGAAACTAATTTAAAATCAGCTTTAGAACATAAAGGAATTGATTACAAATTAAATCCTGGAGATGGAGCATTCTACGGTCCAAAAATTGACTTCAAAATGAAAGATTCAATCGGAAGAATTTGGCAATGTGGAACAATCCAATTAGATTTCAACTTACCACAAAGATTTGAAATGAGCTACATTGGTGCAGATGGAGAAAAACATGAACCAGTAATGATTCACCGTGCAATGTACGGAAGTTTAGAAAGATTCCTTGGAATTTTAATTGAACATTACGCAGGAGCTTTCCCAATTTGGCTAGCACCAGTTCAAGCAAGAATTTTAACAATTTCTGATGAACAAGTTCCATTTGCAAAAGAAGTATTCAAAAAATTACAAGAAGCAGGAATCAGAGTAGAAATTGACACAAGAGTAGAAAAAATTGGATACAAAATCAGAGAAGCAAACGGAGACCAAAAAATACCAGTACAATTAATTATTGGTAAAAATGAAGTAGCTAACAATGAAGTAAACGTAAGAAGATTCGGTTCTCAAGACAGTCAAAAATGTATCTGTTGATGAAATTGTTAATATTTTTAATTGAAGAATCAAAAAGTTCCATTTGCAAAATAGTTTGTAAAAAAAGAATTTTTTTCTATAAATAAAAAAAGGAAAAAAATAGAGAAAGTTATAAAAGAAGTATTCTAAAATATACTCGAGGTCATCTTAAAATAAAAATGACCATATTGTCAAGAGGTGAAAAAAATGGGAAATGTTAATTTAGAAGAAAACAATTACAGAACGTACATGAGTTATGAAGATTTACAAAGTTTAGTAACATCAAAAGTAAGAGGAAGCATACTTTGGATGGTTCTAGGACTAATTATTACAGGAGTTACTGGTTTTTTCTTTTTAAACGCAGTATCCAATGGAATTATTTCAAATGAAATTTTCGGACCAATAATGATAGGTGCAATAGTACTAGAATTTGTAACAGTAATAGCATTTACAGCACTAACTTATAAATCAAGTGCTGGAGCATTAAGAGCAATGTTTTTAATTTATTCAGTGTTAAATGGAGTTACATTGTCAACATTAGGATTAGCTTACGGATTAGATTTAGTAGTGATTGCATTTGCAAGTACAGTAGTTTTATTCACAGTATTAGCAATTTACGGTTACTGCACAAAAGAAGACTTAACAAAATACACAAGTTTACTAACAGTAGGGATAATTTCATTAATCATAATGAGCATAATAAATATATTCCTAAGAAGTGACGGATTAATGCTTATAACTTCAATAATAGGAGTTATAGTATTTATAATCTTCATAGCTGTTGACGTAAACAGAATAAAAAGTAACGTAATAGCTTATGCAATGCAAGAAGATGCTTCAATACTTGATAAAATTGAAATACACGGTGCATTACAACTATACTTAGATTTCGTTAACTTATTTATTTACATTTTAAGACTTCTAGGAAGAAGAAGATAAATATTTAAAAAAATTAAAGATAAACTCAAATAGGTTATTTTACTTTAACCTGTCTGAGTTTATTATTTTATAAAATTCATAATAGGAAAAAGATTACAAAAACATAATTAAAAAAACAAAACTCGAAAGGAAAAAAAGAATGAAAAGGGCAATTGAATGTGTAGAAGAATTTCACAAAATCTATAAATTAGGAAATTCAGAAAAACCAATCGGAAAAATTAAAAGATGGATTAGAAAAAAATTAAGATTTAATTTAATGAAAGAAGAAAATGAAGAATATCTAGAAGCAGCTCAAAATGGAGACATAGTAGAAGTTGCCGACGCATTAGGAGATATGCTTTTACATCCTTTGTGGTACAATCATCGAACACGGGATGCAAAAACGTTATAGATGATGTTTTTGAAGAAAATCCACAGAAGTAACTTAAGCAAATTAGATGAAAATGGACAACCAATCTACAGAGAAGACGGAAAAAGTAATAAAAGGACCGAATTACTTCCTCCAAATTTAAAAAAATTCTTTTGAAAAAAATAATTTTATATAGTAAAAATTACTTTTTAAAAACTAAACTTAAAAATCTAAGTTTATGTAATTTTATTAGTTTATAGGTTAGAGTATAAAATGAGAATAGTAAGAATTGATTATTAATAAAAATTCTTATTTTCTCACTTCCCTTATTTTTTTCATTTCTATAAAAAAAATATTATCTAAATACATCATATTAAAAAAATTATAATATAAATGCTCTTTTAAATATAGTAAAAAAATCGTCATTATATCATTATTATTTTTTTATAAAAAAATATAAAATTCAAAAACTAAAAAAACAAAAAAAAGTAGTTGACAATTTTTTTGTTTTTTTGATATAATACCTCTTGTCGATACGAAAATGTATCATGTACAATAAACAAATAAATAGAAGAAGCATATACCATAAAAAGATGTGATAAATAAGGACTTTTAATAATAAAAAAAGTTCCTGTCAATAAGACTTTAAAAAGGTGAAAAATAAATATTGAATGAAGAGTTTGATCCTGGCTCAGGATGAACGCTGACAGAATGCTTAACACATGCAAGTCAATGGGGAAACGGTGCTTGCACCGTGATAACCATGGCGGACGGGTGAGTAACGCGTAAAGAACTTGCCTCTTAGTCTGGGATAACAGATGGAAACGACTGATAAAGACTAGATATTATTAAAGTTTCGCATGAAGCTTTAATGAAAAGAGATGCTAAGAGAGCTTTGCGTCCTATTAGTTAGTTGGTGAGGTAACGGCTCACCAAGACGAAGATAGGTAGCCGGTCTGAGAGGATGAACGGCCACAAGGGGACTGAGATACGGCCCTTACTCTACGGGAGGCAGCAGTGGGGAATATTGGACAATGGAGGAGACTCTGATCCAGCAATTCTGTGTGCACGAAGACGGTTTTCGGATTGTAAAGTGCTTTCAGCAGGGAAGAAGAAAGTGACGGTACCTGCAGAAGAAGCGACGGCTAAATACGTGCCAGCAGCCGCGGTAATACGTATGTCGCGAGCGTTATCCGGAATTATTGGGCATAAAGGGCATCTAGGCGGATATACAAGTCAGGGGTGAAAAACTTAGGGCTCAACTCAAAGCTTGCCTTTGAAACTGTATATCTAGAGTGCTGGAGAGGTGGACGGAACTACACGAGTAGAGGTGAAATTCGTAGATATGTGTAGGAATGCCGATGATGAAGATAGTCCACTGGACAGCAACTGACGCTGAAGTGCGAAAGCTAGGGGAGCAAACAGGATTAGATACCCTGGTAGTCCTAGCTGTAAACGATGATTACTGGGTGTGGGCATGAAGAGTGTCTGTGCCGAAGCTAATGCGATAAGTAATCCGCCTGGGGAGTACGACCGCAAGGTTGAAACTCAAAGGAATTGACGGGGACCCGCACAAGCGGTGGAGCATGTGGTTTAATTCGACGCAACGCGAGGAACCTTACCAGATCTTGACATCCCTACGTAGGCCTGTGAGAACAGGCCGTGCCTTCGGGAACGTAGAGACAGGTGGTGCATGGCTGTCGACAGCTCGTGTCGTGAGATGTTGGGTTAAGTCCCGCAACGAGCGCAACCCCTATAGTTAGTTACCATCATTGTTGGGGACTCTAACTCAGACTGCCTGCGAAGAGCAGGAGGAAGGTGGGGATGACGTCAAGTCATCATGCCCCTTATGATCTGGGCTACACACGTGCTACAATGGTTGGTACAAAGAGGAGCAAAACGGTGACGTGGAGCAAAACTAAAAAGCCAATCTAAGTTCGGATTGAAGTCTGCAACTCGACTTCATGAAGTTGGAATCGCTAGTAATCGCAAATCAGCAATGTTGCGGTGAATACGTTCTCGGGTCTTGTACACACCGCCCGTCACACCACGAGAGTTGTTTGCACCTGAAGTTACTGGTTCAACCGTAAGGAGGAAGGTACCTAAGGTGTGGATAGTGATTGGGGTGAAGTCGTAACAAGGTATCCGTACCGGAAGGTGCGGATGGATCACCTCCTTTCTAAGGAGTATATAAATACTAAATCTGTTTGGATTATGTTTCTTCTAGTATAAGGACAATGGGAAATGAATAGTAGGTAAAAAGATTACAATGAAAACAGGAAAACTGTTAGAGTTAGAATAAAAAGCTATTAAGGGCACACGGAGGATGCCTAGGCAACAAAAGCCGATGAAGGACGTGATAAGCTGCGAAAAGCTTGGTGGAGGTGCACATAACCTTTGATACCAAGATCTCCGAATGGGAAAACCTATATGTGTAGATCACATATACGAAAGAGGTAAGTCCGTGAACTGAAACATCTAAGTAACGGGAGGAAAAGAAAGTAAAAACGATTCTCTAAGTAGCGGCGAGCGAACGGAGAATAGCCTAAACCATATACATGTAAGTTGGCGACGTTGTGTATATGGGGTAGAGGGACTTTAATAGACTAATAGCCATAAAGTCATTTTACTAGTAGAGTAAGTGGAACACAGCTGGGAAGCTGGACCAAAGAAGGTGATAGTCCTGTAGAACATAAAACTATTAGTAAAACTTAAAGCACCCGAGTAGCATCAAGCACGAGGAATTTGGTGTGAATCAGCGTGGACCATATCACGTAAGGCTAAATACTTTTGTTGACCGATAGAGAAGAGTACCGTGAGGGAAAGGTGAAAAGAACCCTGAGTAAGGGAGTGAAATAGAATTTGAAACCGTGTGCTTACAAACGGTAGGAGCTCGCAAGAGTGACTGCGTGGATTTTGGTTAATCATCCTGCGAGTTATGATATATGGCAAGGTTAAAAAAAGAATGGAGCCGAAGGAAACCGAGTCTTAATAGGGCGACAAGTCGTATGTCATAGACGCGAAACCTAGTGATCTAGGCCTGTCCAGGTTGAAGCTAAGGTAAGACTTAGTGGAGGACCGAACTCACCGCCGTTGAAAAGTTGGGAGATGAGATAGGTCTAGGGGTGAAAAGCCAATCGAACTAGGAGATAGCTCGTTCTCTCCGAAATGCATTTAGGTGCAGCCTTAATTTTAAGATATGTGGGGGTAGAGCACTGTATGATCTAGGGGGCGTATTGCTTTACCGAAATCAAGCAAACTACGAATACCATATATTAATGATTAGGAGTGAGTCTATGGATGATAAGGTCCGTGGACAAAAGGGGAACAGCCCAGACCACCAGCTAAGGTCCCTAATTATGTCTAAGTGGGAAAGGAGGTGGATATTCACAGACAACCAGGAGGTTGGCTTAGAAGCAGCCATACCTTAAAAGAGTGCGTAATAGCTCACTGGTCGAGAGTATCTGCGCCGAAGATGTAACGGGGCTAAGACATAAACCGAAGCTGTGGAAGATGCTTTTGCATCTTGGTAGGAGAGCGTTCTGTAAGCCGATGAAGGCAGGCTGTAAGGCCTGCTGGAGGTATCAGAAGTGAGAATGCAGGAATGAGTAGCGAGAAGGCGGGTGAGAATCCCGCCGGCCGGAAGTCCAAGGTTTCCAGGGGAAGGTTTGTCCGCCCTGGGGAAGTCGGGACCTAAGCCGAGGCTAAGTAGCGCAGGCGAATGGAAAATAGGTTAATATTCCTATACCACTTAATTAACGTTTTTACTGATGGAGTGACGCAGGAAGGTATGTGAGAAGGCTGACGGTTTAGCCTTTCTAAGGAAGTAGCGTGAGCATATAGGTAAATCCGTATGCTTAAACGTGAGAACTGATGGGTAAGCACCTCTTGGTGTAAGTCACAAATCCTACACTGCCAAGAAAAACTTCTAAGGAGGAAATTAAGTGCCCGTACTGTAAACCGACACAGGTGGACAGAGTGAGAAACTTAAGGCCGACAGGCTAACTCTAGCTAAGGAACTCTGCAAAATAGCCCCGTAACTTCGGGAGAAGGGGTGCCTATATTACTTGAGAAGAGAAACACTTCAAGGGGAAATAGGTCGCAGTGAAGAGTCTCAAGCAACTGTTTACCAAAAACACAGGTCTATGCTAAGCTGAAAGGCGACGTATATGGGCTGACACCTGCCCAGTGCCGGAAGGTTAAGAGGAGGATTGAGAGATCCGAATTGAAGCCCCGGTGAACGGCGGCCGTAACTATAACGGTCCTAAGGTAGCGAAATTCCTTGTCGGGTAAGTTCCGACCTGCACGAATGGTGAAATGATTTGAGAGCTGTCTTGGCTGGAGGCCTGGTGAAGTTGTAATGTCGGTGAAGATACCGACTACCTGCAGTAGGACGGAAAGACCCCGTGGAGCTTTACTGTAGCTTGGCATTGGGTTTTGGCAATGTGTGTATAGGATAGTTGGGAGACTATGAAGTAATGGCGTCAGTTGTTACAGAGTCGCTGTTGGAATACCAACCATATGTTGTTGAAATTCTAATCTGGTATCGGAGACAGTGCTAGGTGGGCAGTTTGACTGGGGCGGTCGCCTCCAAAAGAGTAACGGAGGCGTTCAAAGGTTCCCTCAGGTTGGATGGAAATCAACCTAAGAGTGCAAACGCATAAGGGAGCTTGACTGCGAGACTGACGGGTCGAGCAGGTACGAAAGTAGGAGTTAGTGATCCGGTGGTTCCGTATGGAAGGGCCATCGCTCAACGGATAAAAGCTACCCCGGGGATAACAGGCTGATACTTCCCAAGAGTCCATATCGACGGAAGTGTTTGGCACCTCGATGTCGGCTCGTCTCATCCTGGGGCTGGAGAAGGTCCCAAGGGTTGGGCTGTTCGCCCATTAAAGAGGCACGCGAGCTGGGTTCAGAACGTCGTGAGACAGTTCGGTCCCTATCCACTGCAGGCGCTAGAATATTGAAAAGATCTGTCCTTAGTACGAGAGGACCGGGATGGACAAACCTCTGATGTATCAGTTGTCACGCCAGTGGCATGGCTGAGTAGTCACGTTTGGAAGGGATAATCGCTGAAAGCATCTAAGTGAGAAGCCCACTTTGAGATGAGTGTTCTTTTAGTATCCATCGAGAACAGGTGGTGATAGGCTGGAGGTGTAAGTATAGAGATATATTTAGCTGACCAGTACTAATAATACGAAAGCTTTTAATATTCTTTTTACCGTACTATTTATTTCTCATTGTCTTTATTAAAGTTTTAAGTTTGGTGACAATAGCGACAGGGATACACCTGGTTACATTTCGAACCCAGTAGTTAAGTCTGTTTACGCCGAAGATACTTAGAGTTATCTAGGGAAAATAGGAAATTGCCAAACTTTTTAATATATATTCTTATTAAAAAAGAGTGTCTCCGTAGCTCAGCTGGTTAGAGCATCTGACTGTTAATCAGAGGGTCGTTGGTTCGAGTCCAACCGGGGACGCCATTTTTTAATTCTATAAATTTAAGTTTTGACAAAAGATAGCAAGAAGTCTCCGACTTCTATAAGTGGAAGATGAATTGCTTTTTTTGTAAAAAAATTGAAAAAAATATACTTATGATACAATTTTTGTATAAAATATAGAAGAGAAATCATTAATGATAAAATTTCTAAAAAAAATAATTAAAAATAATATTCAAAAATCAAAAAGGAGGTGTAATTTATGAAATATAATTTAGCATTCAAATACAGAATTTATCCAAATAAGGAACAGAAATTATTGATAAACAAGACTTTTGGATGTGTTCGTTTTATTTACAATACGATTTTGTATACTGCGAATAAATTTTATGAAGAAACTGGAAAAAATAAAATAATTACACCTGCTAGTTTGAAAAGTGAAAATCAATTTTTGAAAGAAGTAGACAGTTTGGCACTTTCAAATGCTCAATTGAAAGCGAAAATATCAAAATTGCATGAGTATATCAAAAATTGTCGAAGAGATTTTCTACATAAATTATCGAAAAAATTGTCTGAAACATATAATGTTGTGGTTGTTGAGGATTTGAATATAAGAGGGATGAGCCAGGCATTAAATTTTGGGAAAAGTGTAGGAGATAATGGGTGGGGAATGTTTTTGAGGATGCTTGAGTATAAACTGATGTTTTTAGGGAAACAATTTTTGAAGATAGATAAGTGGTTTCCATCGTCGAAAACTTGCAGTAAATGTGGAAATATTAAAAGAGGAGCTGAAATTATCAGAAAGAAGTTATAAATGTGAGTGCTGTGGGATTGAAATTGATAGAGATTACAATGCGGCATTGAATATAAGAAACGTTGGAAAAGAAATAATGGGATATTAGAAAAATAAAAGAAAACAGGGCAGGGACTGTCCGAAGAGCTTGGTAAATATATTTGGCTAGCAAAAGCAGGTACTTCCCAAGAAGCTCCCGCTTCTAAAAGTGGGAGTAGTTCACGATAAGAAAGAAATAGGTATTATGTTAGAGCGATTAAATTTTTAAATAGTATTGAATAAAAATTTTATGAGTAAGAGAGTGTCTAATTTAATTTTGAGAGTGTAAAAAATTTTTTTATGCAAATGTATATATAAGTCCACTGATATAATGTTCTCTAGGTTATTTACACAAAAAGTTTACACTCTCATTTTTATTATTTTTTTGAATTGTATTTATTCATTAGTTTTTTTCTACTGAAGTATTTGTTTTGATATCTTCTATTAAGTTGAAGATTTTTTTCTGCTTTCTTTTTAAAATTTCTTTTTTTCTTCAGGAGTAAATTTTCCAAGAACATGTTTTTATTGTTTCTTCTTTCAATTCTGGCTTTCCAATTCCATATTTAATTCGAATAAAATCTTTTCCAATGTGACTAATAATGGATTTGATACCGTTATGTCCTCCAGCACTACCTTCTTTTTTTATTTTTTTAATTTACCAAATTTCATGTCCATATCATCATAAATTACAAAAAAAGTTCGGTTTTTTGGATCAATTTTAAAAAAATTTTTACTGCTTCAGCTATTGCTTCACCGCTTAAATTCATATATGTCAGAGGTTTTTTTGATAAAATATTTTTTTCATTTTTGAAAATTGGTTTGAATAAATTCAGATTTAAATTTTTTTCTCTAATATCATTGATGTTATTCTCTTTTAAATATTCATCAATAAAAATAAATCCAATATTGTGTCTTGTCAATTTATACTGCTCTCCAGGATTTCCTAATCCAACAATTAATTTCATATGTCCTTCCATTCTATGCTAAGTGCATTTTTTTATAATTTTTTTATTAAATGTAAAATTTTATGTATTACGATAATAAATACAATAAAAATTTTTATTATCTTTGAAAAAGTTAAAGTATAATTTTAAAAATTTTTATTATTCTATTGAGAATAAAAAAATATTATTATCATATTTAAAATACATTTTAATTTATAAGTTTTATTATATCATAAAAAAAGGATGTTTTCGACAATTTTAAAAATTATAGTAGGACAGAGTAAAAAAATATAGGAGCAAATAAATTTAATCAAATTTTTTAATTAACAAAAATGAGGAAACCAGTTACAATATAATCTCCAAATCCTATTGAAAGGTGGTTCTCTTTATGATTAGAGAAGATCAGATTTTTTTCTTTACTTGTAAAAACTTTTTAAAAAAATATTTTTTTCCTTCAAAACTTTCTTTTGAGCAACAATTTACTATTTATCATAAAGGCTTTTTGAAATATTGTTTAGGGTTTATGTCAAAAAAAGTTGACGATAGATTTTTTTATTCCACTGAAAGAAAGAATAAATTTAAAAAGTAAAGGGTTTGTCAAAAAGAACTGTTAACTGCTTTTTGGGTAGTGAACGTCGAAAAATATGTAGATAAGAAATAAGAAAAATAATGAACTTAAAACGCTACAAATGGTTTTCTGACGAGATGATTTTTACTATACTTTTTGAATAATTAGCATACCGTGGCTTTATTTTTTGCAGCAAAGACTTACGGTGTTTTAAAGATTACTGTATATAAAATCTTGTCAATTCTTTTTGTAAGGTGACAAAATTTATGAAATAGTATATAGATATTTTGTTTTAGTAAAATTATTTTTTTATTTGTAAGACATTCATATAGTTTAATTCTTCTATAATAAATGAAAAAAATTTCTATATAAAATAAAAAAATGCTATATCTAACACTTTAATAGTATTAATTTAGCATAGTTAATAAAAAAAATATGGCTGGGCTGAATGGATTCGAACCATTGCATGCTGGAGTCAAAGTCCAGTGCCTTACCGCTTGGCGACAGCCCAACAAATCTTCTTCAAGACAAGAAGTATTATACACTATTTATATTATTTTGTCAACAACTTTTTAAAATTTTGTAATTTTTTTGTTGTGAGATAATACATATGTAACAAGAGTATATAAAAAAAGAAAGATTCTTATACATTGTAAGTCTACCAAACCACATTAAGGAGAAACCTTTCATATGAATAGTGTATTAGAAATATACCATGTTTGTTAACGGACAGTTGAGAATGGACAGAGTAAAAAAATATAGGGGCAGCTGTCAAATGCATAATAAATATTTCGGATTATCTTTTTAAATCATTCTACTTCGGGGTACTTTTCTTTAGAACTTCACTCATCAGATATTCTTCTTTCCTTGAATACGAAATATTTTGCTCCTGTTCAAATGAAAGTTTGAAGGCAAAATATTGTGAAAATATTTAAAAAAAGTCTTTAATCTGATATTTTTTTATGAGGATCGCTTTTTAATAGGATTGATTGAATATTATAACTGGTTCCTCTTTTTTTAATTAAAAATTTGATTAAATCTATTTGTTTTATGTTTTTTTATTTTTGTCGTTGTCAAAATAAAAGTTTAAAAAAAATGTTGTAATTTATGGTATAATTCACAAAAAGAAAACGAGAAAAAGGTGAGATATGAAAGATATTAATTATACATACAGCGTTTATTGGAGATATTGTGTTATCAACGCCGTTGATTCAAAGATTGAAAGATATGTATCCAGATTCAGTTATAGATTATTTGACTTTGCCAGCGAACAAAAAGCATTATTGACAATAATCCAAATTTGAATGAGATTATATTATATGATAAAAAAAGGGTAAAAGATAAAGGGAATTAGAGGTTTTTTTAGGATTTTTGAAGATTTTGAAAGAGAAAAAATATGATTATGCGGTGATACCTCATAGATTTATAAGGTCTATTGCACTTGCAAAGTTAGCTGGGATACCTAAAATTGTTGGGTTTGATGTGGCTAGTGGAGCGTGGATGTTGGATAAAAAGGTGCATTATGATATGAAAAAAAGCATGAGGTTGAGAGATTGTTGGATTTGGTTGATTACGAGGAGAGAGAATTCCAATTAGAATTTATCCGACTGATGAGAATAAAATGAAGATTAGAAATATTTTAGAAAAAAGTGGCTATGAAGAAGCAACACAGAAGATAATTGTTGTTGCACCTGGGAGTCAAAGACCTGAGAAGATGTGGCCGATTGAGAAATATAGAGAAGTGATACAGAGGTTGTCTGAGGATTCTAAAAATGTGATAGTTATTACAGGTAGTAAGGTTGAAAAAGGGATTACCTTTAAAATTTTCTAAGAGAAATGTGATTGATTTAAGAGGAGAAATAAATTTGTTGGAATTTTCGGCACTTTTGTCGTATACAGATGTAGTTGTGGGGAATGATAGTTCTCCGATTCATATTGCTAGTGGATTTGAGAAACCATTTGTGATTGGAATTTTTGGACCAGGGAAACGTTCGTTAGGATTTTTTCCTTGGAAAGAGAAGAGTAATGTTATTGAGGATAATGAATTTTATGAGAATAATATTGTGAAAATACCTAAACACCAGTATGCGTATAGGAAGGATTATTATAGGGGATACCTGGGATTAGTGTTGAGAGGGTGTATGGAGAGATTGAAAAAAGGTTGTAAATAATAAAAAAAGGAGAGTAATTATGAAATGGAAAATTTATAGTTTGAGCAGGGAAGAAACAGAATACATGAGGAAAAATTTAAAAACAAAAAAACAGTAGGCTATTATAGTTGTATTTTACTAGCGTTATCATTATTTTTTTATCAATAAAATTACAGAGTGTTTTTTTGGAATATTGGGTTCATTGCTTTTTTTATTGAGATATTTTCGAAAGAAAGTCGTTTAAATTTTTATTAAAAAAATTAGATAAAAAGATTTTTATATGGGATGTTGGTATTTGTGGTAACACCCTATATTATAGCTACGATAAATGGTGGGATAGGAACACGTCTTGATATGGATGATTATGCAAAAATTTTTTTATTATTTTTTTCCCATTATCATTTTTTCTAAATACAGGAGAAAAATTTTTAATTTCTTGAAAGCTATATTAACTAGTGCTACAATTTCATTATTGATAACACTCGGAATATTTGTAAAAGATTATAATCTTTGGAAAAATCCTCAAGGATTTGTCTACGATAGAATTTATTTTTGAATTACCAACGCAAGATTTTTGCGAATATTATGAGTATGATACTATTATTTTTTTAATATCTTTTATATGTTTTTTTATAAAATAGAAGATAAAAAAATAAAAATTTAAAAAAATAAAAAAATACTTTTTATCAAGTTTGGCAATATTAGATATTTTTTTATTTTTATTAGTAAATCGTTCTAAAAATGGTTTATATTTGTTTGATTCCTACAATTATGTATGTTTTATGGAAAAAAATAAAAAAAATATGTTATATCATTTTTTTAGTGGCATGTTTTGGAGGGTATTTTATATTACCGAAATCAATTTCTGATAGATTGAAGTATATAGTGCAATATAAAAAGGATCCTTCGAGTCATTTAAGAGTGATTTTTTTGGGATGGTGCAATAAAAATGATACAAAAAGAGTCCAATATTAGGAATGCAGTCGAAACAAAGATGGAATCTTACAAGAGAATATTATAAACAAAAAGGTGTTTATGAATATGTAATTCAGTTTTATCCAAATTTTGAGAGAATGAGAAATGGACTTGATACTCATAATATGTATTTGCAATATTTTTGCTTATTTTTGGTATTGGTTTTCTTTCATTAATAGTTTTTCTTTTTTTATAATAATTCCAAGTAGATTAATGAAGATGTCGTTTTACAAAACAAAAATAAATGATTCTAAATTTTCAAAAATATGTTGCGTTTGAAATTGCATTAAAAGCTTCGTATTTTTTTGTTATTTAATTCAAGGAATTACAGAAATAAATTTGAATAATCAATCAATGATAATTGCTTTTTACGATGTTGGTTTGTATGATAAATTATATGGTTAAAGATAAAGAATGTATATTAGAAAATAAAATTGAAAAAAACAGTAGAAAATTATTGGAAAAAGATGTGTTAGATAATATATAAAGAAAGGAATATAAATGAAAATATTAATTTTTAAATAAGTGTTTAATGATGGGTGGAATTGAAAAAGTTTTTATTGGAAACTTTAAAGAATTTATCAGAATTATATGATGATATAGATTTGGTTTTTGAAGGATGATTACAAAGAACAGAATTTATTTTTTTAGATGAAATTCTAAAAATGTAAAAAAATTCATTTTTTTATTTGAAGCATATAGTGGAAAAAAAATAGAATAAAAAAAGAGATAAAAAAAGAGGGATAAAAAGATTTTTTTATCCCAATAAAATTGAAAAAAATTTTTTTGAAAAAAATAAAAAAATTATGATGTAGTTATAGATTTTTTTCATATAACTTTATTTAATTATAAAATGAAAATTTGATGTTCCTGTAATAGGATGGGCACATTTTGGAGCAATTTCGCATGAAGATAATAATATTGAAAAAGATATTAGAGAAGGGCAAAAGTATAAAAAAATATGATAAAGTAATAGCAATTTGTGAGGAAATGAGAGATGAGTTTGTAAATGAATTAGGGATAGAAGCCAATAAAGTTGAAATGATTTATAATGCGATAGATATAGAGAAAATAAAGAAAAAAATCTGAAGAAAAAGAATGATGAATTAGAGAAATATCTAAAGGAAGATTACATATTGCAAGTTTCAAGAATGGTTCCGCAAAAACAGCCGGAAGAATTAATAGAGGTTTACAGGAATTGAAAAAAAAAGGGATAAAAAGAAAAAAATTGTATTATGTTGGAAATGGGAAAAAGTTATTCTGAAGTGCAAGAAAAAAATAAAAAAATATAATTTAGAGAATGATATAATTTTGTTAGGACAGCAGTTAAATCCATATCCATTTTTTTAAAAATGCTAAATTGTTTTTTTACATACTGCAAAAACATGAAGGGATTCCAACTGTATTAATAGAAAGTATGGCTTTGGATACGGTTGTATCAGCATATTCTTGTCCGACTGGAGTAAAAAGAATTGCTGGGAGAAAATGATGAATATGGTGCTTTATCTCCGTTAAATGATAGAAGAACGATAGTTGAGAAAACTTTTGAATTGTTAAATAATGAGGAGAAATACGATGAATATAAATCAAAAATAGAGGAAAGAGTAAAAGATTTTACAATGGAGAAAAACAAAGAAAAAAATTAAAAAGAATTAATAGAAAAAAACTGTAAAAAAACAAATAAAAAAACTGAAAAGGATTTAAAATGAAACTATCAGTTGGTTTAATAACATTTAATGAAGAAAATAGAATAGGGAAAACTATTGATGCTATAAAGGATATAGCGGATGAAATTATAATTGTGGACAGTGAGAGCAAAGATAGGACGGTAGAAATAGCTGAGTTTAAAGGAGCGAAAGTTTTTGTTGAGAAATGGAAAGGGTATGGTCCTCAGAAGAATTCTGTTTTGGAGAAATGTCAGGGAGAATGGGTATTGTTGTTAGATGCAGATGAAGTTGTATCGCCTGAATTGAAAGAAAAAATAAAAAGTATTATAAATGATGAAAAACCTTCAAGTGATGTTTATAAAATAAAACTTAGAAATATTGCGTTTGGGAAGGAGATTAAGTTTGGTGGATGGGATGATTATGTAATTAGGCTTTGGAAAAATGGGAAGGTTAAAATAAGTAATCGTGAGGTTCATGAGCAATATCAAACTGAGAGTAAAATTGAAAAAATTAATGAGAAAATAATTCATTATACTTATGACAGTATTGAGGAATTTTTAGAAAAATTGAATAGATATACTTCGCAAAGTGCGACTGAATATATTAAGCATAAAAAAAGTGCAAGTTTTTTGAAAATTTATTCAAAAATGTTGTTTCGATTTGTAAAAATGTACATTTTTCAATTTGGTGTTCTGGATGGATACGAGGGATATTTGTTGGCTAAGTATAGTTCAATTTATACGATGACAAAATATACAAAATTAAGAGAAGCGTATTACAATACTTTGGGGAAAGATACTTCACTTGTAATAACTACTTATAATTGGCCTGAAGCGTTGAAGGCTTGTTTGAACAGTGTTTTAGAGCAGACGGTAAAGCCACGAGAGGTAATAATTGCGGATGATGGTTCTAGGAAAGAAACGATTGATTTAGTGAAGGATTTTCAGCAAAAGTTATCCGTGGTTGAATATAATTCATTCTTGGCAAGAAGATGATGGTTTTAGGCTTTCAATGTCAAGAAATAAGGCGATAAATTGTGCGAGTGGAAAATATTTAATAATAATTGATGGAGATTTGATACTTGAGAAAGCATTTTATTCAAGATCATATTGAGAATATGGAAAAAGGATATTTTGTGCAAGGTTCTCGTGTGATTGTGGATGAAAAAAATTCGAAAAATCTTTTGAAAAATCGAATGCCGAATTTTATTTTTAGATTATTTGAAAAAGGATTTAAGAATAAAGCGAATATGATAAGATGTGGAATTTTGTCGAAAATGTTTATAAAAAGGGATAAGAAATTGAGTGGAATTCGTGGTTGTAATATGGCATTTTTTAAAGAAGATTTACAAAAGGTGAATGGATTTGAAGAAAAAATACAAGGTTGGGGCCGAGAAGATAGTGAAATTGCGGTTAGACTTTACAATAATGGGATTAGTAAGAAAAGGTTGAAATTTAAGGCTTTGGTTTATCATATTTATCATAAAGAAAATGATAGAAGCAAGTTAAAAGAGAATGATGAATTTTTAGCGAATGTTATAAAAGCTGGTAAAATGAGAGCAGAGAAAGGGTTAAGTCAATATGAATGATGAAGTTAGTTTGATCATAACAAGTTGTGGTCGGTTTGATTTGCTAGAAGAAACTTTGGATAGTTTTTTTAAGTATAACACTTATCCGATTAAGAAAATTATAATTACAGAAGATAGCACGGAAGGGAACAAATTAAAAAAATTGGTTTCTAAATATGAGAATCAGAATTTTCAGCTGATTGTAAATGAAACTCGTTTGGGTCAGTTAAAATCGATTGATAAGGCTTATAAGGAAGTTGATACTGAATATGTATTTCATTGTGAAGATGATTGGGAATTTTTTCGAGAGGGATTTATTGAGAAATCAATTGAGTTGCTGAAGGAAGATGAGAAAATCTTGATTGTTGGTGGAAGAGCAAAGGAAGATTACGTAGAAGGTTTCTTTTTTGATGAGAGTGAAGATTATGTTTCGAAATCTGGTGAGAGATTTTATAAAGTGAAAGGTGAGATTTTTACATATAATCCAGGTTTGAGACGAAAAAAAGATATGGATTTATTTGGTTTGCATGAGAAATTGGAAAATCAGAGATATGAGGAAGTTTTATCAGATATTTTTACAAGGAAAAAGGGTTTAAAACGATATTTTTTAAGGAGCCGTTTGTTAGACATATTGGGAATAAAAAGGCATGTGCATTTTTAGTAATAAACGAAAAAAATACGGTTTTGAAATTTTTAAAAATTGATAGATTGATAAAAAAATACGAGCGAAATGGTTAAAATTTAGAGGAAAAAAATTTAGGATTTCTAAAATAATTGGGATGAATTTAAAAAAATTAAAAAAATAAAAAAAGGAAGGAGAGGAATGTTAATTTTTTTGTTGCGGCAAGTGTTGATATTGCTAGTATTATTGGTACTGGGATATATTGTTTATAATAAAAGTAGAAAAAAATTTTTTTACTTGTTTGATGTATCACAGTGTTTACAAGGTAGGAATTCCAGGAATTATTTCAACGGAAGAATTTGAAGAGCAAATGAAAGTGATTAAAGATAAGAAAACTTTTAAAATGGAAGAATTGAAAGGATTAGGATATAAATTACCTGAAAATTCAGTTTTGGTTACGTTTGATGATGGATATAAGAATAATTATGTTGAGGCGTTTCCAATTTTAAAAAAATATGGCATTAAGGCGACAATTTTTTTGAATACGAAATATATTGGGAAGAATGATTTTTACTTGAATTGGGATCAGGTTAGAGAGATGTATGATAGTGGATTAGTTGATTTTCAGATGCATACACATTCTCATGCTATGACACTTAAACATTTGAAAGTAACTGGGTTTTATGATGAGGAAAGTTCTCCATATTTTAGAAGAGAAAGTTACAGTATGTTTTTTGATGATTTTTATGAGGAAAATGTTAGTGGTAAAAAAATGGATGGATTGCCGATTTGCAAGTCAGTGAGTCAGATTTCAATTCCTGGACATAAACCTAAAAAAGATTTTGTTGAGAAGTACAGAAAGATAGAAAAAAAGTGAAGAATTTCAAAAAAATCTTTGAAAGAGAGAAAGAAGTTTTTGACAAAATTATTTAAGGAAAAAAACAGGATGAATTTTTTTATAAGGTTAGTGAAGAGGAATTTAAGAAAACTGTAGAATTTGAAATATTGGAAAATAAAAGAATAATTCAAGAAAAAAATTGAATAAAACGCCAGATTGTTTGGCTTATCCGTGGGGACACAGATACAAAAGGGAATCGAGAGGATTTGAGAAAGTTGGGTGTTGATATTTTTTTATAACGACAAGAAAAAGGTGCAAATTCTCTGAAAAATAAATAAAAATTGGGTTTATAGATTGAGTGCTGATGATTACAGTATAGAAGATTTCAAAAAGAATTAAATAATGGAACGACTGCAATTTATCGGAAAAATTTTTTTAAATAAAAAAATGAAAGGTCAGAAATGGAAGAACATGATATAATCTTAGTTGATAGCGGATATACTTTGTTATTGTATATGCTTTTTAACAAAAAGAATTACACAAAAAAATAAAACTTATATCTTTTCTGATAAAACATTATTGAATTATTTTTGAGAAAAGTAATTTTTAAACTAGATACAGTTTATATTGATAAAGAAGAGTACAATAAGATTTTTGTCAATAAAATTAAGAATGCTAAAAGGGATAAAAAAAATTCTTTTTAGAAAAAAATTAAGAAAAAAATTTTGTTATCAGAAATTGAAAAGAGAACTAAAAAAATAAAAAAATACGATATATTGGGAATGATCATATATTAACGACGAGAGTTATTTGGGATAAGATAGATGAGTTTACCATGATAGAAGACGGAATAGCAAGTTATTATGATCAAAAAAACTTTATAGAAAATCGAGAAGAAATAAGTTTAAGTCGAAGAAAAATTTAAAATTAGGTCTGTCTCCAAAGGTAAAAAAAGTGATATTTAGTGGGATAAAAAGAAATTCCACAAGAGTTGGTAAAGAAAAACAGAGATTTTAGATTTTTAAAAATTTATGAAGAAAAAGATGATGTAGATAAAAAGAAATTTTAGATTTTTTTCACGTTGAATACAGAAGATATAGAAAAAAATAAAAAAACTAAAAAGAGTAATTTTTTTGACACAACCTTTTTCTCAAGATGGAATTTTGACTTTAGAGGAAGAAATTTCGATTTATGAAGAAATTTTTAAAAAAATTATAAAAAGAGAAGAAATAATGATAAAAAAACACATCCAAGAGATAGAAAAGATTACAGAAAATATTTTCCTGATATATTAGTATTTGATAAAATAGTTCCTTTTGAATTATTTGATTTTGTAGGAGTTCAGTTTGATGTATTGGCAACAGTGGCTTCAACGGCTTCGTTAACTGTTAAAAATGTGAAAAAAAGTAGATTTTTATGGTTCACAAATAAATAAAAAAATTAGAGAAAAAAATTAGGGAAGTTATAGGAAAAATAAATTTATGAAGTTTATTGGTTAAAATTAAAAAAATATAAAAAAAGGAGAAAAAAAGTTTAAATAAAATGAGAAGTAAAAATTTAATTTCAATAAAAAAATTAAAAAAATATAAAAAAATATTATATCTTTAATAATTTTAAATATGATTTTTAGCAATGGTCTCATCTGCTTCTTCGGTAGCTCCAATTGCTTTTGTTGAAGCGACTTATAGATCAAGGAATTATTGGGAAAAATGAGAAAGATATACTTTATGCAGCAGGTGGAATGATACTTTTATCTGTAGTTGGTGCATTTATAATGTATTGGAATACGCTTCTTTCGGGAAAAAGTTTCATCATCAATTTATAAAAAAATATAATAGATGATTTGTATTTAAAATTACAGTCATTGGATATAGAATATTTTTTTCTAAAAACAAAAAGTTGGAGAAATGATGACGAAGGTTTTTAAATGATCCAGCAAATGTAAATTCATTGATTTTTGGATTTATTTGAGTTGATTAAATATGTTTTTACTGCGATATTATATTTGGGAGTTGCGTTGTATATAGATTGGAAATTAACTTTAGGAGTGTTAATTGTAGCACCAGTATTAATGGTAACGGTAAAAAAATATTCGAGAAAATTAAAAAGTTCTGGGAAAGAAAGACAAGAAGCAACAGGGATCTTGAATTCTAAATTGCAGGAAACGATTTCTGGGATTAGAGTAATAAAGGCATTTGCTACAGAGGGTGTTGAAATAAGAGATTTTAAAAGAAAAAGTTTGAATTTAAAAAAAGTTGTATTGAAAAGTGTTAGTTATAATGCAAAATCAATGGCAGTTTCAGAAGCATTGAATTATATAATGGTTGCGATATTATTATTGTTTGGAGGATATCGAATTATTAGAGGACATAATTTTACAACAGGTGATTTCTTAACGGTTGTGGGAGCTATAGCTTCTGTGTATACGCCAGTAAGAAGAAGTACAACAATTTATAATACAATAAATTCAAATATAGCTTCAATTGATAGAGTATATGAGATTTTAGAAATAAATCCTCAGATTATCAATAAAGAAAATTGTATAAAATTTAGAGAATTTAATGATGAAATAGCATTTAATGATGTGGAATTTTCTTATCAGGATAATAAAGAGAAAATATTGAAGGGAATTAACCTTAGAATAAAAAAAGGAGAAACGGTTGCTTTAGTTGGAAATTCTGGTGGAGGAAAGTCTACGATAGTGAACTTGATTCCAAGATTTTTTGACGTTACAGGTGGTAATATTACGATTGATGGTACTGATTTGAAGGATTTTGAAATAAAAAGTTTGAGAAAAAGTATTGGAATTGTGCCACAGGAAACATTTTTATTTAGTGGAACGATTTTTAGTAATATTAAATACGGAAGACAGAATGCGACTGATGAAGAAGTTATTCAAGCCGCAAAGTTAGCGAATGCACATGAATTTATTCAAAAATTGGATGACGGATACGATACAGAAATTGGAGAAAGAGGAGTCAAACTTTCTGGTGGTCAAAAACAAAGAATTGCAATAGCGAGAGCAATTTTGGAAAATCCACAAATTTTAATTTTAGATGAAGCAACTTCGGCACTTGATAATGAGTCAGAAAAGTTAGTTCAAGATGCTTTGGAAAAATTAATGGAAGGGAAAACAACATTTGTTATCGCTCATAGGTTGTCAACAATAGTAAATAGTGATAAAATAGTAGTTATACAGCAAGGGGAAATTAGAGAAGTTGGAAATCACGAAACTTTGATGGATAAGGAAAATGGAATTTATAGAGCATTGTATAGCAAAAGCTGGAGTTAAGAGTTAAGAAAAAAATTAAGATTTTATTTTTCTAATTGAAAAAAACTGTATAAAATTAAAAAAATTGTAGAAAGGAAACGGTAAATTATGAAACATTTAAAAAATATGTGTATCTTTTTGGTCTCATTATTATTACTGGCGGTTGGAAGTTTTAAGGCAAAAGATATAGGTAATCCAATGATTGCAAAGATTAGAGCAGAGAAGAAGGCAGCGAAAAAGGCTAAAGAATTGGCTGATAAAAAAGCAAAAGAAGAAGAAAAACAACGGCAAAAACAAAAAGAAGAAGATGCGAAAAAAGCAGCTCAATTAGCGGCACAACAGCAAGCAGCAAAGGCTAAGCAACAACAGCAACAGCCTCCTCAACCACAAGCTCAACCTGCACAGCCACAAAAACCAGTAGCTCAACAGCCAACGCAACCACAACCAGCAACAGCACCTGTTGTAGCACCACAAAATCCAGTGGCAAAGGAAAAACCAAAAGAAGAGAAAAAACATACAACGAAAAAAAGAAGTATGGGAAATGTTGAGAAATTTTCTTTAGATAAACCAAAATCAGGAAGTACAAAAAAATCTTCTAAACATAGTTCACCAGAAAAATCGAAGACATCAACTAGTAGTTCATCAGAAAGTAACAGTAGTAGTGGAAGTTCTTCTGAATCAAGTTCAGGTTCTTCTGGAACAAAATCTAGTGAAGGTACATCAGAATAGAAAGAGAGGATAAATTGAAATGAGATTAAATGAAAAAAGGGCTCTGAAAGAAAAAATTACAACAACTATGATAGATACTTTGATAGCGACTATTCCATTGATAGTAGTTGCATTTGTAGTTTATGGGATTTTTTTCCGATTTTAATTATTTTTAACATCAACAGTGTTGGCAGTATTAACGGAATATATATTTGGAAAATTTATATTGAAAAAAAGATATTGAAACTGATTTTTTTCAACAGCGGTTGTGGGAGTTTTAG